>Ga0247727_10001181_pt1 | contig 63678 bp, 49 predicted proteins | sample WisWelCaveWW1625_FD_202498 | JGI IMG/M metagenome (GOLD analysis project Ga0247727, IMG submission 202498) | Biofilm microbial communities from Wishing Well Cave, Virginia, United States - WW16-25 | ecosystem: Environmental > Aquatic > Deep subsurface > Groundwater > Cave microbial mat | place...
ACGCCAGGCTCGTTGAGGATGATTTTGAGGGCGCGATCCGCGAGCTGAAGGCCGAGCGCGACGGGGAGATCGAAGTTGCTGGCCCGGCCTTGGCGCAAAGCCTCACCGAACTTGGCCTGATCGATGAGTATCGAATCTACCTGCACCCCGTCGTGCTTGGTCACGGCAAGCCATATTTCGCCGGACCCCGGCCGCCGCTCCGCCTTATGGCTAATGATCGGATTGGCGAGGATGTGATCAGGTTGACCTACGTTCCTGCTTAAACTCGCGACTCGCCGGATGGAAATCGCCGCTGAAGTCTGGTTCTGGGTTGGGCCCAAATCTGCCGCTCGGGCGCCGAGGATCGGACACGATCATGATTATTGGCACAGTTACGCTAGAGACCCTCGAAACGATGCTCGCGGAGCTCGAACCCGACGAGATCGGCACGGCCGGCGGCTTCGGGCTCCCCAGCTCCCTACCACTGGAAACTCGTCAGAAGATCAGGATAGCTTGGTGGGACTGACGTCTAAGCGGGGCGTTAGCCGTCAAGAGAATTAAGGAGTTGTTGAAATTTTGAGATAAATAAGGTAGATTGCACATTAATAATACTCCGCACCATATATGACGAGCAAATGACAAAAGAAGAACACATTAGGTATTGGCGAGATAGCGCTCAGCACGATCTTGAATCCGCAGAAACTATATTTAATTCCAACGAGATATGACTGGTGTCTATTTGTCGGACACTTGGTAAAGGAGTTTTATACATGGTTCAGCTCCCAGCAAAAGTAAAGAATACCATTGATAGCTATCTCCAAGCATTAAATCGGCACAACATTCCAATTAAAGAAGCGATACTTTTTGGCAGCTACGCCAAAGGGAATCATCAGGAATGGAGTGATATAGACATTGCTTTAGTTTCTGAAGTATTTGTGGGCGACCGGATTGATGATAAAGATAAAATCAGAAGGATTACGCTATCTGTAAGTAGCGAAATCGAGGTAATTCCTTTTTCGCCCAAAGATTTTAATTTGCAGAATCCATTGGCAAAAGAGATTTTGACATCGGGAATAAGGCTCGTTTAGCATCTCGCCAATTTGAGTCAGATGCTCCGTGACAAGTTCGCCCGCCTTGACATGCTCGCCGGTTTTTCCTCTTGCATTTTTACTCCCAAAATGCTATGCTCGCGTTCCCTTATAATGATGTGCCTCTATGCAAGAATATCGAACAAAAAGCCTGTTTAATATACAGAGGAGCAGCGAGAAGACCATGGCCCCATTCAATCTGAAGAAGGCAATAAAGTATCCCCTCTCTTGTGACCAACCTTTTGAACGCCTGCCGGAGCTGGCTTATAATTTATGGTGGGCGTGGCATCCCGAAGCGCAAAATCTTTTTCACGACCTCGATTCCGAACATTGGCAACACCATCGCAATCCCGTCAAACTGTTGCGCGAGCGCCAAAAAAATTTGCCCAGCCTGGGCCGGCAACCAGCTTTTGTCGCTTGGTATCAAGAGATGTTGCAGCGTCTCGATAATGATCTCGACACCTCCAAACATTGGTTCGCGCGCACATATCCGCAGCAACGCGACGCGCTCGTGGCCTATTTCTCTCCCGAATTTGGCTTGCACGAATGCTTGCCGATTTATTCCGGCGGGCTGGGCGTGCTTGCCGGCGATCACGTTAAAACCGCGAGCGATTTGGGTTTGCCCTTGGTCGGCGTCGGTTTATTATACAAAAACGGTTATTTCACGCAACGCCTCGACACCCAAGGCCGGCAGCATGCGGTTTATCCCCATTTGAATTTTGAAGAGCTACCGGTTCTGCCCGTGCTTGATAAAAAGGGCAACCGCATGACGATTGCGATAGAACTGGCGGAGCGAACCGTGCAAGCGCAAATTTGGCTCGTGCTGGCGGGCTCGGTCAAGCTGGTGCTGCTGGATACTGACCTCGCATCAAACACGCCCAAAGATCGACAGCTCACCGGCCAATTGTATGGCGGTGATCGTGAAATGCGCCTCGCGCAGGAAATCATCATGGGCATTGGCGGCGTGCGAGCGTTGCGCGCGCTGGAAATTGCGCCTAAAGTTTGGCATTTGAATGAAGGCCACGTGGCGTTTCTCTGTTTCGAGCGCATGCGCGAATGGGTGGAACAAAAGAAAATGTATTTCGCACAAGCTTGCGAAGCCGTGGCGATGAATACCGTTTTCACCACGCATACGCCGGTGCCGGCCGGCAATGAAACGTTCGCACTGCCGCTGATGCAAAAATATTTTCATGGTTTCTGCAGCGCGCTCAAAATCAATTTGCCTTCTTTGCTCGAGCTCGGGCTGCAAACCGAGGCCGGCGGCTGGAAATATTTCAGCATGACCGTCATGGCGTTGCGGCTTTCCCGCGCCAGCAATGGCGTCAGCCTGTTGCACGGCCAGGTCTCGCGCGAGATGTGGCAGCATCTCTGGCCCGGCGTGCCGCAAAACGAAATTCCGATCACCGCGATTACGAACGGTGTGCATGCCGATACCTGGACTTCCCCGCCTATGGCTGAAATTTACGATCAGTATCTCGGCCGCAATTGGCGCAGCCGGCTTGCGCATCCTTCATTCTGGAGCAAAGTCGAAAAAATTCCCAACGAAATTTTGTGGCAAGCGCGCTTTGAAGCCAAAACCAAACTGATCGCTTTTGTGCGTGCACATTTAGCCGGGCGCTATCGCCGGCAAAGCGCTTCCGCCGTCAGAATCAAAACGGCAGAAAACCTGCTCGATCCCAATGTTTTGACGATCGGATTTGCCCGGCGCTTCGCAACTTATAAACGTGCGGATCTCATTTTTCGCGACCTTGCCCGCCTCGAAAAAATTATCAACCATTCCCAAAGGCCGGTGCAAATTATTTTCGCCGGCAAAGCGCACCCGCGCGACGTGAAGGGACAGAAAATCTTGCAGCGTGTGTTTCGGATGACGCAACGCAAAAACCTGTTCGGCAAAGTCATTCTCATCGAAGATTACGACCTGAACGCCGGACGCCTGTTGGTGCAAGGCGTGGATTTGTGGCTCAACAATCCGCGCCGCCCGTTGGAAGCCAGCGGCACCAGCGGCCAAAAAGTCCCGATGAACGGCGGCCTCAACCTGAGCATTCTCGACGGCTGGTGGGAAGAAGGTTATAACGGCAAGAACGGCTGGAAATTCGGCAAACAAATGAACTATGAAAACGAAGCGCAACAAGACGCCGAAGACGCCGCCGATCTTTATCGCGTGCTTGAAACTCGAGTCATTCCGCTTTATTACGCGCGCGACCGGAACGGCCTCCCCCAACGCTGGTTGCAAAAAGCCAAAGCCTCGATGGCGAGCTTGATTCCGCAATTCAACACCAATACCATGGTCGAGGCTTATATTGAAAATTTGTACTTGCCCGGCGCGTTGCGCGGAGAGAATTTTAAACAACGGGCTTTTGAAGACGCAGAAGTTTTCAAAAGGTTGCTGCGCGCACATTGGCCTTTGTTTCATTTTATTGCTGTAGAAAAACAGCGCTCGTCCAAAAGGCAAACGGAAATTATCGCTCGCATATATTTGGGCGAGCTCGCCGCGGATTGGGTGGAAGTGGAATATGTACAAGACCGCCGGCCTCCGCGCGCGCTGCGTTTGCACAAAAGTCACGGTGACGGAGTTTTTGAATATCGCGCCAAGCTCGGCGACGCGTTAGCCGGCCAAGCACGTTTGCGCCTCATTCCCAATGCAGCGCTTTTTGTACAACCGCATGAGGCCGGGTTGATCATATGGAGCTAGGCTTTCTGATAAAAGCTCCCAATCGCATCTGCTTCATATCTTCGCAGTTCCATGTAATGCCTCAGTTACGTGTGGTAGCGCAGGCATCCTTGCCTGCAGGCAAGATGCCTGCGCTACTACACGTAACTGAGGCATTACAGTTCCATTCTTTGCGCGCTTGACATTCTGAGCAAAATGGCTATATTCATGAACAAAATTTTATGAGGAGGAGTGTTTATGAGCCCATTGCTCACTTCGACGCTGAGTGTGCTCTTTGTCATTTCGGCGGCGGTGCAGGTGTGGTTGATGCTGGAAGTGATCGGCCGTGAGAAGCCGCGCTTCAATGAAAAGGTGATGTCGGCATTCCATCGCTGGAACGGGCGCGCCTTTTTGCTGATTTATTTCCTTCTCGCCTATGTCATGGTGCAACGCCTGGCGCAAAGCAATGCGCCGCTCGACACGCGCACGATTATTCATGCCGCTCTCGCACTTTCCATTTTACCGATTTTGTTCGTCAAGATTCTCGTCGTGCGTTTTTATCCGCAGGCGTTCAGTTATGTTCTGCCGATGGGTGTTGCCATCCTCGCGATTTCGGTCGCATTCGTCGGCTTGATGGGCGGCTATTATTTCATCAAGAAAGCCACGGGCACCTATGTGAGCACGTACAATGCGCAAGCGGGCTATCTCGACGTTGAAGTGGGGCGCGCGATCGTGATTCAAAAATGCAACAAATGCCATGATCTCACGCGCGTGTTCATGATCGCGAAAACGCCGGAAGATTGGCTGGGCACGGTGAATCGCATGGCCGAGCGCGACCCGACCTGGCTCAGTGCAGATCAGATTCAACAAACCGTGCATTTCTTGAGCGAGCGGCAGAATATTAAAAAAGCCGAGCAAGTGACCCCGGTGCAGGCCGAAAATATTTTGATCACAAAATGCTCGAAATGCCATAATCTCGATCGCGCGTTCAACAAGCGCCGCACCGAGCACGAGTGGCAAATTTTGGTCAAGCGCATGTCCACGCGCCATCGCAGTTGGATCAATGATGACGAAGCGGAATTTATCGGCGCATACATGGCCAAGCTTTATGGCGTAAAAGAAAACGGCGCCGCTGAACCAGTTGCAACAACGCCTGCGGCAACGACTTCAGCCGCCGCCACTGCGGCGGTAAAACCCGCGGCGGCAGCGCCGGCCAAGGAAATTGATTTTAAACCTTTGTTTCAAGCGAATGGCTGCGTATTTTGTCACGGCGAAGAGGGCGACGGCGTGGCGCCGGGCACGCCAGATTGGACCGATCCAGATTGGCAAGACAGCCGCACGGACGAGCAACTGACGCAGACGATCATCAATGGCAAAGACACTCGCATGCCCAAATTCGGCGGCACGCTTTCGGAAGCGGAAATTCGCGCCGCGGTCAAATTCGTGCGCAGTTTCCGGCAGGAATAGGCCCGGCACGAAATTTCTTTCGTTGCGGCGGCCGCTGCCGGAAGGCCAGGATGGCGCTCTGCGCCAGGTTAGGACAATTGGTTTCCGCCCGGTTCACGGCAAAAAAAATATTTTTTCAAAACTTCGTCAACTGCCGCAGAAACGAGAATGGCTGTGCGCCCTTCTCGTTTTATTTTTGCTGGCAAGCCCATCTCCCGCCTTTTCTCAAAAGGGATTCTATCGCGTTTTAAATTGGACGCCGGATACCAGGGTTTTTTTGAACGAAGAAGAACTGCGCGATGCCGCCGGCCAGCACGCGCCCGGCGCTTTTACTTTGCGCGTTGAAAAAGGCGGCTATCATGCCTACGTCGACCGCGTGACGATTTTCAGCGACCAGCTCGTCGAGATTCGCATTCGCAGCATGAGCGCCAACGTGCGCTCGCGCCCGTTCCGCCAGCGCCGCGACGCCCGCATGCTGCCCCTGACCGGAACCTTGATCGTCACCAGCAACCCGCCCGGGCAACTAGTTTATTTGGATACCTTGTTCCGGGGCGAAACTCCGCTGGTGCTCGAGAACGTTCCCGTGGGCCGGCGTTTCGTGAGCATTGGCAATGCCACGAGCGCATTTTCTTTGCAAATTTTTGAAACCGTGCGTTTGCGTTTGCAGGAGGGAAATATTTTAAACGTGACCGACGAGGATTTGCCTGAAAATCAACGCGGCGTGCAAATTGAAGATTTGGCGCTGTTCATGGTTGCAACCGAAGCCGAAGCGACTGATTGCGCCGGTTTTCACGCGAGCGCCGGCAGCCAGGTTTTCAAGCTGCGAAAACCAGGCATGTTTCTGGTTTGCCGCATGAACTTTCTTTTGCCCGGCGACGAGGCCATCAATTTCCCCGCGCGCTTTCGCCTTTATCGCGGCGGCGAATTGATTCACGAAATCGGGCATACCATGATCGTCGACCGAAATGAAAACCGGCGCCTATGCTATTTTCATCACGAATATTGGCGGCCGGGAGAGTATATTTTAACCATTGACAGCGCTGCCGGAAAACGTTTGGGGCAAGGATCATTTACGATCTATTTTTGATCAAAGACCGTGCTCTCCCGCGCAAAAGCAAATATTGCTTTCTTCGGTTACAGGGTTTATTTTTCCCTATGGAAATTTCCTGCCTGTCTTTCAATATTTGGGACCTGCCCGTCTGGCTGCCAAAAGTCAACAGCAAAAAACGCCTGGCAAAAATGCCGCCGCAAATCGCCGCACTTTCTCCCGACCTCATCTGTTTGCAGGAATCGTTCAACCTCGGCAATCGCCGCAAGCTGTTCTCCACTCTTCCCAGTGGATACTGCACCGCCGGCTGCGAACAAAATCGCTGGATGCTGCCGCTGCTGCGCGCCGATCGCACCGGCGGGTTGGCGGTAATCTCGCGCTTTGCTCTCGAGGATTATCAATTCGTCGAACACGCGGTGTTTTCGCGCATGCGTTTCGATGAAAAATTGGGGCGAAAGGGTTTTGTCATCAGCCAAATTAAAACGGCGGTGGGCACGATCTACGTGGCGAATGCCCATTTGTATGCGGGGCGTTCAGCAAGAGAGACGGAGATTAGAATGCACCAGTTGGACATTCTCTTCTCACACCTGCGACAAACTTGTCCTGCGGAAACGCCGATTATTTTGGCGGGAGATTTCAACGCTTCGCCCACGAGGCATTTTCCCATGAATACGCGGCACGAACCGACGCCGGAATATCAAAAAATCCTTGCGGAAGGCTTCGTCGATACCCTGCCTCACTTTGGCGCGGAACACATCACCTACACGGGCCGGCAAAACATTTATGCCCGGTTTATAATCGACGCTTCCGAAATTCCGAAAAAGCTGGATTATATTTTTTACCGCGCGGGCACTAAAAAGAAAATAGAAACTCTGGAGGGGCGCGTGGTTTTCAATAACGGCGAATCGCTCTCCGATCATAACGGAGTTTTTTGCAGGCTGAGAATCTCACCATAAAAGAAACTCTTGGAAGAAATCAAGGCGTTACGTAATTTGGAAGGTAAATTAAGCCAATAACATCGCTTGCAACTCTTGGGGAGTTTGACGTGCAGAACAAAGAATATCTAATAGTATTGGGTGAAGGTGCACGAAAGCGCCATCGACATTCCACAGAGCAAGGTCGAGTTGTGGCATTCATGGTTCAACTTGAGATTTGGCAGCGAGGCGTCTGGAAGCCGGTTTTGCGCTATGATTCTGCGCATGGATTTTCGCATATTGATCGCTACAATATGGAGGGAGAGCAAGAAAAGGAAATTTTGAATTTTCCTTTCGGTGAAGCATTAAGCTACGCAGACCTTGATATCAATGAAAATTGGGAAGAGTACAAACGGAAATTTATGAAAGGGCTGTTCCCATGAACATTTTTGAGCACAAAAACATGGAATTGGTTACAGAGTTTGACCGATATATTCACCAAAATCCGCAATATGCAGAATCAATTCCAGAAGGGGCCCTTGTGGCCATGGAAATTGAGGGGGAGGAAGCCTTCAACGATTGGAGCCGAAAGATTGCGCAGCAACAAGCCGAGGCAGGACAACTTATTGTGTATGTTCGCATCAAAAAGCTTCGCCCGGCTTGGTCACGAATTGAAGAACTTGAAATCACCGCCTGAAGCCTTTGCATTTGTATGATTGCGATTTGGTCTTTCCAATCATCCGCCGAAAACCGCAGTTCCTGTCTATTTCATCAGCATGATCTTGTGTGAATAAGCCTCTCGTTCAACGGCCAGGCGCACAAAATAAATGCCGGAAGCAACGGCTTCGCCAAGATCGTTTCGACCTTCCCAAATGATTTGATACTGGCCGGGCGCTTGCATTTCATTCATCAAGCCCGTGATTCGATCCCCTTTTGAAGAATAAATCTCCAATCGCACTTGCGCCAAGCGCTCGACACGATATTTAATAGTTGTGGCGGGATTAAACGGATTGGGATAGTTGGAAAGAATTTCGAAATCAGTGGGCGGCGCTTGCGGGCGTTCTTCAACCGCCGTGCGCGGGGAAATAATTTTCGTATCCAAATTCAGCGCCTTGGCAATATCGGCCCAGTTGTAAATGTGCACGACGTCGTCGGAATGCATGGCATAAAAAGAGCCTTGCGGCAAATTCGGCAGCGCCGCTTGCGTCAATGCAATGCCGTCCGTGGTTTTGGTCGCTCCGGAAAAATGGCCGAGCGCGCGATAGGTTTTGCGGTCGAAGACTTCATATTCGGCAAAAGGCTCGACATTCTGATCCGAAACGATGATGTAACCTTCGCCATTGCCCAAATCATAAACGGCCACGCCTTCGGGTTGATTGGCGAACAGGCCCTTGCCGAAGCGGGTGATCAAATTGCCTAGCAGATCATACACCATCACGTCGCGCTCGATAATCTCATCGCAAATCAGCGCGCGCTTCGCCGCCGCATCGATCGCAATGGATTCCAATCTTCCTGCCGTCGCAAAAGAATAATTCAAAATACCTTTGAGGCCCGCGCCATCCGGCACGATGCGATAAACGAAAACGCGATCGGGCGTCGCATCCGTCTCCGTGATCCATGCTTGCAGCTCACTGCCGTTCCAATAAAAAGCCACGCCGTATGGCTCGACCAAATCGCCCACACCGAAATGGGTGATGAACTTGCGCTCCGGCAAAGAAAAAATCGACACGCGATGATTGTCGCGCTCGACGACAAAGAGCAAATCTTTTCTGCCGCTGCCGGTGAGCACGCCATAAGCCACACCCACGCCGTTGGGATATTGCAATTGCCCGGGACCCGCTCCCGTTCCGCCGATTTTCCCTAAAAAAGTATTCGTAACGGGATTGTGCACTTCGACAAAGTTATCATCTTTATCGGTGGCAAAGATCAGGCTTTGGTTTGGATTCTCTGCGACGTATATCGCGATGGAATCCATGGTGCCGTGCCCTTCCGGCGGGCGCTTCATTTCCAAAAACAGCGGAATGACAACGGCGCTCGAAAACGCCAGTCCGGGAATCAGAAGAACGGGCAAAAGTTTTTGCTTGAGTTTTATCATGATTTCGCGCAGAGGATAAACTTGATGCTCGATGCTTCTTGTCGGTTGAAAGACACACGTTCTAAGGAGCACCGATTAAATAACTTTCTCATTTGCACCGGGCTGTCATTCCCGCAGATTTAAGCGGGAATCCATTTTACGCCGTCTGGATGCCCGATTAAAGCGCTCGGGCATGACAGACCATAATGAGCAAATTATTTAATCGACATTCACAATCCGGGCGAGCCGGAATCAAAAAAGATTAACACGAAGAAAACAGAGCAAACAGAGAGGGTAGTGCCTGGAAAACTCCCGTTAGCTTTGTAATCTCCGTTTTCTCTGTGTTTAAAATTTTTGTTTTTTTTGTAACGATTGAACTTTTAGTAGACTAAGGTATCAAACTCATTTGCTTTGACGCCGTCCAGATTGCTCTTCCGCTTTTCAGCACCGTGAGGCGATAGATATAAAATCCGGCAGCGACGCGCGCGCCGGTTTGATCGCGTCCGTCCCAGGCAACGACTTGGCGGCCTGCGGGCAAACCGGTGTTTTGCAGCGTACGCACGATTTGTCCGAGCATATTGTAAATGGCAACGGTCACTTCGGAAGTTTCACTCAAATCGAAAGCGATGCGCGTGCTCGCAATTTGAGCATGAGAGGAAAGAAAAAAAGGATTGGGATAATTCTGCGCCAAATTGAAACTGAATGGCGCTGCCAGCGCAACCTCCACAATGCTTGAATAAGAGAATTGGCCGTTGTGATCGATCATTTTCAACCGATACCAAGCGCGGCCATTGCTGCTCTCGCGATCGAGATATTCATAGCCGGCTTGTTCCGACGTGGCAATCTGTGCTGTGATAAAAGCCACTTTCGCAAAATCAATACGGTTCGCACTTCGTTCAATTTCGAAACCCCAAAAATCTTTGGCCTCACCCGTCTGCCAACGCAACAGCACGCTCGCGCCGAATTGTTCCACGGAAAAATGATTCAGCTTCACCGGCGTCGTCATGCCGATCTCATACGCTCCGAGGTCCGGATGAGCGCCGAAATAAGGCATACCGACATTGACGCCCGCGTCTTTTGCCGGACTGCCGGCTTGCAAGTTGAAATTGAATTGCACGGCATTCACAAACTTGGGATCACCGCCGGTGACGTCGCCCGGGCCGCTCATGTCCTCGGCATTGCTGTTGAACCAGCCGTTGTGATCGGCTTGTGCATTGAAAGTTCCCGACACCGAAGCCGGGCCGGAATTATAAATCAGATTATTGCGAAAAGCGCCGCTGCTCACGCCCGCGCCTTCGACGCGAAAAGACCGCGTCGCAACATTAGCCAAAGTATTGTTCAACGCCTGCACATTTGCCACGCCGTCGAATTTGATGCCGTAGTCTTTAATATTGTAAATCACGTTGCGCACGAGCTTGATATTCTCCTGCGATTTTCCGCCTTCTCCGCGCGCTTCAAAACCGCGATCGGCATCGTGCATGCGATTGTTTGCAGCCGTGATATTGCGGCAGCCTTTTTGAATCACCCAAATTTTATTGGCAAAGCCATACATCTCGTTGCCGTCAACCACGCAACTATCGATGCCTTTGAAATCCAGCGCATTCTCGCTGTTGCTGCCGAGCGTGGTGTAGAAAACGTTGCCGGCAATCGTGAAGTTTCTGGCGTATTGCGCCACGCTGATTTTGTCGTCGGCATAAAACTGAATGCAATCGCCGCCGCAATCGTAGATTTTATTGTTGCGAATTTTCCAGCCGGTGGCGCCGGGATTGATCACAATGCCGTGCGCGTCGACGCCGGGCTGGTTGACAAAATGATGAATCACGCAATTTTCAATCACGTTATTCCGGCTGCTGCCGCCGCCGTCGATGCCGTCTTTCTTGCCGTTGCGCAGCTCGCAGCCGCGCAAAATGTTGTTGCTGCCGGTGAGCTTGATGGCATCCACCGCCGCGCCTTGCTGGTCAAACGTCAAGCCTTGAATCAGCCACCAGCTTTTGTTCCAGGACAATAGCGTTTGAGCATTGCTGATGATGGGCTTGTCATTGGCAAAAGCGCGCAGCACGAGGCGTTGGTTCGGCAGGCCATCGAGGGGAAGAGAAAGAGATTCGTTGTACGTGCCCGCGCGCACCAACAAAGTGTCGCCAGGTTGCAAGCTTTTTAACTTGTTGTTGATGCTCTCGCCGGCATTGACGATGAAGGTGTCCGCCGCTAGCGAGGAAAAACGGCCCGCAATAAAACCGGAAAGGACGGAAAGAATGAAAACCAAACTTCGTATGAAGAAACAAGAACGAGGCCGCCGCCCAAAAGCAGCGGCGCAGACGGGGAACGATCCTGTTGCAATCATGTTGGCGACTCCTTCGACAACAAAAATCATGTGAAATCAAAAATAACGACAGGTCATTCTGTAAGAATCAGACTGTGTGAAAACACCCGGATTTATCATTGCGAGCGGAGCGAAGCAATCTCCAACTCCAATACGTGCGCGCATCCTGATTGCTTCGCTGCGCTCGCAATGACGTTTTCACACAGTCTGAATCAGATTGTGTGAAAACGCTCGAATTTGTCATTGCGAGCGGAGCGAAGCAATCTCTAACTCCAATACGTGCACGCGCCGGGATTGCTTCGCTGCGCTCGCAATGACGTTTTCACACAGTCTGAATCTTTTTGAGCAGCGAGCAGAAATGAATCCAGTCCTGCTCAAAGAGATTCCTACGGCATGGCATTGGAGGCTTATCGAAACAAGCTGCGCATCACCGGCGAGTGCAATTGATTGCAAACCGGATTGAGCTGCTTCAACAGTTTTTCTTCTTCCAATGCCAGCTTGAGCTCGCTGGCAAAGGGCATGGCATAAGTCGCAATGAACAAATTCTCGCGCGGCTCGGAATTTTCCAGCCACGAGCGATAGGCATAATGATAACGGCTGATTCGCCCGTCGGCAAAATTGCGCGCCAGTCCGATATAGAGCAATTCGTCGGCTTCCAACATCAAGCCGGTGCCGGTGAGAATTGCAAAAATGCCTCCTTCGTTTGCAGGCGTCCAGTCTTCGAAAGAAAAGGGCCCGAAAAAATGGCGCCCGCCGATGTTCAACATTTGTGTTCCTCTTCCTGAGTCAACAAGGTTTCAGTTAGGTTGGGAGGTGAGTTTCATTTGATTGAGATCATATATTATTGCTTGCAGATTAAAAGTCTGCGTTACGATGTTAGCGCAACAAAACCAGTTTTTTTGTCGAGGTGAATTGCGGCGAATGCAGCCGGTAAAAATATACGCCGGCAGGCGCGGCGCGGCCTTCTTGCGTGCGCCCATCCCACATGACGCGATAACGGCCGGCGGGTTGGTTTTGCTCGAGCAGCGTGCGCACCACTTTGCCGGTCAGATCAAAAATCTCGAAGCTAACCTCGCTGCTTTCACGCAGATCATATTCGATTGCCGTTGGTTGCGCCGTTCCGGTTCTTTCTTTTTGAGAAAAAGGATTGGGAAAATTTTGCCCGAGCGCGAAACTTTCCGGAATGTTTGGCGCGTTTTCTTCAACCGCCACGGGCTCTAAAATAATGGCATAATTCGCGGCGCCCGCGGGATTGTCTTTGAAATAAAGCGCACCGGCTTGCGAAGTTTTTGCTGTTGCCAACCGCACACCGTTTTTGGAAATTTTCGCCGCAGCATTGGGCGTCAAACCCGCAATCAAATGCGATACAACTGTGTTGGCATGCAACGCATACTGGGCATTCGTCAAAGGATTCTGCGTGCGTCCGACCAGGATCAAACGCGAACCTCCGAGCAATGCGCCGGAAAGATTATTGGCCGGGACCGCAGCCACGCTCGCCATAGTGTTCAGCGCATTAGCATCGCCGAGCTGCATGACCGTGAGAAATTCATTGGCAGCGCTGCGAATTTCAAGACGATAACTTCCCACCCAATATGCGCCCCAGTCCGTGTAGGGCCCGCGCGAGCTCAACACTTTGCCGTCGGCATCGACGAACCACTTGCCCTCGCCGCCGATTTTCACGATCTCTTTGGCCGCCGGCAAAACCGATTTCACAAACATGCGGCCATGCGCGCGTTCGTGCCGGTTGGTGACGGTCACGACGTCGTTGTTGATCAAAGGCTCATAAGCCGTGTGCAATAAAAATCTTTTTTGCTGCGGGGAATCGACCAGATCGTGCACGACGACAAATTCCTGATTCTCCGGCCCGCGCAAATAGGCCAGTCGCCGGCGCGCGAAAGAGCAGCGTTCCTGGGAATAGACGCGCGTATAGTTGTAATCGGCATAATCATATTCCGCAGTGTGATCGAACCCCTGCAAATTGCCCACGTGATTTTGCCCGCCTTCTTTGAACGCCGGATGCTGCCAATGATCCGCCCCGGTATCAGCGCTGAAATCGAAATCCATGAACCTGAAGCCTTTGTCGTCTTCATTGGGATCGTAAAGCCCGAGCACGTTGTGAAACACGACTTCACCCGCACCGTCGCCGCGCGGCAGATCATCTTCATTTTTTTCATTGCCGCCGTCTAACGCCAGGCTGCCATGTTTGTAGATCGTAAAGCTGGCAATGTCTTTGGCCGCATGCGGGAAATACCAATACCTGGGCGTCCAAAAAATAACGTGTGTAGAAGTTTCTTTATCGAAAGAAGATTTCATCACCGTTTCGCCCAAACCCAATTTAAGGCCCAGCGGCAGCCCCAGCTCTTGCGGCGATTTGGCCGGAACGTCTTTGTATCCCCAAATGAAATGAAAGAACAAATCATCCACGCGCGGACTATAAGATTGATATTGCCGCACGTCAAGGCCAAAGCCGCCGGACGTGATCATCCATTTGGCTAAACCGGCCATGTTCGGATCCGCCGTGCGCAAAGAGCCCGCCGCGAGGGCAAGCAAACGGCTCATGTCGGCGTCTAACACCCGGCGCAAGCTGTTGGTGTCGTGGCGCGACATGTAATAATTGTCGCGCTGCTTGAGGGGAAGCGTGTTGTAAAGAATGCACAGCGCATTGCGGCGCAAAAAATCGGTTTCAAAGAAGAGGTTTTTCCCGAGCGCGCTGCCGGCCGCGCCGGCGAGGAAACTCACATTGGTCATGCCAAGGAAATAATAATTCGCGCCTTCGCCCCAGCCCGGGCCTTCGAAGATGCGGTCGCCGCTGATGAGTGTGCGTTCTAAAAACACGGCGTTGAAATAATTCAGCAGCTCTTGCGCTTTGCCGGTGTAGGCCGCGCCCAAATCATCGCCCCAAATCGCCAGGGCGGCGGCGCAGCCGTGATGAATGTAGCCCGTCACTTGATTGGAAAGTTTCGGATACAAATCCGGGTTCGCGTCTTCGTCGCGTTCGCTATAAAGTTGGATCAAAGCCTCGGCGAGCAAGCGCTTTTCATCCAGCGTGAGCAGAGGAAACGTCCAATCATAAACCACGGCGATCGCCAGATTATGATGCGCGCCTTCAGTGCTTTGCAAGCGCGCCGAAATGTGCGTGTCACCGCGGGCGCTGCCGCTTAAATTGCGCGCCGCGAAGGCATGATCGATCGCTTTGCGGCCATACTGCAATCGCGTGTGCGCGAAAGTGATGCCCGGCATCTGCGCGGAATCGATTAAATACAAAAAGGCATAGTTGTGCGCGTCCATCAAAATCATGTTGCGCGTCTTGGACGAAGGGGCTTCGTCAAAAGCCGCATCGAGCGCGTGCACATAATTTTGCAATTCGTTTTTGTAAAGATTGAGCAAACGCGCGCGCAAACCCGGCAACTGTTCTGCCGTGAGGTAAAGCCGCGGATGCACTTTGCGCGCCAACGCGCTGCCGGCCGGCGGAGCGTAATTTTGTGCAAAAGAAAGAGGCGCGCAGAGCAACAAGGCCGCGGCGGCGATTGCCATCATTTTCCGGGTTCGAATCAAAATATCAAGTGCGGTCATGAGTCATCTCTCTCAGCCAAATTTCTTGAGCTTCTGAAGGCGCTACTACGAAAGTTCACAGACCAATTTCATACTTCACGCTGCCGCCGGGGTTGTCTTGAAAATAGAGCACGCCTTGAACTCCGGTTTTCACATTCAAGTGCATTTTGCCGTTTTTTCGGATTCTGACCAAAGCATTGGGCGGCAATCCGCCGATTAAATGTGAAACGTTTTGCGCGGCGGAAATTTGATATTCGGCATTGCCGGGCGCGCCGGCTTTTTTATTGAAGATCACTACGCGCTGGTTGTCGATCAATACGCCCGTGCTCAACGGCGATTCGATTTTGACCACGGGGGACATGGCTTGCAGCGTGCGCGCGTCGCCGATTTGCATCACGGTTAAAAATTCTCCCGCTTGCGCGCGAATCTCCGCGCGCCAACTGCCGGTCCAATACGCGCCCCAATCCGTATACGGGCCACGCGATTTGATGAATTTCCAATCGGCATCAACGAACCATTGGCCCTCCCCTCCCACTTTCAAAACTTCTTTTTGCGCCGGTAAAAGCGCCTTCACCAGCATGCGGCCATGCGCGACGTCGAAAGTATTTGTCACCGTGATTTGATCGCCTTTGATTTCCGGCTCGAACGCGGTGTGCAACAGCCAGCGTTTTTCCAAAGCAGATTCGACGAGATCGTGCACAATTACAAACTCGCGGTTTTCTGCGCCGCGCAGATATACGAAACGGCGATGGGCGGCGCTGGCTTTGGCGCCTCTTTCACCTTTGTACGCGCGGGAATAATCATAATCGAGGTAATCAAAATCCTCTCCAGCTTCCAATGCGCGCAGCTCGCCAATGTGATTGCCACCGCCAGGTTGAAAGCCGGCGTCTTTCCAATAATCGATATTTTTGGCCGCGCGAAAGGTGAAGTCCATAAAATTGGGATCGCTCTCCTCCTCCGGCTCTTTGGGATCGTACAAACCCAAAACATTGTGAAAGATCGCTTCCCGCGAGCTGTTGCCGCGCGGCATGTCGTCCGCATTTTTGCTGTTGCCGGCGTCGAGCGCGAGGCTGCCATGTTTATAAATCGTGAAGCTCGACATGTCGAGATGCGCGTGCGGCGAATACCAATATTTCGGCGCCCAAAAAATTATATGCGTCGCGTTTTCTTTATCAAAAGAAGATTTCATCACCACCTGCCCCAAACCCAGCTTTTGAGTCAATGGCAAGTTCACTGCTTGCGGCGAAAGCGGTGGCACCTCTTTGCTGCCCCATAAAAAGGAAAAAAACAAATCATCGATGCGCGGATCGAAATGCTTGTACTTTTCCACGGGAATGCCCAAGCCGCCTGCGGTCAGCAGCCATTGCGCAAAGCCGGCCGCCCGCGGATCCGCCTGTCGCAACGCGCCCGCAAACATCTGCATGATGCGGCTGGCTTGATAATGAATCACCGGATCCAAACTGTTGGTATCGTGGCGCGAGAAATAATAATTGCCGCGCAGTTTCAACGGCAGGATATTGTAATACATGAAAAAAATACCCTGGCGCAGGAAATCATGCTCATAAAAAAGATTGCGGCCCAGCGCGCTGCTCGCTGCGCCCGCCAGAAAACCGATGTTCGTGACGCCGAACATGTAGTAATTCGCGCCTTCACTCCAGCCCGGGCCTTCAAAAACTTTATCCGCAGTCTCCAGCGTGCGTTGCAAAAAAGCGGCGTTGAAAAAATCCAGCATCTCCTGCGCTTTGGCGGAATAATTCGCGCCGAGCTCGTCGCCCCACATGGCTAACGCCGCGGCGCTGCCGGCGTGCACATACCCCGTGACTTGATTGGAAAGTTTTTCATATTCGCCGATGTTGGCGTCTTTGTCGCGGTTTTCGTACAGGCGAATCATGGCATCGGCCAGAGCGTGTTTGTCTTCCAATGAGAGCAGGGGAAAGAGCCAATCATACGCGACCGCCAGGGCGAGATTGTGATAGCCGCCGCGTTCGCCTTGCAACAGCGCGGAAGTGTGCCGGTCTCCGCGCGTTTCTTTCTTCAAATACATCGCGATCTCGAGCGCCTTGCGGCCATAGGCCTCGCGGCCGTGGCCGAATTGAAACTCGCGCATTTGCGCCGGATCGATCAAATATAAAAACGAATAATTCTTCGCATCGGAATACAACAGGCCCCCTTCTCTTTTCTCCGGCAACAGATCAAAATGCTTATCCAGCTCCGACACGTAGCGTTGAAACTCGTCGCGATACAACATTTTTATGCGCTGCCGCAGCTTGGGCAAATCTTCCGGCGCAAGGAACAAACGCGGATGCACTTTGCGGGCCAGCGGGCTGTTTGCCGTAGGCGAATAACGCGCGATTTGCGGCCGCGCGGTTTCTTGCGCGTCGCAGGCAACGATTGACCACAAAAGCGTTGCCGCAAAACCGATCGCATAAATAGTGGAACAAGCTTTGAAAGCGAGCGCCTTCTTCAACACACACTCCCGATTTATGTTGTTCAGGATTGCAGATTAAATAATGTCAATTTCTTCAAACATTTTGCCGCTATGACGGCTTGCCGATGAAGGCATACATACTTACAATCTTGTATTGCTGGCGAACTTTAAGTAAAACAAATTCGCGCCAGTATCACATTGCAGCAAAGGCTTCGCAAAAACAATGCCTCGCTCATTTGAACCAAAAAAAGAATAATTAATATTGGGAAATTTTTGAAGGCTGAATCTAATCAGAGAGTTAAATCGAAAGGGTTGAATGCGGTGAAAGACTGTGATACACGCGCAGCCAAATAATTACGGACGTGTAATCAAAGTGGTCGAAAGCGTTACTCTTGCGATTTCGCTTTCGCGAATATAGCGCAGTCATCCTGACTGCAAACAAGATGTTGCGCTACGACCTTAGTAGCACCGATTAAATAACTTTCCGATTTGCGCCAGGCTGTCATTCCCGCAGATTTTAAGCGGGAATCCATTTTACGCCGTCTGGATGCCCGATTAAAGCGCCCGGGCATGACAGATCAAATGAGTAAGTTATTTAATCGACTTCTCCTTAACTGAGAATTACACCATTGGCTTCAAAAGAGTTGACTTTTCGTTCGCGTCTGTTTATGCTCGGGGCAGATTTTTTCGGCCTAACTAAACGGAATGCACTTCTCTTGTCTGGTGATTCAAATTCATAACTCGGGAGGTTTATTATGCGCAGATTATTATTCGCAGCTTTGACTATTGCCTTGCTTTTGCCGAATCGCGCTTCGGCGCAAAAAGCATATGCCGTCGATGCAGGAAGCATGATCGCTGACGGCAGCGCCGGTTTTAGCAGCTCCGGCGGTGATCTTTATCAAAGAAGGGGCAATGGCGAAGATATCGGCCGCAGGACTAGCATCAGTATTAGCCCGAGCATAGCTTATTTCGCAGCGCCTCATCTCGCGTTGGGCGGAACGATTTCCTACAACCGCACCTCGCAAGACGAGACCTCACAAACGTTCTTTGGAATCGGGCCTACGGTAGCATGGTTTTTCGGCAATGCCGGCAGCAGAACTTTTCCCTTTGTGCGTGCAAGTTATTTATATGGTAGAAGCCGCTTTGACGACGATTTCAGCGTTTCGCAAAACAATTTCAAATTCAGCGCCGGGGCCGCGTTCATGTTGGCCAAGAACGTGGCCTTGACCAGCAATGCTTTTTATACGATCGAAAACCTTAAAAACGAAAGCACCAGCTTCGGCTCATCTGGATCCACCGACGGCAATATTTTCGGCGTCGAGTTCGGCATTGCTGCTTTTGTGTTTTGATCGAAGTCATTTGCAACGGAAGTGCATCCTTTTTCAGGCGCGGCTTTTTCTCCGCGCCTCTTTATTTCGCTTTCGCCTGCAGAGCGCTTGCATCTTTTTGCTTGTTCACGAGTTGCACTTGTGGACACAGGTTGGGTGGGAGTTTAACTTTGTCGATTTGCGTTTGCGTGTCGAGATCGATATAAACGTCCTCGAGCCTCAGCTCTGCGTCCGCTCCTTCTTCGCCGCCCAACGCGGCCAGAGACAATGCTTGGCAATACAGTCGCAACTTTTCGAGATAGCAGCTTTCGCTCTTGCTCGGGCTTGTGCGCCGCGGCTTCACCTGATGAATGTTGCGTTACAATTTACGCGCGCGCACCATCTCTGCCAACCGATCCGGAAAATTCGTGATAATCGCATCAACGTTTAAATCCAGCATGCGCTGCATGAGCAAACTGTCGTTCACGGTCCACACGTGCACTTGCTTGTTGGCGGCGTGCGCTTTTTGCATGAATTCCGGGCTGATCAAGCGATGATTCGCACTCAACAAATCTGTTTTGGCTGAGAAAACGTCCTCGTGATACTCTTCCGACCCGAAGATGTAGCCCACCTGCAATTCCGGCGCGAGTTGCTTAATTTCATCGGCAACGGCATGGCCGAAAGAAGTGACAATACATTCCTTCTGAAAATTCTCGCGGCGAATGGTATCAACAATCAGTTTTGCGACGTTGCGCTCGTGGCCATGCAATTTAACTTCGATATTGAGCTTGATTTTCCCGCGCACGAGGGCCATGGCTTGTTCCAAAATGGGCAAAGGCTCGCCGGCAAATGTTGCATTGAACCAACTGCCGGCGTCGAGATCCTTCACTTCCTGAAAATTCTTCTGCCAGAGAAAGCCTGCGCCATTTGTCGTGCGATCCAGCTCATCATCATGCAACAAAACCAGCCGGTCATCTGCGGTTTGCTGCACGTCGATCTCGGCCATTTGCGCGCCCATTTTCATGGCCACACGAATAGCGGTGAGGGTATTTTCCGGCGCATAGCCCGAAGCGCCGCGATGCGCGCAGTTTATAAATTGGCTCGAATCCGCGTGCATAGTCTCATCCTGTTTTTGACAAGCCAACAAAAAAATCATGAGAAAAGTGAAAAGATTTTTTTTCATATTTTGCTTGTGGTCTTCCTTTATCGCTCAATGTGTACAAAACAAAGACTTTTAAGACAAAACAATGGACGACAAAGTGATTAAAATTATTTTGTCGTCCATCATTTTGTCCAATGCAGATTAGAAATGGAATAATGCGATGATACTCAGCCAGGAGCAAGGTGTCAAGCTAAAATTTGCACTCATCACATGCCATTTGTAAGAATTCTTTTCAGCATAACCACTGTGCCCGGTGCTTAAAATGTCGGCATTGATTTTGGTATAAAATTTGAGTAAAGAATAATGGAAAAATTGGAAAGGAGAAACTATCATGACTCTCGATAAATTCACATTAAAAGCGCAGGAAACCGTGGCGCGCGCGCAGCAGCACGCTTCGGAATTGAATCACCAACAAATCGAAGTGGAACATTTGCTGAAGGCTTTGTTGGATGATGCCGAAGGCGTGCCGCTGGCGATCATGAAAAAGCTCGGCACGAATGCCGGCTTGATTCAAAGCCGGATCGACGACGCGCTGCGCAAAGTGCCGCGTGTTTCCGGCGCAACCGCGTTGGGAAATATTTACGTATCGAATCGTACCAACAACTTGTTGAGCGTGGCGCAACAAGAGATGCGGCAGCTTAAAGATGAATACGTGAGCACCGACCATCTTTTATTGGCGGCCGCAGAAGAAAAAAGCGGCCCGGCCGGAGAGATTCTGCGGCAGCAAGGTGCGACGCGCGACAATATTCTGCGCGTGTTGAAAGATATTCGCGGCAGCCAGCGCGTGACCGATCAAAATCCCGAAGGCAAATATCAGGCATTGGAACGCTTCGGCCGCGATCTCACGGACTTGGCGCGCGCGGGCAAGCTCGATCCGGTGATCGGCCGCGATGAAGAAATTCGCCGCGCCGTGCAAGTGCTTTCGCGCCGCACCAAAAATAATCCCGTGCTCGTCGGCGATCCCGGCGTCGGCAAAACCGCGATCGTCGAAGGCATTGCACAGCGCATCGTGAACGGCGACGTGCCAGAATCGCTGAAAAACAAGCGTGTCATTCAAATGGAAATGGGCACGCTCATCGCGGGCGCAAAATATCGCGGCGAGTTTGAAGAGCGTCTGAAAACGGTGTTGAAAGAAATTCAAGAATCGCAGGGCGAGATTATTTTGTTCATCGACGAGCTGCACACCATGGTGGGTGCGGGCGCCGCGGAAGGCGCGGTCGATGCCGGCAACATGCTCAAGCCCATGCTCGCGCGCGGCGAATTGCGTTTGATCGGCGCGACCACGCGGGACGAATATCGCAAGCACCTTGAAAAAGACAAGGCGCTCGAACGCCGGTTTCAGCAAGTCTACGTGGGCGAACCTTCGGTCGAGGATACCATCTCGATTTTGCGCGGCTTGAAAGAAAGATACGAAGTGCATCACGGCGTGCGCATTCCGGATTCTGCGATCGTGGCGGCGGCGACGCTGTCGCAGCGCTATATTTCGGAAAGGTTTCTGCCGGACAAGGCCATTGATTTGATCGACGAGGCGGCCGCCAAGCTGCGCACGGAAATCGATTCCATGCCGGAAGAAATCGACGAGATCGAGCGCCGCATCAAACAGCTCGAAATCGAGCAAGTTGCTTTGAGAAAAGAAAGCGACGAAGCTTCCAAAGCCCGCCGCGAAAAATTGACGCGCGAGCTGGGTGATCTCAAAGAAAAATCCTCGCAGCTCAAAGCGCGCTGGCAGGTGGAGAAAGAAAACATCGTGCAAATTCGCGCGGCCAAAAGCCAGATCGAGCAGGCAAAAAATGCCGCGGAAAAAGCCGAGCGCGAGGGCGATTTGAACAAGGCCGCGGAACTGCGCTACGGCACGCTGGTAAATCTCGACAAAGAGTTAAAAAAACTCAATGACAAGATTGCCGAGCTGCACCAAAACGGCGCGTTGTTGAAAGAAGAAGTTTCAGAAGAAGACATTGCCGAAATTGTTGCGCGCTGGACCGGCATTCCGGTGGCGCGCATGCTGGAAAGCGAGCGCGAAAAGATTTTGCGCATGGCCGAACGCCTGCGGCAACGCGTGGTTGGGCAGGAGGAAGCGATCGAGGCGGTTTCATTCGCGGTGCGCCGTGCGCGCGCGGGCTTGAGCGAAGAGAATCGTCCCATTGGCTCATTCATTTTTCTCGGCCCGACCGGCGTGGGCAAAACCGAATTGGCGCGCGCCCTGGCGGAATTTATGTTCGACAATGAAAACGCGATGGTGCGCCTCGACATGTCGGAGTACATGGAGCAGTTCAATGTCTCGCGCTTGATCGGCGCGCCGCCGGGATACGTGGGCTATGAAGAAGGCGGGCAGCTTACCGAGGCGATTCGCCGCCGGCCGTATTCCGTGGTTTTGCTGGATGAGATCGAAAAAGCGCATCCGGAAGTGTTCAACGTGCTTTTGCAGGTTTTGGATGACGGTCGCTTGACCGACAGCCAGGGGCACGTGGTCAATTTCAAGAACACCATCATCATCATGACTTCGAATCTCGGCGCGGACATTATCAGCGAAAATTTCAAGTACATGACCGCGGAGAACGAGGAAAAGATTTACAACATCACCAAAGAAGCTTTGCTGCAAACGCTGCGCAGCAAACTGCGCCCGGAATTTCTCAACCGCATCGACGAAGTCATCGTGTTCCACCCGTTGACGCGCGAGCACATTCACAAAATCGTGGACATTCAATTCACGCGCATGGTCAATGGTGCGCTGCAACGGCAAGGGCTCGCGGCGGAGCTTACCGCAGCCGCAAAGGACCTGCTTGCAGGACAGGGCTACGATCCGGTATTCGGCGCACGGCCGTTGAAACGCATGATGCAGCGGCAAATCATCAACGAGCTGTCGACGAAGATTCTGGCGGGTGAGTTGAGTAAAGGCGAGGTGATTCGGATTGACGCCAAGGATGATCGTTTGGTTTACAAGAAGGTGAAATAGAAAGCGATGATTCGTAATAAACAGGCCGGTCACAGGAAGGTGACCGGCCTGAATGTGAATGCTGTAATGGGCAGGCTAATTTAAGCCCCGCGGCCTGGCGCCATTTTCTGCATTGATCTCATTGAAGACGCCCGCTTTTTCGTTATCTCCAAAATTTTGATTCCGCTAATATTCATATACGGAACATAGAAGTTTTCCGATGGAGATGAATTTGACAAGCTCAAAAGGATGCCCGAAGCGTCTGTATCGATTACGAAAAAAATGCGCGCAGATGAAATCGAGGAAGGAAAAGTCTTTCGAAGGGCTCGCTCATCCTTGAAAGCTACTTGAATGCGTTTATCTTTCAAGAGCATTCTTTTCTCCTCATGTGCCCGTACAAAAAAAGGTGTAGGTACGATATCTGCAAAGCCCGCATCAACCAAATCAAATGCGCTGTATTTTTCCATGAATGCGGCGAGTTCTTCATCATTTTTGAACTTAGGAATTTTAGCCGGCAAGGGTCTTTTCATTTTCTTTGCCTCAATTTCTTGAAACGTCTTCGCTCAAAATCTTTCATATCATCCGCATGAATAACACGACAAGTTCGCTCTGTTTCTTTTACGAATCCAATGACCAAATGCCGTCCCGACTCTGTCACATGGGCTGGCAACTGGCGACATTATCGATAGCTTAAAAAACTATTTCAACAATTTCAAGCCAAAAAAACTCGTGGATGAGTCCTTGCTCCAGAAAGGCTTAATCCAGCCGGTCGCGGCTTGAATGTGTGCGGGATTGCCGTTACCATTTATCCGGAACGACGACAGGCTGATAATCTTTCAGGCGGGCAAGCGCTTCTTCCGGCGTGGGGACGACGTGATAAAGCTCGCGATGCTCGGGCTTGGCGAAACGGTGGCGAAAAACGTGTTCGAAAAAATCCAACAACGGCTGATAATAATTTTCCGTATTCAAAATCACAATCGGCGCGGAATGAAACCCGAGTTGTTTGAGCGTGATGATTTCCATGACCTCTTCCAGCGTTCCAAACCCTCCCGGCAAAGTGATGAAAGCTTGGGCGCGCGCTTGCATGGCTGCTTTGCGCTCGCGCAAATCCCGGGTGATGATCAGCTCGTCGGCGGCAAGATAAGCCACTTCTTTCGCACGCAAAGCTTCAGGAATAACGCCGATGACTTTTCCTCCATGCGCGTGAACCGCGCGCGCCACCGCCCCCATCAAACCAACGTGGCCGCCGCCATAAACTAACGTGTAATCTTGCTGCGCCAGCAGCTCGCCTAATTTTTCCGCCGCCACAAAAAAACTTTGCGCGACGGCATTGCTGGAAGAACAATAAACGCAGACTTGCTTGATCATGAGCAGACCTCCGCGGTTCTATCGAGCATGACTCCGGCTCACGGAGTTCGTCCGAAAAGTATTGAGCCTGTCATTCAGAGGAATCCTGTGAAGCACTGGCACTGTACTTGATGCTTCACAAGTTCCCTTCTGGATGACAGGTCAGTTATCTTTTGGACGAACTCCGAATGCGCGGAGTCAATGCTTCCAAGTAACCTGTCATCTCAGAATGGAATCTTGTGAGGGACTACCGATTGTTCCAATCCATCACAGGGTTCCTTGCTGAATGACATATTTTTTATTAATAATTGGAAAACATGACGAAGTGCACTATGCCTTTTTCCGTGGCGGATCGAAAAACGGCGTCTTTACAATGGTCGCGGCCGCTTGTTGCCGCGTAAATTCGATCGTGATTTCCATATTCACTCTCGTGCCCGGCGCGGCATATTGGCTTTCCACCGTTCCGATGGCAATGAATTTTTTCAGAATCGGTGAAAACGTGCTGCTCGTCGCTTGCCCGATTTGTTTGCCGTGTTTATAAATCGGTACGGCCACGCGCGAGGCACGCCCGGCGACTTGCGGCGGCAAATCAAATTTGTTGAACAATGTTTCCAGCTCGTTCCAATCCACTTCGAAGCCGGCGAATTGCCAGGTTGAGCCGCGTTTCTTTTCTTCCCACAAAGCTTTCCTCCCGATAAAATTTTGTTTGTCCATTTTAACCGCCCAACCCAGGCCGATTTCAAACGGCGAGGATTTGCGCGATTCGATCACGGCTTTCTGGCTGGAAACATAATCGATATCCGCGAGCAACAATGCCGCTTCGATGCGCGCAATATCCATTGCCACCATGCCAACGGGCGCGAGGCCATAGCCTTTGCCTTGGTCCATTAAAATATCCCAAATGCGCTCGGCATGTTTGGGATCGATCCAAAGCTCGAAGCCGAGATCGCCGGTGTACCCCGTGCGGGTAATGGTTAGCGGAATGTCATCGATGCGGGCCGGCGTTAGACGAAAGTATTTGAGCCTGGCAAGATCAGCGTCGCGCACCACTTCCTGCAAAACTTTGCGGGAATTTGGGCCTTGCAAAGATAGCGAGGCCAGTTCCGCAGAAACGTCGCGCACGTTGATATTCATGCCATAGCCGCAATCTTGCAGCCAGCGCAAATTCGGGTCCGCGGCGGTGAGGCGAAAATGATTTTCCGACAAACGCGACACCGTGCCGTCGTCAATCACTTTGCCGTGATCGTCGCACCAACACGCATACATGACTTGTCCGACCGAACATTTTAGCGCCTCGCGCGTGATCACGCGGTCAACGAGCCGCGCCGCGTCCGGCCCGATGATTTCATATTTGAACAAAGGCGAAACGTCGATCAAAGCGGCCGCGTTGCGAATGGCAAAATATTCGTGCTCATGCGAATGGCCATAAACACTCACGGCATAGTAGCCGGCCCAATTGCGCCAATCATGGCTGTGGCAAAGCGGAGCAGTACGGGAATGAAAAGGAGAGGGAAGCGGCATGGGGGCTAATTGAGTTAGGTTTAGGCTCTCGGGTCGAAAATAGATATTACGTTGCGAGCGGAGTTGCGGCAAACAGAGCTTTCATTTTCTGCATGAAAATTTGCGGCGGCCGCACCGGCTTGCCTTCCCTGTTGATGAAGGCATGCGTGGTGTAGCCCTCGGCCAAAAGCTGATTCGTTTCGTCAAAAATTTCATAGTCAATGCGCAAGCTCGCGCGCGGCAACTCCCGCAAGCGGCTCACCACGCGCAGCAGTTGATCATAAAGCGCCGGTTTGCGATATTGGCAGTGAGCTTCCAAAACCGGCAGCGCGACTTTCTGTTTTTCGATTTCAGCATAGGGCAGACTCAGCGCGCGCAGCATTTCGGTGCGGCCGGTTTCGAACCATTCGAGATAACGCGCATAATATGCAAAGCCCATTTGGTCGGTATCGGCATAGCGCACGCGAATGCGGGTGGTGTTTTCAATCATGAAAAAAGCATAATGGAATTTGGCCAAAAAAGCAAGTTGATTAGCCTCTTTAAAGTGAGATCTTTGCGGAGCAAAATTTTATCCGCTTAATCCGTTCAATCCGTTTACCTGCTTTATTGGTAAGCGGATTCAGCGGATGGAACGGATAACAACCTTTTTGGTTCTGGCTCATCCAGCTTAGGGATTGCTTCGGCAAGAAGATGCCTCGCAATGACGTGGACTGCCCTCTAGCTGCTGCCGTCATTGCGAGCCGGCTTCATCGGCGAAGCAATCTCTTTCTCATGAATCACAATCCGGACAAGCCGGAACCAAACAGGACACAAAACTGAACGGACACAAAAATATTTCGTGTCCGTTCGTTTTTGTGTCCCAAAAATCTTTGCTTTTTTTGCACTGATTTGGCTCTTTAGATACTAACGCGAAAAATTAGCGCTGCTGTCGTTCCACATCGATAAAAACCGAATGACTTGTTCGATTTGTTCGGCATTCAATTGCCCGGCAAGGGCGGGCATTTCGTCGTCACCTTTGCCGAATTGAATCGTCTCGCGCACATATTCTGCGCCTTTTTTCTGCAGCACGCCGCGAATTTTCGGGCCGAACATTCCTCCCTGCCCTTCTTCGCCATGACAACGGCTGCAATTGGCTTCTTTGTTGGTGTAGCCGAGGTAAATCAATTGGCCCGGATCCGTCATGTGCGCCGGCGGTTTCGCGTCACAAGAAGTGAAAAGCAAAAAGCAAAGGACAAAGAGCAAAGGGCAAAAAGCCGAAAGCGCAAGACAAAGGAAAGAAGGCGTAATTCGTTTCATAAAAAATTCAATTGTGGAAAGTCCATTGAAATCCCCAGCGCAAAACCAAGCCGGGATCGGGCACGCCATCGCGCAGCTCAAATTTGCGTTGCAGCAAATTTTCCCAGGAAAAAAGCATGGCGCCGCTGCCATAGCGCAAACGCAGATGAAAATCAAGCACAGCTACGGCGGGAAGAGTTTTAAATTGCGGCAACACGCTTGGTTCCGAAAAAACCGGCGAGGTGCGCTCGCCTAAATAACGCACAGCAAATCGCGGCGCGGCTTCCAATTCTTTTTTGAAAAAAGCCCGGCGTGTTTCGATGAAGAAGCGCGCAGCGCCTTCGGGCTGAAACCAAAACCAATAATGCGGCGGCAGCTTTTGCAAATTTTGCGCGCCCAGCACATGCACGGCAAAATTCGTCGCGGGTTGCCAGCGAATTTGCCAGCGCGCGGCCAAAGCTTGTGCGGAGCGCTGCGCATTGCGCAGATACGCCGGTCCGGCGGCGCTATAGGCCGAAAATAACAAACCATTTTGCCAACGGCTGTTGCCGAGTTGTGCTTGCAGATCCCATTTGCTTCGCCGCCACGCAAATCCGCCTTCAAGGTGCAACAGTGCAACGGCTTGCAATTGCGGATTTGAGGAGAGATAAATGAATTGGCTTTCCTTTTCAGCCAATGCCGGCGGAAGGCGTTGGCGGCGCAGTTGCAGCCAAAAGTGTGTGTGCGCGCGATATTGCCACAACCCTGAAACCAAGAAAGCGCTGCCGGCCGGCCAATCTTTTTTGTGTTGATAATGCGCTTCGCTCTGCAGCCAAAAACGCGGGAGCAGTTTCAGCGAAAATGTTGCGGCGAGGTTGCCATACCAGCGCGTTGCAGGACGGATCGCGTTGCCTTGAATTTGTTCACTGCCCGCGCGGGCGTGCACAGAAATTGCCAGGTGCTCACGCTGCTTTTGCCATGCCGCCTCGGTCCCGGCCTCGCGCAAGCGCGGTCGAATTTTTCGCGCCAGGTCATTCAGCTCTTCTTTCACCTGCCAATAAAACACGCGCGCGAAAAATCTCTGCGAGGGCGCCAATTCCAACGCGTGATAAAGCCGCTCTTCTTTGTGAAACGCGAACGTGATCGCCGGCCATTCTTCCGGAAAGAAAGGCACGGCAATGCCGGTTTGATTGCGTGTGTTGAAATGAAGATAGGCCAGGCGCCAATTGCGAAACAGGCGATAATCAAAACGGGCTCGGGCCTTGTGGCCTTTATAAGGCAAATCGATAAACTGGCCATCGGCATTGCTGAACGCCGCGTGGAGCGCGCCGGTCAAACGCCGGCTGAAAGTGCGGCTGAAACTGATGCGCGTGGCATCGGCGCCATATGGACCCTTGGCATAACTCACGTGTGTTCCCGGCTCGTCATAATTTATTGCGTCACTGGCTAGGCGCAAACTCGTTGTTGCTGCATGTGCAGCGCGCACCGGTGGATTCAATCCGGCAAACTGCACGCGATCCGCGCCGGCTTCCGGCAGGCTGGTTAAATTGACTGTGCCGTGCACGCCGGGAATCCAGTGAATATCGTCGCTGAACGTGGCGAGAGCGCGTGCGGGCAGCTCGCCGCTGGCAAGATAGCGCGGCTGTCCCACTTCACCTGCTGTGAGGGTGATGGTGGGCAGCGTGTGAGAAAAAAGCTGGGCCAAATCTTGAAACAAAAACGGTGCGATACGCGCCGAATCAATTTCAAACGCGGAGACGGGCATCTCAAAAACGATGGTATCGATTTCAGCCAAGGCTGGGGCAGGCAACAATGAATCCGGCCGGGTGGTATCGGCCAAAGCCGGTATGGCAATGTTTGCTGAAGAAGAGTCAGGAACCTGCGCGGGTTTGCTTGCCGGCTCTTGCGCGCTCAGGCTGGTGGAAAGAAGCAGAAGGAGCAGAAATAATTTTGGAATGTTCACGGTCAGTCGAATCGGGGGTCGCAAGGTTTCGAAATATGGCCAGAGTTTTCAAACGTGGAATGAGTATAGGCAAGAGCAGGCTAAAAATCAATGTGTTTGTCCCGATATGGGTGAAATAAAACGGTGCGCCGAAGAGAATGGCGGTGAGCAATCCTTGCCAACTGCCGTCAATGAAAAGCGTAAAAGCCAGCGTAGTGTTCAAGTCGAAAATGAAAGTCAAAACGAATCCGCAAACACCCAGGAGCCAAAATGGCGGCGTGCGAGCGGCATAAAATTTTCTCACGAAGCCGCCCACGCCGCCGGCCAAAGCCATGCTGAAAACTTGCGCGATCAATATCGGCGGTGCGGCCGGGCCATAGGGATTGAAAAACGAATAAAGAAATTCCGCCACACTTCCCACAAACAAGCCGCGCGCCACTCCCAAAAAAAATCCCGCGAGAAAAAAAGTGACGGTCAATAATTCCACGTTGGGAAGTTGAATGCGCGCCAACCCGCCGGCAATGGCGAGGGCGATGAAGATGGCGGTGAGAATGAGTTTGCGGAGGTTGTGCATGTGTGCAAGTTGGCTACGCCGCCAGCAACTGCCGATGTTGCGCTTCAGCCTCTTCCAACAAGGCAATAAAATCTTCCGGGCGTTCGCAAGTGAGAAAAGTACCGCGCAAAGCCGCCGCGCCGCGCACTTCGGTGATATATTTGACCACGTGCTTGCGAAACAGGACGAGGCCGAACTCTTCGCCGTAATAGCCGAGCATCAAACTCAAATGCCGCCGAATGAGTGCGGCTTTTTCTTCGAACGTGACTTCTTGACGGTCTTTTCGCGCAAAAATCCAGGGGTTGCCGATGGCCGCGCGGCCAATCATCACGCCGTCGCAGCCGGTGGCTTTTTTAATCCGTTCGATGTCGGCCACGCATTTCACGTCGCCGTTGCCGAGCACGGGAATCTTTAACGTTTGTTTGATTTCGGCAATCGCGCTCCAATCGGCGAGGCCTTCATAGGCTTGCGATTTCGTGCGGCCATGTACCGCCAACAATGAGGCGCCGTTGTCTTCGAGAATTTTGGCGACTTCGAGATAATTGCGGCATTGGCAATCCCAGCCCAGCCGGATTTTTCCGGTTACGGGAACAGACAACTCTTGCGCCAGCCGGGCGAAAATTTTTCCAATCTTCAGCGGCTCTTTCAACAATCCCGCACCGGCGCCGCGGCCTGAAACTTTGGCGACGGAGCAGCCCATGTTCAAATCAATTATCGAAGGGCCGAGCTGCTCGATCTTTTTGCAGGCTTCGACAATCACATTTTCATCGCTGCCGAAAACTTGAAACGTCATGGGCTGTTCGAGGCGCGGATCGAAATCGAGCATACGCATGGTCTTTTCATTGCCGTGCAAGATGCCGTCGGTGGAAACAAATTCGGTATAACTCATCGCCGAGCCGAAATCGCGCGCGATGGTGCGATAGGGCAAATCGGAAAAGCCGGCCATGGGCGCGAGAATCACCTCGCCAAAAATGGGAATCTCGCGCACAAAAAACGAGGGCAGGCGCGTTTCCGGATAATTCAACAAAGAAGTCTGGCGCAAAGAAGTTGTCATCGTATGCATAAAGATTGATCAGATCTCTTTATAACCAGTCCCCAGCGTGCGCTCGCGGTATTTGCGCTCGCGTCCACACACGGGACAGGTAAACACGGCCGTTCCCCAGAACTCTTGGCCCGTAAATTTCATTTTCCTTTTTGAAAGCCGCGGTTTGTTGTCAAACCCTTGAATCTGCTCCGCACATTCATCATAACGGCAATACACTTCAATCGCTTCCCAGTTTTCCACTGTCATGATGAACCTCCCTGAGACTTGAGGTCATTGCCTGCACGTAACTTGGGCGCGCGAAAATGTAGTGATTGCGGCATTCGCAGACAAGCCGTTTTTTTTTGATAAAATTCAATCAGCGTGCGCGCACGAGCTGCCGATCGAGCGACAAAATCGCGTCCGTGAATGCGGTCCAGCCGTATTGTGATCGCCGCAGCGCAATATTTCTGGACATCTGCGGCCGCATGTTTTTTTGAAAGAACTCATGAATGCGCGTGGCCATTTCCTCGGGCGCACGTGATCGCAGAATCAACCCGGTCTCCCCTTCCGCAACCATCTCCGCAAGCCCGCCTACGTCTGTGACCATCACCGGCAAATCGAAATTGAAAGCGATTTGCACGATGCCGCTTTGCGTTGCAGATTTATAGGGCAAAATACAAACCTCGGCCGCGGAAAAAAAATACGGCACTTCACGATCGTCGATATAGCGCACAAACAGCCGGAGGCGATTGCGGGTTCCCGTCGCCGCGATCAACTTTTCATATTTCTCGAAACTGCCGTAGGCTTCGCCTGCAATCACGAGCACATAATCTTCGGGAAGATGAGCCATGGTGCGGATCAAATCGTCAAGCCCTTTATAATCCCGGATGAATCCAAAAAAAAGTAGAACGCGCTTGTTTGCGGGCAAGCCGAGTTTGTGCCGCGCTTCTTCGGCCGGAACGGCTTTGCCAAAATGATCATAAAGCGGATGCGGCTGCAGCACGTAGCAGGCTTCAGGCTTGAAAGCGAGCAAATCCTGCGCGACGGTTTTGCTCATCACCACAAAACCGTCGTTGCGCTGCAAGAAATATTTGATCAAAGCGGCGTCGCTCGGGCGGCGCTCGTGCGGAATGAGATTGTCCAAAATCGAGATGACGCGCACGCCACGCCGGCGCAATCGTTGGGAAACTGTTCCCAATGCCGGCGCGAAAAACGGCATCCAAAATCGCGTCAACAAAATTTCGGGTTGAAATTTTTGAATGGCAGCCGCGGTTTTGAAATAAGAAATGGGATTGATCGTATCCAAAACCGGCGTGGCGGGAATGTGATCGACGGCGTCGCCCGGCAGAACATATTGTGTTGCGCCCGGAAAGAGTAAATCCGGATATTGCCTCGTGAAGGTAAAGGCGCGCACCTCCTGCTGTTTTTCAAACTCGCGATATAAGCTGGCGTTGAACTGTGCGATGCCGCCACGAAAGGGATAAAAAGTCGAAAGAAAAGCGATACGCATGAGGCCTCGGGTGGACGAAAATCATTTTACGGCGCAATCGGCATTTAGCTCTTTGCTTTCGGCGGATCCAGCTTGCGCGCCACCACTTGCGATTGGAAACCCGCCGTACGATGCGAGCCGTCGCAAAACGGCTTGTTGTTGCTGTGCCCGCAGCGGCAAAGTGAAATCACCGTGCGGCCGGCTAGATCAAATTGATTTCCGTTTTGATCGAAGATTTCAAACTCGCCTTCGAGACGGACACTGCCGTCGTTGTTGATGGTGATTTTAGTGGGCATAAAATTTCCCTTTTTATGTGCGTTCAACTCTTGCTCTTTTTCTCCAGGACGTGCTTAATCTGCAAGGTCTCCTGCAAAATTTGTAAAGCGTCACTATCTCTTGGAAGATTTGCGGCTTTTTCAGCATCAACGATATCTTCTTGTGTGGCAACGCAAAGCTCGTGCTTTCCTATACGAATTTTTCTAGCGCGAGATTGGATGCCTTCAAAGCTTTTCCGACTCGAATGAACTAGCACAAAATCAACGCTGACCGAGCGTCCAACCGCAAGAATGGCTTTTGAGAAGGGCTTGTAAGGCCGCGTCAGTGCTACGCCAAAAGTTTGCGCGAACTTTTTCAGCTTCATTTTCAGCCGAGCATCATTATGCACCAACAAATCGATTTTTTTCCTCGGAGCAGACAACCCATGGTCGAGGGCGGCAGTATTGTCAAACAAAATCGCATCTATCTCGGCTTGAGCCAGCGCCTCCACCAGCTTGGTAAGAATCGCCTCATCAAAAGACAAAAAACCTTCGTCTCGCCGCTTCAAGAACATGACCTGTATGCGCTCTTCCGGCGTTTTGAGCAGCTCCGCGATGATCAACTCCAAATCGTGCGGGTCAATGTGCGGGAATTCCGGCGCGAGGCGTTTGCGCCAGCCCGCAACGCGGCGCGCGAATTTTTCGGCATCGGATTGTTTTTTGCTTTTGTGAGTTTTTCTTTTCATCGGAAAGATGCTTTATTGCATTTACTTAAACGATGATGCCGCGATTGACATGTCAGTGGAACTCATGAAAAGATTCATCACGATAAACTTCTCTCCCCTCCAACAACGTCAGCAACACCTTCGCACGATGAATCTCGTGCACGGGAATCTTAAACAAATTGCGATCCAGCACGATGAGGTCTGCAAGTTTTCCCACTTCAATCGAGCCGGTTTCTTTTTCTTGATGATTGACGAAGGCGCCGTTGATCGTGTACGCGGCAATTATTGTGGGCAGATCGACCAACTCTTCCGGATGCCAGGCCGGGCCGGTGGAATCATCCAAGGCGCGGCGCGTGATCGCAACTTGAATAGCATCCAATGGATTCATCGACGACACCGACCAATCGCTGCCGGCTGCAATCGTCGCGCCGGTTTGCGCCACACTGGCAATCGGATACAGCCAGCGCGAACGCTCCGGGCCGAGCGCGGGTTCGGTCAGGTCGGTGATGTAAAGATCGGCATAAGCCCACAGCGGCTGAAAATTCGCAACCACGCCCAAAGCTTTGAAGCGCGGAAGATCTTGCGGATCGATCAGCTCGAGATGCGCAATGTGATGGCGCGCGTCGCGTACGCCGTTGGTTTTCTGTGCGGTTTCCAGGGCCTCGAGCGCCATGCGAATCGCGCGGTCGCCGATGGCGTGAATGTGAATTTGAAAACCGGCGGAATCCAATGCCAGGGCTAAACGATTGAAATGATCCGCTTCAAGATTGGGAATGCCGCGATCATTTGGTTTATCCAGATAAGGCTCCAACATCGCCGCGGTGCGCGATTCAATCACGCCGTCGGCAAAAATTTTTGCCGACGGCGCGCGCAAATATTTCCCGCGAAATTTTTCGCGGCGCTGTTGCAGCTCCGCAATTTGGTTTTCATCTTTTTTCGGATCGACATACTGCGCGGCGCGCACACGCGCCGTCAATTCGCCGCGGCGCTCGAGATCAGCATATGCTTCCAATATTTTTTCATGCGCGCTCGCTTCTTGCAATGAAGTAATGCCAAAGCGATTCGCCATTTGCAAACCGGCACGCGCGCCGTTCACATAATCTTCCGAAGTCAATTCCGGAACATGTTTGCTGATCAAATCCGTCGCGCGCTCGCGCAAAGTGCCGCTAGGCTCGCCGCTATTGGGATTGCGCTCGATGCGGCCCTCGGGCGGATCAATCGTGCTTTTGCCGAGGCCGACAATTTCCAACGCGCGCGAATTGGCCCATGCCGAATGGCCGTCGGCAGCAGTCAAAAAAGCGGGACGATCAGAAACAATCTGATCGAGCATTTCTTTGGTGGGATTCGCATGGGGAAAAATCGGCAAATCCCAGCCGCCGCCCACGATCCATGGCTTGGTCGGATTTTGCGCGGCGTATTCGCGCACTTTATCAAAAATTTCCTGCTGCGTTTCGAGGCCGTTGAGATTGCATTGCCCCAATTCAATGCCGCCGCTGACGGGATGCACATGGGAATCGTGAAAACCCGGCAATACCATTTTGCCTTGCAGGTCGATAACTTTCGTGCGGCTACCGATCCATCCTTTTGCCACGCTATCGGAACCAACGTAAACGATGCGGCCTTTGTCAATTGCGAGGGCTTCGGCCCAACTGCGCGCCGGGTTCATCGTGTAAATCGCGCCGTTGCGCAGAATCAAATCTGACGGCGCCGGAGAATCGATCTGCTGATTCGAACAAGAAATCCAGAAACTCGAAAGCGTGAAGAGGGTTAGCAACTGCCGCCAGCGGTTCGTTCTTTTCATGAACAGTCTTTCATTGAATGACAAGATAGTCTGGGGTAGTATCGATCTCAAACTTTGATGGAATCAAAGCAGCCTTTTTATTGCCTTTCATCGCACTTCACAAGCTTCGAGCAGATTGTTCGTGACGAGGCCCGTTTCTTCCGGCAGCACTTTCCACTGTTCATACGTCGTGTTTTCCAACCACGCGAATGCCATTTCGCGAATGTGCGCGTTGATGAAATATTTTCCGAGCACGTCAAGCGAAACGTAAAATGCGCCCGCGACGAGACGAATACATTCCGGCGCGCCGCAGAGGCAGATGAAAGGCCGATCCATTTTCCATTCTGTGGAGGGATAAAAAAAATTCACTTCTTCGCCGGAAGCAATGTCGCGGCACGCGCGCACGGTCAACTCCGCAGTGTTCGCGATCACGCTGGGATGGCAACTGTGATTGAGATAGGCGAGCGCGCCCAGCTCTTCGATGTGCTGCTCCGGGCCGACTTGAATGGTTTGATAATTGGCTTCATTCACCAGCTTATAGTTATCGATACGATAGATCAACTCGCCGGACTTGAATGCCCGGGTTGCTAAAAGATGCTTGCCGGGTACGGTTTTGCTGGTTTCGAGGTTGAAATGAGGGATGCTCATCAATCTGCTCCGTTTTATAGTTCGATTTTTCTGCACGACACTTTCTGTTTTGGGTTGCTTTGTGAAGTTCATTTAAAATGTCATTTGAAGAATCTTTTTAGGCATAAGCACTGTACTCGATACTCAAAAAGATCCTTACAGGATGACATGTTAGATACGAATCACTCGGTCTTGCTTGCTCGCTCCGCCGGCAAATCTCTCCAATCAATAAACTGATTGCGTTTGAGCGGCTGGCAATTTGGGCAAAAGAAAGCATCGAAGCCCAGCACGCCGGCGCGGCGGATTTTCGCGCCGCAATTCGGGCAGAGCTGGTCTTTGCGATTGCGCACGCGCACGTGTTCGCGCACTTTGACTTCAATCGGTCGTTGCGCCTTCTCCACTTCCGCAATGCCCCAGCGCATCACCTCGCCCATGGAGTTGAACAATTTTTCAATTTCCGCGTCTTTCAATTGATGACAAAAAGTTTTGGGATGAATGCCGGCAACAAACAGAATCTCGTCGGCGTAAGCATTGCCAATGCAGCTCACAATGGTTTGATCCATGATCAACACGCGCACCTGCTTGCGCGATTTTTTTACGCGCTCTTTGAAATAAGCCAGCGAAAAAGCTTCCGTCAACAAATCCGGCCCCTGCTCGTTGAAGCGTGGAATTTGCTCGTAGCGCCCGGCTGCCGTCAAATAAATTTTCCCCATTTTCTTGTCATCGGAATAATGCAGGAAATGATGCGCCGGCTCGCACATGAAAGAAAGCGCGCAGGCATTTGGAATTTTCGCTTCATCACACGGAACCCAATGCAAACGGCCGGCAAGCATGGGATGAATGATCAGGTCTTTTTCATTCGATAAATTGAAAACTAAAAAAGGCCCATGCCGCCGCACGCCGGAAATCGTTGCATTCAATAATTCTTCCGCAAACTGGCCGGGCAAAAGCATGCGCATGATAATCGGCTCGCGCACTTCCGCCGCTGCAATGGTTTGGCCGGGAAGATAGTGATTCAGCCTTTTTTCGAGATAGATTAAATCGGGCAATTCGGGCATGGCAAAGGTCTATTTCGTTGTTTGCATCGTCACAGCCCATCATGTCATTTGTAAGAATCAGACTGTTTGAAAACGTCATTGCGAGCGGAGCGAAGCAATCCCGGCACGTGCACGTTATTGGAGTTAGAGATTGCTTCGCTCCGCTCGCAAAATAATATAATCACGAACACAACGCGATGCAACATGCTCCTTGCGTTCGGCAGCAATTTGTTTTAATTTGTTGGCAAAGACAAGGAGAGTTTTATATGAAACAAAAAAGCGCACTGTTTTTCGCCGCCTCTTGGTTGGTCGTGCGTCTGCGCCTGGCACTGCTTTCCACCAAAGGCTTGATGCAAAATCTTTGGCAGAAACCGGGCGTGATTTTGGTGGCGCCGCGCCAAGAATTTCATAGCGAGGACTCGTGGCGCTGGGATGGCGCGCGCTTGCATTTTATGCATTTGAAAAGCAACGAAACCGAATTAAAAATTCGTTCCTTTGAGATGAGCAACAATTGAAAGAAGTATTGTTTCTATCCGTTGGGCTGTTATTTTTGAGCACAACTATCTATAGCCAAAATCGCAGCGCCACTTCTTCTTCGAATCATGTTCATCCGGATTGGCCCATCTTTCGCGGTGATGCCCAGCTCACCGGCGTGAGCGCGAGCACGCTGCCGGAAAATCCCGAATTGATTTGGGCGTTTGAAGCCGGCAAAGATATTGAAGGCTCGCCGGTGATTTGGCAAGAAACGATTTTCGCTACCTCGCTCGACAGCCATCTTTATGCGATTGATTTGAATTCCGGCGAACTGAAATGGCGATATCGCGGCGCGGAAGAAAGCAAAGCCTCGCCCGCAGTTGCCGAAGGCGTGGTTTATTTCGGCGACGAATCCGGCGCGTTTCATGCCGTTGACGCAGTCACAGGAAAACAAAAGTGGCAGTTTCAAACCGACGCCGGTGTGATTTCTTCCGCGAATTTCCATGAGCAGCGCGTGCTGTTCGGTTCGTACGATCATCATCTGTATTGTTTGAATCGCCGTGATGGCTCTTTGTTGTGGAAGATTGAAACCGATGGCTATATTCATGCGACCCCGGCAATAGTCAACGACAACGTTCTCATTGCCGGCTGCGACGGCTTGATTCGCATTATTCGGATTCGCGACGGCGCAGAAATCAAAAAAGTTTCCGCGGGCGCTTACGTGGCTGCGAGCATGGCGGTGTCAGGGAATCGCGCGTACGTGGGAACCTTCGGCAATAAGGTTCTTTGTTTGAATGCCGGCGCCGGCGATTTGATTTGGGAATTTGATCCGCCGCAACGCGACTTTCCTTTCTTTGCTTCGGCAGCGGCCAGCGACAATGCTGTGATCGCTGCCGGGCGCGACAAAATGATTTATGCTTTGCATCCTCAAACCGGAAAGATGCTTTGGAGTTTTGCCGCGAAAACTAAAATCGATTCTTCGCCTTTGATTGCCGGCAACCGCGCGATCGCCGCAACCATGAACGGCGAATTGTTGGCCCTCGATCTCGCCTCCGGAAAAGTGGCCTGGCGCTTCGAATCCGGCTCGGCCTTTATCGCCTCACCCGCTCTCGCCAACGGCAAGCTGGTGATCGGCTCTCTCGACGGCGTGATTTATTGCTTTGGCACGAAGTAGGCTTTTACGCTTTACGTTTTACGCTTCATGTAATGGCCTAAAACGTAAATAAAAAAAGATTTTTGGAAACGGAATATCGAACGATTGAATCATGAGCGAAACTTTGAACATTCTTCCCGAGCCCGCTACTGCACAACACACCTCCAAAGAAACCGAAATCGGCAGCGTCTTTGTCTCGAACTATCCGCCTTATTCATTTTGGAATCCCAATTATTTGGATGCGGCATTTTCCGCGCTCAACTCGCCGCCGCAAGGCGGAACGCCGCTGGGACTTTATTTGCACATTCCCTTCTGCCGCAAGCGCTGCAAGTTTTGCTACTTTCGCGTGTACATCGACAAAAACAGCCAGGAGATTCAAACGTATTTGGATGCGCTCGCACAGGAAGTCGAATTGTACAGCCATATGCCGGCCATAAAAAATCGCCCGCTCAAATTCGTTTATTTCGGCGGCGGCACACCTTCATACATCAGCGCGAAACACTTGCGTGCGTTGGTCGCGCGTTTGCAAGCGGCCATGCCGTGGGACGGCGCCGAGGAAATTACTTTCGAATGTGAGCCGGGCACATTGACGGAAACCAAGCTCGAAGCCATTCGCGAAATCGGTGTGACGCGCCTGAGCCTTGGCATTGAAAATTTCGGCGATTACATTTTGCAGGAGAACGGCCGCGCGCATCAGTCGCCGGAAATTTTTCGCTGCCTGCCGTGGATTCGCGCGCTGAATTTCGAGCAATTGAACATTGATTTGATCGCGGGCATGGTGGGCGAAACCTGGGAAAACTGGCGCGACACCGTGCAAAAAACCATTGACCTCGATCCCGACAGCGTGACCATTTATCAAATGGAATTGCCGTTCAACACGGTTTATTCGCAGGAGCATTTGCACGGCAATAACGGCATTCAGGTTGCAGATTGGGATTTAAAACGCGATTGGCAGGCTTATGCTTTCGAAGAGTTGGCCGCTGCCGGATATGAAATTTCCAGCGCGTACACCATGGTAAAGAAAAGCAAGCACAGCCAGTTCGTGTATCGCGATTCCGTCTGGCGCGGCTGCGATATGCTGGGCACGGGCGTCGCTTCTTTTTCACATTGCAATGGCGTGCATTATCAAAACGCGGCAAGCTGGAACGAATATCTTGACGTTCTCAACAAGAAAAAACTGCCGCTCGTGCGCGCCTTCAAAACTACCGCGCAGGAAAGATTGACGCGCGAGATGATTTTGCAATTGAAAATGGGAAAAATCAGCACGGATTATTTCCGCCAAAAATTCCACGCCGACATCATTGATGAATTTGGCGCAGTTTACGCCAAATTACAGAAAGAGGGCATGCTCACTTTCAACCGCCATGAAGTGCGATTGACCCAGAAAGGCTTGCTGCGCGTGGATCTGCTGCTGCATCAATTTTATGCGCCGCAATATCGCAATGCGCGATATACATGATTGGTCATTATTCAAAGGCTTTCTGCCAATTACTGCAAGAGCTTGTTCGCCAAGTAATACCTCTCTGTCATCCTGTAAGGAACTTTTTAAGCATCGAGTATAATCTTGGCGTTTAAAAAATCCTTACAAATGACCTCTTACTTGGAAGCTTATCAACCCGATTATCAGTTTGCACAACGAGTACAAGCTTTGAAAGACAAAATAATGGACGACAAAATGATGAAAAATTATTTTGTCATCCATTATTTTGTCTTTCGGGGTTGGGACCCAAAGCCCCTTTCGAGCTCGTCCGCCTTGTGATGCAGAGGTACTGAAGCAAATTTCACAAGATTCTGAATGACAGGCTCAAAATTTTGTTCAAATAACCTGCGGAGGATTCAAATGAAAACTCTCGTATTCAGGCAACAAATTCTTCGATTGCTTTTTGCGCTACTGGCGCCGGCCTTTGTATTTGCCCAAAATTCCGAATTGGGCCAAATCGCCTTCCCCACCTCCGGCTCTTCAGAAGCGCAAAAGTATTTCATCAAGGGCGTGTTGTTGTTGCACAGTTTCGAATATGACGACGCCGCAGATGAATTTCGCGAAGCGCAGAAAATCGATCCCAATTTTGCCCTGGCCTATTGGGGCGAGGCCATGACGCACAATCATCCCATTTGGATGCAAGTCAACGTCGAGAAAGCCAAAGCCGTGTTGAACCGCCTCGCGCCAACCGCCGAAGCGCGGCTTGCGAAAACGCCGACACCGCGCGAAAAAGGTTATTTGAAAGCGGTTGAAGTTCTTTACGGTGAAGGCGACAAAAAAACGCGCGACCTGGCTTATGCCGAGGCCATGCGCCGTTTTTCAGAACAATTTCCCGATGACATGGAAGCTGCGGCTTTTTATTCACTATCGCTGCTCGGCATGTGCCACGAGGGTCGCGATTTTGCGACTTATATGAAAGCGGCTGCCGTCACCGAAAAAGTTTTTCAGAAAAATCCGAATCATCCCGGCGCGGCGCATTATTTGATTCATTCTTATGACGATCCCATTCATGCGCCGCTGGGATTGCCCAAGGCGCAAGTTTATGCGAAGATCGCGCCAGCGGCCGCGCATGCTTTGCACATGCCCTCGCACATTTTTTTTGCGCTGGGCATGTGGGACGAAGCTGTTGCTTCGAATGAGGAATCTTGGGCCGCCGCAGACGCGAGGCAGCAACGCAGAAATTTGCCGCTGACCGAACGAGGTTATCATTCTTTGCTCTGGCGCGAGTATGCTTATTTGCAACAAGGCCGCTTTCGCGAAGCCAAAGCCATGCTGGATATTATAACGGAAGATGCCAAAAAAAGTGAAGCCGGCAGAATTCGCTATCATTTCGCCGCCATGCGCGCGGCTTATGTGATCGACACGCAATCATGGAACTCCGAAGCGGCGCGGCTGCAAGTCAATACCGCGGGCTTGGAAAAAGTAGAGATTGCCGGCGATCTCTTCGTGCGCGGCATGTGTGCGGTGAAAACCGGGGAGACCAAGAAAGCTGAAAAAGTTTTGCAAGAAATGACCGCGCTGATTCCCTCCGCCGCTCTCAAAACCGAGGCCGCTAAAATCAGCGAGGGCATGCAATGCCACGCTGCTCCCAATGAAGCGGCAACTTATTCATCCGAAGTGCAAGCGGCCAGAATCATGGCATTGCAGCTCGAAGCTCTCATTCAAATGATTGCTGGTAAAACTGCGGAAGCCGTGCAATTACTGAAAGAAGCCGCGGCTGCCGAAGATCGCTTGACGTTCGAATTTGGCCCGCCCGAGGTGGTGAAGCCCGGCCATGAATTGCTCGGCGAAGCATTGCTCGGTCTCGACCGCGCCAAAGAAGCGCAGGCAGAATTTGAGCTGGCGCTCAAACGTGCGCCCAATCGTTTGCTGGCGCTGGTCGGATTGAAACGCGCTGCAACCCAGGCCGGCGATCAAATCAAAGCTGCGGAAACGCAAGCCACGCTACGAAAAATTTTGCATCGCGCGGATGCAGAGTTGGCGAGCTGGTCTCAAGTAAATTAAGGAGAAAACATGCCGCATTCTTTATCCCGCAATCAGATCAGATACCTCCTGCATTTTTTCTTCATCACATTTCTAATTGATGCGGGTGCTCTTGCCACACCGCCGCCGAAATCCGGCAAAGACGAATGGCCGCAGTGGCTCGGGCCGAATCGCGACGGCATCTCGGCGGTTACCGGCTTGCGCAAAAGCTGGCCGGAAAGCGGTGCAAAAGTAGTTTGGCGACAGAAATTGGGCGAAGGTTATTCCGGCATTTCCATTTCGCAAGGGCGCCTTTTCACTCTTTTTTCCCAAGGCGACGAGGAATTTATCGTTTGCCTCGATGCTGCCAGCGGCAAAGAAATTTGGCGCGTGCGTTCGGATTCGACTTATAAAGACACGAATGGAAATGGGCCGCGCTCCACGCCCACGATTCACAACGATCGCGTTTATGCTTTGGGTGGAAGAGGCAAATTATATGCACTGCGTGCCAAAGACGGTCACAAAATTTGGCTGCGCGATTTGATGGTCGAGTTCAAAAGTCCGGGGCCATCTGATACCGGCGGCGGCGGTTATGGCACCTCCCCGTTGATAGAAAAAGAACTGCTCTTGGTCGAAGCCGGCGGACCGGGGCATGCGTTCATTGCTTTCGACAAAAACAATGGGCAAGTAAAATGGCAAGCCGAATCGGATAGCGCGGCTTTTTCTTCGCCGGTCGCGATCACAGTGAATGGCATTCGCCAAATCGTCTTTTTCTCGGGAGACGGCGTGGTTTCGCTGGCGCCAAAAGACGGGCGTGTTTATTGGCGGCAGCCTTGGAAAACCAGTTACAATGTCAATGCCGCCACTCCGTTGTTCATTCCTCCCGATCGTATTTTTATCTCCTCCGGTTACGAAGTCGGTGCAACGTTGTTGAAAATAAAAATACAAGGCAGCGCCATCACCATTGAAGAAATCTGGAAACGCAAAGACATACAGAACATTTTTTCCACCTCAATACGCCGGGGCGATTATTTGTATGGCTTCGATAAAGGCACACTCAAATGTATTGCTTTCGCCAGCGGCGAGGAAAAGTGGAAACAACGCGGTTTTGGGCATGGCTCTCTCCTGCTTGCCGACGGCCACTTGATTATTCTCGGCGACAAAGGCAGGTTAGCATTGGTGGAAGCCACACCCGAAGCTTACCGCGAAAAAACCGGCGCGCAAATTATGGAAGGGCGCTGCATCACCGTGCCAGCGCTGGCGGGCGGCAAGCTTTTTATGCGCAATACTCAAGAGATTGTGTGCGTAGATTTGGTGGAATGAGGAAATTTTTTCTCGTCACAACGCTTTGCGTTCCTGCTTTGACCACGAGGTGTTTTGTCTTCGAGAGACTCATTCAGAACCATGTTTGCCGACGCCCACTTGAGTAAATGGATTGAGCAAATACGATGACCGCTCCCATCCCCTTCCGCCCCGGCCTGTGGCTCACCGAATTGCAATTGGATCAATTCGACGTGCGCGGCGCAATTATCATTGGCGCAGAACGCAGCATCGTTTGGGACACGCTTTCGCACCCGCGCGACATGGCTGCCGTCCCTCCGCTGGTATCAGGCCATTGGCATGCGGTCGTGTATTCACATGCCGATTGGGATCATTGCTGGGGCACGGCAGGTTTGCCGGAGCGGCAAATCGTCATTGGCCATTCAAATTGCCGTCTTCGTTTCGAAACAGACGTGCCCAAAGTTTTACGGGAAAAACAAAACGCCCAACCAAACGCATGGAATGAAGTCGAGTTGATTCCGCCAACACATATGGTGCAAAAATATTTATCGCTTGATTTAGGTGGCTTTACGCTGGAATTGCATCATCTGCCCGGCCACACTTTAGATTGCTTAGTAGGTTTCATTCCGGAATGGGGAATTTTGCTGGCGGGTGATACGATGGAAACGCCGTTGCCGGTGGTGAATGAAGAGAGTCCAATGGAAGAATGGATTGCTGGATTACAACGATGGGCAGAAGATGCGCGCGTGCAAACCGTCGTGCCCTCGCATGGCGCAATTGGCGGGCGGGAGATTATTCGGCACAACATTGATTATTTGCAAAGCTTGTTATTCGGCGCAACCAAAGCATCTCCGGATTTGCCGGCGTTTTATAAGGAAGTACATCAGGATAATCTGCGCTATATTTCGAGCGGAATATCGAAGACGCGTTGAGTTTTTGTGCTTGACATCGCCGGCGTTTTTTTGCATATTGCAAAAAATTATAAGCCGCCGAGGGGAGTTATGCTTTTACTTCTGCACGACAATTCCAGCCTTCACCCTCACCCACCCAAACTTTTGGAGCAGGTGCGAAATGCTCTGCGCGTTAAGCATTACAGCTATCGCACCGAAGAGGCCTACTTGGGCTGGATCAAGCGGTATATCTTTTTTCACAACAAACGCCATCCGGCTGAGATGGAGGCGGCGGAGATCAACCAGTTTCTGACGCACTTGGCGGTAAAGGAAAAGGTGGCCGCTTCGACGCAGAACCAAGCGTTGAGCTCAATCCTGTTTTTGTATCGGGAAGTGCTTGATCGTGAGATTGGCAATTTGGGAGAAGTGACGTGGGCTAAGAAAACGGAAACCCTGCCAGAGGTACTGACAAAAGAAGAAGTCAAAAACATTATACACCACCTTTCAGGGGTCGACTGGCTCTTGGCTATGCTGCTTTATGGCTGTGGTTTACGATTGGATGAAGGCATCAAATCCGGAGGCGAACCGTGATTTTGGATGGCAGTATCTCTTTCCCTCGGCGACCATTTCTCCTAATCGCATTACCGGGCTGAAGCAACGGCATCATATGAGCGAGCGTGGACTGCAGCGGGCGTTTCATGAAGCCGTGCGCAAAGCCGGCATCAACCGGCACGTGCACTGCCACACTCTGCGGCATTCCTTTGCTACCCACTTACTTGAAGCCGGATATGATATTCGAACGGTTCAGGAACTGCTTGGTCATTCGGATTTGAATACAACGATGATCTACACGCATGTCCTCAACAAAGGTGCGCTTGGAGTACGCAGCCCCGCAGATGAGTTATGGTCATCTGAAGAAAGGAGCGCGGGCAGTGTTCTGCAAGAGCTCTCACCGGCGCTGGAACAACGCTTCAAAAAAGTTGTGGAGGAGAAGTTCAAAGGAGATTTTCAGGCTGCGATTGCCGCTTTCTTAAAAGCACACGAGAAGTGAGGCAAAAATTTCTTATGCGACAGATTTCGGTCGTATAAGAAAACTGTACTGGGACAAATTCGGTGTTTCAAAAGACTGGTAAGAATTTGAGTTAAGCCCGGCATTTTTCAAAAAAGGCTATTTTCTTATGCGACAGATTTGAGCAGTTTTTGTCGCATAAGAAATTGAGACCCAGATTTTACCTTCTTATGCGACAAGATGGTGTCGCATAAGAAGGTCGTTCGAAATTGGTATTGTTGCACGGAAGGCATTGTATTGGTAGAGCTTGGAGCGGGAAAAGTTTTGGTCGTGGGTGTTTTCTTATGCGACGAGAAAATATCATTTTCGGTCGCTTTCGCCGATTCTTTTCGGTCGGCGATTCTCTGTTAGCGGCGTGTGAGGAGATGGCTGTGAAAATAATAAAAGTTATCGTTATACAAATATAAAATGAAGATGTAGGAAAAATAGTGTGCCGTGCCACATAATCCAATGAGAAAGAGATATAAATTTGATTAAGAAACGTTGCTACCCTAGCTTCGAGTTAAAGCGCCCAATCCGAAAAAAATTTTAAGGATGGAAGGAATTATGAAAACCTCGATTAATCTTTTTCTGCTCACCGCGCTGCTTACTGTTGTTTTTGTTCAAGCCCAGGATTTTGCCAAAGAAGAACCCCAGATGAAACACTCTCCCTTTTTGCGCCCCGGCCTTGAAAGGTATCTTGACAAGGTTGGGATGGGCGTTTTGGCGAAAGATGATTTCCGGCTCCATGAAGATGAGAAACCCGGGAGGCCTCCGGTACGACCCTTTAACAAATGGAGAATGCCGTGGGAAGACTTGACTATACGGCGCTTTGATGAACAAGGCTTCATGGAAAGAGTGGGTGATCTTTCGCAAGACGGATCTTCTGCCTGGCCCACCAATGCGCACACCTTTTTTGGGGATGTCGATACCGCCTGGGTGCGCCATTATGCCTCCAGACTTGTTCCAAGTGAAGACATGGCTACTGACATAGCGATCGATTCTGAGGGTAATGTTTATGTGACCGGGTACAGTTCGAGCCCGCCATTTGGATCACGGTATGTAGACTATCTTACTATAAAGTATAATACAACTGGCATCGAAATCTGGCGTGCCCGCTATAATGGCTCGGGGCATGGTGATAACGTACCATCTACCATCCATGTGGATGGTTCCGGCAATGTCTATGTGACGGGTTGGAGTTGGGATTCAGTCACTGGAAGAGATTACGCTACCATCAAATACAACACCTCGGGCATAGAACAGTGGGCGGTCCGGTACAATGGAACGGGAAACGGTTTCGATGAGGCAAACGCCCTTGCGGTCGACCCTGCCGGAAATGTCTATGTGACGGGATATAGTAAGGGTTTAGGCACCGGTAATGATTACGTCGCAGTCAAATACAATTTCGCGGGCGCAGAACAATGGGTGGCCCGCTACAATGGACCAGGAAGCGGTGAGGATTATACAACCGCTATTGCGCTCGATGCCAACAGCAATGTCTATGTCACAGGACACAGTGAGGGTTCAGGCACACGACTTGATTACGCCACTATAAAATACAATTCCGTAGGTGCAGAACAGTGGGTAACCCGCTACCATGGACTAGGAAACGGCTCGGATCAGGCAGCCGCCCTTGCCGTAGACCTTGCAGGTAACGTCTACGTAACGGGGTCAAGTGCGGGTACGGGCACAAATTCTGATTACGCCACAGTCAAATACAATACAGCAGGCGTACAACAATGGGCGGCGCGCTACAATGGGCCGGTAAGCGGTGGGGATTATACAACTGCTCTCGCGCTTGATGCCAATGGTAATGTCTACATTACGGGGTGGAGCCTGGGTTCAAACGAGCGTTCTGATTATGTTACGATCAAATACAGTCCTACAGGCGTGCAACAGTGGGTGGCCAGATACAATGGACCAGGAAATGATTGGGATGAGGCAACCGCCCTTTTGATCGATGCCAACGGTAATGTCTTCGTGACGGGAAAAAGTAGGAGAACAGTCACATCTTTTGATTACGTCACTATAAAATATAATACCACAGGTACAGAACAGTGGGCGGTCCCTTACAGTGGAGCGACAAACTTTTCGGATTGGCCAACTGCCCTCGCTCTCGATATTTCCGGCAATGTCTTCGTGACGGGGCGAAGTTGGGGATCAGGCACAGATGAAGATTACGCCACCATTAAATACAACACCGCAGGTGTAGAACAGTGGGTGGCCCGCTATAATGGACCAGTAAACAGTGGGGATTATGCCTACGACCTTGCAGTCGATGCCAGTGGCAATGTCCTCGTGACAGGACATAGTAGAGTTTCGGGCTTAAGGGAAGATTACTCCATTGATGATCATGATTACGCCACAATCAAATACAATTCCGCTGGCACGGAGCAGATGATAATGCGCTACAACGGGCCGGAAGGCGATTGGGATGGCGCAACCGCAATTGCGGTCGATGGCGACGGCAATTACTATGTAACGGGGCAGAGTTCGGGTTTAGGCACAAGTTATGATTACGCCACCATCAAATACAGTCCCGCAGGCCTAGAACTGTGGGTGGCCCGTTACAATAGCGCTTGGGATGTGGCAACTGCCCTTGCTGTCGATGCTGCTGGCAATGTCTATGTGACGGGACATAGTCAAGGTTTGGGCACAGACTATGATTATGCTACGGTGAAATACAATGCTGCGGGGGCGCAACAATGGGTGTCCCGTTACAATGGGCCTGTAAACAGAGCTGATTATGCAACTGGGCTCGCGGTCGATACCGCCGGTAATGTTTATGTAATCGGATATAGCTGGGTTTCAAGCTCGGATTATGATTATGTAACGGTGAAATACAATACTTTGGGTGTAGAACAGTGGGTGGCTCAATACAAGGGACCGGGAAACGGTCCAGATGGGGCGGCCGCGCTTGCGGTCGATGCTGCTGGCAATGTCTATGTGACAGGAGGTAGTCAAGGTTCGGGCACAGCCTATGATTATGCTACCATCAAGTACAATGCTGCGGGTGCAGAACAGTGGATAGCCCGTTACAATGGGCCGGTAAACAATGGGGATTATGCAACCGCGCTCTCGCTTGATGACAACGGCAGTGTCTATGTGACGGGAAGCAGTGATGGTGTAGGCACACGTGATGATTACACCACTATAAAATACAATTCCGCAGGCACAGAACAATGGGTGGCCCGTTACAATGGACCGGTAAACAATGGAGATTTTGCAACCGCTCTCTCGCTTGATAACAACGGTAATGTCTATGTGACGGGATGGAGTTTGGGTTCAAGCATGTTTTATGACTACGCCACAGTGAAATACAATTCCAATGGTGTAGAACAGTGGGTGGCCCGTTACAATGGGCCAGGAAATACTGATGACAAAGCGCTCGCTCTTGCGGTCGATGCCAACAGCAACGTTTATGTGACAGGAAGGAGCTACGGTACTGGCTGGAGTATTTATACAACCATCAAGTACACGCAGTCTCTAGTGTCCGTTGAAGAAAAAGAAACTAGCCAACCGACCACATATCTCTTGTCACAAAACTATCCCAACCCATTTAATCCAGCTACCACGATTACCTTCTCGCTTCCTCGTCCTGGTCATATTACATTGCAGATCTTCAATACCCTCGGGAAAGAGATCACCACATTGATCAATCAAAAACTCAATGCTGGCCAACACCGAGTGATTTGGGAGGCTAAAGAACTTGCAAGTGGAATCTATTTCTATCGCTTACAAAGTGAAGGAAAAGTCTTGACAAGAAAGATGATTTTGATGAGATAAAGCTAGATGCTCTAAATATAGTGGTAAATGGCAAGGTATTTTTGCTAACATTGGCTGGTGCGGATTCGGGGGGTGTGGCATAAATTTCGTTCGGTGGTGACTTCAACGCTCCGTCTTCGATCAAACACCGTCAGCCCCCCGAACCGCACAGCCTGGTGTTAGCGCCAGACAATAAATAAAAATCCTGCTTAATATAATCGAAGGAGGTATATTATGAGAACGACCGGCAAGGCTGTAACTCAATTAAGTTACCTAGTTATCACAGTATTTTGCTCTATTACCGTAGCATACGCGCAAGAAATTCCAATACCACTACTTCGAACGCTTAACACGGGACATGATGGAGTCTCTTCAATAGCGTTCAGTCCTGATGGTAATAACCTCGCTTCAGTGGGATATGGTCCGAGTATAACCTTGTGGCATGTTCAAACCGGACGCATCCTGAAAACAATCAGATCACATTACGAATACACTGGCTTTACTTCGTTAGCTTTCCATCCTAATGGTAGAATGATTACCACTGGCGGCTGTGACGGCCTCATCGCACTGTGGGATTTTGAAACTGGACGTATAATAAAGCCCATCAAAGAACAGGTTTCATCATGTACTTATCCGTTTCTTTTCGTTTCCGTTGCCTTTAGTCCTGATGGAAAAATTCTTGCAACTGGGGTCAACGACAATACGACAATACTTTGGGATGTTGAAACCGGAAAGAGTTTAAAAAATTTAAGATGGCAATCTGAGTATACCCGCGAAGTGAACACTGTAGCTTTTAGTCCCGATGGAAAAATCCTTGCGAGCGGAGGCAGTTACGAAACCATCAAAATATGGGATATTCGAACGGGCCAAGAACTGAAAACTTTTGACTGGTACTCCAAATATCCTTGCGAAGTCAAGTCTGTTGCTTTTAGCCCTGATGGTAGAATCTTGGCTGGCGGATATGAACAAGAACAAACTATTAAACTGTGGAGTATCCAAACTGGTCGAGAATTGCGCGCTTTTACGTGGCAAGCAGAGCGTCGGGGTACCGTTCACGCCGATGTGTATTCTGTAGCCTTCAGTCCAGATGGCAATACGCTCGCCGCTGCGAGTGATGACGGAGGCGCTATTAAGCTGTTTGATGTTCAAACGTTCCGTGTCATCAAGACCATTATTGGCCACTCCAAAACCGTTATATCCGTGGCTTTTAGTCCAGATGGCAAAATTCTCGCAAGCGCAGGTGAAGATGATAAGACCATTAAATTATGGGATGTTTCTTTGCTTGATCCCGGCCTTGCAAAAGTATACTTTGCGAACGAGCGAGAAAAAGAAACTGAGTTGCATACAATTGCCCAACTCTTGAAACCCAAAAACGAATTTGAGACCGAAGCAGAATACAAAGCAAGAATTGCCAAAGGGAATGAAGAGAAAAAAATCATCGAAGAAAAATACGCTCAGAAATATCCGTTATTGAAGCAAGAATATGAAACGGCAAAACAAACTCGGATGGAAGCCCAAGCACGAGACATAGAGGCAAGAATTAAAGCCTCCATCATGGAAGTAACTTTAAGAGTTTCAGGCGTAGGACTTTATAATGCTGATAACGAAACCTTGCCGATAACTATTGAAGGTGTAACTAAAATTGTAAGAATACCAAGAGCAGAAGCAAAAAGTTTTAAGGATAAATGGCAAAGCGCAGTAGTTAAAGGATCCAGGCGGCTTCAAAAGGACCTTTCGACTTTTGAATATATCGGTCTCGTCATTATACATCCTGAAACAGGCAGTAACTATCGCTTTGGTGAACCATGAGGTTAATAATACATGAGTATCGGCTAAATACTATTTTAAAGAAATTTAAGTGAAACCTTTTTCTTGCTTTTGGCTCGTGGCCGTCGTATATTGGCTCAACGACTATGCTTATGAGAGGACGGTCACATGGCTAAAGACAAAAGGCTATCATCAATTCCTAAGTTTTTCAAAAAAGTTGAGAAGTCCGGCTTATCGGCGAAAAAATACTTTGCCACGCATGAGACACCGATGAGCGTCGTTCAATATTTTCGTTTAAAAAAGCGCTTTCAAGAACACGGCGACGCTGGCCTGATCGACCAACGTCACGCGGGCAACGCGCGAAAAGTTACTTCCGAACAGGTGAAATTGATGCGCGGCGTTTTTGCCTACAATCGGCATTTATCTTCGCAAGCGTTGCAGGACGAATTGCGAAGTCAATGGAAAATTGAATTAGGCCCGCGGCGCATTGAGCAATTACGACAACAATTCAACCTGACGCGCGTGGCACCGGAGCCCGAGCAGAAAAAAGAAACCGTTCAATTTGCCGGCATTGAGATTTTTTCGGCTCTTGCACATTATGTCGGCATTCTGAAGCACTGGCGCACAACGATTCAACAACGTTTGCAACAAGTCAAGCAAACTCGGCGTTATGATGAAGATTCGGATGGCGACGATTACAACTATGCCCGTCATCGTGATGGCACCTTCTCGCCACGCTACAACCGCATCGCTCGTGTTCGCCGAATGAAATTTGCCTCGATTGACGAAAAAATCAAAGACAAGGACTTTTCGCGATTATCACTTTACCAACGCGACGCCGCCAGCCTGAGTCGGAAAAATTTGGCGGTTTTGCTCTTGCCCTTGGTGACGAACAACGGCGCGGTTCGTAGTTTAGATAAGCCGTTAAGCAACGCTTTGGAATACGCTTGTGGTTACAATTATAAGAATGCGACGATTGATAAATATTTTCGCGAATTGAAGTATCTGCAAGTCTCGGCGGATTTAATTCACTGCAACGCACGCTTTTGGAGCCGGTTTTGGAAAAAATATGACGGTGCTGATCATCAGTTGGCTTGTTATTATATTGATGGTAATGTTAAACCATTGTGGTCATCGAAACGCTGTCGTAAAGGCAAGGTCTCCATGCTCGGTCGCGTCATGAACTGTTTGGAACAAGTCGTGATTCATGATGGTTTGGGCCGTCCGATCTATTTCCAAACCTTTTCCGGCTACGCCGACCTGCAAAAACACGCCTTGCAAGCGATGGAACAATTGGACGAGTTTTATGATGACGAACCGCAGACGCGCACGCGAAAGTCACGCTGCACGCGGGCATTGATTTTTGATAGCGCGGCCAACGCGGTGCAAACACTTCGTGCGTTCGCCAACTCGAAATACCACTATATCACGATTTTAGATACGAATCAAATTCATTCGCGCAAATTCAAACACCTCGTCCAGCCACGGCGTTACAGCTACGGCAATGCCAACTTGATCGATTGTGCGATTGAATTGACTGATTCAAAAGAGCCGAGATACATCTACGAAAGTCGCGCGGTCCAGGTTCAGTGGGATAACGGCAAATCCTGTTGTTTAGTCACCAGTGCTCCCGAATCCCTTTTGGCGGCCTCAGAAGTTGTGAAAGCCTATTTTGACCGCTGGCCCTACTGCGAAAAACAGTTCGCCATGATGAACGCGGCCGTCTGCTTCTTTCAGGTTGTCGGCTATGGCAAAAAGCTTCTCGACGACGACAATATGTTGCAACGCATAAAAGAATTGCAAACGCAACTGCGACAATTGCACGAGGAACTGAAGGCGCCTTTGGCACAAGTCGTTGACAAAGAACAGCAATTGCAAAAGTTATTCGCTGAAGAACGGCAGTTAAAAGAAAACAGCACAATCAAAGATGGCAAACGGATTCAATCGCAACGCAATAAAGAAGCCTTGGAAAGCTGCCAGCGTCAAATTGGAAAAATCCAGCGCGAAATCAAAGCGATTGAAAAGCCGTTACAGAAACAGTTCAACCTCTTACGCCAGCAGAGCAAGGAATTCGCGCGCATTCAAGGCAAAAAAGAAGTTTATCATGTCGATGTCGAACTGGATCAATTGTTGACGAGCTTTCGTTTGACGCTCGCCAATCTACTCGCCTTCCTGGCAAAGGAAATTCTTGATGAGACCGCCATCGAAATGAATACGTTGATTCAATCGATCTTATTTTTGCCTGGAAGAATCGAGCATCATCCTGGACGACGCAAAGTCTACATCAAAAAGAACAATAAAGATTCCAAGTTCATGATAAAATTAGCCAAAGGCCTGGCAAAGCTGAATTCGCTAAACATTCGCCATCCCAGCGGCGCGATTTATGAATTTGAGCTTGAGTCGGCCAAGCTGTAAGGTATCATTTAAATTTCTCTGTTTTATACTTTAGCCGATACTCATGTAATAGGCAAGTTTTAATCTCTCGATAAAATTGTAGGCATGCCCATAGCTGCTTACGACCATCGCAAAACCCTGAAAGGAGGAAATCTATGAAGCGAATCAGTATCTTATTTTTTGTCTGTTATGCCGTTTTGATTACGTCATGTGGCGAACAGAAAAAGACGAGGGAATCAAGTGGCCTCTTTCTTATCAACGTGAATGGCAAGTACGGATACATCAATAAAGCTGGGAAAGTAGTGATCAATCCTCAATTTGATGAAGCAAAGGGTTTTTCGGAAGACTTGGCATTAGTGAGGATTGGAGACAAATATGGGTATATTGACACGCAAGGGAAATACATCATCAATCCACAGTTTGATTCTGCTCGAGATTTTTGGGAAGGACTAGCGTTAGTGAAGATCGGTAACAAGATTGGCTACATCGACAGGACTGGCAAATACGTAATCAATCCGCAGTTTGATTCTGCCGGAGATTTTTCGGAAGGGCTGGCACCAGTGAGAGTTGATGGTAAGATCGGCTATATCGATACGGAAGGGAAAACTGTAATCAACCCACAGTTTGGTGGAGCACTTCAATTTTCCGAAGGACTAGCAATAGTAGGAATTGGCGGTAAAGGAGGCTATATCGACAAAAAGGGGCAAATAGTAATCAATCCACAATTTGATGATGTACGAAGTTTTTCAGAAGGGATGGCGCAGATAATGGTTGGCCGTAAATGGGGCTATATCGACAAAGCAGGAAAGATAGTAATTAGTCCACAGTTTGATGAGGTTTCCCCAGTCCCTACTAATCCAACAGGCGTTTTTTCCGATGGTCTAGCAGCGGTGAAGATGGGTGATAAATTTGGCTATATCGATAAAAAAGGGAATTTCGTCATCACTCCGCAATTTGAATGGGCTAGAAACTTTTCGGAGGAACTAGCGCTGATACGAATAGGGGGAAAATATGGTTATATTGATAAAACAGGGAAAATGGTTATTAACCCACAGTTTGAAATAAGAGAATCGAATTACGAAGAGATTGGAAAATTTTTTGATGGACTAGCATACTTGCCAGACGAGGGTTATATCGACAAGACAGGGAAGTTCGTTTGGAGCCAACCAGAAGATCTATCAAAATATGCTGGAACATATTCAGAAGCCTCTGAAAGTGGTGATTCTTGTGAACATCTTATCATTACAGTGGAAGACGGGAAGTTACGTGCACTCTATCGTAGTTGGTATTGTGGTGAAGGAGGTCAACCACCAGAATTTGAGGCTTTAAATAACATTTCTATCAAAGATGGAAAACTTAAAGGAGCTACAGCCAATGGCTCTGAGGTTGTCTGGAATCTGAAAAAATAGCGGGATGCTTTAATACGCATTCTGCGCAACAAACTTACTACGTGATTTACAAGAAAGGAGACTAACCATAATGGCTAAGAACTGTACTAAGTTGACGAACGCAGAGTTTTAGTTTAATATAGACGTAAAGTTTGTGGTAAAAGACAACCGGCGGCGCTAACACGGCGTGGTGCGGACGGCGCGACGGCGGCATGATTTTTAATTCCAACGATCTCGAAGTCGCGCCGCCGCACACGCGCGGTGTTAGCGGTTTGGAGACAAAAAGTTGTGCTCGACTCTGATAAGTGGTGTTGGTTTCAAAAATAAGAAAACGTGCTCGATTCTGATAAGTTGTGTTCGATTCAAAAAAGAAGTTGTGCTCGATGCAAGCAAACTGCAAATAAAGAATTGTGCTCGATTCCGATAAGTTGTGTTCGATACAAAAATGAAGTTGTGCTCCATACAAGCCAAACTGCAAATAAAGAAATGTGCTCGATTCTGATAAGCTGTGCTGGATACAAAAAAGAAGTTGTGCTCGATACAAGCCAAACTGCAAAGGAAGTAAACTGGCTTCGCGGAACTGAGTGCTCGCATTAAAGGCTCTGCAAAGCCCCCCATTTAAAAATAAAGTTCGGTAAAGATAAAAACTGGTGAAGAATCCAAAGCGTGAAAGAGCAAAAGCTGTGGCAGAAATAAAATCTGTACTTCAATTTGGAAATAAAGATCGCGGTAAATGGCAAGTTATGTTTGCTAACGCCGTGTTGCTCGTTGACGCGGCAAGCGCGGCATAATTTCAACGAGGCTCTTTCGCGCGAGGTTTTGTGGTGTTCCGACGTCTGTACTGCCGATGCCGCGCAAGAGAACAACGGTGTTAGGCGAAAAAACATGATAATCAAAGCTGTTGCTTCAAAACCTAACTCACTTAATTGTTTACATATTATATAGAGGAGCCTTTTATGAATAAAATATATGCAGGTTTTAGTTTGTTAATCGTTGCCATTATATTTGCGGGATGTGCAACAATATTTAAAGGAACTACACAAGAGGTATCTATCCGATCAACCGTCTCGCCCGACGACGACGCCAAAGCAGTTCAGGGAAATTGGAAGCCCGCCAAGGCCGAGTTGGCCGGAGAGCCCATGACTGACGCTGTTTTGAAGAGCATCGCGGGCACGCGGCTCTATCTCGTGGCCTACAATCGCAAGAAGGAGTAGGTCGCTTCTCCGAATGAACAAAACGCCTAACTATTCTATGATCTAACCCGGCCCTCGCGCTCCGGTTGCAATCCACGCGTCCCGCGGGCCGGGTCGTTGAGCTTGGGCCGTTATGCGTCAGGAACACAACGTAGGAGGAAATTATGGAACTGGGAGCTTTCTCTGTTAGCTTGGCTGTAAAAGATATCGAGGCGTCGAAGCTCTTTTACGAAAAGCTGGGTTTTACAGTTTTCGCAGGAGATCAATCGCAGAATTGGCTAATTGTGAAGAATGGCGACCACGCTATTGGGCTGTTTCAAGGCATGTTCGATAAGAACATTCTCACCTTCAACCCGGGCTGGAGTAGCGAGGCTCAGCAACTCAGAGATTTCACAGACGTTCGAGAGTTGCAGCGCCAGCTCAAAGATCGTGGTGTAAACATGATTTCAGAAGCAGATGAAAGCTCTACTGGCCCGGCTAGCTTTATGATTGTTGATCCAGATGGAAACACGATTCTGGTAGATCAACACGTATAGGCAATGTGGCAGTTGGAGTGAAGTTGTTATTATCACACGAAAACGACTTCTGGAATTTGGTGAAAAGCACCCAGACACAATATCAACGCTTGATCATTGGTATCGTGCGGCAAAGCACAACGATTTTGCTTCAAAGCATTGAGTAAACGATTTAATGTCTCTCCGGCCGTTTTCATATGATGGCAAGTTCATAGGAGGAACTTCATCGCGTAGTAGAAATCATCCGTGAAGAGTTTAAGCCGGAGACGATCATCCTGTATGAATAGCTTTCCCAGTGCTCAAAAAGATTCTTACAGAATGACAGGTTTGCGGTGTCCCCAGACAAAATAACGTAGAACCAAAAAAATTGAATCAAAAAAATTTCCGCTTCAATACTGCACCAGCGCCCTCGCCTCGCTATAAATATCCTGCTCGCTGATCAGAATCGCTGCTTCTAGAATGCGGCTGAAGCCGACGGGCGTGTCCTTGCTGCATACGCGCCGCGGCGGGGCATCCAGCAATTCAAAACATTCTTCCGTAATGCGCGCCAGCATCTCGCCTCCGAAGCCGCCGATTTTATGATCTTCGCTGGCCACCAGCACGCGATTGGTTTTCTGCAACGATTCGCGCACGGTTTCAATGTCCATGGGCACGAGCGAGCGTAGATCAATCACCTCAACCTGATAGCCCTCCTGCTCCGCTAATTTTTCCGCGGCTTTCAAAGACCAATGCACGGCGTTGCCGTAAGTCACGATGGTGAGGTCTTTGCCCGGCCGGCGAATACGCGCTTTGCCAAACGGCACGAAATGCTCGGGCCCGGTTTGCACGGTTTGCGCCATGGGGTGGTTGTACAAAAACTTGGGCTCGAACACGATGGTCATGCCGCGCGAGCGAATGGCGGTGCGCAATAAGCCCGCGGCATCATCAGCAAAAGCCGACATCACGATGCGCAGTCCTGGAAAATTCGAAAACACGCCTTCCGCGCTTTGCGAATGATACAAGCCGCCGCCGATGTAGCCTCCGCAGGATAGCCGCACCACGACGTTCGGCGAAAACTTGCCCACCGTGCGCCAATACTCGTGCGTCATCTCGACCATTTGTTCCATCGAGGGCCAGACGTAATCGGTGAATTGCGCGGCTTCGATCACCACACGAATGTCGTCGCGAAAGCGGCTGAAACCGTTGGCCGTGCCCACGATAAAATCTTCCGCAATCGGCGCATTGAAAACGCGATTGCGGCCAAACGCTTTTTGCATGCCATCGGTCACGTTGAACACGCCGCCTTTGTCGCCCGAGGCCACGTCTTGTCCCCACAAAAAAGTATCGGGGTTGCGGCGAAATTCCTCATGCAGCGTGCGATTGATGGATTCGCGCATTTTTTCTTTCGGGCCTTCCGCCGGCGTGGGCGTTTCTTCGGGATGAATCGGATCGGCAATCACAAAATCATAAATCGATTTGGGATCGGGCAGAGGCGCGGCTTCCGCACGCGCCGCATTTTCACTCACCACGCGTTTGTTCTCTTCTTCGATCGCGGCCAATTCTTTTTCACTGAGCAGGCCTTTTTCAAGAATATATTTGCGAAAGCGCGGCAGTGGATCCAGGGCGTGCGCCTGCGCAATTTCTGCTTCGGGGCGATAAGACTCCTGCTTGTCGCTGTTGGAATGCGGACCGAGGCGCACGCACTGCGCATGCACCAATGCCGGGCCTTTGCCTTTGCGCACGTATTCCATGGCCTCGTCCATCGCGGCGCGGCTATCGATGGGATCGGTGCCGTCGCAACGCACGATGTGCAAATACTTCAAACCGACAAAATTGTCCGCAACAATTTCATTTGCGGTTTGCTCGTGCACCGGCACGCTGATGCCGTATTTATTGTTTTGAATGACGAAGATGACTGGCAAACGCTCGCGGCTGGCGCCGTTGAACGCTTCGAAGACATAACCTTCCGAAGCCGAAGACTCGCCGAAACTGGCGAACACCAGCGCATCGGATTTATAATATTTGACCGCACGCGCCAAACCGGCGGCATGCAGCGCATGATTCGCCACGGAGCTTGAGACGTTTTGAATGCCGATTTCCGGTTTCGCAAAATGATTAGACATGTGCCGGCCGCCGGCGGCAACGTCGTCTTTCCGGCTCATGCCGTTGAGCATGATTTCATAGATAGAAAGGCCCGCGGCCAAACACGTGACTTGATCGCGATAATATGGAAAAAGATAATCCTTGTTGGGGCGAAAAGATTGTCCGAGCGCCATTTGAATCGGTTCATGTCCCGAGGCCGTGGCCAAATAGCTCCAGCCCTTGCCTTGTTTGAAAAGAATCCAAGCGCGGTCGTCAATGAGCCGGCCGGTGTGCATGATTTTATACCATGCTCTCGCCGTTTCCGGCGAGATGCTTGGAACTTCAACAGCACGCGAACGCGCGACAGCAGCCACAGCTACCTCCTTGAGATTCAATAGTGGTTTTCGATAAAAACGCGGATAATGTAACACAAGAGGCCAAGAAATGCAAAGGCTTTGTTGGGAACTCCCTCTTGCATTCTCAAGACTTTTTGTGTATGATGAAAAAATTGACGTTCGGAGTTCGCCTGGAAAACAACTATCCTGTCATTTGTAGGAATCTTCCCAAGCCCTAACACTGCAGTCAATTTGAGCTTTGTGCCCAGCGCGTGGGAAGATTCAGACTGTGTGAAAACGTCATTGCGAGCGGAGCGAAGCAACCCCGGTGCGTGCACGTATTGGAGTTAGAGATTGCTTCGCTCCGCTCGCAATGACAAATTCGAGCGTTTTCACACAATCTGATTCTTACAGAATGACAGTTTAGAGAGTTTGGCCAATAAAAAACTTGTAATATTAAATCAGGAAAGCGAGAAGATCATGTCTGCTTATGCCCCGGCCGATTTGCTGCAAGGCCAAAAACTGCAAGTGGAAATCAACGAGGTCGCCAACGTTTTGCGCGAGCTTGGGCAACAAACCGCGCCGCCCTTGGAACGGCGCAGCGAATTGAATTTGGTGATTTTGCTATCGGACGTGCATCTCGCCGAGCAAGTTCTGGAAGCCGTCACAGCGTTTTCCGTTCTTCACCCCAACCGCGCGTTGATTATTTTTGCGGATCCGGGAGCGGCAGAGATGGAAGAAACTGCCTATCTTTCCTGGCAATGCCTGCCTGATTCTCAAATTGTTTGTGGCGAGCAAATTACTTTGAAAATTCGCGGCGCGGAAGCCGTGCAAGAATTGCCGAATAAAATTTGGCCGCTGCTAGTCGCAGTGCAGCCGATTTTGTTTTGGTCGGTGCAGGGCTTGCCGGAAAGTTCGAGCCTGATCGAGCGGCTGCAAAGAACTTCTGCAAAATTGATTTTCGATTCGGCTTTGGCGCCGGAATTGGGGATCACGCTGGCGCGCGCGAATGAATTGGCGGAAGCCTGGCAAGCCGGTGTTCTCTGCGATTTGAACTGGCTGCGGCTGGCGCCGTGGCGGGAAGTTGTGCAGAGCCATCTCAGCACGCCTTCTTTTCAGGAATTTGCGCCCTTCATCGATAGAATTACGATTCATTTGGGCGGCGGTGTGCTCGATGAAAATCGCATGGCGCAACCCGCGCTCTTGCTGAACTGGCTTGCCGCTTTAGGTGATTGGCAATTGTCGGAATCTCTCGCTCACGACCGAAATATGCTGCATGCTACTTGGGATAGTCGTGGCGGTGAAATCAAATGTGAGATTCAAATCGCCGGAGAAGCAGAACCGGAGCTGTCGGCAATAGAAATTCACGCGCAACAAGCAGAACGAGAGATCGCTTTAAAAATTACCAAAAGCTCTGCGCCAGATGAAGCGATATTGAGATGTTCATTTATTAAAAGCACTCCCGGCGGCCAAGGAACTTTATCAGAAACACAGAAACCATACTCGCCCCTCACGACGGCGCAATTGCTGGCGCAGATTTATGAACGCAGCGATCGTGACGAGCTTTATTTGAAAACTTTGCGCCTGGCGACGAAGATGGTTTGAGTGTGGTCTATGAAATTCGTTTATTCCTCAAATTATTTTGCCAATATCGGCGCGCACGTTTTTCCCATTGAAAAATACCGCCTCGTTCATGAGCGTTTGCGGCGCGAGCACGGCGCGCCGGATTCAAATTTTATTACGCCGCAGCCCGCGACGCGCGAACAATTGTTGCGCGTGCACACCGAAGCCTATCTGTCCGATCTGCAGCATTTGCAGCCCACGCCGCGCACAATCTATTCGGAACTGCCGTTGACGCGCGAGATTGTGGAAATGTCGATTTTGGCCTGCGGCGGAACCATTCGCGCCGCGGAATTGGCTTTGGAAGAGGGTGTGGCGGTGCACATCGGGGGTGGGTTTCATCATGCCTTTGCCGATTGCGCTGAGGGTTTTTGTTACATCAACGATCTCGCCGTGGCTGTGTGCGAAATGCAGGCTTTGGGTAAAATTCGCCGCGCGTTGGTGCTGGATTGCGACTTGCATCAAGGCAATGGCACCGCAAAGATTTTCGCGAACGACAGCGAAATTTTTACTTTCTCGATTCATCAACGCGATCTTTATCCGGTGAAAGAAAAAAGCGATCGCGATATTCACCTGCCCAACGGCGTGCGCGATGAGGAATATCTCGAGCTTCTCCAACAGAACGTTCCCGGCATTTTGGAAAAATTCCAGCCGGATTTGATTTTGTACCAAGCCGGCGCCGATCCGTATGAGCAAGACCAGCTCGGCGATTTAAAGCTTACGATTACTGGCTTGAAAAAAAGAGACCGATTGATTTATCAATGGGCAAGAGCAAAAAAAATTCCGATTGCGGTCACGCTGGGCGGGGGTTATGCCTATGACACGGAAGATACGGTTACGATCCACGTGAATACTTGTTTGACGGCCGGGGCTTTGGAGCAATGATGAAACAACTTCATCATGTCATCCTATGAGAAACTTTTTCACTACAAGCACTTTACCCAACGCGGGCGAACCGCAACCAAAAAAGACTAACACGGAGCAAACAGAGATAGATTAATGCTGAAAAAGGTCCTTACAGGATGACAGGCAGAAGGAGCATTGCCCGATTTTTAAAATTTTGTGTGCCGCTTCGTCAAGCTATTGCAACCTCGGGCAATCCAATGGGATGCAAGCCCTGCACAACTTTGGCGAGCGCCAATACCTCTTCTTCTCCGAATGGCCTACCCACGATTTGCAAACCAACCGGTAGGCGTTGCCTACTCAATCCCGCCGGCACACAGGCGACCGGCAAACCCGTCAAGCTCAACACGAACGTCGGCGCGATCCAATCCACATAATTGGTCATGGCCTTGCCGGCAATGGTTGGTGGATAATTTTGCTCAACAGGAAATGGCGGCACCGCCATGCACGGCGTGAGCACGTAATCATATTTTTCGAAAAGATGGGCGAACCTTTCGCGAATTTTGCCGCGCGCTTCTTCCGCAGCGCCCAGTTCTTCGGTGGTTACTTTCAATCCTGCGCGAATGTTGCCGGCAACATTTTCTCCCAACTTCTCAAGCTGGTGCAAGCGCGAATAATGATGCGCCACCATCCAGTAGCCTCGCAACGCCAAAAAAGCTTTGCGGCCAAATTCCAAATCAAGAGCAATCTCTTCCACCTCCGCGCCTTCTTTATTCAAATCTAAAACCGCCCGGCGACAAATCGTTTCAAGCTCAACGTCGACGCCGATGCCGGCAATATCCGGGCAATAAGCAATGCGCGTGTTTTTTACAATGCCTTTCGCAGCGGCAGCGATGAAATCACGACCGGCGTTGGGCTGGCTGTATGGCCAGTTTGCACTTGGCCCGGCAATAGCTTGCAGCATGAGCGCAACATCTTCCGCGGTGCGCGCCATCGGGCCGGTCACCTGCAAATTATCCCAGAGATAATCGGAGGGAATCGTAGGCACAAGACCGGGCGAAGGCCGCAAACCAACCATGCCACAAAAGGAAGCGGGAATGCGCAACGAACCTCCCAAATCCGTACCTTCAGCGAGCGAGATCATGCCGGTGGCAAGTCCAACTGCGCCGCCGCCAGTTGAGCCGCCGGCGCTGAGCGCGGGATTCCACGGATTGCGCGTGCGGCCATAGACTTCATTAAAAGTATTGCCGCCGGCAGCAAACTCCGGGCAGTTGGTTTTGCCAAGAATAATCGCGCCTGCTTGTCGCAGCCGGCGCACGACTTCTGCGTCTTCGGCGGGAACATAATCGGCATAAAGCGGCGACCCAAAAGTTGTGCGCAATCCCGCGACCGGCGTGACGTCTTTAATGCCCACCGGCAAACCGCAGAGCAGCCCGGGATCTTCGCCGGCTGCCAGCCGCTTCTCCAACACACGTGCTTCATCAAGCGCTTGGTCAGAAAGTGCGACGATGGCATTGAGCGAGGGATTCAATTGTTCGAAGCGCTGCAGGCAAGCTTCGAGCAATTCCACCGGAGAAATTTCCCGGCGGCCGATCAAACGGCGCTGTGCGCTGGCGGAGAGAGTGATGATTTCTTGGTTTGGCATGTTATGAGCCTGAGTTGTTTGGGTGCGCCGATTAAATAACTTTCCCATTTGCTTCGGGTCGTCATTCCCGCAGTCTTTAAGCGGGAATCCAGTTAAAGCTTCTGGATGCCCGATTAAAGCGCTCGGGCATGACGTTCAAATGAGTAAGTTATTTAATCGGCACTCCTTAATTGTCCAATTATTTTTTTCCGAAATTCTTGCGTGTGCGCATATTCGGTAAAAGCGCATTTACCTTGATTTCGTGCAACCCTGGCAAAAAATCGGTCTTCCAGAATATGATTTCATTAACCCCGTGCTTTAGCAGGGGGTTGCCGCAGATACTGACTCCTTCTTCCAAGCCGTTTCAACGGCTTGCTGCACTTTGCTCCAGCGCCAAGCCATACGCCCGAATGAATGCCTCATACTCCTCGGTGAATGATTTTTTGCGGTGGTGTTGCTCTTGGGTCGCAATGTATTTTGCGACGGCGTCAACTCCTGAATGCGATACCGAAAATGCGCCGTATCCACGCCCCCAACTGAATTTTCTCGTGATAATGTCTTCCTGGTTAATCCAATTCGATGAAGCGCCTTTGAGCAACTGCGCTGCGTCTGCAATCGTTAGCGAAGTCGGAAGATCAATCAGGGCGTGCACATGCTCGGGGTTGACGTAGTTGATTTTCATATAGATGCCTTTCTCTGCAGCGTATTCATGGAGATATTTTGAAACACGGGCGCGCGCTTCAGGTGCATCGAGTAATCTTTCCCGGTTTTTCGTGCCCCAAATCACATGGAGCCAGCAACGGGTGTAGGCATGAACCGACATATTAACCCCTTTGTTTGATGATGAGAGAATATAGAAACCGTTAAAACGGTTTTGGAGTTTTGTTTGCCATTGTTGTCACCGCGCTCAAGCGCGGTGTTAATGAAATTCTGCTTGATTTCTTTCTTGGCTTTGTTCCAAACCCCGACTCGTTGTTCTCGCTCCGTTCGCTTGCGCTTCGTCCCTCGCGCTCGCTCACTTCGCTCCAACAACTCGTATGCTCATAGGTAAAGCCGGAACGAGCTGCCAACTGACTACGGGACGAACACCAGGCGGAAGCCAATGAAGTTGAAGCGGGGGACGGGGTTGTCCCTGTTGCGATTCGCGGAGCGGCAGTTCTGTGCAGAGCTGAGCCAGTGGCCGCCGCGCAACACCCGGTGCGAACCCGTTTTCGGCCCCGCTGGATTTTCTACTGTTCCTTTGTTTTTGCATTCATCATAGTATTTTTCGCCATACCAATCTTGGCACCATTCATAAACATTGCCGCTCATGTCGTGCAGGCCCAATTCATTCGGGTTTTTCGTGGCGACCGGATGAGTTTTCCTCTGTGAATTTTTATCATACCAACCCACTTCCTCCAAATTATTGCTGCCGGCATACAAGCTTGAGGCCGTAGATTTATGTCCGCCG
>Ga0247727_10001182_pt1 | contig 63677 bp, 52 predicted proteins | sample WisWelCaveWW1625_FD_202498 | JGI IMG/M metagenome (GOLD analysis project Ga0247727, IMG submission 202498) | Biofilm microbial communities from Wishing Well Cave, Virginia, United States - WW16-25 | ecosystem: Environmental > Aquatic > Deep subsurface > Groundwater > Cave microbial mat | place...
AAATTTCGCAGCGATCTGTTTTATCGGCTCAATGTCATCGGGATTCATCTGCCGCCGTTGCGCGAGCGCCCGGAAGACGTCGAGACCCTCGCCAATCATTTTATGCGCAAATACGCCCAACGCATGCAGAAGCCGGCGACGATTATCTCACGCGCGGCGATGCAATATCTCACCGCGTATGCCTGGCCGGGCAACGTGCGCGAGCTGGAAAACGTTATGGAAAGAGCGATCGCGCTCGCCAACACGCCGACTCTCGACACGGCGGATTTGCCGGCGTCGCTGCGCGAAACCGCGAGTCCCGCCGCCGTCGCGGCGCGCCAGCCGTTGAAAGAAATCGAGCGCCAATATATTCTTGAAACCATCGCCGCCTGCAACGGCAATTACGACGAAGCCGCTAAAGTTCTCGGCATCGGCCGGACGACGCTGTGGCGCAAGCTGAAAATATATCTCAACGAAAATGGCAAGACGAATTTTCCCAATAACGATGAACCCCAAACTAAGCCCGGCGCGCAGCGGGTTGCGGAGAGATAGGCGAATTTCGGATCGCTCGACGGCCGCGCGGTTTGCAGGTTTTTCTCTATCTGTCCCATGTGTTTCCTCGCTTGAATATTCATAACCACGAAGACACAAAGTATTGATTTTCGAGAAGAACGAATTCGAGACAACAAAAAAATCCAGTTTTTCTAGTCAAAACTCTACAAGCCTCCTACTCTTCGTGCCTTTGTGTCTTGGTGGTTTATGAATTATCCAGGTCATGAAAAAAGACCCAGATTGGATTAACTTGGTGTGAAGTGTCTAAGCAACTCGTCAACTTCCGCGTAGCCGGAGGGAAAAGCGACGCCGCTCACCGACGCTCCCGCGCGGAGCTGTAGTGCACCCCCATTTATTGGACACAAAATTGACGGTTCGTAATGAATTTTGACCTCTGTTCTTTGATTTTGGTTCCAGTGATTTTCAAATTCAGTCGGCGTTAAATAACCTAATGACGAGTGAATGCGTTTGGTGTTGTAAACCTCGTCGATGAAACGTCTGATTTGTTGATAGGCGTCGGTGTAATCGCTCATACTCATCCATCAAAGTGCCGAGAGCGCCTTTGCGATATGCTTTTCTCAGCACAAGAATTATTTCAGGTTTGAAATAGGTCACCGCGCAGTGCGAGTTCTCATATCGTTAATCTGGCGCTGTCCGACTTGATTAGACCATTTGCTGATGTTTTGGCGCGGAACTTTTCTTCTGCTTTCTTCCTCGACTTCCATTTTTATTGTCGAGTCGCCGCTCCAGTTCAGCACGGCTAATCGTTTTTTCTTTGCGCCACTTTTTGACGAGCTTCCAAAATTTGTCGCTGCTCCCTAATTGCAATTGTTCTTCATCCATCCCTTCGACGCTGACAATAAGCGCAAATGGCTTGCCGTTACGTGTGATGACCACACGCTCATACTGCACATATTTGATGCACACATCCAGAGTTGCTTGTTCGAGTCCTATCATCTTCATGGTATTTCCTCCGTTGTTTTATGCGGTGGCTTGTGTCGAATCGCACAAATATTGACGATCAACGCCGCCTCATCCACATCATAGAAAACGCGATATTCACCGATACTCAATTTCCAAATAGGTTCCACATGCTCCCATGGTGGAATCAACCGATAATAGGTTTTCGGTGTTTTGACTTAACTGTTGGCTCGTGTTTTAGCTGTTTATCGATGCTATTCAAGATTTGTTTGCGTTCATAAACACGCAAATTCTTCAAATTATTGGTAACGGTTTTATTGGCGTATTCAATTCTATACATGTTACTACCAAACTTACATGTTTGCAACAAACTTTTGTCGTCGAAGATCTCGAGCCCATGTCACACTATCGCTCATGTCGTCACGATCTTTCCACATGCCGATAAAAGGCTCGTTTTTTGATTTCGGTCTTTTCGCCTTTTTGACAAAGACCGGACGCTCATAACGAATCTGCAGGAAGGCGATGAAGTCGATAACTTCTCGTTTGGCCTCAGCAGGTAGGATATCAAATTGCTGCAAAATGTTTTCCGATTTCAAAATTTGTTCCATAGTTTTTACCTCAATTATGTTCAAAAAGAAAATACAACTTCTGCCGCCGTTTTACAAGAATTTTTTCTGGTTTGAAACGGGCAAGTATGATGTGAGTAAGAAACTTTTACCGCGCCGCATGAATTCTTAAATCGTTAGACGTCTGACCGAGCGGCAATCTCGCCTTGCAGCATGAATTTCTCCATCTGCCGCCTGTGCCGCAGGAGGTGAACGATGGCGTGCTCCAGCAATTGCTCAAGATTGAGAACGGCAGTTCTCGTCACTCGTTTGCGGGTCAACAATCCGGACGAATTCATCCTCGGGAATTTACTCCACTAAACGTCTAAGCTCCGAGGCCGCACGCTCATACTCATCCATCATCGCGCCGAGAGCGCCTTTGCGATATGCTTTTTTCATCACAACGTCCGCTCGATTTTTTTATCATAACCCAAAACGCTCGAAGTAAATTTTCAAGAACGCTTTGGGAGTCAAAATACGAAACTTAAATTTCCGCTTCGCCGACTCGGGAATATCAAGCAAGTCGGAATCACTGGTCACTAAAAATTTCGCCCGACCAGCGACAGCAGTAGAGAGAAACGGATTGTCTTTTGGATCGCGGCTATCGGTGAATCGTTTTCCTAAATTGACGTGCGCGACTGCGCCGCTTTTAGTTTTATAAAAGCTTTCGCGTCGTAAAAATATGGCTCGCCTTCTTCGCCAATCACCCGCAAAAAGCCATCTGCTTCTGATGTTGGTTCCGGAAGGCATTGATACATTTTCAAGGTGAATAAGTTTGTGCCTTCATATTCACCGGAGTCAATGCAAAGTGCGAAGTTTGGCTTTTGCAGTTCTCGCATGCTCATGGTTTTACCATTGCCTCCAGTATACTAAAGTCGCCTCCCAAAATCAAGATAAGAGTTGACTTTTTACCCATTATCATTTATATTGACGTGTTCAAAGAGCTAATTCAACTAATTCCGAAGCAAATTCTCGTCGGGGCTGGAGGAAGAGGTATGAAAGAAGAAGAAATCCGGCGATTGGTTAAAATCGTCGAAGAGAGTGGTATTGCCGACCTGGAAGTCTCCCGTTGGGGACGCAAGGTCAAAATTTCGAAGTACCCCAGCAATTCTCACCCGGCGCCGATGACGCATGCGCAATTTCCCGCCGCGCCGATGGTGCCTGCGCCCATGCCCGTTGCGGCAGCCCAACCTGCGCCGGCGTCGGCGGAAGTTTCGCCGGCTCCGTCCAAAAATCTCGTGGAAATCAAATCGCCGATGGTCGGCACGTTTTATCACTCGCCCGCGCCGGACGCCGATCCGTACGTGCAAGCCGGCAGCGCCGTGAGCAAGGGACAAGTTTTGTGCATCATCGAAGCGATGAAGTTGATGAACGAAATCGAATCCGATTTCGCATGCAAGATCGCCGAGATTTTGGTTGACAACGGCCAGCCGGTCGAATATAATCAGCCGCTGTTCCGCGTCGAGAAAACGTGATCAACTGTTGAGGGCCGAGACGAGTTGAAAAAAATTCTGATTGCCAATCGCGGTGAGATTGCTCTGCGCATCATTCGGGCTTGCAAAGAATTGGGCATCAAAACCGTGGCGGTTTATTCGGAGGCCGACGCCGATTCGCTGCACGTGCGGTTTGCGGACGACGCCGTGTGCATCGGCCCCGGCCCGAGCCGTGAAAGTTATTTGAATATTCCACGCCTCATCAGCGCCGCCGAGGTGACCAACGCCGAGGCGATTCATCCCGGTTACGGCTTTCTCGCGGAAAATGCGCATTTCGCCGAAGTCTGCGCCTCGTGCAATCTCAAGTTCATCGGCCCGACGCCGGAAATGATCACCGCGATGGGCGACAAGTCGCTGGCGAAAGAGACGATGCGCCGAGCCGGCGTGCCGACGATTCCCGGCAGCGAAGGCTTGCTGCAAGATGCGAAAGAAGCGGCGGCGGTCGCGGCGGAATTAGGTTATCCGGTCATTATCAAAGCGACAGCCGGCGGCGGCGGTCGCGGCATGCGCGTCGTGCGCGAAGAAAGTGAATTGGAAAATTCTTTCAAACAAGCGCAGGCCGAAGCGGAAGCCGCGTTCGCGAATCCTTCCGTTTATATGGAGAAATATTTCGAGCATCCGCGCCACATCGAAGTGCAGCTCATCGGCGATATGCACGGCAACCTCTACGCGCTGGGCGAGCGTGAATGCTCGATTCAGCGCAAGCATCAGAAGCTTATTGAAGAATCGCCCTCGCCCGCGATCACGCCGGAAATTCGCCGGCGCATGTGCGAAGCGGCGGTAGCCGGCGCGAAGAGCGTCAATTATATCAACGCCGGGACGATTGAGTTTCTTTATCAGGACGGCGATTTCTATTTCATGGAAATGAACACGCGCATTCAAGTCGAGCATCCGGTCACGGAAACCGTGTTCGGCTTGGATTTGGTGAAAGAGCAAATTCGCGTCGCGCGCGGCGAGCGGCTCGACAACATCAATCCGAATTTCAAAATGCGCGGCCACGCGATGGAATGCCGCATCAACGCCGAAGATCCCGACAATGATTTTCGCCCGTCGCCGGGGCTGATCAAATCTTTTCACGTCCCCGGCGGGCCGGGCATTCGGGTCGATACGCACGCTTACGCCGGCTATAAAATTCCGCCGTTTTATGATTCGCTGATCGCCAAGCTGATTTCGCGCGGCAGAACCCGCGCCGAAGCCATCGAGCGCATGGAGCGGGCGCTGGAAGAGTTCATTGTCGAAGGCATCAAAACGACGATTCCGTTTCATCAAAAAGTGATGGCCGATCACGATTTTCAATCCGGCAAGTTTGACACGAAGTACGTCGAGCATTTTTTTAAGCGCCTCAAAATGGAAACGCAGCCGGGCGTGGCGGCGTGAAGTAACGCAAAAAGCAAAAATAAAATTAAAAATCCCTCGAGTTACGGGTGGCAGCGCAGGCATCCTGCCCGCAGCCGGGAGGGCCGCGCTACGTTTCCACCAATAACGGAGTCATTACAAATTATATCGGCGAGGATTGAGCACATGAATTTTCCGACAAATTTGCTGTACACGCAAGAGCACGAGTGGGTGCGAATTGAAGGCGACGTCGTCACCATCGGCATCACCGAATACGCGCAAGGCGAACTCGGCGACATCGTGTTTGTCGAGCTTCCCGAAGTGAATTCCGCAACCGTGCAAATGCAATCGTTCGGCACGATTGAAGCCGTGAAAACGGTGTCGGAGCTTTTCGCGCCGGTGTCCGGCAAGGTCATCGAAGTTAATTCGAAGTTGGCGGATCGCGCCGAATTGATCAATCAGGATCCTTACGGCGAGGGCTGGCTGATCAAAATCAAATTGGCGAATAAAGAAGAAGTTAAAAATCTCCTCCCGGCCGAGGAGTATCAAAAACTGCTTGCCTGATGGCCGTGAGTTTGATTTTAATTTTGTTGACATCCCGCTCTTTCCGTTTTGATAAAATTGTGGAAGGGCGGGATTTGGTTTTTTTACGAAAACAAGGAGTTTACCGCAATGCCCGTTGATCTTTCTCGCCCGGATTCGTTTGCGCGGCGGCATATTGGGACTGATGAAAATGAAATCGCGCCGATGCTGCAAGCTTTGAACGCCGCCTCGCTCGAGGCTTTTATTGAAGCCGTCGTGCCGGAAGCGGTTCGCGCCGATCATAAGCTGAAAATCGGCGCTGCGTTTAGCGAGTCTGAATTGTTGGCCGAGCTAAAAAAGATCGTCACCAAAAATAAAATTTATCGTTCCTATATCGGCATGGGGTATCACGACACGATCACCCCGCCGGTGATTCTGCGCAACATTCTCGAAAACCCCGGTTGGTACACGCAATACACGCCGTATCAAGCCGAAATCGCGCAGGGACGCTTGGAAGCGCTGCTCAACTTTCAAACGCTGGCGATGGATTTGACCGGTTTGGAGATTGCCAACGCCTCGCTGCTCGACGAAGGCACCGCCGCCGCCGAAGCCATGGCGATGTTTTGGGGCGCAAAGAAGCAGCCGCAGAACGCGCAGTTTTTTATCGCAGACTCGTGCCATCCGCAAACGATCGGCGTCGTGCAAACGCGGGCGCAAGCGTTGCATATTGAAATCATGGTCGGAGATTACCGCGAGTTTAAATTTACCGAAAAAATTTTTGGCGCGTTGCTGCAATACCCGACGACCGACGGCGCGGTTGAAGATTATCGCGATTTTTGCGCGGCGGCACGCGCCGCCGGCGCTCTCGTCGCTGTTGCCGCAGATTTATTGAGTTTGACTTTGTTGACGCCGCCCGGCGAATTTGGCGCGGATGCGGCGGTTGGCAATACCCAACGCTTCGGCGTGCCACTCGGTTACGGCGGCCCGCACGCCGCTTTTTTGGCGACACGCGATGCTTATAAACGCCAAATGCCCGGCCGCATCATCGGCGTCTCGATTGATTCACAAGGAAAGCCCGCGTATCGCATGGCGCTGCAAACGCGCGAGCAGCACATTCGCCGCGAGAAAGCCACTTCGAATATTTGCACCGCGCAAGTTTTGTTGGCCGTCATCGCGAGCATGTACGCGGTTTATCACGGCCCCAATGGGTTGAAGAAAATTGCCGAACGCGTTCACGGCATGACGAAAGTTTTGGCTGCGGGACTCAAGCGCCTCGGCTATCGCATGCGGCATGAAGATTTCTTCGACACGCAGCGTGTCGATATCGGCGGCTATTCCCTCGAGGCGATTTTGGCGAGAGCCGAAGTGCGCCAAATCAATCTGCGTTATTACGGCGACGGCACGTTGGGCATTGCGCTCGATGAAACGGTCGGCGTTGACGATCTGACCGCGCTTTTTGAAATTTTTGCATTGAGCCGCACGCGTGATTTCACCGCTGAAAAATTAGCGGCGGAAATATCTTCTGGTTACAACGGCCGCATGAAACGCGACTCGAATTATTTGCAGCATCCGGTTTTCAATAAATATCACTCCGAAACGGAAATGCTCCGCTATGTGCGAAGTCTCGAAGTGAAAGATCTCTCGCTCACCACAAGCATGATTCCGCTCGGCTCGTGCACGATGAAGTTGAACGCGACAACCGAAATGCTGCCGATCACCTGGCCGGAGCTGGGCAAGCTGCATCCGTTCGCGCCGGTTGAACAGGCGGCAGGTTATCAAGAAATTTTTCGCCAGCTTTCAAATTGGCTTGCAGAAATTACCGGCTTCGCGACGGTGTCGTTGCAGCCGAACGCGGGCGCGCAGGGCGAATACACCGGCTTGCTCGTTATTCGCGCGTATCACGAAAGCCGCGGCCAAAGCCAACGCCACGTGTGCTTGATTCCTTCGTCGGCGCACGGCACGAATCCCGCGAGCGCCGTGATGGCGGGAATGGAAGTCGTTGTCGTGAAATGTGATGACAAAGGCAACATCGAAGTCGCCGATCTCAAAGCCAAAGCCGAGCAGCATCACGAGAAATTGGCGGCGCTGATGGTGACGTATCCGTCGACGCACGGTGTGTTCGAAGAGACGATCAAAGAAATTTGCGCGATCATTCACGCGAACGGCGGGCAAGTTTATATGGATGGCGCGAATCTCAACGCGCAAGTCGGCCTGTGTCGCCCCGGCGAACTGGGCGCGGATGTGTGCCATGTCAATTTGCACAAAACGTTTTGCATTCCGCACGGCGGCGGCGGCCCGGGCATGGGGCCGATTGGCGTCGCGAGTCATTTAGCGCCGTTTCTGCCGACGCATCCGGTGATCGCCACCGGCGGCAAGCAAGGCATCGGGCCGATCTCCGCCGCGCCCTGGGGCAGCGCGAATATTCTCGTGATCTCGTGGGCCTACATTGCGATGATGGGCGGCGACGGACTCACGCAGGCGACGAAGATAGCGATTCTCAACGCGAATTATATGGCGCAGCGCTTGTCGCCCTATTATCCCGTGCTCTATAAAGGAATGAAAGGCGGCGTGGCGCATGAGTTCATTCTCGATATGCGCAGTTTCAAAACCAGCGCGGGCATTGAAGTGGAAGATATCGCCAAGCGTCTGATGGACTACGGCTTTCACGCGCCGACAGTGTCGTTTCCGGTGCCCGGCACGTTGATGATCGAACCGACTGAAAGCGAGTCGAAAGAAGAACTCGACCGTTTCTGCGAGGCGATGATTTCGATTCGAAAAGAAATCGAAGAGATCGAACGCGGCGTTGCCGATCGCGAGAAGAATGTTCTAAAGAACGCGCCGCACACGGCGGAGATGGTCGTCTCCGACAAATGGGGTATGCCGTACTCACGCGAGCAAGCCGCGTTTCCGCTGCCATGGGTGCGGGCGAGGAAATTCTGGCCGTCAGTCGGACGCATCGACAACGCCTACGGTGATCGCAATCTCGTGTGCGCTTGTCCGCCGATGGAGGCGTATGCAAAATAAAACAATCAAGTTTCAAGACTTCATTCAATCGATAGAATGGAAATCATTTGCAAGAGTTGTTTCAAACTATTTATTGCTCCGCGTCTCTCCGTACTCTCTGTGACTCCGTAGTAAAAAAGGCTGCCGCAAAGCAGCCTCAATTTTCAGCCTGCGACCGTCGGTTTGTCTGAGAATTTGGCCTCGACCCTTACCTTTCCTTATTCTCTCTATAAATCCAATTCTTTAAAACAAAAACTGGGGCAAATCTCTCGCTTTGATTCGGGTCATTTTGATAAAAATTGTTGAGAGTTTTTTGCCAATTTTCGTGTCTATACTATTAGACATCTACTGCAATCAGAGCTTCTCACTTGGCTAATGGATGTAGCAATTATTACAATCTTTTTCAGGAAAGCCCATGCAGACGCGCGTCTTCCCGATTTTTTTGGCCATTGGGGTTAGTTCCATCGGTCATGCCGCTGCCAAACTTGATAATGACAGCCAGGACAGTACAAACTCGCGAACGCCGTTGATTTGTTTTTGTAAAGCGCCGGATTCAATAAAAAATGACCGGGATTATGCCGAGGCGCTCAAATACGCGCCGATTCTGTGGTTTGCCGACGAAGAACAATATTTTCCCACTTTGCCCTTCTTCTCTGCCTTTGACAGCGTCGACAACGACGGCGATCACAAGCTGGATTTCAAAGATCACGATGAAATCGCGCCTTTTGACAGCGCTTCGGGAGATTTTTCAACAGCAACATGGGATAAGCTTAAGGCGTGGTATGATTCGCCTGCCTTTGATAAACAAAAGATGACCGCCGTTTTTTATCAGATACGCACAACGACCGCCAATGAGGTAAAAAACATTCTTTTTAATGATGAGCAGTATTGGCGTCGATTGGAGAAAAAAGTGAAAGCGGAGCCCAAGCTTAAAACATATTTCGATTCACAAGACACAATTGACGTATATGAATATTATTTCTACTATGTCAATGACGGAGGCTTGCAGGGGCATCCGAATGACATGGAGCGCGTTTTCATTTTTGTTCCCCAAGATTCGACCATCTCGTTTCGTATCGTTGTGGGCGACGGGCATGGCGACGCGGTGCCAAACAATGTTCTCGTCTATAATATGAACAGCAGTGAGCCGGATTTGCCATCAAATTATGAATATCAAGACCATCTTCACATTCTCGTTGAGTTGGGCGGTCACTCAATCGCTCCTGATCTTAAAGGCGACGGCCGGTTTGATCCCGTCGTGGACGCCAATTGGCATTCTGAAAATCTCTGGGGCACGCGGGATGTTCAGGCGAAAGTCGGCGGCGGCGCCACCGGCAAATATGCGATCTGGATGACCTTTCAACGAGATCCGCTTAAAAAAGTTTTTCCGCCCGATCTTGATCTGCAATTGCCTAAACCGCATCATTGCTACCGCCTGCTTCCGGCTGATAAGTTTAAAGACTTTTATAGTCTGTTGGCTGCAGATTCACTTGCTTCCGCTTTTCTAAACAAGACGCCGTATAAACCCTCCGATCTTTTCAACTTCGCCAAGAAGATCGGTTATAAAATAGATCGAAAAAAACGAAGCCTATATTATGTCCCAACAGGAAAATATATTGAAGATGAATTTAAATTCATGAACGACGTGGCGCTTGGATATAATCGGTCAAATGCAATCGGAGGGCTTTCAATATTCCAAGGCGCCCCACCCCTCAGGTTCTGGACAAAAGACTTGATCAAAGATTTAAGCGAATCAAACATTCCTGTCGATCGTCCGAAAAGTTTTGCTTTCTTGACGCAAGTCGAAGCGGACGCCTACCCCATGCTTAAATTTGCCTGGTTATTTGATCCCCAATTCTCGCGCGGGGTTTTGGAGCTTCAGGCCGGCACGACCATTTCCAAAATCGGCCGGCAATATCCAGAATTGTCCGCGCTCTACGAGCTGTCTTATGAAAACACGTTGTCAGTCTTTGGAAAAATTTCGTGGCGGCACGAGCGCCCGGCAACTTCCGACGCCACGGTTAGCTTGGGCCTTTCATTCGTTCCGCCTATTTATATTTTGGAAATTCGCCCACACGACTTTTTTCGCCATTTCCGTTTGCGCGCCGGAGCGCGGATAGGATACAAAGATAAATTCAAATACTCGAATCTCGTCCTCACGCCCGAGTTTCAAATCGGGTGGTGGTATCGGTTGCCCATCGCGTTCCCCAATCATTATAAAAAAATCAGCAGCCACAAACATCAAGTCTGGGAACATGCCAGTTACAAGAACGATCCTATCGACATCTTCAAGCCCCATCTGTTTCGTCCGCGTAGTTGGAGAAAGGTGGGCATTGGCGTTTGGGGGCGCATGGAGTTGAAACAAAAGGCAAGGCCCGAACCCAGATTATCCGTGATTATACCGGCCTGGGATTTTGTTCCGGTCAAATTGGACGGCATTTTGGAAATTCAGGCCTGGTGGAAAGACCCGCGCTTCAAAAAACTTAATCCCAGGAAATTTATAAACGACTTTGCACGGCAAAGATGGACGCTGGCGGTCTACTATGATCGATTCTACGCCGCCAAGCTATCCTGGTATGCGAACGTCGCTTGGATTAATAATCTGACGGAGGAGGCAAGGTATTCAGCCGGCGGCGGTGTTTCAATAACACCGTTTGGTCCTCTATTCGGGGTGCCATTAGTGCGAGACCTTCACTTACAGCATTGGTTCAAAATACGTTTCGGTTTTAGAGCTGATTTTGACCGGAAGACGAGCCATCTCGTTCAACATCGCTTGGAACTGCAATTGGGTTTGCATTATTAATCCCTAACCCGGCCAAGCCGGAACCAATAAAGGCAAAACGATTAAGGGCAAAACAATTCTTTAATCATTTTGCCCAAAATAGTTTTGCCATGTTTTTTTGCTTAAAAAGCAAAGAATGCACTTTATTAACCCTTCATCTATAGTCTGAAAATGAAAACTAATGTCTTGTCGATTTGGAGCATTGTGCTTGGGCTCTCTAATTTATTTTCTCAGGAGACCGGCACAAAAAGCGTCACGGGCTTTTATGTTTTGTCAGATTATCAGTATTTCAAGCCTTTGCTGGCTGATATTCGCAAGCCGCAGTTTTATACGCGACTCTACCGCAACGAGGCGGTAAAATTTTCCAATTTATCCACATCCCGCGGTCATCATCTCTTTTGGGACGTCGGCTATGGCGGGTTCTTCCCGATGCTTGGTTACAATTATAAAGAGAATGCCGCCGCGAATCCCATGCAAATTACGGGTTGGACTCTTTTCATCGAATCTTCCGCTCACATGTTGTTGGATTTCAGCACTCCTTCAGCCGACGTGATCAATACGGATTTTCGCATCGGCGGCGGCCTCGCCTCGCGACTGCCAACCAGACTGAAAAATATCTCACTGCGGTACAAATTTTTTCACGAAAGCACTCATATCGGCGATGAATTCACCCTGACGGCGGTGGCGGATTCCACATTTAGACGTTATAACGTGAGCTATGAAGCGCACGAGTTTTTCATCTCGGTTGATCGCTACAGCCCCACCGTAACCAATCGTCGACGCCCGGTTTATTGGCGCGCCTATGCGATGGGCCGGTTGTTGACGAAAGGTTTCGCTTTTGATGATTTTAGAGATCGCAGCCGGGCCAAAGCGCTCAAAACCGCCGGCCGCGGCGAGCTTCAACTCGGCAGCGAGATTTTTGTTCGAGGCCGCTCGTCGGCTGCTACCGAAGGGCAAAAATTAAACAATTTTCTCAAGCGCGTTTTTGCTCCGCAATATTGGGTGATCGCCGCAGACTTTTATCGCCGCGACAAATATGCTGTCATCGCCCCCAAAAGGATGTGGAGCTACAATTTAGTTCTGGGGCCGGTCTATGGCAACTATTTCAATGGCACGCGCACGTCAAAGTTGTTTTTAAATTATTATTCCGGCGTCAATCCGCACGGCCAATTCCGCATGTTCGAGATGTCGTATTTCGGAATCAGCTATGGCATGGATTTTTAATTTTCTTGAATCACTCGGATGATATTACCAAGAAAAATGCCGCTCTATTTATGGTGAAGCTTTCACGCCGTCAATTCTTCATCCGCCCAAAGCTTTGTGTTTGTTTTTAACAGATAAATCCGCTGGCGGCATTTAACCGTATTTTCAGTAAGAAGCGGCGAACGGAACTATTTTTCAAAAAGCACCGTTTGAGAAGAAGCGCAGAACTTTGGGTGGAGGCAATAATTACAACGCATAATGGCAAAACGACTTTATCCGCAAAAAGGAACAATGGATTGTATATATCAGTGCTTATTTTGTAAAAAGAAATCGCTTGACAATCTGGCGTTAAATTTTTATCTTATTTGTACTTCAAAGTCAACAAAAGAATTTTAGGATTTTGCCTATAAGACATTCGCTATCGGGTTTTGGCTGTTCGTTGTAATTTTAAATCCGTGATCTGCCGTGAAAACGGCGGATCAAAATTCCCGTTAGTGGGTGTTTTTGGCATGAGTTTTTTAAACCGAAACGACGAGTCGTGTGGTTGCAGTCGAGACGCGGCTCGGAGGGCTCTGGTAAAAAGCCTGCGGATGCAGGCGATGCCAAAATTGATGCCCGCGTTTTCGGTTTTTTTGTTTTATGGAAAAAACAAATTTAAAATTTTAAAAAGTGGAGATTCTACTATGAAAAAGTTGATGGGTTGTCTCGTGGCGTTGGTGCTGGCTTTACCGGTGACGGCGGCGTTGGCGCAAGGCCCGGGCAGCAGCGGCGTTTTGTTTCTGTTGATCGCCCCCGGCGCGCGCGCGGCCGGCATGGGCGAGTCGTTCGTCAGCATCGCCGACGACGCCACCGCGACTTATTGGAACCCGGCCGGTTTGGCGTTTCAAGAAGGCACGGAAATTTCGTTGATGCATTCCAACTGGCTGCCGCAACTGGCGTCCGATCTGTATTATGATTACGCCACCATTCGGCACAGTTTGGGCCCGATCGGCACCGCCGGTTTGTCGGTCACCTTCATCAATTTGGGCGAGCAGATTATTACCGGCGAGCTCAGCCCCGATCCACTCGGCAGCTTTAGCAGCTATGAATTGGCGGTGGCTGGCAGTTTTGGCAGCAAGCTTTCTGCTAATGGCGCTGCCGGCGTCACGTTAAAATTTATTTACAGCAATCTCGCGCCGCAAGTACCCAATACGACACAAAAGGGTGATGGACGCGCTACGGCTTTCGCGGTTGATCTCGGCTACCTCCACAAGAATTTTTTGATCGACCGCCTGAATTTCGGCGTTAATTTGACGAACATCGGCCCAAAGATCACGTACATCGACGCGGCGCAAGCCGATCCGTTGCCAACCAATCTGCGTCTCGGATTCAGCTATCAACTGCTCAAGCAGGAATTCAACAGCTTGGTGATCACCACGGAATTTGACCGCTTGTTGGTTGCGCCGAAGAAAAATGTTTTTGAAGGTTTGTTAAGATCGTTGGCGGACGAGCCTTTGAGAACTGAATTAAGGCACATCATCGCCAATGTCGGCGCCGAATACTGGTACAACAATCTGTTGGCGTTGCGCGCCGGCTATCATTATGACGAAATCGGCAAAGTCAAATACATTGCCGCCGGCGCCGGCTTGAAATACTCCGTCTATCGCCTCGACTTCGGCTACATCTCAGCCGGCGAAGGCCATCCGCTCAGCGACACCATGCGCTTCTCGCTGACCTTCGGCATCTAAAAGCGGAACGCTGGATTGATGGAGTTATGGATGGTTGGAGTGATGGAATAGTGCAGAACCGCAAAACTCCATTGATCCAAAAATCCATCAATCCAAAATTCCATTGATCCAACACTCCATCATCCCCCTGCGCTGATGATCGCATGTATGCCACGAAAAATCGCTGGAATTTTATTGCTCGGGATTTGCGCCTGCCTGATTCATGTCGCAATCGTTTCTGCTTTCATTCCGCAGCGACCTGATCAAAAATCCCTAAAAAGCCAGTATCGTTTTTCCCAACCGGGCGAACGTCTACGTCTAAACGCGCGCGCCGCATCGTTGGCGGCAACTGACACCCTCGATATTCTTGCCATCCGCGTTGATTTCAAACGCGACACGATTCCGCAAACCACCGGCGACGGCCGTTTCATCCTTGCGCCTTCCAGTAATAACACCATCGACCCGCCGCCGCATAATCGCGCCTACTTCGAAGCGCAACTGCTGGCGCTGAAAAATTATTTTGCAAATGTTTCTCGCGGCCAATTGCTCTTGCGCTATCAGGTTCTTCCGGCTGGCGATAACGACGCCTATCATCTCGACCAGCCGATGAATTATTACGGCCCCGGCCGCAGAGATCCGAATAGCGACAAGCGTTTGGCCGAGCTTCTTCAGGACGGTTTTAAAAAAGCGGACGGCGGCGGCGCGATTGATTTTTCCAAATTCGACAGCTTTATTCTTTTTCACGCCGGCGTCGGCGAAGATTTTGCCGATGAAGTCGATAACACGCCGAATGATATTTCCAGCGCATTTTTGACGCTCGACGATTTGCGCCAAAATCTCGGCAACGGCGATCCGAACTACCAAGGCATTCCGCTGGGCAACGGCAGTTTTTTTATTCCCGACGGCATCATTCTGCCGGAAACGCAAAGCCGCGACATTCCCGGCAGCGGGTTGGTTGAATTCGGATTGCTCGGAACTTCGGCGTTGATGTTTGGCCATCAAATCGGTTTGCCCAATCTTTTCAACACCGATAATGGCACGGCAGGCATCGGTTACTGGGGCTTGATGGATCAAGGCAGCAACAATTATCAAGGCTTGCTGCCGGCGCCGCCGGAAGCGTGGTCAAAAATTTTTCTCGGCTGGGAAAAACCGATCGTCGTCACGCAAGGCGATAATTTGGAAATTGCCGCGGCGCTGCACGAGAATCCCAATAAAATTTACAAAATTCCGATCACCGAAAGCGAGTATTTCCTGCTCGAAAACCGCCAGCGCGATATCAATGGCGATGGGATAGCTTTCGGTCGCGACGTCAACGGCGCCTGTATCCATTTTAATGAAGACGGGTTTCGTCTTTCTCCCAATCCCAACTGTACCCCGGTCGAACGGCTTGGCGTCATCACTCAGGTTGACGAGTATGATTTTGGCCTGCCGTACGCCATCGATGAAAATAATCGCCTCGTTCCCGGTTGCGGCATTTTGATCTGGCACATTGATGAAGACATCATTCGCAGAAATTATGCGAGCAACCGCGTCAATGCCGATCGCAACCGTCGCGGCGTCGATCTCGAAGAAGCCGACGGCGCGCAGGACATTGGCCGCGTTTACGGTTTTCTTGATCCCGGCGCCGGCAGCGAAAACGGCGTCGCCGAAGATGCGTGGTGGAAAAGCAATCCGGTGATCACCCAGATTTTTAAGAAAACGGCTGAATTTGGTCCGGCCACCATGCCCAACACAGTTTCCAATTCCGGCGCGCAAACCGGCGTCGTCATCGCCAATTTTTCAGAAGTGCAGCCGGTGATGACATTTTCGGTTCGCAATGCTTTCAACGTGCCGAATTTCCCGCAATACGCCGGCGGCAAATCCAATACACTGCCGCCGATGTTGGCCGATCTCACCGGCGATGGCAAGCTCGATGTTGTGGTTGCAACCTCTGTCGGTGAAGTTTTTGCGTGGCAATTCGACGGCCGCAAAGTCATCGACAATCTCGACGCCGCCACGATTGCGCAACCGAATGGATTATCGGAAAGCGTTCCAAAAGCGACGTTTGCGATTTTGGGCGACTCGCTTTTCGCGCCGCCCGTGCTGGTTGATTTGAACAATGATCGTCGCGTGGAAGTTTTGACTGCCGGCCAAGACGGCAAATTGCGCGCGTGGCAAGCGAGCGACGCCGATCTCGATGGCCGCGCCGATTTGTTCTGGCAATTCGATCTCGGCGCGCCGTGCCGCGCGAACATTGCTGTGCGAGCGGATAGCGGATTGATTATCTGCGGCACGGAAAATAAATTATTCGGTTTTACATTTAATGGAACGCGACGGTGGGAAACGCCTTTTCCTTTTCCTGTTCGGGGAATAAGTCTTTGGCAGCCGAATCTGAACATCGTCGTTACTCCTGCGACGAACGGATTGACGTATGTGGATGATCGCGGTCGTTTAATTGCTTTAGATGTTTCTCACACGCCGAATGCGAATGTCCCAATCAGTAATTTGTTTGAAGCCGTTGCGATTACGAATCTCGATAACAACGCCGACCTCGAGATTATCGCGCGCGATGGCAAAGGTCGGCTTTTCATCCATCGTATTATTGGCTTGCCCACCACCATTACTTTACCCGGGCTGGAAAAAGCCGGGGTGGCTATCGGCGAAATCAATCAAGACGGCCGCAAAGAAATCGTGCTGGTTTCAAATAATCGGCTTCTCGCTTACAATTTCAACGGCGCGCTCACGGAAAATTTTCCGCTGCAAATCAGCACGACGCCGAGCGTCAAAACACCCTATCCCATCACGCCGATCATTGCCGATGCGGATGGCGATGGAACGCAAGAGGTGATTGTACCCGGTGTTGATGGAAATGTTTACGCCTATCGTCGCGACGGCAAACTAGTCTCCGGTTTCCCGCTGGCGATGAGCGGCGCCGGCCTCGGCAGTCTCGCCACGGCTGATTTAGATGGCGATAACAAACTCGAACTTGTCGGCGTATCAGGCAATGGTTTCGTCCATGTCTGGCATCTGCCAGCGAGCGGCAACAAAGCTGATTGGCCGATGTATCATCACGACGCGGCGCAGACGAGTTTGAATAATGCCAAAGAAGCGCCGGTCGTCATTGCCGGAAAATTGATGCCGGCAAAATCGGTTTTCAATTACCCGAATCCGACCGAGGGCAATTCCACCACGATTCGTTATCGCTTGAATGAAAATGCGGAAGTGAAAATTTCCATTTACGATATTTCGGGTGACTTGGTTGAAGATTTGGCCGGCCCCGGCTTGGCGCAAGCTGATAACGAAATTCAATGGAATCTGCAAAACGTGCAAAGCGGCGTCTATCTCGCGCGCGTCGAAGCGAAAGGACAAAGCGAAACTTCGGTGGCGATTATCAAAATTGCCGTGGTGAAGTAGGACAGGCAGCTTTGCCTGTCAGGTTTTGCCATTTTACAAAACAAGATTTTGATTGATTAAATTGACAGGCTGACAGCCTGTCCTACCCTGGAATCACATGGCCGGTGACAGGTTAAAAAACTCCGTTGGATTGCGTTTAGCCATTATTGGTTTTTTGAGTCTCGTTCTTCTCATTCCGGCCGCGCTAATTCAAGGTTTGATTACCGAACGCGAACAACGGCGCGACAGCGCGGTCTTTGAAGCCAGCGATAAATGGGGAGAAAGTCAAATCATTGCCGGTCCCATCTTGACCGTGCCGTACAAGAATCTGATCAAAGATGACAAAGGCAATTTGGTTTCTGTCATCGAATATGCGCATTTTCTACCGGAGAACTTAACGATCAACGCCGAGCTTTTTCCGGAAATCAGATATCGCGGTATTTACGAGATGATTCTCTATAACTCCAAACTGCAGCTTCGCGGCAATTTTGCACCGCCGGATTTTAACAAATTCAACATCCCACTGGAAAATATTCTGTGGAAGGATATGTTTTTAGCGTTGGGCGTGAGTGATTTGAAAGGCATTCGGAATAATATCACCATCAATTGGAACGGTGAAGAATTGGTGGCCAATCCCGGCATCGAATCAAAAGATATTTTGGCAACGGGCATCAGCGTCAAACCGAAAATTGCCACATCAAGTGAGAATTATGTTTTTGCCGTTGACCTCGATTTGAACGGCAGCAGCGAGATTGGCTTTGTGCCGGCCGGTAAAGAAACAAAAGTGTCGGTTTCTTCCCAATGGGGCAATCCGAGTTTTGTAGGAGAATTTTTGCCGAGTGATCGGCTGGTTCAACATGATCAGTTTAACGCCGAGTGGAAAGTTTTCCATCTCAATCGTAATTATCCGCAGCAATGGCTCGGTAGCCAGCACAAGATTATGGAATCGACTTTCGGGGTGAAATTGCTGCTGCCGATTGACGAATATCAGAAAACCATGCGCACGGCCAAGTACGCCATCATGTTCATCGCGCTGACATTTCTGACGTTCTTTCTAACCGAAGTGCTGAGCAAAAAAGTTATTCATCCAATTCAGTACATTCTCATCGGTTTGGCGTTGATTCTTTTTTATACACTGCTGCTTTCTTTTTCCGAGCACGTTCGCTTCAATTCCGCTTATCTGATCGCTAGCGCAGCAATTGTCGTGCTCATTGCTGCGTATACAAAAAGCGTTCTATCGAACAATATCGCCACCGCAATTATCGCTGGCATCTTAATCATATTGTATGGATTCCTTTATATCATCTTGCAACTCCAAGATTATGCCTTGTTGCTCGGTAGCATTGGCTTATTTATTATCCTCGCTATCGTGATGTATGTTACGAGAAAGATTGATTGGTTTGCGATTGGGAAATTAACCGCTGAACCGCAGAAATGATTATGCGTCAAAATAAAATTGTCGTGCAACGAGCCGTTGTCAGTTTTGCTGCGATCTTTTCGTTTGTGTTGTTGGGGTCAATGAATGTAGCGCATGCCCAGGACGAGCCGGAGTTCACCCATCCCGAGCTCAAATGGAGCACGATCGAGACGCCGCATTTTTACGTGCACTTTCATAACGGCGCGGAGCACACCGGCAAGCTGACGGCAAAAATTGCCGAAGATATTTATACGCCGATTACTTCGCTTTATCGTTACGAGCCGGACGGCAAGATTCATTTCATCATCAAAGATTACGACGATTTCTCCAACGGCGCGGCGTATTATCTCGACAACAAAGTTGAAATTTGGGCGAGCGCGTTGGATTTTGAATTGCGCGGCACGCACAACTGGCTGCGCAACGTGGTCTCGCACGAGTTCACGCACATGATTTCGCTCGGCGCGGCGCGAAAAATTACGCGGCACATTCCGGCGGTTTATTTGCAATCCATCGGCTACGAAAAAGAGAAACGCGAAGACGTTTTGCTGGGCTATCCGAATCGCATCATTTCGTATCCGATTGCTTTTACCAGCGTCCCGCCGTGGTTTGCCGAAGGCGTGGCGCAATATCAATTGCCGGAGCTGCAATACGATTTGTGGGATTCGCATCGCGACATGATGCTGCGCACCGCCGTGGTTGAAGGCAAGATGTTGACTTATTCGGAGATGAATTCGTTTGGAAAGAACAGCATCGGCAGCGAGCGCGTTTACAATCAAGGTTATTCATTTTCGGGTTACCTCGCCGAGCGTTTTGGCGTCGAATCGCTGAAAAAAATTTCCGACAACATGCGGAGCCCGTGGCGTTTCTCTTTTGATAGCGCGATCGAAAAAGCCGCCGGCACGGGCGGCGCTGATTTATATCGCGACTGGAAAAAACATCTCGAAGAAAAATACGCGGCGCAATTGCGCGATATTCAAACGCACAAAGTCGAAGGCGAATTGTTGGAATCGGAAGGAACGGGAAATTTTTCCCCGCATTGGTCGCCCGACGGCAATAAAATTGCCTATCTCACCAATAAAAATTATGATTATCTTGGGCAGTTGGATTTGGCCATTCGCAGTTACGCGCCGTTGGAAAATAAGCCGAAGCCCGTTAAAGCCAACGTCCATTACGCCTTCGATTGGTCGCCGGATGGATCGAAACTGGTTTATGCGAGCAAGTCCAACAAAAATCCCCATCACTCTGCGGTTTACGATCTTTATATCCTTGACATTAAAGCCGGAAAGGCCGAGCGTCTGACGCAAGCGGCGCGCGCTCATAGCCCCAATTGGTCGCCGGATGGCAAATCGATTGCCTGCGTCGTGAACAGTGACGGCACGCAAAATCTCGCGCTGTTCGATCGCGAAAAGAAACAGCTCAAGCTTCTGACCTCGCACAAAAATCAAGAGCAGGTTTACACGCCGCAATGGGCGCCGGACGGCAAAAAGATTTTGTTCGGTTATTCGCATTTGCGCGGCCGCGATCTTTATTGGTATGATCTGACAACCGATCAGACTTCGTCCGTTTTTGTCGATACTCGCGCCAATGGAAATTTCCCCACCGATCGCCGCGATGCCGTGTTCAGTCCGGATGGCAAAACCATTTATTTCAGTTGGGATGAGAGCGGAATTTTCAACATCTATTCTTTCGATTTGGGAAGCAAACAAACGGCGCAATTAACCAATGTGATCGGCGGCGCGTTTATGCCGTCGGTCAATCAAAACGGCGAATTAGCGTACAGCACATTTGTGGCCGAAGGATACAAAATCGCGCATTTGAAAAATCCGCAACCGGTTCCGGCCGAACACGCCCGCTATCTCACGTATGCCGGCGACGGCATCAAGCTGGCGTCGCGCGATGGAAATGGCGCTCTCGCCAATCTCGATGTCAGCGGCATCAAACACGCGGCTTATGATGACAGCAAAATTCCCGATTATCAAACCAAGCCTTATAGCGGCCATTATACTGCTGTCGCCTTTTTGCCGCGCCTGACCTTCGATTACAGCACGACGAAAGTCGGCGGTTATTTTTACTCCGGCGACATGCTGGACAAATATAATTTCATTGGCGGATTCGCGGCAAATCGCGCCAGGGATTATGACGCGTTTTTATTGCTGGATTACAAAAAATTCGGCCCGGTGCTTTTTGTTGAAGGTTACAATCAGGTTTTGCACACGACGGTCGACGGCTTCGGCCTAAAGTACAATCTCTGGCAAGTGGATGCCGGCGCGCGCAAATGGTTCAACAGCCAGCATCGCTCGAAACTGAGTTTTACTTACAGCAATTACAACGCTAAAATCACCGACGTTATCAATGGCGCCAAAGTGAGTTTTGCTTACACCTATTTTATCGGCAAAACCATTTCGTTCGAGCATGCTTTCACCCAACGCAGCCGCGCCGTCGATAGCGAGATCAATCCGCGCGCCGGGCGCGAAGTGCGTTTTCGTTATGCGCGCGAGTTCAACAATTTTATTCGCTCCGATCCGAATGACGCTTTTCGTCCGACGAAATTTGGCACGTTCGTCGAAAATTACGATCCGCATAATTTGCATCGCTTCGAGCTGGATTGGACGGAGCATATCGGTTTGCCCGGCCGCACGGGTTTGACGCTGCATGGTCGCAGCGGCTTGCTCACGCCGAACGTCAACAATTTTTTCTATTTCTTCGCCGGCGGCTTGCCCGGCGTGCGCGGCTATCCGTTCTACAGTATGGAAGGCCGCTACCTGGCGCACGGTCGCGTGACGTATCGTTTCCCGCTTTTTCGGCACATGGATTTTTCACTGCTGCATGTGTATTTTGACAAAATGTATCTCGGCGTGTCGTATGACTACGGCGGCGCATTTGTCAAAACAAAAGGCATTCGCAGCAAATTGCACGACAGCATCAATCTGCAACTGCGCATGAGCCTTTTTTCGTTTTACGTTTTTCCAACCCAACTTTTCTTCAACGCCGCCTATGGTTTTGACAAGTTTAAAAATCGCGGCATCGAATACGGCCAGGAATGGCGCTATTATTTCGGCTTGTCGTTCGGATTTTTGGATGAGTGAGGTTTGCAAATTATGAAATTCAAATCTTTCCTCGCTGCGGTTTTGTTGGCCGGTTTGTTGGCGACGACGCTGCGGGCGCAATCGCCGGAGTTTTCGCGGCCGGCATTATGTCAAAATCAAAATGCCCCGTCTTTTTTAACATTATCGCATTATCCGGCTTTGCATTTCGTCGATTCGCTGAACGCAGCGACGACGAAACCGGAGCGCTCAGTTGGAAAAGCATTGTTATTCTCGGCGGTGGTTCCCGGCGCCGGACAATTTTACAACAAATCTTTTTGGAAGGGATTGGCTTTTGTCGGCGTCGAGATCGGCGCGTGGGCGATGAATGCGATTTACACGCAGCGCGGCAATGAAAAAGAGGATCAATTCGAGCGCTATGCCGACGCGCATTGGAGCGAAGACGAATATCGGCGTTGGTTGGATCAGCAAGGTGGTTGCAACGGCAGCATCGATTGCCAAAAGCGGTACGAAAGCGATCATTTCAGCCATTTTTTGCCGGAAGAAAAAAATCAGACTTACTACGAAAACATCGGCAAATACGATCAGTTCAACGTCGGTTGGGATGATACGGATACGGAGCTTGGCCGCGATTCGGCAAATCGGGAATTGTACACGCGCATGCGCAAGAGCGCCAATGATCAATTCAAGATCGCGACATACGGCGCCTCAGCCGTGTTGGTCAATCACGTGTTGAGCATGTTGGACGCCGCCTATTCGACGCATCAGTACAACCGCAATCAGGTAAAAGCTTCGATGGGGATGGAGATGCAGAGATATGATCGGGAATTGGTGCCGGCGCTGAGTGTGCGGATGAGTTGGTGAGCTGATTACTGGTTTCTTGTGGCAGGTTTCCGGTTTTTTTCGAGAAGGAAAATGTCATTCTGGAAGAATCCTTTTCAGCACAAGCGCCGTGCTCGATATTAAAAAAGATTCCTCCGGAGTGACATAGTGCGGCTTTGGCGGCAACCCAATATCAGTTGGCCGCTTTTGATTCGTTGGTAAAAACTTTTTACCTCATCACCTCATGAGATTAATTTATTTTTTTATCTTTTCCCTGTTGCCGTTCTCGGCTTTTGCCCAGGAAAACTTTCAGCCGACTGCCGTTCCCATTTTTCCGAGGTTGGCGATCAATGATTCATTGGTTCAATTGACGAAAGACGCGAGTGAATCAAAATCGCTCACGATCGGCGGCGCGTTTATGCGCTCGCTCGTCATTCCCGGCTGGGGCCAGCGCCGCGCCGGAGCAAAAACCGCGGCGCGAAATTTCTTTGTGACCGAGATTTTTTTGTGGAGCGGCTTTACAGCTCTCCAGGTCTACGGCAATTGGTTGAAAGAAGATTTCAAACTGTTCGCGGCAACCCATGCCGACGCGGAAATTGCCGGCAAAGACGACCAATTTTTTGTCGATATGGGGAATTTTATCAGCGTCGATGAATTTAATCAGAACAGTTTGCGCCGCCGCGACGTGGAAGGTTTGTATGATCCGGCGACGCATTTTTGGCGCTGGGACACCGATCCGAACCGGCAGAAATTTTTTAATATGCGGAAACGCAGCGATAAAGCCTTCGCCCGCGCTGAGTTGGTCGCTGCCGGCGTCATCGCCAATCACATTGTGAGCGGCATTCACGCCGCCTGGGTGGCGCATAAAAAATCCCCACAAGAAGAAAAGGAAACCGGGGAACTCAAGATACCGCAATTCGGGGTCGTGGCGTCACCGGAGGAAATTCGATTGGTGGCCAGCCTGAAGTTTTGAAATAATCCCCCTTATGCCCGGAGATCTGTTTTTGTCTTCGATAAATGCTGCAACGCGAGATATAAATTTTCCATAATATCCCCCGCGAGCATGCTCCATTCTCCCAATTTATCACGCGCCAAGTCGCCGGCCATTCCATGAAGATACACGCCCAATAAAGCCGCGCGCAGCGGGTCGAGGCCTTGTCCCGCCAACCCCGCAATAATTCCCGTCAACACATCGCCGCTGCCGCCGGTGGCCATTCCCGCATTGCCGGTGGAATTGATGAACACTTCACCGGTCGGCGAGGCGACAACCGTCGGCGCGCCTTTCAAAACGAGCACCTGCCCCAACTCTTCGGCGGTTTGTCGAGCGACCGCGACCGGATTGCTCGCAATCGCGGCTTTATTCGCGCCGGTCAAGCGCGAAAGCTCGCCCGGATGCGGCGTCAGAATAAGTTTTCCGGCAGCGCGACGAATCGCTTCCTGTTGGCCAATCAGGTTGCTCAGGGCGTCGGCATCGAGAACGATCGTGCCGGCAAATTCCGCCAATACGTGTTTGACGATTCGTTGCGCCCCTTCCGCCAGGCCAAGCCCCGGCCCGATGGCAATCACTTCCGCCCATTGCGTTCGCGCTTGCAGCGGTTCAATCGCTGCCGCGCTTATAATGCCATTTTCTTCCGGCAAAGGCAACTTGATCACTTCGGCGGTGGCGGCTTCGAGTTGCGGCAATAGCGATTCCGGCGCCGCCAACACCACGAGCCCGGCGCCGGCGCGAAGCGTTGAAACCGCCGTCAAACGCGCGGCCCCGCCAAAACCGCGCGAGCCGGCAATCACCAAAATTTGCCCGACGCGATTTTTGAACGCATTGGCAGGCCGGCGTGGAATCCAATTGGACAACACTTCGCGCGTCAATAAAAATGTCGCCAGCCTGGCGCTCTTCTCGGCGACAACTTGACGAAAGGCGATTTCGGGAAAACCAATTTCCGCCGCCACGACTTCACCGGCATATTCTCTTCCCGGCGTGAACAACAAACCTTGTTTGCAACAGCCGATCGTCACGGTCAGATTCGCCCGCACGCACGGGCCGGCCACTTCGCCGGTATCGGCATTCATGCCGGTCGGCAAATCAATCGCGACAACCGGCCGCCCGCTTTCGTTAATGCGCGTGACGATTTGTGCCATCAATCCCTGCAATGGACCGCGCACGCCGGTGCCGAGCAACGCCTCGACGATGAAATCCGCGTGGCGCAAATCCGGCAGCGCCTCGAGATTTTGAATTTCTCGAACCGAATAACCTAATCGGGTGAAGACGAGGTGATTGGCGGCGGCATCGCCGCGCAAATCACTCGCTGTTCCCACCAAGCAAGTATCGCAACCGACGCCGGCTTCTTGCAAATAGCGCGCGACCACAAAACCATCCCCGCCATTATTGCCTTTCCCACACAGCACGACGGCGCGTTTCCCCGCCAACGGCGCCCAGCGCTCGCGCATCGCCGCGAACACGGCGCGCCCCGCATTTTCCATCAACACGCGGCCAATGATGCTAAGCGTTTCGATGGTGTATTTATCGACGGCATGCATCTCCTCGGCAGTGACCACGCGCGGGAGTTGGGAAAAATCGTTGGGTAGCTCCATAAGGATTTTTGCTTGATTGTTAAGGATTTTTCAACTATCTTGTCCCGAAACGAATAACGCGCAACGATTCCGCTCACCATGCCAGCGAAAAGATCCGAAACACCTGTCATCGACCGCGCCCTGCAAGGAGATCAAAAAGCTTACGCCGAGCTGATGCAGCGCTATCACGGGCCGTTATTCAATCTGTTGTACAAAATGGTGCGCAGCAAGGAAGAAACCGAGGACCTCGTGCAGGAAGCTTTCATGAAGGCGTTTGCCTCGCTGGCCACATTTAACGAAGAATTCGCTTTTTCAACCTGGCTCTATAAAATTGCGATCAACAACACGATCGATCATCTGCGCAAAAAGAAACTGCGGACTTATTCGCTCGACAAGCCCATTCAATCGAAAGAAGGCGAGCTGAAGCGCGAATATGCCGACGTGCATTCGTCCTCCGATCACGATTTGCTTTCCACCGAGAAAACCGGTTTGATTACGCGAGCGATTGAAGATCTGCCGGAGAAATATCGCAAGGTCATTCTGCTGCGCCACAGCGACGAGCTTTCCTACGAAGAGATTGCCGACATCACCAAAGTTCCTTTGGGCACGGTGAAAGCTCGCATCTTCCGCGCCCGTGAAATGCTGAAACGGAAGTTGAAAGATAAGCTGATACTTTAAATCTCCCGAAAAATAAATCTTCTTTCCCCGATTTCGATGCGGTCGTTATACATCAGCCGCGCGTTCATCACCGGCCGGCCGTTGACCGCAACGCAAGGAATTGGCGTTTCGCTGCAAATATAAAAGTACTCGCCGCGCCGGGCAATCGTCGCGCGCGTCCGCTCCGCACTTGGCACGCGAATATCGACGTGGCCCTCGTTTCCCAACACCACTTGATCGCGGTCGAGCGTAAAAATAGCGTTGCTGGCCTCATTGATCAAAACCCCGATTTCCAAAACCTCACCATCAGGTTTGATCGCAGCGCTGGCGGCATTTTTTTCTTCGAGGCTTTGCACGGTGGTCGGTTGCGCCGCTATTGGAAGCGTGTTCTGCACCGGCATCGTGCCGAAAACTTTCAGCAAGGCGCCGTCGGTAGCGGTTTTGAGATGATTTTGGCGCAAGCGCGTGACTTCGCTGGGATCGCGAAACAGCAGTTGGTACGCGCCGATCTTCAAGCGGTCGCCGTCGGTTAATGCCGTCGCTTGTTTGACCTCATGATCGTTTAGACGAATGCCGTTGCGGCTTTGCAAATTTTCGATGAAATAGCGCCCGCTGTCCTCGCGTTTCAACTGCCCATGCCGGCGCGAGACGGTTAAATCGCCGAGACGAATGTCATTTTCCGCATCACGTCCGATGGTTACGGTCGCAGCCTGAATTTCAAGCTCCTGCAGCAAAATGTCGTCTTTGGTAATTTGTAAAATTGGCATGATAAACTTGCCGCCAAATCAAATTTGAAAAAGTGCCCCGGCGCGCAGCATCCGCACCGGCAAAAGTCGCCAGGTCTTGGCTCATTATCGCACTGTGGCTTGCAATGGCGATTCGTGGTGGTGAGCTTCCTTCCACTCGCCGCCCTGGCGAACCCAAACCTCGGTCACACGCCATGTACCCGTGAGCGATTCTTCGCCGAACTTCACCGAACCCACGAGGTAATATGTCGCCACCGCGACGTTGCCATAGACCTGCGCCGCGAAGTGGCGAATACGCTGATTGAACGTGACGGGAACCTGAGAGTCTGGGCTTTGTTCGCCAGACGACCGCAGCAGGCCGCCGCGAAGGCTGAAGTGCGAGAACTCCGGCAAGTGTTGCTGTCGAATGGCATTTTCATCGCGTGCATTAATCGCGGCGTAGTGGCGCTCCACTGCTTGGCGAACGCTTGCCACATCTTGCTGAGACTGAGCGACTACCATGGCAGAACTGACGCCAAGTGCCGTAGCGAGGAAGAGTAGAACTCTCCACGGTATCTTTTTGGCGAACTTTTTGACAACGGTTCTTGCTATTAAATTTCTCATGATGGTTCACTCTTCAATTAAATAAATTTTTAAAGAGAGCTGTTGATTGAATCGACGTTCATCACGATCCGACCTCGGTAGGTGCCTAACTATGATTCAACGCCATCATTTATTTTGACAACTTTTTTTGCTACAATTCCCGACTTTTTGCAAAAAATCAAATCCAGCCAACTCACGGCTGAAACCGATTGGTAATCGGCATGCGGCGATCTTTGCCGAAATTTCGCGGCGTGATTTTGATGCCCGGCGCGGCTTGCCGGCGTTTGTACTCGGCGCGGTCGATCATTTTGACGGCTTGGCGAACCGTCGCTTCCGGCAAATCCATCGCGACCATCTCCGCCACGCTGCGATTTTCTTCCACGTATGCTTCGATGATTTGATCGAGCAGATCATACGGCGGCAGCGAATCCTGATCGGTTTGATCCGGCCGCAGCTCGGCGCTCGGCGGACGGTCGATGGTGCGTTGCGGAATGACAGCCTCGCCATGAAATCGAACGCGGTTGACCCAATTGGCGAGACGATAAACAAACGTTTTTGGAACGTCTTTAAGCACGCCGAAGCCGCCGGCCATGTCGCCATACAGCGTCGCATAGCCGACCGCCGCCTCGCTCTTGTTGCTCGTCGTCAACACTAGCCAGCCGAATTTATTCGACAGCGCCATCAAAATCATGCCGCGCACGCGCGCCTGCAAATTTTCTTCGGCCGCGTCGCGTTCGCGGCCAACAAAAGCCGGCGCCAGCAAATTTTCCATCGCCGCGACCGGCTCGTTGATCGGAATTGTAAACGTTTGCATGCCGAGGCGTTTCGCCAAATCGAGCGCGTCTTCGGCGCTGGCCGAAATATTGAATCGGCTCGGCATCAACACGCCGATGACGTTTTCCGGGCCCAGCGCTTCGACCGCCACCACCGCGGTGAGGGCGGAATCAATGCCGCCGCTGAGACCGAGCACGACTTTTTTAAAGCCATTTTTGCGCACGTAATCGCGCGTGCCGAGAACGAGCGCGTGAAAAACTTCTTCGTCGTCATCAAGATGAGGGGCCAAATTCGGCGCGCTGGCCTGCGTGGGAAAGAAGGCGGCCGGTATTTCGAATGGTATTTCACGCAGCGCAAAATTTTTCGCTGCGGACGCCGCGATTGGTTTCCCGGCGGCGCCAGCATTTCTCGCCAGCGCCGTATCGACGGCCAAATCGTGAATGATGAATTGTTCCTCGAATTTTTTGCCGCGCAACAGCGGCTGGCCGTTCGGAGCGAAAATGAAACTGCGGCCGTCGAACAACAACTCATCCTGGCCGCCGACGGTATTGACGTAGGCCAGATAAACGTGATTGTTCCGCACCCGGCTGGTGAGCAAAAACTCGCGCTCGTCGCCCTTTTTCCAATGATACGGCGAAGCGGAAATGTTGACGATGAAATCGGCAGCGCCGGCGGCAACTTCATATTCGATGACGCCGTCGATCCAAATGTCTTCACAAATGCTGACGCCGACACGCAGCTCGCCGAGTTTTAAAATCAACGGCTGATGCCCGGGCTGAAAATAACGTTTCTCATCGAAGACGCCGTAATTCGGCAGGCAGATTTTGCGATAGGTGGTGAGCAAGCGGCCGTCAACGCAAACCGCGGCGGCGTTGAAAATCGTTTCGCCCTCGCGTTCCACGAAACCGACGAGCGCCGCCAAGCCTCGCGTCGCCTGCACGACTTTTTCAAGCGCTTGCAGATTCGCCTCGACAAAGTCCTGCCGCAGCAGGAGATCCTCCGGCGGATAGCCGGTGATCGCCAGCTCCGGCATGAGCACGAGATTGGCTTTCGCGGCGCGCGCCTGTTCGAGATAATGAATAATCCGCGCGGCATTGCCGGGAATATCCCCAACCGTGCAATTGATTTGGGCGAGCGCGAGGCGTAGATATTGAGTCATAACCGCGTGCGAGTTAAAAAACGAAACGCCGAAAAGCCGCTTAACGCTTGCGCCGTTGTTTTAATTCTTCATAAATCTCACGGCAAAAGCACCGCCGCGGCAATCACCGTTGTCCACAAACCGTTTTTGTCGCCTTCGGCGGATTGCGTTATATTGAAAGTGCGAACGATTTTGCCGGACATCTTGTAAAGTTTTTCGCGCTCGTCCCACGCCGTGTTCAGGTCGAATTCCAATCCCAGCGTCGATGCCAGCATCGTCGCGGCCAAGTCTTCGGCGTAATCGCCGGCTTTCTCGTCGGTCTCGCCAAACGGATGATGCTCGGAGAGGTAGCCGTACATGTTTTCTTCCGCCGGTTGCGCGACGCCGATCGAGGCCGCGATCAAACGATTCGGCTCGTTGGTGGCGTTTCTGGCCATGACGGAAAATGTGATCGCGCCGGGACTCATCAGTTTCAAGCCGTCTTCCTTCGTGATGCGTTTGCAACCCGGCGGATAGATACTCGAGACGGTGACGAGATTGAATTTTTCAATGCCGGCGTTGCGCAGCGCCAATTCGAACGACTGCAAATAATCTTTGTGCCGGCCAACGCCTTTCGTGAAAAACATTTTGGTCGGTGTGAACATTTCAGCTCCTTGCTTGAATTTGAAAATCAAGAACACCCTGACCAATTTTTAAAAATAAAAATTGGAAACGAACCGGCTTGAAATATAAAACTTTTTTGAGGAAAGTCAAGAAATGAAAAATCCCACAGAGCGCGCTGATCCGTGGGAGATTATTTTTCAACAAAATTATTTAAACTCAGCCCGGAGAAATGGCTGGCGCGGTTTTCTCGGTCGTTGTTGGCGTCCCATTTATTTTTCCATTCAGCAGCGCCTCCAGCGCCGCGCCCTCGACCATTTCTTTCTCCAACAACATTTGCGCCAGCGCTTCGAGCTTATTTTTTTTGTCGGTAAGCAAGATAGTGACTTCGTGATAAGCGTTATCCACAATCGTCCGCACTTCGTCATCGATCTCGCCGGCGATCTTCTCGCTGTGCGGCTCGCCGCTGAAATCAAGGCCGGCGAACGGCCCACGCTTTTCTTTGGCATAATACAGCGGGCCGAGTTTCGCGCTCATGCCGTATTCCGTCACCATGCTGCGCGCGATGGCCGTGCCGCGCTCGAGATCGTTTTGCGCGCCGGTGGAAATTTCTTTGAAAATGATTTCCTCGGCGACCCGGCCGCCGAGCAAAACTTTCAAGCGATTGAGCAGCTCCGTGCGCGTCATAAGATAACGATCCTCCGTCGGCAATTGCAGCGTGTAGCCGAGCGCCGCCACCCCGCGCGGAATGATCGAAACGCGATGCACCGGATCGACGCCCGGCAAGCTGCCGGCAACGACGGCGTGGCCAGCCTCGTGATAAGCAACGATTTCTTTTTCCTTTTTATTCAGCACGCGGTTTTTCTTCTCAAGGCCGGCGATGACGCGATCGATCGCTTCTTCGAGATCGGGATTCTCCACTTGTTTTTTGCCGGCGCGCGCCGCCAACAATGCGGCTTCATTGACGACATTGGCGAGATCGGCGCCGACGAAACCGGGCGTGCGCGCCGCAATCACGCGCAAATCCACTTCCGGCGCCAGCTTCACTTTGCGCGCGTGAACTTTGAGAATCGACTCGCGGCCATTGATGTCCGGGCGATCGACCACGACTTGGCGATCAAAACGACCGGGGCGCAGCAACGCGATGTCGAGAATTTCCGGGCGATTGGTGGCGGCCATGATAATGACGCCGCTGTTGGCATCGAAGCCGTCCATTTCGACGAGCAGTTGGTTCAGCGTCTGCTCGCGTTCGTCGTGGCTCGACAGCGGACTCATGCCGCGCGCTTTGCCGAGCGCATCCAGCTCGTCGATGAAAACGATGCACGGCGCTTGAGACTGCGCCTGCTGAAACAGATCGCGCACGCGCGCCGCGCCGACGCCGACGAACATTTCGACAAAATCCGAGCCGCTCAACGAAAAAAACGGCACGCCCGCTTCTCCGGCCACCGCGCGCGCCAGCAACGTTTTTCCCGTGCCGGGCGGGCCGACGAGCAACACGCCTTTGGGAATGCGGCCGCCGAGACTCTTGAATTTGTCGGGATTTTTCAAATACTCAACGACTTCGCGAACCTCTTCCACCGCTTCATCAATGCCGGCGACATCCTGAAACGTGACTTTGGTTTTGCCTTCGACGTAAATTTTCGCCTTGCTCTTGCCGATCGACATCAAGCCGCCCTGCGGATTCATGCGCCGAAACGCGAAGCCCCAAATGCCGATGAGGATCAGCAGCGGCAAAATCCAACTGAGCAAAATGCCCTGCCACCAACCGGTGTCGACTTTGCCGGTATATTTGACGCCGGCCTCTTCCAAATCTTTGACGAGATTAGGATCATCGACGCGCAAAGTGAAGAATTTTTTTCCGGCTTGCTGGCTGTCCGCCCGGGCTTCGCCAAACGAGAAAATGCCGCCGGAATCCGCCGCGGCGTTTTTCGATGAATCGATTTTGTATCGCCCGGTGATTTCCTGCGCGGTGATTTCGCACGAAAAAATTTTCTTTTCTTTGACGTGTTCTTTGAAGACGCTGTAGGCAATCTGCTGCACGTTGTCGCCCAAAAAGAAACTATGCAGCGCGTACATCATCAGCACAGCCAGCACGACATACCAAAACGACAGATTCATCCGGCGATTGCCCAATGATTGCTGCCGCCGCCGTTGTTTCTGATTTTCCATAATTTGATGAAATAAATTCGCAATTTTTTAATTTGTTTTCATTTTTAATATAGGCAAGTCGTCTCCGAAAGTCAAGGATGAACTGGGCGCAACGCCGGCCCGGTCAAGCGCGACAATTACCCCGTCGATTTTTTTCTTGTTTCTCCGCCTGCAAATGAATAAATTAAAACGTATTATTTATCAGCACGCGAGGGATTGATGGAAAAGCCGTGGCTGGCGCATTATGAAAAGCAAGTAGCGGAAACTGTTACTATTCCAGATCAGACAATCTCGGATGTTTTTGATGCGGCTGTACGATTTAATTCTGCCAATCCAGCTTATATATTTTTCGGCCGCCGTTTTTCTTATGCCGAGATGAGTCGGATGATCGGCCAGTTCGCGGCGGTTCTGTCGCATCTGGGCGTTAAGAAAGGCGATCGCGTCGCGATCATTCTGCCGAACGTGCCGCAGTATCCGATGGTGCATTATGCGGTCATGAAGCTCGGCGCGATTGCCGTGCCGACCAATCCGCTTTATGTCGAAAGAGAGCTGGAATATCAGCTCGACAACAGCGGCGCCGAGATCGCAATCGGCTTGGATTTGCTTTACACCCGTGTCGAGGCGGTGCGAAAGCGCACGCAGTTGCGCGCGGTGATTTACACGCGGGCAAACGATTATATGCCCGCGCCTTTGCGTTGGCTTTATCCGCTCAAAGCCAAGCGCGAGGGCAAGTGGGCGACGATGCCGCCGCGGCAGCCCGGCACGTTTCAGTTCGTTGACATGATGCAGCGCGCGGCTAAAGGCGAATTTCCGGCGGCGCCGAAAGTCGAGTCGACGCCGGAAGAGGTCGCGATCTTTCTTTACACCGGCGGCACGACGGGAGTTTCCAAAGGCGCGGTGTTGACGCATCGCAATCTCGTCGCGAACGTCGTGCAGTTGCGCGCGTGGAATCACGGCTTGCGCGAGGGGCAGGAAGTCATCATGGGCGTTTTGCCGTTTTTTCACAGCTACGGCCTGACGACGTGTTTGCACATGGGCGTGTATATTCGCAGCACCGTCGTGCTGGTGCCGCGTTTCGATCTCAAGATGATCTTGCCGGCGGTTGAAAAATTCCGCGCCACCTGTTTTCCCGGCGTGCCGACGATGTACGTGGCGATCAACAACAACCCGGACACGCCGAAATTCAACTTGCGAAATATTCAAGTGTGCAACAGCGGCGGCGCGCCGTTGCCGCTCGAAGTCGCGCGCCAGTTCGAGCAAATTACCGGCGGGCGTTTGATCGAGGGCTACGGGCTTTCTGAAACTTCGCCGGTGACGCATTCCAATCCGATTTTCGGTGAGCGCCGCGAAGGCTCGATTGGATTGCCGCTGCCCAACACCGAGGCGATGATTGTCGATCCGGCAACTCACCACCCGCTGCCGGCCGGCGAGATCGGCGAGCTGGCGGTTCGCGGTCCGCAGGTGATGTCGGGCTATTGGCAAATGGAAGCCGAGACGAAAAAAGTTTTGCGCGACGGCTGGCTGTTCACCGGCGACATGGCGAGGATGGATGCGGACGGCTATTTTTATATTGTCGATCGCAAAAAAGATATGATCATCGCTGGCGGTTTCAACATTTATCCGCGTGAAATCGAAGAAGTTCTTTACAAACATTCAAAGGTTAAAGAAGCGGCGGTGATCGGGGTGCAAGATTCTTATCGGGGCGAAACGGTTAAAGCGTTCATCGTTTTGCGGGATGGAGAGGCGGCGACTGAGGAGGAGTTCATCGAATTTTGCAAACAGGAGCTGGCGCGCTACAAAGTGCCCAAACTGGTTGAGTTCAGGAAGGAATTGCCGAAGAGTTCGATCGGCAAGGTGTTGCGCCGGGTGTTGATGGAAGAGGAAAAAACCAAGACGACTGCATGAGCTGTCGTTCACCTCTGATTAAAAGTTGAAAACCGATGAACGGAACATTTTTCCATGTCGAGACGGTGGAAACGCCGGTTCGTTGTGTCAAAATCCGCTTTGAAGAATCTTTTGCGTCATCCAACTCTCGCGCCGGCGAAGATCCGTTGTTGACCTTCGAAGAATTTGTCAATCGCCATCTGGCCAAGGGATATTTGCACTTCAATCTCGATATGGGCAATATTCCGTTTCCTCCAACGCGCTTGATCGCGCTGCTCATTGCCATAACCGTTCGCGTCCGCCGCCGGCAAGGCGACGTCAAACTTCTCAACGTGGCGTCCACGGCGCGCAATAATTTTTCCACCTTCAGCGCATTGAACTTTTTGACGGTTGAGGCGGAAACTGCACCGGCGAGGGAGACGTTGTTCATGACGCCGCCGCAATCTGCGCCGAAACCGGTTGCTCGCCCTCAGGTTGTCAATGCCCAGTCTGATGCAATAAGTGAAATTAAAAAGACCACGCCGGTATCAGCGACTTCAAAAAAATCCGGCGATACATTTTCTCCTCTCGCTGAAAATCCGGTCATTGTCATACCGGCACTGCCCCCAAACCCGGTATTCGATGACGACGCCGCGGAATTGACGGACATTGTCGAGCCGCCCCTCGTCGAACAAATTGCCCAAAAAATCGACGCGTCGCCGGCAACCGCTACGGAGAAAAAATTTCAGCTTCGCGTCGAAAGCCGCGCCGCGAATTTGTATCAGCTTTGCGATTTTGTCACGACGCATGCCTTTGCCGCCGGCCTGCATGAAAAAGAAATCGCCAAAATCAAAATCGCCGTTTATGAAGCTTGCCTCAACGTCATCGAGCACGCTTATCATTCGCGGCCCGACGAGTGGATCGACTTGAGCGTGCGCTATTCGCCGGAACGGTTGATGATCGTCATTAAGGACAACGGCTTGAGCTTTGAAATGAAACCGCCCAAAGATTACGACGTAAACGAAGTCATCGACGAGCGCCGCAGCGGCGGATTCGGCTTGCACATCATTCGCCGCGCGATGGACAGCGTCGAATATTTGCCCGACGTGGTTAATGGCAATCGCCTGGTCATGATCAAGAGATTAAACTAATCATCATTTTATGCCGAAAAATTCAACATTAAATGAAAGCGCCGTAAATATGGCGAGCGACCGCGCGCCAACCGAAACCGCGGCCAAATCACCGCTGCTGGAAAAAATTCGCGCGTGGCGGCATCGCCTGCCATTTGTGGCGCGTTTGGCGCTCGCCATCCCGCTTTTGATGTTGGGAATTCTTGGCGGTTTTATTCCCATTTTGCAAGGCTGGGTGTTTGTGTTGGCGGCTTTCTGGCTTCTCTTTCCGAATCAAGCCGAGCAGCTCATCGAAAAAATAAAAACCAGGCTTGCAAAGCTGAGGAAGAAGTCTTAAATTAAATACAGCCGATCTATATGGAACCAAGCTCGGTTTAAGACGTTATTGAATTGTCATTATACAAAACAGCATAAAATCAGGAGAGGTTTTACCAGATGAATAACATACGCACCGTCATGTTAATGGCCGCCCTGACCGCCTTGCTGGTTTTTATCGGCAAAGCCATTGGCGGACAAAACGGCATGTTCATCGCTTTCGCTTTTGCGATCGCCATGAACTTTGCCAGCTATTGGTTCAGCGATAAGATCGTGCTGCGCATGTACAATGCGCGCGAGGTCAACGAGAGCGAGTCTCCCGATTTCTACAGCATGGTCCGAACGCTGGCCACGCGCGCCGGTTTGCCGATGCCCAAGGTTTACCTCATTCCCGGCGATCAGCCGAATGCTTTTGCGACCGGACGCGATCCGGAACACGCAGCGGTGGCGGCCACCGAAGGCATCATGCGCATCCTCAGCCGCGACGAGTTATCCGGGGTGATCGGCCACGAGTTGGCCCACATCAAAAATCGCGACATTCTCATCGGCACGATTGCCGCGACGATTGCCGGCGCCATCAGCATGTTGGCGAACATGGCGCAATGGGCGATGATCTTCGGCGGCCGCAGCGATGACGACGAGGAGGGCGGCTCAAATCTGTTTGGCGGCTTGTTGATGATCATTCTCGCGCCGATTGCGGCATTCGTCATTCAAATGGCCATCAGCCGCTCGCGCGAATATATTGCCGACGCCGACGGCGCGCGCATCGCCGGCAATCCGCGCTATCTTTCCAGCGCGCTGCGAAAACTGCACAACGCCGCGCAACAAATTCCGATGAACGCCACTCCGGCAACGGCGCACATGTTTATCGTCAGCCCGTTGAGCGGCAGCGCCATTGCCAGCTTGTTCAGCACGCATCCGCCGATGGAAAAGCGCATCGAAAAATTGGAAAGCCTGCGTTTAATGTAAAAAAATCTTTCGAGCGGCACGTACTTCTATGTCAACCCCTCAGTCTCGTTGGCTTGTCGCCTTTTTGCTCGCGGCAGGAGGCTTGTTGTCCGGCCTCTTGGTCGCGACTTATTTTGAGTTGTCTCCCAATATTCTTGCTTTTTCGTTATCACAGTCGGCTGCCTCACAAACAAAGCTTCTCAATCCTCATTTCAAATTACCGGACCCCGGCCCGGAAAAACCGACAGGCGATGGACTGACGCTGACCGATCTCAAACGCGCCAGTCGCGCCTTCTCGCAGGTGGCGGAAAAAGTCATACCGGCTGTCGTCAGTGTCGCCACGCAAAAAATTATTCCAGCCTCGGAACTGGATCGCGCGGCGGAGCGAACGGGCCGAGGCAATTTTTTTGACAGCCGCAGCTTGCGTTTTTATTCGCCCAAAACGTATCGCCAACAGGGTTCGGGTTCCGGCATCATTCTCACGCCGGATGGCTACATTCTCACCAACGTTCACGTCATTAACTTCGCCGCGAAAATCACCGTCACGCTTCACGACAACCGCGCGTTTGCCGGGAAAATCGTTGGCCTCGATCCGTTGACCGAAGTGGCCGTCGTCAAAATCGACGCGCGAGATTTGCCGGCAGCGGCGCTGGGAAATTCCGACGGGCTTATCATCGGCCAATGGGTGCTCGCCGTTGGCAATCCGCTGAATTTGCGTTCGACCGTGACCACCGGCATTATCAGCGCCGAGGGCCGTGACCTCAACATCATTCAAGGCGATTACGGTGTCGAAAATTTTATTCAAACCGACGCGGCCATCAACCCCGGCAACAGCGGCGGCGCGCTGGTCAATCTCGCCGGCCGGGTGATCGGCGTCAACACCGCGATCGCAACGGAAACCGGCTACGCGATGGGGTTGGGATTTGCGATTCCCATCAATCTCGCGCGCAAGATTGCCGTCGATTTGATTCGGCACGGCAAAGTCGCGCGCGGCTATCTCGGCATCGCGCTGCAGGAAATCACCGAGGTGCAGGCGCGCGCGCTGAATCTCGAGGCTGTGCGCGGTGTTTTGGTCGATGACGTTTATCAGGAAAGCCCGGCGCAGACCGGCGGGTTATTGCCGTTGGATGTCATTCTCTCCCTCGATGGCGAACCCGTGCATCGCGGCAATCAATTGCAAGCCTGGATTGCCGCCAAAAGCCCCGGCTCGGCAATCAGCCTGCGTCTGTTTCGCGATGAAAAAGAAATAGAAAAGCGAATCATTTTGGGCGAGCTTTCCGTCGTCGATCAAATGCCGGCGAGCCGGGATTCGAAGAATCGACGTTTTAAAAATTTTGGAATTGAAATCGCGTCGATCAGCGCAGCGGATGCGGCCGCGTTGGGTTACGCCGGAGAAGGCGTTCTGGTCGTTCGTGTCGAGAAATTCAGTCCGGCCGAAGAAAACGGCTTGCGCCCGGACGACATCATCGTCGCCATCGACCGCAAGATGATACGAAATAAGGAAGATTTTGCGGCGAATTTACAAAAATTGAAATCCGGCGAGGTGACGATTTTCACCGTCATTCGTCGCGGCGGAAATTATCACATTTTTATTGAAACGCCTTGAAACTGCGCTTGATCAGATCGCGATTTTCTTTGATCAGTTGCGTCTGTTCCGGCCAAAATAACTCGGGAATTGCGTCGAGGGGGAACCACTTGACTTGATAGTGATGCTTGCGGTCGGTCGGAACGCCGTCAATCTGTTTTGTCGTAAACAAAAAATAATGCGTCTTCTTCCACGTCCGTTTGCTGAAATCCAAACGTTCTCGTATTCCCAGCGGCGCCAAGAGCATGAGCTGCGAGAAACCAGCCTCCTCCTCGATTTCGCGCACTGCGGCTTGCTCCAAGCTTTCGCCGGCTTCGACATGGCCTTTCGGCAAAACAAATTTCGACAACCCTTTTTCTCCTACTAGCGCAATGTAAATGCGGCCATTTTCGGCCCGCGCCACAATACCGCCGGCAGCGCTGTGCTCGGATACGTTAGGCGGGCGTTGATACCAACTCTCGTCAATCATCATTGTGCCAAAAAGTTTTTTGAATAAAAATTTTGCCCTTTTAACGCTTGCCGCCATTCTGATTTTCCCAAACCGCAATTGCACTGAACTCAACTCAAATATTTTACGCGCCGATGATGACCGAATATAAATAGAACTTTTGAAAAAATCAAGAGACCGGTCGCAGCTTGACAAATGTTCTTGATTTCATCGAATACTGTGCTATCTTATTTACGAAACTTTGATAAAGCAAGCCACTATAAATTTTATGTTTTGGCTCAACATGAAAGGAGGCGACCGACATGAAGCAGGGAAAATGCCTGCTAAAGTTTTTCATCATCTCCCTTGGGCTTGCATCTTTTTGCTCGCCGGTTTCTCTTGCGCAAATCATTCACCAACGCGATCCCGCCATTGCTGAAATGGTTCAAGAAGTTTCCGAAAAAAATATCGAGTCGATCATTCGCCGGCTGGCGTCATTTCATACGCGCCATTCGCTGAGCGATACGATGAACGACAAACGCGGCATCGGCGCAGCGCGGCGGTGGATTAAAGCCGAGCTGGAGCGTTACGTCAAAGATTCCGGCGGGCGCTTGCGCGTGGAATTTGACCGCTTCGTTGTCGAGCCGGACAAACGGCGCATTCCGTATCGCATCGCGATGGCGAATGTGCTGGCGACGCTGCCCGGCGCTGATCTCGGCGACAAACGCGTTTTCATCGTCAGCGGCCATTACGACTCGCGCGCCTCCGATCCGCTCGACTCGACGAGTTACGCGCCCGGCGCAAATGATGATGCTTCCGGAACAGCGGTGAGCATGGAGCTGGCGCGGGCGATGAGCAAACGTCAATTTCCGGCCACGATTATTTTTGCCGCCGTCGCCGGCGAAGAGCAGGGACTTTACGGCTCAGCGCATTTGGCGCAGCGCGCGAAACAAGAAAATTGGAACGTTGTCGCGATGATCACCAACGACATCGTCGGCAACACGCGTTCGAGCGGCACGAATTTGCTGGACAACACGCACGTGCGCGTTTTCAGCGAGGGCGTTCCGGCGGCGGAAACCGAGCGCATGGCGCAATTGCGGCCTTCGATTGGCAGCGAAAACGACGGCCCGTCGCGGCAATTCGCGCGCTATATAAAGGAAATCGGCGAGCGTTACGTCGATCAAATGAACGTTACACTCATCTATCGCCGTGACCGTTTTTTGCGCGGCGGCGATCACACGCCGTTCAACCGCCTCGGTTTTACCGCCGTGCGTATTACGGAGATGAACGAAGATTTTACCCGCCAGCATCAGAACGTGCGGGTTGAGAATGGCATTTCGTATGGCGACGTGCCGGAGCATGTCGATTTCGCGTATGTCGCGCAAGTCGCGCGCGTCAATCTCGCGGCGTTCGCCAATCTCGCGCTGGCGCCGGCTGCGCCGGATTCGGTTGGCATCGTCACCAAAGAATTGGCGAATGAGACGCAGTTGCGCTGGAAAACGCCAAGCGGGCGCGCGCCTGCCGGTTATCACGTGTTGATGCGCGAAACCACCAGCCCGATTTGGATGAAAAAATTCGCTGTCGGCAATGTGACGCAAACGACCTTGCCGTACTCGAAAGACAATTACTTCTTTGCCGTGCAATCGGTGGATGCGGCCGGCCGCGAAAGCTTGCCGGTGTTTCCACTGCCGGCGCAATAAACAAGTGTTTAATAAAAAACAACAAGGATCAATGCAATGAAACTCGCAACAGCACTCATTAGCCTCGCTGCTTTGCTTTCGATTGCCGCCAGTATTTTTGAGCCGCGCGCCGAAGCCGAAAAATATTGGCCGCAATGGCGCGGGCCGCATTACACCGGCGTTGCGCCGCAAGGCAGCCCGCCATTAATTTGGAGCGAAGAAAAGAACGTGCGGTGGAAAATCGAAATTCCCGGCAAAGGCAGCGCTTCGCCGATTGTGTGGGGCGATCTCTTGTTTATAGCGACGGCGATTCCAGCCGAGGCGAGCAAGCCGGCATCGAACGAGCCTGCTGCCGGGCCGCGGCGACGAAATATTGCGCCGACGCATAGCCAAAAATTTGTCATTCTCGCCATCAAACGAAAAGACGGCAGCATCGTGTGGCAGCGCACGACGCGGGAAGCGCTGCCCCACGAAGGCACGCATCCGGATGGCACGTGGGCTTCCAATTCACCGGTCACCGACGGCGAGCGCGTGTATGCTCACTTCGGCTCGAACGGCCTTTATTGCTACGACCTGCAAGGCAAGCTGCTGTGGGAAAAAGATCTGGGCGATATGGCGACGCGCAACGGTTTTGGCGAAGGCAGCTCGCCGGCGCTTCATGGCAACTTCATCATTGTGAATTGGGATCACGAGGGACAATCGTTCATCGTCGCGCTCGACAAGCGCACCGGAAAAGAAATTTGGAAAGCCGATCGCGATGAAATTACCTCGTGGGCGACGCCGCTTATTGTCGAGCACCAAGGCAAGCCGCAAGTGATCACCAACGCCACCAATCGCGTGCGCAGTTATGATTTGGCCACCGGCAAAGTTCTGTGGGAAACCAGCGGCATGACGGTGAATACGATCCCCTCGCCGGTCTGCGCGAACAACATGGTTTATGTCACCAGCGGCTTTCGCGGCAGCGCGTTATTGGCGATTCGTCTCGACGCCGCGCAAGGCGACCTCGCCAACTCCAACGCCATTGTCTGGCGATACGATCAGGACACGCCGTATGTGCCCTCGCCATTATTGTATGGTGATTGCATTTATTTTCTCAAAGTCAATTCCGGCATTCTTTCCTGCTTCAATGCCACAACCGGAGCAGAAAATTACGGCCGGCAGCGTTTGGAAGGCATTAACAGCATTTACTCGTCTCCCGTCGCCGCGCGTGATCGTGTTTATCTGACCAGTCGCGACGGCGCGACGTTAGTGATCAAGCACGGCGCGAAATTCGAAGTGCTCGCTACCAATTCACTTGCCGATGGTTTTGACGCCTCGGCAGCGATTGTAGACAACGAATTTTATCTGCGTGGGCGAAAATTTTTGTATTGTCTGGCGGAGAAGTAATCTGTCAACAGGCAGAAGCGGAAGAAACGACAAACATTATGCTATCTTAAAAATCAAATTGCGGAAGGAAGGGTTATGAAAAAATTCTTTTTGTTCATTTCCCCACGCTCCGGCAAGTGCTCGGCGACGAGCCGTATTTTCGCGCCCTCAGCCATTATCTCCACAAGCACGAATTTTCGAATGTCGTCAGCGAAGATTTGAAAATCGCCATCGAAGAAGCCACCGGCGAGAATCTCGAATGGTTTTTCGATCAATGGATCACCAACGACGGGCATCCGCAATTCGAAGTGCGTTATCGCTATCTTGCCGATCGCAAGCTCATCGATCTCTCCGTGCGGCAAGTGCAGCCGCTGGTCAAAGGCCAGGGCATCTTCACACTGCCGGTGAAAATCACCATCGGCACCTCGACGAAAAGGTGGCAGGAGAAAGTGTGGATTAAGAATGAAAGCGAAAACTTTCTCTTCGCTTGTGAAGAGAAACCGGTGATGGTGAGCTTTGACGGCGAAGGCGACTTGATCGCCGAAGTCCATTTTCCAAAGCGTATCGACGAGCTGATCTACCGAACGAAAAACACGCCCGTGCCTGGCAGAATTTGGGCGATTCGCGAGCTGGCCGTGAAATTTCCGGCGCAGCCGCGAACGGTGAACGCGTTGTCAAGTCTCATTGCCGGAAATGATTTTTGGGGTGTTCGCGCTGAAACCGCGTTGCAGCTTGGTACGATTCGCACGCCCGCAGCGGAACAGGCATTGGCGCCAGCGCTGAAAGTCAGCGACTATCGCGTCCGCAAAGCCGCGGTGTTGGCGCTGCCGAAATTCGGCACGCCCTCGGCGGAGCAAAAATTGAAAGATGTTATCAAAAGCGATGCGCAGAACGACGTGGTGGCGACGGCCATTCTCGCGTTAGCCCGCGCCAATGCGCAAACGGATCCGGAGTTCATCAAACAACAGCTTGGCCGTAAATCGTGGCAGGATGAGATCATCGCCGGCTGCCTGCGCGCTTTTGGCGAGATAAAAAATCCGGCGCTGGTTGCCACGATTAAAAAGTATACAAGCGAAGCTTACAATCAAAATGTCGTCGGCGCAGCCTTGAACGTCTGGCGGATTGCGCCCTCAACGACAAAGAGCTGCACAAAACGCTGATCGCGATGACACAGAGTCCGGTGTACGCGCTGCAACAATCCGCCATCACCATGCTCGGGCGCTTGAGCGTGAGTGACGCAGCGCCGGCGCTAAAAGAAATCTTGGCACAAGACGCCGATGCGAATTTGACGGTGGCGGCGAGGAATACGTTGGAGGGGATTCAGCGGGTTGACCAATAGATCAATTGGTCGTATTAGTTGTCCTAATGATTGAATTCGGCAGAACTTCTGCTTGCGTTTTAAAGTTTTCTTTTTTATTTTTTGTTGTAGCACACGCAATATTTCCAGAGGGCCTGATACATGTTAACGACGGAAGAACACATAGCCTATTGGAAAAAGTTGGCCGAGGCAGATTTGGAAGTGGCTCGAGGCTTTATGCAGCGTGGGCACGACTTACATTATTGCCTATTCTTTGGCCACATGAGTCTGGAAAAATTGCTCAAAGCTCTCGTCGTCGCAGCAACGCAGGCAATGCCGCCGCGGATCCATGACCTTTTGCTTCTAGGGGAAAGAGCAAGACTGACTCTGAGTGAAGAATTAACGGAGAAGTTTGATACCTTTAATTCTTTCAATTTGGAAGCACGCTATCCGGATTATAAACTGGCTTTTTACAAACGCTGCACGCCGCAATTTGCTGCCGAAAAATTTTCACAAATTGAAGAGGTATACTCATGGCTGCAAGAGCAATTCCCCCAGCCATTATCCGAGACATCAGGCGTTTAATTGCCGAGCTTGACAAAGAAAACATCCGCATCGAGCGCGTCATTCTTTTTGGCTCGCATGTGCGAGGCTCGGCCACGGAATGGAGTGACATCGATGTGGCTTTGGTGTCGCCGGATTTCTCTGGCAGCCGCTTTGATGACAACTGCCGCATCCGCAAAGCCAAGCTGCGCACCAATAAACGTTTCGAGACCCATCCTTTTACTCGAGAAGATTTTGATTCCTCGCCTTTTGTACAAGCCGAAATTCTGAAGGATGGCGTCGAAATTCTTTAGATTATCTTTTTCTAGCGAACATTCTGCTTTAGCCAATTTTTACTTATACGCCTGGGAATTTCTTTTCCAGGCTTTTTTTTATTTTTTTTCCCAACTCTATGAGCATGGATGCCCAGGCCTGATCTATGTATTACTGCTGTTTGAGTGAGTGTATCTAATTCAATGGGTCTGGTTCCGATGTGTCTTATAAGTAAGATCACGTTTGCCTAGTAGCTGTGTTCGCCGGTGACTTGAGTACCGGTCACTTATGACCGTAGTAATGGTCAATTGTGCTCAATGCTATCATATTGACTTTTAGTTCTTTGATACTTAACTTGGTTTAGTTGAAAATTAAATTCACTGATCTAACTATCAATCAATAGGAGTGATAAACATCATGGCACTTGCAACCACAGTTTTGGTGGAAGAACCACGACCGTCCATTCCCCAAGAAGAGAACGATCGCGGAATGCATGGGTATGAGTGATAGCACAGTGCAAAGAAGTATCCGCAAAATGGAAAAATCTGGTCTTATTCTACGGGAAGAGCGTTATGATAACAGTCATAGTCGAAGAAGCAATTATCATCGACTGGATGGTCTCGTTAAGGGAGCTAACGAGCTCGGAAGCCATGCTAAAAAAGTAAAGGAGCAACGCAGTTAAGCCGACCGGTTTCCCCTGGCAAGAAAGCCGCGCAGCAAATCTTCGATAAGCTCCGAAAGCGAACTGTGGCCATTGGCGCTCAAAACTCGGTTGAGCTCTTGCAGCAGCTCAGGCGTTAAGGAAATTGTCGTTTCGATTTTCATACAAAAAATTTAATCAAACCAAACGCCTTTTACAAGTTCTTTTTTATTGAAAGAAGCGCTTGCGCATCCCACATTAATTTAGTATTTTTCGATTGGACGCGGCAAACCGCCAATCCATTTTCACCATTCAGAAAACAACAAAACTCCAACCATGAACAGCGCCAAGGCGATTCTCAAAGAGGTGTTTGGGTACGACGAGTTTCGGCCGCTGCAGGAGAAGATCATTCATCACGTTCTCCAAAAGCAGGACACGCTCGTCGTCATGCCGACCGGCGGGGGCAAGTCGTTGTGCTACCAGCTTCCGGCGCTCATCTTCGCGGGGTTGACGGTGGTGGTCTCGCCGCTGATTTCGTTGATGAAAGATCAAGTGGCGCAGTTGCAGCAGCTCGGCGTGGCGGCGGTGTTTTTAAATAGCTCGCTGGCATTCGACGAATATCAGAAAAATCTCGCGCGCGTTCACAGCGGCGAGGCCAAACTGCTTTACGTCGCGCCGGAAACGCTGCTGAAAGCCAAAACGCTGGATTGGCTCGCTTCGCTCAAAGTCGATTGCCTCGCCATTGACGAGGCCCATTGCATCTCGGAATGGGGCCATGATTTCCGGCTGGAGTATCGCCAAATCGTCGCCTGCCGGCCGCGCTTTCCGCAGGCGGTGTGCGTCGCGCTGACGGCAACGGCGACGCAGCGGGTGCGGGAGGATATTCGCCAGACTTTGCACTTCACGGCTTCGCAGCAGTTCGTGGCGAGCTTCAACCGCGACAATCTCTTTCTCCGCGTTGCGCCTAAAACCGCGGCGCTCAGCCAAACGCTCGAATTTTTGCAGCAATATCCGGAGCAGTCCGGCATCATTTATTGCTTCTCGCGCAAGCAAGTGGACGAGCTGGCGGAGGCGCTGAAGCAGCACGGCCACGCGGTGCGGCCTTATCACGCCGGATTGTCCGACGAGGAGCGCTCGCAAAATCAGGAGGCCTTCATCCGCGATGATATTCGCATCATCGTCGCCACCATTGCGTTCGGCATGGGCATCAACAAATCGAACGTGCGCTTCGTCATTCATTACGATCTGCCCAAAAATCTCGAGTCGTATTATCAGGAAATCGGCCGGGCCGGGCGCGACGGTTTGCGCTCGCATTGCCTGTTGTTGCTCGGTTACGGCGACATTTCAAAAATCAGATATTTTATCGATCAGAAGAGCGGGCAGGAGCGCCAGGTTGCCAGCCATCATCTCAATGTCATGCTCGGCTACGCCGAAAGCCAGACTTGCCGCCGCGTGCCGCTGCTGGCATATTTCGGCGAAACGTTCACGCAGACGCCGTGCAAGATGTGCGACAATTGTCTGGCCGGAGAGAAAGAGCTGGTTGAGCTGACGATTCCGGTGCAGAAATTTCTGTCATGTGTGGCACGCACCGGGGAGCGGTTCGGCGCGAATCATATTATCGACGTCTTGCGCGGTTCGCAGTCCGAGAAGGTGCTGAAGAATGGACACGGCAATCTTTCCACCTACGGCATCGGCAAGGAGTTTAGCAAAGCGCAATGGCTGCACCTCTCGCGGCAGTTTCTGCAAGAAGGCTTGCTCGAGAAAGAGCTGGAATACGGCGGCTTGAAGCTAACGCCGAAAGCTGATGCCATGCTGCGCGGGCGGGAGAAGTTTTTCGGAACGGTACAGGCCGAGCGCACGGACTACGCGGCTGAGACGGAAGAGAGTTTGGAATTTGACCGCGAGCTATTCGAGCTGTTGCGCAAATTGCGGAAGAGTTTGGCGGACGCGCAGAATGTTCCGCCGTATGTGGTTTTTGCCGACAAGACGCTGATCGAGATGGCGACGTATTTCCCGCAATCGCGCACGAGTTTCGGGCGCGTTCACGGCGTCGGCGAGGCTAAGCTGGAGAAGTATGGCGCGACTTTCCTGCTGGAGATCTCGCGTTATTGCCGAGAGCGCGGCTTGCAGGAGAAATCGCGGCCGGCGAAAACCGCGGCACCATTGCCCACAGCAAACACGCCTCTTACACCGAAAAGCCAGATCATTGCCGAGGCATTCAATTCGGGAAAATCCATAACGGAGTTGGCGGACCAATTCAAAGTCACGCCGCGCACGATACTGGAGCATTTGTTCAAATGCGCTGCCAATGGCCAGGCGCTGAGAGCCGAAGGTCTTTTGGAATATTCAAGGGTTGATCCCACACAACGCGCCAAAGTGATGGAGGCTTTTGAAAAAAATAGGATCGAATTATCTCAAGCCGGTGTTTGATGCTCTAAATGGCGAGGTGAGTTATGACGAGCTGCACGTGCTGCGGTTGCACTATTTGAGTTTGCAAAATGGGCACCCAAAAACGGAGTGAAATGCTTTAGCACTGTTGCACCGCGAAAGCGTTGCACTCCGGTTTCTTTCAGGAAAAGCTGCCTTGAGAGGTCTGGCGCGCAACAACTATTTTTAAAACTCATTTCATACTCATGCTCCACAGCGTCAACTTCGTTTCATCTTTAATCAAAATATTGCTTTCCCAAATCACTGGATGCGCCCAAGTTGGGCTGCTCGCCACGGTGTAATTTGCGAGCCGCTTGTAAGCCGGTTCATTTCAGCCGAAGACAAAAAACTTCGCTTCGTCGGTCAATGCCAATAAAACTTCGCCGGCGTTCAAGATCGAGGCGCCTTGCGCTTGCCGGCCCTCGCTTGTCCAAATCGTTTTGCCGGTTCACGCTTCCATGGCAAAGAATTGGCCGCGCTTGGCGTAGGACAAGCCATAGAGTTTATCCCCGACGAGCACCGCGTGCTCGTGTATAATGCAAATTAGGCTCATAATCGATGCCATCAACCCGCCATTATTTTCCGCAAATAAATCCCTGCGCGATGAGAAACGGAATGATAATATACAAAGTCGTATCGCGCACCAAATAATAAGCAAAAATCAAAACTACGATTTTCCAACCTTTTTCGCGCAAGAAGCCCTTAATGCCCTTTGCGCGAAGCAGCGCCGTCCATTCCTGAATGATCGGCGGTTTCAAAATTTTTCGAAAATTCATGATTCGTCCTTGAAGCGAAAATTTATAAATATGGTTTCAACCGCCGCGCGAACCGGCGGCAGGCTTCGCCGAGAAATTGAATATCGGCTTCCGCATGTGCAGTGGCACTGGAGCCCAAGCCATGCACCGTAAAAACATTCTCCAACAACAAACCCAGTTGCAAAACTTTTTCGCTCAACGTCAGATCGCAAATCGCCGGATTGCGCACTTCTTCCGGCGTGGTTAGCTCGCGGCCTTCTTCATACGGGAAAAGCAGCATGTGCAGCGAATTGCCGGGCAAATCGAAAATGCGATCCCCGGCAAAACGAACGTAAATTCCTTCTGCGGCAAAAGTGTTGGTGACAACTTCGCGAATTTTTTTGCCAATGTAAAATAATTCCGGATAAATCGCAGTTTCATGCTCGACAAGATAGCGCATAAAAGTTTTTCCCGCCAACATACACGCCGGATGCGCGGCATACGTTCCGCCATCGAATTTCACTTTGCCGCCGCGGCCGACCCAACTCAAAATATCGGCGCGGCCCGCAACCGCTGCGGCCGGCATGCCGCCGCCAATCGCTTTGCCGAGTGTCATCAAATCGGGTTGCACGCTGTAAAGCGCGGCGACGTTGCCGGCGCGAAAGCGAAAACCGGCAATGACTTCGTCAAAAATGAGCACGGCGCCATATTTTTGCGTCAGCTCGCGCGCGGCTTGCAAATATTCTTTCGTTGCCGGCATCAATCCGCCGGCGCCAATGACCGGCTCCAAAATAAAACAAGCTAATTTATCGCCATATTTGCGGAAATGATCGTGCAGCATGTCGGGATTGTTGAAGCCGGTCACGATGATATTGTCGCTAAAAATCGAGGGAATGCCGGCGCTATCCATTTCATTAAAACCGTCGTGATAGCCCACGCCCTTGAGTCCCCACGGGTGTCCACCGTGCCAGCCGCCGCCGGCTTTCATGACGAGATCGCGTCCGGTAAAAGCGCGCGCCAATAAAATCGCGTTCATCGTTGCCAGCGAACCCGTCGTGGTAAATCGCACGCGCTCGGAATTGGTTTGCTTGCAAAGGATTGCAGCGACCTCAATTTGTAGTTTATCCGTGAAGCCAGTTTGCAAACCATGACCCTCTTCAAAAGCGCGCGACAACGCCTGCGTCACGAACTCAGGATTGTGTCCCAAAATATTCGCGTGATGTCCCTGCCAAAAATCAAGAATATCATTGCCATCTTCGTCTCTCACCCACGCGCCTTTTGCGCCAACCAGACGCGGCGAGAATGGCTGTAACAATCGCAAAGTGTTGCTGCCGCCGTCGATCATGTATTTGATAGCACGCGCGTGCAACGCCGCAGATTTTGGCGAGCGCTTGGCGTACTGCTCGACAAATTCGGCCATGAGGCGTGAGTAATCGCGTTGTTTCATATCATCTAAAAAAGGAAGCTCGTAGTGGCGCCTTCAGTCGTTATAGAATGGTTATTTTAAATGCACGAAGAGGCAAAACATTTTTATATTTGTCTCGACGGACAATCCGGCGCGAGCGGGCATTCGCCACATTTCGGTTTGCGCGCCTGGCAAATTTGGCGGCCGTGCTGAATCAGGCGATGCGCGAAGATCGTCCCTTCCTCTTGCGGCACAATCGCCATCAAAACGCGCTCGATCTTTTCCGGAAATTTTTCTTTGGTAAATCCCAATCTTTGCGACAGTCGCTGAATGTGCGTATCGACAACCACACCGGCATTGATCCCAAAAGCATTGCCGAGCACGACGTTTGCGGTTTTACGGCCGACACCGGGAAGCTTCGTCAACTCTTCCATCGTGCGGGGCACTTTGCCGTGGTGCTCGCGCATGAGAGCAACGGCGCAAGCTTTCAAATTCTTCGTCTTATTGTGAAAGAACCCGCTGGGCCGGATCAATTCTTCCAGCTCGGCGATATTGGCGTCGGCCATCGCTGCCGGCGTTGGATATTTTTTGAACAGCGCCGGCGTAATTTGATTGACGGTTTTATCTGTTGATTGCGCGGAAAGAATCGTCGCCACCAACAATTCAAACGGATCGTTATATCGCAGCGCGCATTCGGCGTCGGCATATAACTCGCGCAGCTTTTGGAGGATGCGCGCTTGACGGCGTTTTTCTATCGCTGAAAATTTTTTAAAAAACTTTGATGTCGCCAATGAAAAAGGAAATGCGGATATTCAAGCGTGTGATGGCCGCGTCAAAATCGGCGGATTTAAAATTGCGATTGAGGCCGACGCCGTCCTCCTTGCGGCCAAACATGACGAGATCGCCAATCGCAAGAGACGCCGTTATCGAATACGGCACGTTTTTCGGCGCGACCAAATTTACGTCGCCGATGAATCCGGAGATCGTGAGATTGCGCTGACCTTCAGCGAGCGAGATGTCGGAAAGATTGAGATTGACGTCGCCGATGAAGTTCGAGGCGGCGCCGCCCTGAAAAGCCTTGCTGGTAATTTGCAAATTGATGTCGCCGATGAAGCGGCTCTCGGAAAGATAATCCGTGGAAAATCCGATGGGACCGGCGCCGAGATTGGCGTCAGGCGCGGGTTGTTGCCAGATATCCTGATCCGTTGATTTGCGGGACAGAATGATTTTGACGCCGATGGCAACGAGAATTAACGGCCAAAAATTACGCATCACGTCGCCAAAGTCGAGCACATCCAAATTGTCAAACAGAAACAGCGCACCAAAAAGAATCATGATCACGCCCCAGAAAAAGCGGCGGCTGGCAGGCGGATTAGAACTCATCGACTCTCTCCGAAATTTTATGAATCATTAGACTCGCAACATTCAAAACTTTTTGACTGCGCCGGCGGCATTGAATAACCCGGCAAGGAAAATGTACGGAATAATCATCAAATAGATGCAGCCGGGCTTACTATAAAATTAAACTCATTTGCGCCAAAACAACGAGGCGGGTTTTACGGGCGCGCCGTCCGTGTTACTTTCGTTTCTTCGCAAACCACTTCTCGATTTCTTTGGCTGATTTAGTATTGAGTACATCCTGCTGGCGCAGCCAACCTTTGCGGGCGATTCCCACGCCATAAAAAGTATCGGCAAGGCCATCAATCGAATGCGCGTCGGGATTGATGCTAATGAGCACGCCCTTGTCGCGCGCATATTTGCAATAGCGCCAGTCGAGATCGAAACGATGCGGACTGGCGTTGATCTCGATGCATACGCCAAGCTCGGCCGCCGCGTCGATCACTTTGCGGTGATTGATCGGATACCCGTCGCGACCGAGCAGCAGGCGGCCCGTCGGGTGGCCGAGTATGCGAACCGCCGGGTGCTCCATCGCTTTGATGATGCGGCTCGTGGCTTTTTCCTCGGTCATATTCATGCTGCTGTGAATCGAGGCAACGACGAAATCAAAACTCTCCAAAATTTTTTCCGGATAGTCGAGCTTGCCGTTGGGGAGAATGTCGCATTCGGTGCCTTTGAAAATACGAAAATTTTTCATCTCGGCATTCAGCTGGTCAATTTCTTTGTGTTGGGCTTTGACCCTCTCCGGCTGGAGGCCGCGCGCATAAGCGACGGACATGCTGTGGTCGCTAATGCCGAGATATTCAAAACCAAGTTTCTTGCACGCCTCGGCCATTTTGCGCAAGCTATTTGCGCCGTCGCTGTAAGTGGAATGACAATGCAAGACGCCGCGTACATCATTTTTTTCAATCAATTCCGGAATTTCATCTTTGAGCGCAGCTTCGATTTCGCCCATGTTCTCGCGCAGCTCCGGCGGAACGTAGCTCATGCCGAGCGCGGCGAAAATTTCCGTTTCGTCTTTGCAGCGAATCAGCTTGCTGCCTTTAAATAAACCATAGTCGCTCATTTTGATGCCGCGTTTGAGCGCGTGGCTGCGCATCGCCACGTTATGCTCGGCGGAGCCGGTGGAATGATGCAGCAAATAGGGATACTCTTCGTCCGACAGCAAACGCAAATCCGCCGGAATGCCTTTTTCCAACAGCACGCTGCTTTTCGTCTCGCCTTTCGCGATGACGCTGATGACTCCGGGAAATTTGGCGAACGCCCCCATAATCACCGCGCGGTCGGCGTCTTTGCAGCTCGCCACAATGTCGATGTCTTTGATCGTCTCTTTGCAGCGACGCAAGCTGCCGGCCAATTCGGCGCGAATGACTTTCGGATGCCGGCGCACCGCTTCAAACAACGGCGTCGCCACTTCGACCGTCTGATGAAACAAATGCCGCCCGGAAAATTGCCGAATTTGGCGGATGCCGTCGAGAAATTTTTCCTGACTTTTCTCGCCAAAACCGGCGATGTCGACGAGAAGGTTTTCCTGGCAAGCTTTCTCGAGTTCTTCAATCGATTTAATGTCAAGCTCGTCATAAAGCTTCTTCGCTTTTTTGGGGCCGAGGCCGGGAATGCGAAGCAAGTCGAGCAAGCCGGCGGGGAATGAGGCGCGCAGATCTGCATAATACTTCAAATGGCCGGTCGTCATCAATTCCGTGATTTTTTCGGAAAGGGCTTCGCCGATGCCTTTGATTTCGCGCAGCCGATTGTTGGCCACCAGCTCCGCCAGATCGTCCGTGATTCCCTCCAAAGCGCGCGCCGCATTAGCGTATGCTCGCGTCTTGAAAGGGTTTTCACCTTTGAACTCCAGCAACGTGCCGATTTCTTCTAAAATCGCGACGACTTGTTTTTTGTCCATAACTGAGCCTGCGATTGGGGTGAAATAGCAAAGTTCTTTTATAAGACATTTGATATGCTGAAGCCATTAACCAGCGACCAGCAGCCAGCAACGAGTCTCACACCCAGCGTTTGAATTTAAAAAACAAATACAGCCCGACGCCGACCAACACCGAGCCGACGATCGTCAAATAAAACCCCAGCGGATGCTCGGCGCCGGGTATAACATGAAAGTTCATGCCGAAGAGTCCGGTAATGAAAGTCAGTGGCAGGAAAATGGTGGAAATCAGCGTGAGCGCGCGCATCACTTCGTTGAGCCGGTTGGAAGTCGCCGAGAGGTAAGCATCCAACGCCATCATAATCACGTCGCGGTGGCTTTCCGCCATTTCGGCGTAGCGGGAAATTTCATCGAAAACGTCGCGGTAATAAGCGCGGAGCTCGATTGGAATCAGGCGAAACTCGCCGCGGCTCAACCGGCTGATGACTTCGCGCTGCGGGCCGAGAATGCGCTTGAGATCAAGCACACTTTTTTTGAACTGGAAAATGCGGTCGAGCACGCGGGGATCGGGCTTTTTGATAATCAGCTCCTCGATATTGCTGATGCGCTTTTCAAAATCTTCCATTGCCGGCCCATAATTATTGATCAAGTTGTCGAGAATTTGGTGCAGCAAAAATGCGGAGCGTCGATCCGGAGGAATGGCCCCCTCGTTCAAGCGATGGCGCTGGAGCGTCGTCGTTCGCAAAGGTTGATAATGAAAAGTTACAACAAAGTTGGGCGTGAGGAAAATGTCCAATTCCGTCGTCTGAAAAGCGCCGTCGGTTTTGTGATAATCCACGGCGTGCATAATGATGTAAAGATAATCGCCATAATCGTCGATTTTGGGGTATTGATGCGTGGCGATGCAATCTTCAATGGCGAGATGATGAAAGTTAAAAATTTCCCAAAGAATTTCTTCTTCGCTTTCAGTGGGATTTTCCAGATCAATCCAATACAGCGCGCCCTCTTGATAAGCCTGGCGAACGGTGGCCGCGTCATTCGCGACTTTGAGTTTGCTTTCGGGCGTAAAATAATAGCAGTGCAACATGCGAGAGGCTCAAAGTAGGACAGGCGGTTCGCCCGTCAGGATTCCAGGTAAAGCGGATCGCGTATCTGTAAATTTGGCGTTACTTTTTTCGCCAACTCATCCACATCGAGCGCAAACAACGGACTGATTTCAACGCGCGCTTTCAAATTTCCGGAAGCGTCGCGCGGAACTTGCGCCGCCGCTGACTCGAGCCAGCCGGCATAAAGCGCGCACAGATCGCGCTGCGCCGTTTGGGGAGAGTCTTCGCCGCGCGCATTTTTTACCGGACTGAACTCGAAACGACGATCGACTTCGAGCAGGACCACGCGTTGCGCCTCACCAAGCGCATCAAAAACGAAGGTCTCGAATTTATACCCGTTGGGTTTCTCCGGTTGAATGAGCGCGCCGTTTTCATCAAGATACTGAATTTGTTTGTGCGCGACATGCCAGGGCAGCTTCGTGCCGCCGGTGACTTCGCGTTCAATGAAGCTCACTTTAAAAAGATGAACCGCGATGCTGCCGGCATTGTATTTCAGCGTTCCGTCAGGGCGGCGCGCCTCCTTGTCGGCGTTGCTCATATCGCTGTACTCGATCACTTTGAGCCGGCTTTTTTCTCCCTCCATAACTTTTCCAATAACGCCCACCTTTTCGTACGGATCGCGCTTGGCGCAAACTTTGGCGCTCATCTCGGCGTTGGCGGCGACGTGATAGCCGATGAAGAGCGGATCGCACATGTTCAACAGCACGTTGTCGACTTGAAAATAAAAAATCTCTTCGATGCCGCGGCGCCGCATGTCGGCTAAAGCCCCGCTTTTCTCCAGCGCTGTCAGCGTGCCGCCGTGACCATTCGGATTCATAAAAATATGATCCGGCGCGTCGAGAATGAGCTTGCCATTTTCATCAAGAGCGGGAATCATCTCCTGCTCAAAAAAGACGGCGTCTTTCGAAGAATAACCAAACAATCGGTTCGTCTCAAAAAACGCGCGCGTCTCGCCGGCGTTCGTGTCGCTGGTCATAATATACCAGGGAATGGCGGTGTGATAACGTTTCGCCAGCGCGAGCAATTTTTCAGCGTGCAATTGAAACAGGCTTTTTTGGCTCACCGGCCCGATGGGATACTCGCCCTTGGGCCTGTCAAAACCGAGTCGCGTCGCTTGGCCGCCGGCAACCAACACCGCCGCGATTTTGCCGGCGCGCAGCATCTCTTCGCCACGCACCTTCATTTTCTTCACTTCCTCTGGATTTGCGTGTTGATGCGCCAGCGTGATCGTTTCAGCCGGTTCGAGCGAATTCGAATCAGGCGAACTTTTGATTAAAATATATTCGCGATACAACTTCGTCATTAAATCAAAATCTATCAAAGCAATTTGATGCAAGAGTTGTCGGCGCGACCTCTCTGTCAGTTTTCCCCAATGACGCAAGACATGTTCCTGTCCGGCGTCGCGAACAAGCTGCAGCAATGTTTGCTGTTGATCATCACGAAATTCCGTCATATGGCTCTCATTTCTCCCGTTGCAGTTCTAAGTTCTAAGCGAAATAAATCTGATGAACTTTCCGATAAAAAGCAATGGTTTTTTGGTTGCCGGCCGCCGATCATATTCCTACCAACATATTCTGGGGATTGCCGACGAGGGTCATCACGCTGCCGATATTCGAAGCGGTTGCCAGCACGATTAAAAACGGCGTAGCGATGACGAGACAAGTTATCGTGAAAATGGCCGGCGACAGGCAGGTGGTCACGTTGTGTCGCTCCTCAGGTTGGCTGAATTGTCAAATTGGGGGCGGGGCTTTTTTGCGGTTGAATAAAGGCCACAATTTTTCTTCGTCAAGATTTTCTTGCGATAATTTATCGTCATGCGCGGCGGCGTTTTCTTTCAGCAGCAACAGCCAATTGCGCGCGCGGCGCAAAAGCCGGAGGGCCTGCCGCGTGCGCAGACCCTTCGTTTCGCGCACCGGGCGTAGATTCATGCTCGCTGCAAAACGAAATGCGCTGGCCAATAGAAAAACGATTTTCAAACCAGCCAGCGAAAATAAGAATAAATCGAGGCGGTGAAGGGCGGCCCATTTTCCAACGACACCGCCGAGCAGCGAGCCGTTGCAGGCCGCCAAACCGTTGCACGCGGCCCACGCGCCATAATAAATTGCGTTGCGTTCGGCCGGCGCCAGCCGGAACATCAGGTTGGTGGAGCACAAATTATAACCAGCCCAGAAAAATCCGCCGGCTGCATACAATACGGGAATCAAGAGATAAAAACTGAATGAATTTTTCACGGTCACCAGCCAAATCAATGGCAGAACGGTGAAGACAACCGCAGCAATGGTCATCACCGGCTTGTTGCCGGTGCGGTCGGAAATGTGTCCCCACACTCTCATGCCGAGCAATTCGAAGATGGCGCCGATCACCGCGTAAGTGGCCGCGAGAGAATAACCGGCGCCCAATTCTGCCAGCGTATAGACGATAAAAAAGGGTGAGGCAAAAAAGAACGCGAATTGCCACAAAAGCGAAAATCGCAGCAAGCGCCGAAAGTTCGGCTGCTGAAATGGTTCCAGATAAAAACGAACGAAGTTCTTTCGCGGCGGCAAAAGGGTTTTGGGCGGCTCGGGTTGTTTGACGAGCAGAACCGTGCAAACGGCGCCGGCAACGGAGGCGATGAAAAAGAGAATGCAAAACGCCGTGAGGCTTCCGTGTTGCACATCGAGAAACCAGCTGCCGGCGAATGTCGCCAAACTCGTCGCGATGCTGACGGCAGAGTTGCGCAAGCCGAAATAGCGGCCGCGAATGCCATCGGGCACGACGTCATTCATCCACGAGAGCCACGCCACACCGGAAACGGCCAACAGGGCATGCATCAAAATCAACAAGGCCAGCAAAATTCCGCGAACCATCACCTGCTCTGACGGAAGCAAGAACAAAGTCAGAATGATGCACGGCGCCCAAAGCAGGCGCGGGAGGCTCGAAGTGACGACGCAGAGTTTTTTTCGTCCGGGATAATTTTCGACGAAGTACGCGCCGGCGAGTTGAAAGAGGCTGGCAAAAAAAGGAATCGCAGCGAGCGCGCCGAGGTAGAAATTATTCGCGCCCAACGTCAGCGCGAACGCCGGCATGAAAACGCCGCCGGTCAACGTGAGGAAAATTTGTGCCGGAAAAGCCTCATAGACGGAAATTTTCATCGCCGCGACAATTTGCGCCGGCGGCAACGTTCTGCTGCGGCGAGGAGGCGCCTCAGCGGGGCTCGATACTATTGTTGGTGATGACTGAATGCGGGGTAAATCTAAAAGTTGTTCGACGCAATCCATATAATAACAGGCCGTCCTTGGGCAAAGCAATATCGATCCTTTTTTGCTAAAAAATAAAACGCAGTTTAGTGCAAATAGTTTTCAACCTCTTTAAACTCTTGTAGATAAACTTACGATACATGGCGCATAAAAACAAGAGACAAGTTTTCGAGTCTCTGAACAGTTTTATCAAAGTTGTGTAGCTATGAAATCCCCACACTCGCGCGTCCCTAATTTTCCACCAATATCAGCAGTCACCTGCATCTCATCGACTGCCTTTTGCACGGCGGCTTCAACCGCATCAGCAGCTTGGCGATGGCCGAGATAATCCAACATCATCGCGACGGTTAAAATTGCGGCAAGGGGATTGGCTTTGTTTTTCCCGGCCATGTATGGCGCGGAGCCGTGCACCGGCTCGAAGAGAGAAACTTGTCCGGGATGAATGTTGCCGGAGCCGGCCATGCCGAGGCCGCCTTGCAGCATCGCGCCGAGATCGGTGATGATGTCGCCGAGCATGTTCTCGGTGACGATGACTTGAAAGTGCTCCGGATCCTTGACCATTTTCATCACCAGCGCATCGACAAAGTAATGGTCTTTTTCAATGTTCGGGTATTCCCGGCCAACTTCGGCAAACACTCTCTGCCAGAGATCGTGGCCGTAACGCAGTACGTTGGATTTGTCGGACATGGTCACGCGCGTCCGGCCATGGGATTTGGCGTATGCAAACGCGGCGCGAATAATACGCTCGACGCCTTTGCGCGTGTAATACGATTCTTGCGTGGCGACTTCGTCCGGCGTGCCTTTTTTCAAAATGCCGCCGGCATTCACATACGGACCTTCGGTGTTTTCGCGAAAAACGACGAAGTCAACATCTTTGACGGTTTTGTTTTTCAACGGGCACAGGCGTTCGTTCAGCAATTTCACCGGACGCAAGTTGATGTAGAGGTCAAGCTCGAAGCGCATCGCCAGAAGAATCTCCCGGCCATGGCGCATATCAGGAATGCGCGGATCGCCAAGCGCCCCGAGATAAATGGCGGCATAATTTTTTCGAAACTCGTCCATCTGTCCGGGCGGCAAGCCAACGCCGGTTTTGAGATAATACTCCGCGCCGTATGCTAACTCAACCAACTCGAGTCGTAGATTAAATTTTTCATCCACGCGACGGAGCACTTTCAATGCCTCCACGGTGACGTCGATACCGATGCCGTCGCCGGCGATGATCGCAATTTTTTGCATGAAAACCCTTCCTCAATTTTACTTATTACGAATTGCGAATTACTTTTTGCCCTGCAAAATCAACAGAATCGGAAAATTCAAATATTTTTTGGCCTGCGGCACGGCGGCGACGAGCTGCTCATCGCCGCGCCACTCGTGATGGCGCAGATCGACAAAACCGGCGTTTTGCAAAGCCTGCAAATAATCTTTCACGGTGTGACGATAGGCGCCGAGGCGGAACTCGACGTCGACATCACGAAAATTCGCTTCGATGCCGGCCGCCGCCATGTCCGGATGATAGACGGAAAACACCAACCGGCCGCCGGGCCGGAGAACGCGGTGCATTTCGCGATAAACTCGCGGCAAAGGTTCCAAATGCTCGCCGACGAGCGCGCACAAAACGGCGTCAAAATAGCCGCCGATAAAGGGCAAAGCTTGCTGCAGATCGGCCATCACCAACGGCAGTTGCGGATATTGCCGGCGCGCGATGCGCAACATGCCGAGGGAAAAATCAATGCCAAACACTTTGCTGCCGGCGCGACGCAGCGGGACGAAATGGCGCCCGGTGCCGCAGCCCGCATCGAGAATTCTCTCGCTGCGTTTCGGCGCCAGCGCGATGAGCGTGCAGCGTTGATCCATGCTCACCACCGGATTGGGCGTCGTATCGTAAGTCACCGACCAGCGATCATAACCTTCGCGCGCGCTGAGGCGTTGAATTTTTTTTCCTCCGACCATGACGGACATGTCGTTCACCTTTCTCTGGATTTTCCGGGCCACGTGCTTTTATCGGGAGAGCGATTTATTTTATTGCCGGGTCACTAACTTTATCCGCGAAACGTCCTGCCGCGTTGAAACTTTTCCAGCTTCGTCAAAAAACTTTGAACCGACGCCAGTTCGCCGATGCGGCACCCCATGTTGTCGATGCGCGTGCCGTTCGGATATTGCGGGCAAACCGTGCCGTGACGCACAACGTGAAATTGCTTCTCGCATTCGGCGATCGTCGGCGCGACGGCGAGATAGAGAATCGTCGGCGCCGACATCAACTCGACATCTTCATGCCGAAGCTCTTTTTCCGCCGTCGCGCTTTTAAATTGCAAGCGCATTTTCCCTTTAAAAAAGCCGAAGATAAAACGCTCGTAATGCTGGCGCTTGCTCCATTGATCTTGCGCATGATGATTCGGCACCAGCGCGAGACAGTGCAGCAATCGCTCCGGTCGCGCGACTTGATCCGGCACGCTGAAGGTTTTAAGATCGACCACTTCATTCAAGACGCGCAAATCGAAGCGGTCCGGATCGGTGTGTGGCGTCGCCCCTTCAGCGCTGAGATGCGGAATAGCGTGTTGGCGCAGAAAGCGAATCATGGTGGTTTCACAGGTTTTGCCGATGGCGATTTTCGCCAGCCGCTGCGCCGCATCGTCCTTGTAACCCATCCGGTCAAAGGTGTAATTCAGCGATTGCAATGCGTAGCGCAGGCCCGCCTCCACATCCGCCGGCAAAATCGCCAGACAGATCATCTCTTCGGTGCGCATAAAACTGCCTTGTGCTGAATCTGCAATTTAAAATAAAAAACCGCAACAAAAATATTTGCGTCTTAGAAAAATTTATGCGATATTTGACTTTTGCAAAATTTCGCAACCAAAAGAGCCGTTCACATTAACCCAAACACAAAGAGACGCATGTCTTCTTCTCAAGTCGACCCTCGCAATCAAATTAACGATCTTGACAGCCGGCGCTGGCTGCAATTTCAAAAAAGCTGGTTTTTTTTCAACGCGGAAACGCCCGCCGAGTTTATCAGATTTTTTACGAAAAAATTTGCCATCGACCGCCAACTCGCTGACGCGCATCAAGCCTCCCGCCGAAAACGCCGGCGTTCGCATGTGGGAATTTTTTCGGAAAGCGCCAAAACTTTCCAGCCCGTGATTCAATCTCTTGGCCGCGAGGCCATCATGTTGGATGATTCGTATCTGCTTTCACCACAACCGGAAAAACTGGATTACGTCATCGCCGACTTGCGAAAAATTTTTACTGATGCAGAAACTTACACCCGGCAGGGTTCACGGTGGCTCGAACGCCTGCATGCCACCGTCGCGCTGATGAAACCGAACAGTTATTTGACGATCTATTCGTGCAATTTGGAAACCGACACCAATTATATGCCGCTCGTCTGGGAATTTGGCAAGCTCGTCGGAAAATTTCTCACCATGAAAGATGAAAAAATCGGCTGTAAAATCGGCAAGGCCAAATTGCAAAAATCAACTTCTAAAAACGCCGGAACATCAAAAGCATGGAAAAGCGGCGCTGAAGTCGTTTATTGTCTCAATTTTCGTCGCGCGCCGGAAATGTCGCCTGCTGCGCCGCAATTAAATCGAGTCGATTATCTTCACGTTCCACTGAAGACGTCGAGTCAAACCGATCGCCGGGCGTGGTTCATCGTCAAACCGCCGCCGCGCGAAAAAAACGTGCTGCTGCATCCCGCCAAATTTCCGGAGCCGTTGATTCAGCAATTTATCGAGCGTTTCACGCAATCGGGCGAGCGCGTGCTCGATCCGATGGCCGGCACCGGCAGCGCGCTGATTGCCGCAACCTCCTGCATTCGCGAAGCGTACGGCATCGAACTGAATCCGGCGTTTTGCAATATCATCCGACAGCGTTTTGAAACACGCCCGGTAAACTCAATTTGGCAAGTGCATTGCGGCGATGCGAGTTTGGATAAAACTTACAACGAGCTGCCGAAATCTTTTCACTACGTCATAACGAGCCCGCCGTATTGGGACATGCTGCGCATGAAAGGCGCGGAAACGCAGCAAAAACGCCGGCAAGCCGGCCTCCTGCAATTTTATTCCGACGATACGCGTGATGTCGGCAATATTTCCGATTATGAAAACTTTCTCGAAAGCCTCGTTAAAATTTATCGGCGTGTTGGCGCACGTCTTGAGCCGGGCCGGCACATGACGATCATCGTCAAGAACGTCAAAAAGAAAGGCCAAATTTTTCCACTGGCGTGGGATTTGTCATTGCGCCTTCGTGAAGATTTCGCGCTGTGCCGCGAGCAATTCTGGTGTCAGGACGACCAGCGCCTATCTCCTTTTGGCTATCGCTACGCTTGGGTGAGCAACACGTTTCATCATTATTGTTTGCACTTTCAGAAACCCCTTAAGTGAAACTGTTCAACTCGGGCTTCGCTTTAATTGGGGCTCGCGCTGCTTTCCACCGTCGGCTGTCCATTCGCCGGCTTATCAACTTCGCTGGTCTCTGAGATTTTTGCTCCGTCGTTGCCATTTTGCGACATGTCCGACGCCGCATAATAATGCTCGCGGTCGCGCCAGATGCGATGCTCGTCGCAATACATATTTTGTCGCGGCGGCGCTTTGTAGGTTGAATAAAATTCCTTGCCGCAGCGCGCGCAGATGTATTGAAAAGCGACGCGGTCGCGCTCCAGTTTCGGCGTCAGGCGCAGCTCGCGCAGATTGTCTTGAAACCGCACCACCGGAAAATCGGCGAAGCGCACGTTCGGGCGCGGGTACAGATAATCGTATGCCGCCGAGCCTTCGATGGTAAAAATCAAAATGCGCTTGCCGAGCTGGCGCACGCGTTCGAGCGCGGGCTGATAATCGGCGTCGCCGAGCACGGCAATCGCGATGTCATACGCATCGATGGCCGCGAGATACAACATATTGACGCCGAGCGCCATGTCGATGGTGCGCTCTTTCGGCATGAAATTCGGCTCGCTTTCTTTTTCCATGCGATCCTGCATCGCCATGTGATGGCCGCGAAAATCGATCTCGTGCAGATGCAGCTCGAAGCCGAGCGACTCGCTGAGCAGCGCATAAAACTTTTTTTGATCTTCCAGCTTGATCTCGTCGTCGGGATGAACGTTCGAGGGGACGCTGGCGAAATAATACGTCCGCACCAAATCCAACAATGGCGTTTCGCTGCCGAGCGTATTCGTCAAATGGTTCCGGATGATCTTCAGCGCCACGACGTTGATTTTGCTGAAATCGATTTTATACGGCGCGCCGAAGGCTTTGACCAGCATGTCCTGATTGTGATAGAGCCAGGAGCCGTCGATAAACGTCATACAACGCATCAAGCTGTGGCTGCGATTTCTTTTTAAATTTAACGAATTTTCCTGCCCCGATATTGGCGTGTTTTCTACCGCAGTTCCTTCAATGGGTGTCATTTAATCCTCGTTAAAATAATAATTCGATTTGCGTGAAATTAAGCTTCCAAAAAACTTTCCGGGCGAATCCGTTTTAATTGCTCCTGATACTCGACAAATTGCTGCATCAATTCCGCTACGTCTCCCCCGGATTGCTCTCGCGCTTTTAATTGCTCGCGCACGTTTTGCATTTCCTCCTCTTTTTTCAAACGCAGAAGCCGGGCCATGCAATCCGCGCTCCAGCGGCGATAATCCACTTCTGTTTGTGACGTCTCATCGGCATGATCTTCTTCGCCGAGGGAAACGGCGTAGCCATGCAGCGTTCGGCTCACAAACTCGGCTTGGCGCGGATCGGTAAAATATTGCAACAGCATTTCGGCGTCCGGTTGCAATCGCAAAATCTCGTCCTCCATCAAACTGTGAAAAACGGCGGCGATAGCCCGGGTGGCGGGATCGTGAAAATCATCGACGCGCATGAAACTAAAAATAAACGGCGCCGCTTCACTGCGCAAAATCATAATACGAATCAATTCTTCTTCGGCGGCGCGACAACGCTCGGCGTAACCGCGGCCGGAGGCTGACAACGCGCTGCTCCACTCTGTTCCATTCGTTTTCTCAAATTCACGTCCGCGACGAATACCGGCGCGAGGATATTGCGCGCGACGCAAACGGCTCACTTCCTCCCATAACACGCTTTCATCGATTCGCAGCCGCTCGGCCATATTGTGTACGAGCGCCTGCCGCTCCAAACCATCCTGCACACGCGCCAATGTTTCGGCAATCGAACGCAACAGTGCGGTGCGTTGCGCGACCGTATCTTTTTCCGCCGTTTTCGTGGTTGCGCCATTGAGAATTTTAAATTCAAGCAACGGCGGCGCCTTTTGCAAAATTTGCCGCATTTCCGAGGCTGGGTGCTTCGCAAGAAAACTATCCGGATCATCACCGGCGCTCAATGTCGCGACCGAAACCGCCAAACCATTTTCCACCAAAATATCCGCGCCGCGCAACGTCGCGCCTTGTCCGGCGGTGTCGCTGTCAAAGAGCAGCGTCACGTTTTTCGTATACCGCAAAATCAAACGCGCTTGATGCTCGGTGAGCGCAGTTCCGGAAGTCGCAACCGCATTTTGAAAACCGCATAGATGCATGCGCATCAAATCGAGATAGCCTTCGACGACGATCACGCGATCCGCAGTTTTCACCGCGTCGCGGCCTTGATACAACCCGTACAATACGGCGCCTTTGTGGTAAATCGGCGTTTCCGGCGAATTGATATATTTGGGCGAGTCTTCATCATCGACAAGGCGCCGTCCGCCAAACGCGATGACGCTGCCGGAGAGATGATAAATCGGAAACATCACGCGATGTCGAAAGCGATCATAGTATCCGGCGTCGTTATCGCGCTTGTTAACCAATCCGGCCAGCGCCATGATTTCGAGATTGACCGACTTCTCACGCGCATGTTGCGCGAGCTTTTCCCAAGCGTGCGGCGCGTAGCCGATACCGAAGGCGCGCAACGCTTCGTCGTTGAAGCCGCGTTTGTGCATGTACTCGCGGCCCGGACCGCCGATTTCATTGAATAACATTTCTTGAAAAAATTCCGCCGCCAATTTGGTGACGAAATACAGCGCTTCTTTTTCCTGCGCGGCAGTGGCGTCCTCAGCCTCGGGTTCGGGAATAGCAATGCCGGCGCGTTTCGCCAACAAACGCACGGCCTCGGGAAAACTGACGCCCTGCTGGCGTTGAATAAAAGTGAAAACATTGCCGCCAACACCGCAACCGAAGCAGTGAAAAATTTGCTTATCGGGATTGACGCTGAAGGAAGGAGATTTTTCTGGATGAAACGGGCAGAGGCCGAAAAAATTGCGCCCACTCTTTTTGAGCGTGACGTAATCCGACACCACGGCCGCGACGTCGGAAGCGAGGCGGACTTCGTCGATTAGATGCTGCGGAATTGTTGACATGCTAATTCCTGCGGCCGTTCCGTTTAAAGGAGCGCCGGGAAACAATCATTAGAAAATTTAAAATGAATTAAATTTAATTACACATTCACCGCAAAACTTCTGCTATAGTTTACAAAAATTTCC
>Ga0247727_10001183_pt1 | contig 63617 bp, 73 predicted proteins | sample WisWelCaveWW1625_FD_202498 | JGI IMG/M metagenome (GOLD analysis project Ga0247727, IMG submission 202498) | Biofilm microbial communities from Wishing Well Cave, Virginia, United States - WW16-25 | ecosystem: Environmental > Aquatic > Deep subsurface > Groundwater > Cave microbial mat | place...
CCCCGATGGCCAGGTTCTTTCTCTTGGCGGAAGCGCCGTCACCGTCACCAAGGACGACATACTTGTGATTTCATTCTGGTTTCATGCGGTGCAGGGCATGGCGGTGAATTATGAAAACCGCCTGCATTACAATGGCACGACGGACGTAATAGAAACGACAAACAGCGATGCGGCGAGCTACCTGGAGACGCCGCAAAACCTCGTTTTCGCAACGACGGGCACCGCGCCGCGGAGAAGGATTCACATAATGCTTTTGTTGCCGATATGGCTGATTGGATTGTTGCGGGCCAGGAAGTACATGATCCTGAGCGCGCTCATAACGGTTTCCGCCATCGGCCAGCCCACAAACGTTCGCGTTACCGGGGTCACAAACACGCAGGCGCTGATTGAGTACACCGCCCCGGATGCTGCGGCATGCACTCTTGAGGTCAGCGAGTCCTCGACCTACTCTCCGGTGGTATTCGACGTGGACACCGCCAAATTCGCTGGCTCCAGTTCCGACGGGCGCGCCGGCAACGTCACAAACGGGAGGGCGAGAATCTTTGTTGCCGGCAAGAGGGCGGCAGAAATAGCAGCAGACGGCAGGTTCTATTCCCGCGCATTGCAAGCCCTGACGCCACACTATTTTCGGATCACCTGTGGGGCATCTGCCACCGGGACATTTACAACAACGAACATTGGCAATGGGAATACATTCCCGGACCCCATCTCGATAGACTCCGCAGGTATCTACGCCTACCCGACCGTGGACTGGTCGGGGGCCGGGGCCACAGGGAACAACCTCGCACCACAGAAGATCATCGACCACCAGACCGGGGCACTGATCCGGAGAATCACAAAACCGCAGACCTCGGCTGACAACAACGAGAGCAACGTTGTGTCCGACAATCCCGTTCTGGGGGGGGCTGGTTGGACGACCCCGGACAGCGCTCGGGTTGACGACACCAACAACGCTACCTATGTAGGGGACGCCGCCCGGAACTGGCTCTGGATCCGGTTCACGCCGCCGATAGGCCTTCAAGCGTGCTCCCATTCTCGGGAGTGTATGTTGCGGCAGATGGACTATGCGACTGCAACGTTCAAAGGGCGCATGTCGGCCGGAGCCGGAGAAGACCTGAAGTTCGAGTACTGCCTGACAATCGATGGGGCGAACTGCTGGTCCGCGCTGAAGGAGCAGGCCATCACCACCACCGAGGCCCCCTACACGCTCGGAACCACAACTCCGGTACTTGACTTCTGGAGGCCGACGACATACGCCGAAACGCTGAGCGCGAATGACCAGGCGCAGCGCACAGGGAACGTGGATATCGCCGCTTCCGGAGTCGTCAACTGGGTGTCCGGGCACCAGTTCAGCATGAGGTGGGGGAACGGAAGTACCATCGTAATCAACGCCGTGCGGTACGTGATTTCCGCCGTAAATAGCCCAAAGAAGCTAACCTTGACAACATCCCCGGCAACGGCCAGCAACGTCGCCTACACTGCCAGGAACTTCGGGCTATTGGTTCGCAAGAAGACCGCAACGGGCGACACCCTGTTTATCCAGTACGTATCCTCGAACACTGGTACCTCGCCGGGGAATCAGTCGGAGAGTGCCGGAAGCTTTGACGCCTGCGCACCGGTGACTGTGACGCGGGCGGGTGACGGCCAGGTGGGGTACCACTGTGCTCTATCCACTTACACTACCTCAGCCCTCTACTTCGTCGGCAAAGACACCGGGGATGCAGCCTTCCTGGGATTCATAGGACACGAGAAGGCGAATCCCGACGGTTGGGCGCTTGCAGCCTGCGGGGCCTATGGCTCCTCGGCCGTATGGGACAAGACCGACCCGAACACGTTTTACTGTACGATGGGCGGCCTCAACAACAAACTAATTCTTACCAAGGCGACGTACACAGGACCAAATACCGACATAGCCGCCGGGTACATTCCGGCGGCGCAGTTGACGCTCACAAATCTGACCCCAGGCGCCTTCGATGTTGACTCGCTTGCGAACACGCGCGACTCGCGGTATACGCCAGCCAGATTCATATGCAACTCCTACTCCCGCCACGATAAATACGTGATGCTGCTCTGCACCACGGAGCAGGCGGTCGGCAGCGGCTTGACAGACACCCTGGGCTACATTCTTTTGGCGGACCCGACTCTTGGGGTTGCATCCGCCGGCAACAACATCATCGTGGCCGCCGTGCCTACATGGGATACATACCCGCTGCGATTCTGTGCTCTGCACGCGATAATCGGCGTGAACAGTGGGAACTGGGTGGCGGCTACGTTCAACCAGGGATCTGAATCTTCAACCACCGGGGGTTCGGGTCCATGGCAGACGGACATAGTTACAACGGCAATGGAGGCTATTCCATCCGTTACCTGCCCGGCCAACGACGTCGGGATCTCGGGAGTAAACTGCTCGACAGTGACGGTTGGGGGCGAAATATTTGACCCAGGGCCATGCCTCGTTGCCAACTGCCCCTCATATCCAGAGACCTCCGCTAGGGGATTTTTTGGGAACGCGAAGATCAACGACGTGTTTTTGATCCAGACCGAGCTTGTGCAGCTCCTCGCCAAGGCCGGGGATTCATGGACATTTGCCAGGGGCCGCTTTGGGACCACGGCGGCGGGGCATGCCGTAGGGCAGGTGTTCAAGGAACAATGCCCGCAGGATTACGCGGCACCGTCAACTGGGGGCACCGCGCTCATCAACATCCTGGGGGATATCTTGTTCGCTAACCCCGCCCCCTTCAATTCCAGCCGAAACTGGTCCAGCTTTCACGGGGACATCAGCCCCACCCGTGCCTTCGGAATCCTTGATAACGGTACCGTCTACAACATTCAGAACAACACCACTTCAGGGAACTTCTGCACAGGGCTCCCTCAACCCCAGTGCTTCGGGGCGTTCTCGGGGGCCAACCTGGGGGCTGTGGGAACCTCCTATGCTACTTCGGGGGGGGCGTTCAAGATCATCGACTGGGCGCGGTTCGACGGCGCTGGCTCTCTGGATTACAACGTCACCGATATTCACCCGTCCTGCCACCAGGCGAATGCCGTCGGGGTCGAGCAAGAGTGGTGCGTGGACTTCTCCTACCAGAACGGCACCGGCAACGCCATGGGCTCGACCAACGGGATTGCAAACGTAACTGGCGATCTCTGGCGGATGGGGACCATCTACGAGCTGTACCGGAAGCGGCTCGGGACCCAGGCGTTCTGCGGGGAGAGACCCCTTCGGGATGTCAGCCCTACGGTTCTTGTGGGGACCGCTGGCGACAACTACAAATACTGTGTGGTGGAGGCGGTTGGAGAATGCCAGGCCGGGAGCGCGGTAGGGCAGATTTACTTCAATTGCCCGAACCTCACGGAAACGGTAGTCGGCGTCACCTCGCAGTGCGGCTACGGATCATCGGCGGGAGGGTGGTATGACGCTGCCTCGAACCCAGTGAACTGGGGGTGTATCTTCGGGGGTTCGCCTCGGTTCGACCGGATTGTGCAGTATGGGATCGGGAAGAATGATGAGAACAGCGTGACTTCCCGGAACCTGAGCAATGGCTTCTATCGCAAGCAGGCCATCAGCCCCAACACCTCTGCGGCGATTCCAACGCCCGGCGGGGAGTGGGCATTGTGGCCCGGTCTGTGGCTTGACGGGCAGCGGAACGAAGTTATGGCCGTGAAAATTCCGCCGCAACCCGCTCACGACACGGTACAGCGCTATTTGTTCATCCGGGTTGCGCTGCGTCTCCAGCCGCCAAGCGGAGTGGATAACGCGATAGTCGAGTTTGGGTACAACACCAAAATGGAGTGCACTTCGCGCATCGAGGCCTGCGTTAAAGGGAACCAAGGTGGCACCGATTACGACTTCTCCGGGGTGGCGGTTACTGGTAAGCCCTGCTCTACGGGATGCACAATCGAGATTCCCGCCATACCGCAGCGCATGGTATACTATCGCTGGAAATACAGGAACGCGGGCGGGGTCGTACTGTATACCAGCAGCATTCATGTTGTTGCCTCGCCATAAAAAAAGCACGAGAGAAGGATGGACACGATGGTACGACACAAATCTGTACCCAGTGGCTGGCAACAAAGCAACGGTGGGCCGTATGTCCGCCACACGGACGGCTATTGGTATTACGTTAGCCCGTTCAATCCAACGCCCTGGGCGGTAGCGCAACAACCAACGCCATTGCCGCCCGGGTTTCTGGAAATGTTCGGGGCCGAGCCGGTCGGAGACATAGGAATCAAAACAAAGTGGCATCAAGATCTGGCCCTGTTCGTTCGGGCCGGGGCCCCCCACTGGATAAGCCCAGCAGTGAGAAGCCAAGCCGATAAGGTCTGCCAGGGATGGGGGATGGGCGCGGGACGCTACTATGTTTCCACCCGTGCCGACCTCGTTAGGTTCCCGAATAGCGCCATCGCGTCGTTCGAGGTTGCGGCACACCTAATGGCCACGCATCCCCACATAGTTGTGGCGATGTATCAACTGGAATGCGCCAATCTTGGTATCCGCGTTGAGAAGGTGCACCCATTCGTTCGACTCCCGGGGCGCGAAGCCTAGCGGTGGAACCACAGGAAGAAGTAAATTATGGAGATCATCAACCGCGAATACCAGATGGTCCCGACCGCTACGCTACAGAAGCACCCGCGCAATCCCAGGCAAGGCGACATCGACCTGATCTCTGAGAGCATTGCGGAGAACGGGTTCTTCGGGGCATGCATCGCGCAGCGCGCGACCGGGTTCATCTTGGTGGGAATCATCGATGGGAGGTGGCACACCGGCTGAAGGCGAAGGCTTTAGTTCTTCGTGGATTGGGTCGATAGAAGGTCATGGAGGGCAACATGCCAACGTTTCAGGTTCGCGCTAAAGTAACGAAGGAGTGGTCGGGGGCGGTTGAGGCCGCCAGCCACAAAGAAGCAGAGCAAGCGGCGGTGGAAATGGCAGATCGCTCCGGTTCCTTGGTCGATGTGGTTTACTGCGAAAGCATCGAGCAGTGAAGGGGGGGGCAAGAAAGGTGGAAAGGCAGGCGCAGAATGAAAGCGCTTCAGTTTTCATACGACTTTCGGCCTAGCACAACGGCAGAGCGTATGGCGAAAAGGGGGCATGCCCAGAAGTTCATACCGGCATTCATCGGCGTGTGTGGCGAGTGCCACGGGCGATTCCTATATCGCAGGCACCCGGCGAGACCACACCAAGAGGTCAAATCGACTTGTTGTCGGGCCGCGCCGGAAAGCCTGGACCCCGATGACAGGATGAAGTGAAAAGGAGGGGTGGGCGAATTGGATAAGCCACCAGTTTTGAAAACTGGCCCTGTATTGCAAGGTACAGGTGGGGGTTCGAATCCCTCCTCCTCCTCCATTACGATTATGAACGAATGGGGTGCGATGACATGCCGGATATTGGTGCCGGGTTCACTCCGATCAATGATGGATGCACCCCGGTAGAAAGCCACAGCGACATGCAGGGCGGGACTATTGATGTGACGGTGCAGCAGTGCCCCCACTTCTGGAATCTTCACTTCAAAGATCGCTGGGGCGTCTGGAGTAGCTGGAGCGGGGGTGGAAATTTGGAGTGGGATATGGTGCACTTGGATCTCCAGACGCACCGGCGTTTCAGTGCGGGAGCCAGCAGGAGGAACTGAACAAAATTGAAAGCCCTCACATTGCTTCAGCCCTGGGCCACGCTTGTCCTGAGCGAGGCGACGTCAATGACGCGCTCCTGGCGGACAACATACCGGGGGCCGCTGGCGATCCACGCCGGCAAGGAATTCTCGCCAGAGACGCGCGCCCTTTGCGAACGGGAACCGTTCCGCAGTGTCTTGCTGCGTGCCGGCATCAAGCAGGCGTCGGATCTGCCGTTGGGTGCGGTCATCGGCTACGTGGATCTCATGGATTGCTACAAGATTACGACCAAGGAGCGCAGCTTTGGGACCTACATGTCGCCAGGCCGCTTCGCCTGGTACATCTGCGCGCCCGGAGAGGCCGTGCCTCCTGTGCCGGCGCACGGGAGGCCGGGGCTTTGGGAGTGGGGCGGGTGATCTGGGTCCAGAGTTGGAAGATTCCAAGTTCCGAGCCGTCAGGCATGCGGTAAAATTAGGAGCATGAAGGCCAAGCCGGACCGTTCGTGAGCTTCTGGAGGCCGCGTGAGCCAGGCACACAGATTTAGCGCACTACCCGATGGTGTGTGTTACCATCGAAAGGGAAAACATGCCAGTCACGTTCAGAACAATCGGCGGCGGGGACCCTGAGCAGCTAGTTCTCCGGCTCCGTGGCGCGGCGCAACCCAACATTGGCGACGCCCTTCACGCTGGACAGATTCTCCGCACCCGCATTCTGCAGAGGACCGCGCGTGGCGTGGACGTGAGTGGCGCGGCGTTCAAGCCGTACAGCACGACGGGGCCATACTATTGGTATCCGGGGCGCGCAGCCAAGAATGCCCGTGGGGCAGCGGCACGCACCGCCAAGAAGATCGGACGGGCGGGGAGCGTTACCGGCGGAGGGGGAATCAGGTTTTCCAGCTATGCGGACTTCAAGCGGGCGCTCGGGCGTAGCGGGGTTGACCTGCGCGGACCGCGTGCCCCTCACATGCTCCAGGCCATTGTGGTTCGGAGCGGGGGCGTAGAGCTTGGCCGCCTCGTCAACCTGCTAAACCCTGGAAGAATCGAGGCGACGAATCCTCAACCAGCTCGCGAGGTTACGATTGGAATCTACGGAGACGAGGCGAAACGCGCTACGGCCCACAACGTGGGGAGCCCGGGTCGCCTACAGCCCCGGCATTTCTTCGGAGCAAACCAGCAGGATGCCCGCCTGATGCTGGCGGATATGGCAGGCAGGATTCAGCGTCGTCTGCAACAAGTTGTGCGGGGAGCATCGTAAAAACACATGCCACAGATTCACAGGGCTGTCCGAAACGCCGTCCGCGACCAACTGAAGGACGTGAACAACGGTTTCAACAAGAAGCTGGCGGACATCGCGTCCACCTACGACATCGCGGACCAGGTCTTCACCATCAATTTCGACAACCCCGGCGAGAACTTCTACTACGGCCAGATATCAGAGGAAGTCCTGGACGCCCTGGAGGGTCCTGCCTATCCGCTGATGACACTATTCTCGATTGCTTCGGGAAATCAGAACTTCCAGAAGTTCACCACGTTCAGCGGGACCGTCGAGATTGGCATCCAGGTGTTTGTTTCCTGGGCAGAGGGGCGTCTGATCCCGAACTTCGAAAACCTAGGAGACGCCGTCATCGACGTGATGTACGACCTGTTCAACGCCAGTGCTCTGCAGTCCTGGGCCGTGCCAGTCGCCTACAACGGGGAAATTTCCTGTGCAAAGGGGCCGCTGGTTTTGGCGGGGGACAACTGGAGGCAGTTGCTCATTTTCCGCCTGGTCTTCCAGGTGGATGCGTAAAGGAGAAAACCAAGGATGATGATACGATTCGTAGGTGCCTTTGGGGACTTCGCCGGGAGACGCCTGGACCGCTTGGGGGATCGTGTAGACGTGATTCCAGAGGATTTCGAAGAAGCCGTCAGTGGTGGGTGCGCGTTGCTGCCGGATGAGGAGTTCGAGGCTATTGGCTTTACGGCTCAAGAACTTACGCGCTACGCGACAGCGGGTGACCGCGCTCGTGGCATGGAGCCGGGGTTTGCCGCCAAGATGGAGAAGGCCCAAAACGCTTTCAGGGCGTGGTACTATGAGCTAAACGGGATCACGCCGGCACAGCCTGTCGCAGCCGACGACCCAGGGGGCGAATAATGGCTTTTTCTCTCTCGCGCAATGAGCGGGTCTTTCTGCAACAGCAGACTGCGCTTCTGACCATCCCCAACACCGCCGGTACGGCCACTGTCGGCAACTCGAATGCGTCTCGGCACGTCCGGGTTGGTTTGAACAACAACGTCGCACTCCTGGTGCGCCCGGACAAGACCGGGACTCGCACGCAGACGGCGGGCACGGCTGGTCGGAAGTTCGCGCAGTGGTCCCTGGAGCAGGGCCTCGCCGCCAACGGCACCGCCGGCGTGAAACCTGACACCGACCCGGTTCTGAAGGCCCTCATGGGGCAGGACGGGACGACCCAAGCCGGCTCCGCGGCGATCACTGGCGCGACGAACGCCACACCCATCGTGATCACCGCTACCGCGCACGGCTATGCCAATGGCGATGCGGTGTTTATCAGCGGGGTCCTTGGAAACACCGCCGCGAATGGGGCATGGATCATCGCAGCCGTTACGACCAACACCTTTGAATTGATCGGTTCTGCCGGCAACGGGGCGTACACGAGCGGTGGGACCGCCAGCCGTGTCAACGTGAAGTACCTGCTGTCCGACAGCATTCCGTTCTTCACGATGTACGCATTCCGAACACCGGCGGCCATCGAGCAGCGTTGCATCTTCGGCTCTGTGGTGTCGGAGGCCGTGTTCAATCTTGGCCAGGACGTTGCAACTTGGTCCGCCAATGGTGAGGGGATTTGGGTTCTGGACAGCAAGTACTTCGCCAACGCCGACGCGACACAGAAGGGCGGGTTGACTTCCTTCCCGGCCGAGCCGGGCGCGCCAGTGACGAATGGCGGACTGATCACCGGGTTCACCGGTCGATTCGTGGTTGACGGCAAGAACATCGCCAATATCCAGTCGGCGACGCTGCGGATTGCGACCGGCAATCAGATCGTTAAGGACACCTTCGGCCAGAGTTACGGCGACGCGGTCGAGGGCGATGAGCGGCAGGTGACCCTGGACTTCTCGGTCTACGACGACGACGCCACGGCGTCGGACAACCTGAAGAAGGTGTCCTACGACAAGACCTCCGTCGAGGCCGTGCTGCAGGTTGGCAACGTGGTTGGGAACATCTGGATTTGGTACATGAAGGGCTTCCAGCTTGCCGCCCCGACCTACGACGACGGCCAGCGTCGGTTCAAGGTCAACTTCAACGGCAGCCGGGGTTTCGGGACTTCCATCACGGCGCTGAACGAAATCGCCCTGCATATTGTGTAAAGACTTTCCTGCCAGGAACCGATTCTTATTGGGTGGGGGCCAATGCCCCCGTCCAACCCACCACCCCCCCAAAAACCGGGGGGGACCCATTCAAAAGGAGAAACCCACTTGCTGTATGAATCCCGCAAGATCGTAGAATCAAAGACCCCAGGATTTGAGGGGGTGAAGTTCATCATCCACCGCTTTAGCGAGGGGCGTCGGATCGCGTTGCGACTACAGACAGCCGATGCCCTGAAGCGACTGGAGGAGATTGCCGGCGAGACGGCGCTGCTTGAGGCTGGCGGGACAGACAAAGAAGAGCAAGAGCGCCGCTTCAGGTCTCTCGTCGCACTTGGAGCAGAAACCGACCGTCTGATCCATGAGCAGATCAACCCGACCTGGCTGCGGTGGGGCATTGTCAGTATCGAAGGTCTGGAGATTGACAACACGCCGGCCACGGCGGAAAGTCTCTTCCAAAGCGGGCCGCGCGAACTGTACGCCGAGGCCGTAGCGTTGATCAAGGAGGAGTCGGGCCTGTCCGCTGAAGACCAAAAAAACTCCGAGTCGCCTACCACTTCTTCTGCACCGGTGGTTGGAGCGACGAGCGATTCCGGTGTGGAGAATGCAAACGCGCAGGGCACTTCATAGGCCGGAACTGCCGGCGGTACTTCCCGGAGTTGGTTCAGATCGACCGCGCCCCATGCTGGAGCGCGACGTACAGGGAAGGCGAGGCCGTCGTTACCATCGATGGCACGTCCACCGCGGAGTGCCCGGTCTCGTATATCACGGGGAAATCGTTTGAGCTTGTCTCTGCGTTCCATCGGGCAAACCTGGCCGGCGGGAAGGTGGGGACGATGTACGGACCCGATATCAGCCAGTGGCCGGCGTGGGCGGTTGATGCCTGGTCCGTAATGGAGATGGAGCGTCGGCGCGTCGAAAGCACGTTGATGCACGCGATGAGACAAAACAATGCCGAGCGGTCTTGAACTACTCATCAACATCCGAACGCAGGGCGGCTCGGAGATGGACCAGCTTCGGCGCGCCACAGGTGGGATGGCCCAGGAGGCACTGCAAGCCTCCAGGGTCGTCGGCAACTTCGAAGCCAACATTCGCAATATTTCCAAGACAACAGCAGACACCAAGCGCGGCATAGAATCCCTTGCCGCATCTATCCGTTCGGGGGTTCAGGACCCATTTGGAGCCGCAGGACGTGCAGCAGAGCGGCTCGTGTTGCGTTTCGGTACGCTTGGCATTGCCGCAGCAGGCATCGCGGCAGCGGCAGCCGTAGCCTCGAAACAGTTGTTCGATATGGCCAGGGTGACCGGCCAGCTTGCCGAGCAGGAACTTCTTCTCGCAGAACGAACCGGCCTTACCGTTAGAGAGGTCGGGCTGTATTCGGCAGCGTCGAAAATAGCCGGCGTCAACGTAGAATCCTTTGTCGTAGCCGTAAGAACACTCAGCGAAGCACTCAGCGAGGGGACGGAAGAGGGGCAAAGGGGCAAACGCGCCCTAACACAACTGGGGATTGAGGCGACAAACTTAAATGGCCAGATCAAGCCGGTTGGCCAACTGTTTTTTGAAATTGCGGACGCGCTGAATAGAATACCGCAACCGACAGAACGAGCCAGGATCGCCGTCTCCATATTTGGGCGTGGGGCGCTGGAGCTTCTTCCCCTGTTGCGTGGGAACTTCCGTGAGTTGATCACAGAAGTTGAACGAATGGGTGTAATCTTCACGGACTCTGGTGTTCGGACGGCGGCCAGGTTCGACGATGCACTGGATCGGCTCGGGCTGAAGGCAAGAAAGGTTTCCAGGGATATCGGACTGGCCGTTGCCGAGACGGCAGACGCCTTCGGCCTATTGGGCCCCAAAACACCCCTGGAAGAAACACATATTGGGACTCGTGTTGTCGGACCCCCGTTGCCGCCCGGCGGCGGTGTTGGGACCATCCTGAAGGCACTGGATGAGCGCGACAAATCCAAGAGGGCCCAGGAATTATTCGAATCTCTTCAGGGCCCACAGGAGTCCATTCGCCGGCTCCAGGCGGAACGGCAGGCGATTCTAAAAAGCATACTGACAGCAACAGAGGCACAGCAGGGCAATTTGGCAGAAGAGGCCCGCGTTATCGACGGCAAGATCAAACAGGTCGAGCGTATCTTAGAGGCACAACGAGACGCTCACACTAAGCTCGCCCAGGCGCAGGCGAGAACAGCCGCCCTGCTGAACCAATTCCGGCCACAACCCAAAACCGAGATTGGGAGGTTTGATCAGCAGGTAGCAGACGCGCTACAAGAACTTCGGGGTTTTCCAGACCTTGCGAACCAGGTAACAGCGCGAGCCGCTGAGACCCGCCAGGCAATGGTTAAAGAAATCATTGCCAAATCCATCGCATCAGGAAAGGAGATGGCGAAGGAAGCCGTCGAGAAGCTGGAAAAAGCACCGGACAAAACACCCGAGCAAATTGCCAGAGAAGTGATGGAGCGCGCGAAGCAGTCGCTCGAATCCCAAAACAAGATAATCGACGCCTTCAGAAAGGCCGAGCGAGACCGAGACATCGATCGCTTACGGGCATTGGAGGATTACCAGAATCGTCGAGATGAACTCCTTGCTGGACCGGGTGGTGATGTGCGTGTGGCGCAAGAACAGCATGCCCGCCGCCTGCGGTTCATCGACATCGAGCTTGAGCGTCGGCTGGCTGCTGCCGCCATGGTTCTCGACGCAGAGGAGCGGCTGATTGCGGTGGAAGAAGCGCGACACCGCGCCGGGCTGGAGTTCCAGCAGGCACAGCACAATTTCGAGCTTCGGCTCCTGGAGATGCAACAGCAAAAGCTTCAGGAGTTCCGCGATATCGCTGGCAGGGTATTCGATGCCCTCGTTGCTGGCGGGCAGACCAGCCTCCGGGATCTATTCCGCGGCATGATGTTGACACAGCTTCGCACGATCTTCGTGAACGTCGCGGCGGAGGCGTTCAAGGGCCTCGGAGGGGTTCTCGGGGGCGCGATTGGCGGTCAGCGCGATCCACAGTCCGGGAAGTTGACACCCCTCGGCAGGATTCTCCAGGGGACCGTCCTGGGCATCGAAAACAAGGAACTGGCCGAGGCGACCAGGAACAGCACGGCCAGCCAGCAACAACTGAAGTCGTCCACTGATAACCTCAAAGGGAGCGTGGATCGCCTTACCGCCACGATTTCCGGGGCGGCATCGGGGGCGGTTGGGGGAGGTGGCCTCCAGGGGGCGGTCGAGGGCGTCAAGGAAGCCCTGGACGAGGTATCCGACCCCTCTGCTGCAACGTCCGCCAAGCAGCGCTCGCGCGCGGGGCAGGTCCTGGGAGATATTGGGGGCCTCGCTGCGGGCGTTGCCGGCATCATCCTTGGCGGGAAGGCCGGCGCGCCTGGTCTTGCTGCTCTCGCTGCCGGACCGCTCATTGGCCAGAGCCTGGAGAATCTTATCACCCAGCTTGGAGGCAACAAGGGGGTGGCGCATCGAGTAGGGCAGGCTGGGATTATTGCCGGTGGAGCCTTCGGCGTCATCTCTGGAATCAAGGAGGGTGGCACGCGGGGCACGCTCCACGCCGTGTCCTCGGCCGCAGCTACGGCGGCAGCACTGGACCCGGAACCGATCAGCAAGGCTATCCTCGCGGCGATCGCCGTCACCACGGATATCGTTGCCTCGTTCGTGGGTCCCAATGTGGAAAAGCGCAAGCGGGAAATCGCCGCGGCACTGGAAAGGAATCGGTATGCCGACCCGAGTTCACAGGACCTTCTGGTTGATCTCTATGGCAGGCAGATGGATCGCGACGTGGCTGGGACTTTTCGGATGCTCCCACCGCCAATACCTGGCATTGGAGGATTCGGCACGGACTTCGGGGGCGGCATATTCAGCGACATGGGGAACCACATGATTATTGTGAACGTGGACACCATGGATGCCAAGAGCTTCCTGGACAACAGGGGAAGGATTGCGGAGGCCGTTCGCCGCAGCATCATTGACGGGCACCCGCTTCAGGCGGAACTGGACAGCATGTCGAGTAGGATATGACCAAATGGCAACTTTCCCAAACCTGAAGAGCGGGAAACCGGCAATGTACCCGGCCACTCGCGGGCGCGGTTACATGACGGGCACGGTGAAGTTCCTGGACCAGTCCGAGCAGCGGTGGAAGGCGCGCGCCCCCTTGACGCGGTGGGAATTGACGTTCACGGGGGTCGACGGCTATGACCTTTCGCTCGTCCGGGCCTTCTTCAACTCCATGAAGGGGGCATTCGACAGCACATGGGACGTGACGATTGGTGGGGTGCTCTATTCCAACTGCGTGTTCGAGCAGGATGATTTCTCGCCGGTAGAGCAGCGGAACAACCGCCACAACCTGACGCTGAGGTTCAGGCAGGTTAGGAAGAACTGATGACGAACTCGGAAACCCTTCGGCTCATGCGTCTGATTCAGTGCGGATGCAAGAAACACCCGGAGTACAAGGCGAATCGTAAGCCACGGCCGGCTTGCCACGATTGTGCCGATATGTGGAAGGCCAGGCTGCGCCTGGCGGAAAGGGCCTGAACCAACATGGATGGGATGCGGAGAACCTTGGCAGTTGATCTGGACGGAACCGCTGCCATCAACAATGGGAAGATGGGGATTCAGATTGGCAAGCGAGCGCCCGGTGCCCTGACGACCCTGCGGGCGTTCAGGAAGGCTGGATGGCAGATCTTGATTCACACGGTTCGACCCGATGAGTGGGTGGTGAAGTACTGGTGCGACAAGAACCTGCCGGGAATTGTTGATGGAATCAACTGCAACCCGGAGGACGTTGCTACGACCGGCATCGAGACCCCGAAACCCTATGCCGACGTGTACCTGGACGACAAGGCCTGGCCGATTGTCGGGCAGCCCTTCAAATGGGCGGCGTTTCGGAAGAGTGCAAAGACGCGGGGATGGATTTAGGTGCCGATTTACTTCCCACAACTGAACAGCAACGGGGTGATCACCCAACTCCCATACGAGACCAGTGCGGCTTTCCGCACGACGTTCAGTGAAGTGGCAACTGGGAAGCGCCACGCGTATTCGCAGTTCGCAACCCCCGTGTTTCGGTTCAAGCTGCACTACCGGTCCATCCCCGACTCGGAACTGACGACGCTGGAGAACTTCTTCAACGCACGCGAGGGACGCTTGGGAGAGTTCGCTTTCCTGGACCCGGCTGCCAACCTGGTGACCAGGAGCGAGGACTTCGCGGACGCCTTGTGGGTAAAGACCTTGGTAACGGCCGGAGCATCCGTGACTGATCCGTTCGGTGGAGCGCTGGCGAAAAGCCTTGCTGCCGCCGCAGGCGATGCCTTCATGGTCAACACGGTTCTTCCAGACGCCGCCGGCGCAGACGCCTTTGTGCTTTGTGGATCGGTGTGGGCGCGGGCGCTCTCCGCCGGCCAGAACATAGCCATCGGGTTTCTGAACAATCTGGATGTTCTGCTAAGCCAAACAACCTGGGCGCTTCCCCAGAATGCATGGAAGCGAGTTCACCACACGATCACCCTGGCCACTCCCGCGCCTGCCGCCGTAAAGCTCCGCATTGGGGGCGGTAGCACCTGGAATAACACGACAATCGAGATGTTCGGAGCGCAGGCCGTTCCATCCATGGGTCCTGGAGCCTACGCCAAGACCCCCGGCAACCCAGGCCTTCACGGGAAGTGCCGATTCGAAGCCGACGAGTTTGCTGTCCGATACCTCGGCCCAAACCAGAACTCCGTCCAGCTTGGAATCCAGGAGTACAGATAAGAGTGTAGAATGCCACTGACAACCATCAACGCGGCGAAGGACCTGAAGCCAACCAGCTACCAGCCACTGCTGATTGCTACGGTTACTTTCACCGATTCGCCAGCAACAATCTTGCGGCTCTGCACACACCCGCTGAGGGTGTCCGATGGTGGGTTCCAGTATGGCGGGAACGACTACCTGCCGCGCATTCTGAACCAGGATATTGCCGCTACACAAGCGATGAGCGAGCAGGGTATCGACCTGGCACCGAGCGTGAACCTGATTCTTTCTGATGGCGACCGTTTCATTTGGACGAACCATGAGAAGGCCATCGGGTTCAAGGGCGCGAAGTTGAAGCTGGAGTTTATCTTTTGGGACGCGGATACCGCGACGTTCTCCAGCGACATCAAGGTCATCTTCGTTGGAATTTGCGGGCCAGCGCAACTCGACAACGAGGACGAGATTTCCGTGTCGGCGGTGAACCTTCTTAACCTCTCGCGGTTCAACTTCCCGACGCTCCGAATCCAAAAGCGATGCCCGTGGGTATTCCCGACGACGGCGAAACAACGCGAGGCGGCCGTTCTTACAGAGGACTCGCCGTTCTTCTATTGCGGTTACGGACCGGACGTCGACAGCACCGGCACGGCCATCGGAAGCCCCCCAGTGACGCCCCATGCGGATGCGCGAGGCAACTTCAACGCCGGTGTCCCGTTCACGGTCTGCAACTTCACGAAGGCGGATTGCGAAGCCCGTGGGATGTACGAGAAAGACAACGCGACGCCGAACCGAAACACAGCGCGCTACGGCGGCATTCAGTGGTCACCCCCGGAGAGCCAACACACGAAGGGCCTGGACGGGAAGTGGCTCGACGTTGGCCAGAACCCGAACATCGCAAAGTACAACGACTACTTTCCATTGGTCTACGGAAAGAGCAACGTCGAACCTCCGGTGATGAACATTGTCGGGGATGCGAACCTCACCAAACTGGAAGCGGTTTTGTCGTTCGGTGAAATCGACGCGGTCGAAAGGGTGATCATCAATGATGTCGTGGTTGCCCAGGGCACGCAGGGCGGCAACACCATCGCCGGATTCTGGAACTATGTGGCGACCGGAACGAGGACCGGCGCTCGCAACCTGGATGCGCTCTACACCGATAGCGCCGGCCTGCCCCTCGGAGACCCCTATGGGTCTCTGGCCTGTATTGAGGTAGTCATTCCAAGGGCGCTCTCAGAGACAACCAGCACGCCTCGCATCAGGGTTCTTCTCCGTGGCCGCAAGGTCCGAGTGTACACCAATCCGACCACTTTCACGAGAACCTGGTCAGAAAACCCGATCTGGATCATGCTGGATGCGCTGGTTCTAGCTAACTGGGACTACGCCGACATCGACATCCAGAGCTTCATCGACGCTGCGGCCGTTTGCGATGTGAGCATCACGTACACGGACCTGAACAATCTCAGCCAGACTCATGCCCGCTACAAGGCCGGCCTGGTGATTCGCCAGCGCGTTGCGGCGAACGAGTTTATCCGGGGCCTGCGGAACAACTGCAAGGCGATCCTGGGAATAGTCGACGGGAAGCTGAAGGTTTCCATCAAGCGAACTCTGGCAGACCAGCAGCCATCCACCATTGCCGGTTCGAACTACAACACGGCGGTCGCGTCGAAGAACGCAGCGGGAACAGCGACGGATGGCTTCGTGGCGCACAAGTTTGACGAGGCAACGCTGCGTCTGGTGGATGACGGGGGCCGCTCCAAGAGCACACTGACGGTCAGTCAATCATCTCTGCAGGAGACGCCAAATCGAATCGGAATGCCGTTCTCTAATGAGTTCAACGACTACGCTCGTGACAGCATTGAGGTTGCTAACACTGCGGATATTGTGAGGTCCGGCCAGGAGGTTCCGGCTCTTGCGCCGGCAGAGGGGATCACGAACTTCGATCAGGCAACACGCATCATCAAGTGGATGATGGCCGAAGGATTCCAGGGAAATACGCGAGGCGGAGCAGCAGGAGACACTGGCGGTACCCTGGTGTTCAGCTTCGAGACCAGCTTCACGGCCCTCCATCTTCAGGTGGGGCGGGTTTGCCTTTTCAGCCACACGCAACTTGGCATCACCAACAAGCTGATCCGCATCCTAAAGATTCAACCTGCAACCAACTTTGAAACCTGCAGGATCACAGCAGCGCTCCACAGCGACGAGTGGTATCTGAACTCCTTCGGCCAGGACGCCGAGCCTCGGTACGATGGCCGGCGGCGGGACCAACTCGACCGGCCCCCGTTCGCATGGCAGCCCTACGAGGTCCAGCCGAGGACGACGGACCCGCTGTACGACTCTACCGAATGGTCCTTCGGGTTGGCCCCGATCTACGAGGCCGCTGGAGACAAAACGGCCCTCGCCCGCCTGCGCGTTTCGGGCAAGCTCCCCGTGAACGATTTCAGCGTCAACACGCGCCCGCCGTGGGTTCCGCTTCAGGGAACGACCGCCAGCACCGGAGGCGTTCTGGCCGGCGGCAAGACTTACTACTGCGCGCTCGTGGCCAAGGACACTGTTGGGGCAGAGTATGGAGTCACCGCACCTTCGGAGCTTGTGCGGATCGCAGTTCCCGCAGGGACCAATACCAACACGATCACGATCCCTGATATCGCTTGGGCGGCGGGTTCTGTAGGGTACATCCTGTTCGCCGGGACAGATCCGACCAAGCTGGCGTTCCACTCCACGAGCGATACGACGCCTACTTCCATCACGATCACGACGGCCCTGAATACCGCCGCCTACGGGATGCCAGACGTGGAGTTCGACAAGGCCCGCTATAAGGTCAAGCGCGTCCTGCATTCCGGTGTCGTCGGGATCGCGCTTACTGGTTGCAACTTGAACAAGCTCATTATCCAGAACGCTGGATGGACGGTGAACGAATGGACCAACTACGATTGCTCCATCATCGCGTTCAAGGATGCAACCCTGGCCAGCGGCGTGGCGATCACCAACGCGACCAACGCATCCCCAATTTCCATAACCGCCGCCGGCCACGGCCTTGCAACGGCAGATCGTGTGTTCATAACCGGCGTGCTCGGGAACACGGCGGCCAACGGATGGTACATCGTCACCGTCGTCGACGCGAACACTTTCACGCTGAACGACTCCAGCGGCAACGGTGCGTACACGTCTGGAGGAACATCCCAAAAGGTAAACAGCCTGACCCCGTCAACGGTGGCGATGGCAATCGCCAACTATACCGTTGCTTCCAACACCGCGTCCGTCCTTACCCTCACCGCAGGGAACCCCCTTGACGACGGCGTTGGCACTGGGGACGTGCTCATTATTCGCTCCCGCCCAAACACCACCACGCCTACGACCCTCGGTGACTCTAAGTGGATCAACGCCCAGGGACCTTCCGGCCTGAACGTAAACGAAGAAACCGGGCGCATCGTTAGGTTCATTGCTGGCAAGGGCAAGGGACAGGTCGCCCGAATCAAGAGCAACACGTCAACCGTTCTGACCATCGAGGGAACATTCCAGATTACCCCCGACGTGACGAGCCGGTACATCATCGAGGAACCAGACTGGCCGTACTCCCTGGACGATACGCCGGCGGATGTGAACCATCCCCTACGTTCATACAACTTTGATATGCCGGTGGACAACCTGGCAAATCAAGCAGTACTCGTGCAGGGTGTTCTTGTAGATGGCGGGGAGAACGAGTCTTTTCCACACCAGTCTCCAGTGCGAGAAATATACCTGTATGGGGATGCGGGGACCGGCGCTGCGGTTCCGCCAGCGAATATTACGGGGCTGACCGTAACCGTGGATGGGTACTCAGACCCATCGGATGATGGCTCCGTCAATGTGCGGCTGAAGGTTACGTACGTCAACCCCGTTCCCCTTGGCACCTTTGACGGCGTGCACGCTTATCTCGACGCACCAGACACGCTCGGAGGACTCTCCGTCGGCTCGATGACCGCCGGCGGCTCCGCGATACCGTTGTTCTCGCCTCTGGATCTAGGGAAGAAACCACGGGCAGAAAACCCCTTCTTCGTTCAACGGCGAGCCCCGCAGGAATCCGAAATCTGGAGAATATACGGGGCCTCGTACAGCGACGAGGTAGACAACACCCTGGTCGCGGTAGGCGGTGCCGGGGCTACGCCTTCCGCAACCGTGACCGTCTTTACGCCGGCCCAGGCCAGCGGGGAGAACTTCGCGCAACTCGTAACCAACCTGGCGGTCACGGTTGAGTTTGACCCGGTGTCGGGATCGCTACCACCGCGCGTTCGAGTCGGATTTCGTCGGTGGAGATTCACGGCTACCTGGCAGGTCCCGGTGTTCCCGCCGCGCAGCCGTCAGCAATCGACGTTCGGCGGCATAGACATATTGCTGGAGGAGGCCACCCTTGGCAACCGCAGCTTGCTCGCCAGCGAGCAGGGTGCCACCTACACGAGCCCGTGGTTCGACCTCCCCCGCGTGACCACGGAGTTCTGGATTTGGGGGCTCTCCTACGATAGCCGCGGCAGGCGCAACAGCCTTCGGACGGGCGTAACCCCGCGCGCGGTTGTGACGATTCAGGCCAACGCCGCTGCCGGTGTCGCCGGACAAGAGAACACTCCGAACGTCACTGCAATATCCGCAACTTTCGTCTATGTTACAAACGCCCAGGGTCAAAAGGTCCTAATCATCACGACCGCCTATACAAAGCCAAACGACCCACGGTGGGGCGGCGTCGACCTCGGCTACGATCGCGGCGACGGCGTGTGGCGACCACTGACCGGCAGCTACTACGCCAGCGGAGCATTCACCGATACCAGGCACGAGATCACCAACTTCCCGGAGAGTAACCAAACCTGGAAGATATACTTCTGGAGTCGGGACGTCAGCGGACAGCACAACGTATTTTTCGCGGCCGACGCTACGAAAACGCCGCGCGTTGATCTGCTCGTCACCCCACCCCCATCGGGAAGCGCAGGGGTAGAGTTCTGCGCCAACGTGACCGGACTTGGGGTTGGTGTTGCAACATTCAACTCGGCCGACGGCGGCTACATCACCAAGCTCACGGTGACCTTCACCAAACCGACGGACCCGGCGTTCGCCGGCGTCGATGTCGTTCGCCTGGTGAGCGGGCAAGCAGACAGAGACATCAGCCTGGGCGTCACGTTATCTCCGACCGAGTTTGAGGTTCAAACCCCGGCAGCCGTGGAAAGCTGGAGCGTTTACACGCCCGCGTTCGACGTCAACGGCAGGCGCAACACGTTGACCCCCGGCGTGACTCCGGTCGTGGCTGTAAGCGTGGGCGACGGGGGTGGACAAAGCGATTTTTCCAGGGCCAGGGCGGGAACGTTCGATGGCGCAGAGTTCATCGTAAGCGCTGGTTCGTTTCGGATGAACTCCATAAGCGCCAACAAGATCCTCACCGGGCAGCTTTTGGTCGGGGGAGGCGGCGGCAAGCCAACACGAGTGGAGGTGTTTAATGTCGCCGGTACGCGGATTGGACAGATTGGCATCGATGGGACAGATGAAAGCTGGCTTAAGAGCTTGCGCGTTGGTGGCACAAGTTACGCCACCGCACAGTTCCAGGCGGACGCTAGCGGAAACGTGTCGTTGACAAACGGCACACTCGATGTCACGGCAGGAGTAACGCGGGTCAAAATCAATCCAACAGACGGCCTCAAAGTATTCGAATCTAACCTGGCGCGAACAGCGCGGGTATTTGGAGCCGCGGGCGGGTTCTACGTCGTAAAGGATGCACAAGCGTTTTCCTTCGGTGATCTTAGCCCGTCTAGCGTATCTGTCAGCTCCGGGGTCGGAACCACCGCGTCGTTCGCGGAAATGTTCGCTGTAGCAGCGACGAACGACGCCTTCGTTCGCCTTTACGGAACCGGGGGATACAGAACGTCGCTGGAGGCCAGTGACGCTGCCGGCGGATCGTTGGAGTTGCTACCCGTTTCGGGCAGCGCTCTTCGCCTCCGGCCCACGACCGCTACGGCCGCCACTGCCGGGGCCCAAACCTTGCCCGCAAACCCCGCCGGGTTTCTCAGCTTCCTGCTCGGCGGAGCGGTCATAAAAATACCGTACTACAACTCTTAAGCGATGCAATGTTATGACGCTGCCATCTCTTGAGGATGGGGTATAATTGGAAAGTAAGAAAGGGCCGGGTGGAACATGCTGATTGCAACCATGCTAGTGAACGTGGTCCTGGTGCTCAACGGGTTATTCCCCCTAACGGTGCGGGTGGCGACGTTCGATTTCCTCGGTGACCTAAGTGGACTACAGGCGGGTCAATGCGCCAACTGGGAAGCTCTCTGGCCCGGAATACCGCGCCCAGACTATTGTCGCGCGCCGTGAATGAACAAAAAGGAGCACAGATGCCAGAATCAGACGTCGAACCGAGAATCGTTCTGAGTCCAGCCGAGCGGGAGTTCGTTGTCGCCTATTCCGCACAGGGCATGGAGGCGCGACAGCGTGCTGCCGTGTGCGCCGAAACTATCCGTAACTTCTTGAGCGTTGTGGTCAGAAACCATGGCCACGAAGCCGGAATCGAGTTCGAACTCTCGGCGGATTGCTCTACCTTGACGCGCCGGAAACAGGAAGGATAACCAAAGCACAATGCCATATCCGTCAACGTTCGTCGCGGCCGACCCGATCTTGCCCAAGCTCAACGATTGGCTGGTCGGCATTCCCACCTGGCTCGACAATATCAACGCTGCGAGCTTTAACCTCAGCCAATTGAAGAACCTCACGTTTCGTCAGAACGTGGCCCCGGCGGCCCCGGCATCGGGAGACATTTCTGTCTACATGGACTCGGGCGATGCCAAGCTGAAATGGAAAGATTCAGCGGGCACTATTCACTTTGTCGCCAGCAACGCCGCGCTTTTCACCGCCGGCTCGGTAGCATTTGCCGATTCCTCGGGCAGGCTCACGCAGGATAACCCCAATCTTTTTTGGGACGACGTCAACAATCGTTTGGGCATCGGCACGGCAGTCCCTACGTCCCGGATTACCGTTGGCGCAGCTTTCGCCAACACCGCCAACTCCGCAATTCTGTCAACCAACGCCGGCGCTCTCGGGACCGTCGCGGCGGACGAGATTCGCATTGCCAGCATTGGGTTCACGGCGACGAACGAGACACACCTGGGAATCTATGCGTACCGCGTGACCGCCGGCTCCGATTACACTACGGCCGGGATCGGCCTGGGCGTCGACGTTGACAACACTGGCCGTATCGGCGGGATGCAGATCTTCCTGCATTCGAACGGGAACCTCGGGTTCGGGACCCCCTCCGAATTCGGCGGCGGCACCAAGGTGATAGGCCTGGTCAACAGCACCGCGGTGCCGACAACGAACCCCGTCGGGGGAGGAGTCATGTACGTGGAGGCGGGCGCGCTGAAATACAGGGGTTCTGCTGGGACAGTAACAGTGATCGCGGCAGCCTAAAAAAAAACGGAGGAGGCTTACCAAACATATGGCTGGTGCACAAAAGACCACCCGAAAGTGCCCTATCTGCCAGCAGACTAAGGAAATCGAGAACCGCTGCGAGACGTGTAGCAACGAGTGCGCCGTGGAACTTCGGAATCGCCGGTTCGCCGAGAAGAAAGCTGCGGCAGAACAAAAACGCATCGCCGCGCTCTCCACGCTCTCCAATCTGGAGGCGGCCGTGCTCGTGGCGCTACGGAAGCCCGACTCGACCATCGACACCGTTGCGGAAGCCGTGGACCGTTCGCCCAAAACGGTCCAGGGCATCGTTGTGTCCCTCCAGAAGAAGAGTTTCAACGTCAAGCTGGCGGCCGGGGGCAGGGCCGCGCTTTCTCCCGAAGTGGAACCTGGCGGCGAGATTGTTCACCCCCTCGGGGACTTCAAGGGTGGATGGCAGGCATTCGGCGCACTGGGCGATAATCACCTGGGAAGCAAGCATGAGCGCATTGATGTGTTGCGGGCGCTCTACAAAATCTATGCGAATGAAGGTATCGCCACCGTTTACAACCTCGGCAACTGGATCGAGGGAGAATGCCGGCTGAACACGCACGACATCAAGGTGTTTGGACTCGACAGACAGGTCGAGTACTTCATCGAGAACTACCCCCAGGAGAAAGGGATCAAGACGTTCTTCATTTCCGGGGACGACCACGAGGGGTGGTACCAAAAACGGGAGAGCCTCGTCATCGGGGAACACGCTATGCTACGCGCCCGAGCCGCCGGCCGCCAAGACCTGGTCTGGATCGGACACCTGGAAGCCGACGTGGAGCTAAAGGCGAAGGATGGAGGGTCCTGCTGGATGAAGCTGATGCATCCTGGCGGCGGCTCTGCCTATGCGCTGAGTTACGCGCCACAAAAAATGGTCGAGTGCGTACCGCTAGACTCCGAAATTCTCTCCGAATCTGGCTGGAAGAAGCACGATGAAGTCTCCACCGGGGAGAGGGTCATGGGATACCACATAGCAACCGACCGCTGCGAATGGACTACGGTAACCGGCGTAAATCACGGCAGGGCGGAGGTTGTCACCTACAAGAACGATCAGTTTGTGGTCCGTTGCACACGGAATCACAAATGGGCGATGGAATGGGAGAGCCGTGGAGGGCCAAACCCGAAGAGCCTAGAGCCGGGGACCTATGTGCGTCGGAGCAAGATGCTTACAACCATCGACGAAGCCAAGGAGCGATCACGAATTATTCAAACGGCCGTTGGGCCGGATGGGCCAGGCGCTTCGTGGGACGATGAACACGCGGCCATCCTTGATCGCAAAAACGCCACAGGATGGGTTTTGAAGATGACGGCCCCGCAACGCGCCGCCTTCGTTTACGGGATGATGCTCGGCGAGGGGGGATTTTCCGGGAACGGCAACACGCTAGTGTTTTCACAACGGCCAGGTCCAATCCAAGACGCTTTTGTGCTCGCATGTTTCCTTGAGGGAAGGGCGACAGGGGCAAACCGCAAGACCACAAAGAAGTTGAACGGCGAGGACAAGGTGTGCTGCAGGACAACCGTAATGAAGAAGCGTATGCGTATGGCCAGCCGCTCACTGCGAGAAGTTGCGTCATCCGTTCAAGACGTTTGGTGTCCATCAACGGAGCTTGGTACCTGGGTAATGCGTCAGGGCGATATCGTAACCATCACCGGAAACTCCTTTCAGGGCGGGGAGAAGCCCCGCGTGCTGCTGCTCGGCCACTACCACAAGTTTGACCACTGCGTCCCGCTTACCTCAGACATCCTGACCCCATCCGGGTGGAGAAACTTCTACCAAATGGAGGAAGGCGAGACCGTGCTCGGCTACAACACAGAGACAGATAGGTGCGAATGGACCACATTGCGCGCCATCAATCTCTACTACGACCTGCCGGTCCGAACCTACAAAAGCTCAGTCTATGAGGTCCGCTGTACCGTGGATCATCGGTGGCCAATGGTCAAAAAGTTTTCTGACAGCGTCCTTATGGGCAGCATCGATGCAACACCATGCCAACCCCGTATAGTCCAGGCTGCCGTGGGACCAGAAGGTCTTGGGGTCGGCCAGCTTTCGCATGCAGATTGGCTCAATCGCGGCGATGGGGTAACCTATGTGCTGCGAATGACAAGCAGCGAGAGACGGACGTTTATCCAGGGCATGACTGTCGGTCGAGGCACGCTCCGTTTTGGCCAGAACCCCGTAAATGAAGCATTCTTGCTGGCATGTTTCTTGGAGGGGATCGCAACCAGTACGTCGCGTTTGGCGACCAGCTCGAATTGTCTGGTCACATCGATGCTACGGAGACGCTTTCGCGAGACGCGCTGCTTGAGGGTTATCGATGAAAGAACGGAACCGACATGGTGTCCCACAACCGATCTGGGCACCTGGGTAATGCGGCAAGGTAGCACCATTACGATCACCGGGAACTGCTACCCTCGAGAGGTCGACGTTTTGCAGACTGGATGCACGTGCGATCAATCAATTTTCCTGCGGAAGATGAAGATTCAGGCCCACGTCGGTGGTTGCATCGTCCGATACCATCAGCGGCCTGACGGGGTCCTGAACCGCTTTTCGGTGGAGTGGATTCCATTCTACGACCGCGACTTCTACAGCAACCGGAGGAGCTTCAGGTGATCGTCGGAGTGCATGGGAGGTTTGGCTCCGGCAAGGATGAGGTCGCCCGGTTCTTGTCGGAAGCCGGTTTTAAGCGGCGGGCATTCGCCGACCCACTGAAGATCGAGGTCGCCACATTGCTGGCCGGCGCACCCCTTCCGCCAGGACTCCCCGAAAACCTGGTCGCCCTTATCGATGACCTGGATGGAAAGCCTGCCGCGGTTTTCCGCAAGCCAACCAGCAGAGACGCCAGAGCGCTGCTGCAAGGCTACGGGACGGAGTTCCGCCGCCGCCAGGAAGATGGATATTGGCTTCGAAGCCTTGAGCCTTATTTGCTCGGGGTCGTGAATGTCGTGATCCCCGATGTACGATTCAAGAACGAGTTGGGGTTTGTGCGTTCCAAGGGCGGGGTGTGCTGGACAGTCCGGCGGCCAGGACATAACTGCCTGTACGGGGAGGATATCGAATCACACGAGAGCGAGCACGACCTCGTAGATGCCGTGTTCGACGCCACGGTTTTGAACGACGGGACGCTAGAAGAACTGCAAGCGAAGGTATACGCCCTGTGCGTCTCGTGATACGATGGAAGCAGAGGCCCCCCCCATGAGCGATCTAAGCTGGCTGCAAAAGTTGGAGTGCAAGGGGGCCACGATTTTGATCCTGGCGATCCTAAATATCGGCGTCCTCGCCTTTCTCGGGGCCGCCACGATCCTGCGCCCGGATGCGGTTTTCGATTCCGGGGTCCGGCAGATGTTCTGGCTCTCGACGCAGACCGGTCTTCTGGGCGGCCTCCTGACCGCTCTCAGTAACTCCAAAAAGAACGGCGGGGCCAACGGTAACGGCGCGGCAGGCGGATAACGAAGGATGATATGCCATGCGCCGGTTGGTGTTCCTGTTCTTGCTGACGGCCCTGTTGGGCGGGCAAAGCGAATCCTTCGACTTTCGTCTACTGGAACTGTATATGCGGGCCATGCGGGATGCGGAGGTCCAGAGGGTCATCGCCGAACGCGGGCGGGCCAAGCTGGAGGCCGCAGCCTTTCAGGAACGACTGCAGGCCGTGGCCGAGACATGGAGCGACTTCACCACGGAATATTTTCACGGCGGGACATTCAACATCCGAAAGGCGCAGGAGTTTAACCGGGCCGTGGCTGATCTTCAGTCCGGTCTTGGATGGCCCAAGGGGAAAAAGACCCCCAGACGCTGATGCAAGTCATCAACCGCGAGTACGAGATGGTGCCGGTTGGGAACATCCGACGTCACCCCAGGAACCCAAGGCGAGGCGACGTGGATGTTATCGCCGAGAGCATCGGAGGAGAACGGGTTTTTCGGCGCATGCGTTGTCCAGAAATCTACCGGTTTCATCTTGGCCGGCAACCACAGGTTCGAGGCTGCCAAGAAGAACGGAGCGGAAACCGTCCCTGCCATTTGGGTCGACGTGGATGACGCCACGGCGTTGCGGATTCTCCTGGCGGACAACAGGACCAGTGATGTGGCCACCTACGACTTCGAGGTCCTGGCCAGGATTCTGCTGGAGGTCCAGCAGGCGCAGGGGAGCGCGAAGGGTACCGGCTACGATGAGGCCGCCGTCCGGCGCGTCATGGCGCAGGCAAACGTCGTGGTAGCGGCGCGGGATGCTGGCCCCACGGAACCACAAGCCCAGGCCGTCTGTCAGACCGGTGATATCTGGGTCCTGGGAAGGCACCGCCTGATGATCGGAGATGCATTGGTGGATGCCGGGACTCTGATGGCTGGCGAGCAGGCCGACTTGGTGTTCACCGACCCGCCCTACAACGTCGATTACGAAGGCTATACGGAGGATCGTCTAAAGATCGAAGGCGACAGGATGACCGCGGAGCAGTACTGCGACTTCCTGGCCTCTGCTTTTGTCGCCTACCGAGCCATCATAAAGCCCACGGCCTCCCTCTACGTCTGCCATCCAGCGTTCTGGCAGCGGCAGTTTCAGGATGCCCTCGATGGGGCCGGCTTCGAGATGCGATGCCAGATCATCTGGGCCAAGAACACCTTCGCCTGGGGCTTTGGGCGATACAAGTTCCAGCACGAACCGATCTTCTACGCGCACGTTGCCGGCGAGAGCGATGCGTGGTATGGCGATAAGTCGCAAACGACGCTGTGGCAGGTCAACAAGCCATCAGCCAACCGCGAGCATCCCACCGCCAAGCCAATCGAACTGGTCGAGCGCGCTATAGTGAACAGCAGCCGGCAAGGGGACGTGGTCGTCGATCTATTCGGTGGTTCCGGGTCAACTCTGATAGCGGCCGAAGGCCTGGGCCGTCAGGCGAGACTCATGGAAATCGACCCGGCCTACGGGGATGTGATTATCAGGCGGTGGGCTGGCTCTGAAGGGAAGGCTACGTTGGGAGGCCAGGCGTTCGAGGAAGTGGCCCGGCGGCGCGACAAACCCGTCTAGGCCGACCAGACCGCCCAGGGCGCGCCCAGGGGGAGGGTTGGCCTCCAGCTACCACCCAGGCCTCACCGACGCGCCCAGCGCATCCCCTGGGGGGCCGGCCAGGGTCTGGCGCCCGCCCTTGCCTGTAGTGTCATTTGCTCCTTATCGGGTTGGATGATCCACTGGTGTCGGCAGTTGTACCCGCCGCCAGTCACAAATGGGTTGGGCAACTGCCCGTTCCGCATGTCCGTGATTTGCTCGCGGGTGTATGTCCGCTGCGACTTCATGAGGCGCGCGCAGAATGGACGGATCAGCTTGTCAACCGGCCCTTCGTAGCGATAACGCATTGCCTCTTCCGTGGTGGTCGAGTCGCGCTCTATGATCTCGAATCCGCGCGCCGCGATCCCCCGGTAGAACGTAGAGAGGGAAGTCCCTGCTAGCGTCGTGGCGTCGCCCAATGATACGCTTAGTCGGTCGGCGATCATGCTGGTCAGATCTCTAAACGGGAGACCACCAACTGAAAATAGGCTCTGTTGCTGCGCGAGTTCGGCGGCGCGGGACACCATCCCCCGAAGTGAGGTATCTGCGCTAAGCTGCTGCGACGAGAACAGCGCCAAGTCCCGCTGTGAGAATTCGAACCGCGCAAGTGGGGTCTTGATGGTCTCGCTGATTTCCTGGATGACCTGCTGGAAATACTGGAACTGGCCGGGGAACTGCCCGACGAAGGCCTCGACCAGGGTCCCATAGCCGGCCCGATCCATGGTCTCCATGAACATCGTGCTGAATCTACGGAGCACAGCGCGGTTGCCCGCTGTGTTCTGAATTACCCCTTGCTCGATGATAAGCTCCTGCTGTAGCTGTGCGGTTATGGAGGCCTGGGCCTGACCGATAATACGCTGGAGGCGGTTGGTGAACTCGGACGTTAGTGACTCGATGGAGCCGACTTGCCTTCGGATTGCATCGCTTGGCATTTATCGGTCCGGGGGCAAAGAGGCTTACGCCCGATTCAGCATCTGGTAGATGGTGTGGTACACATCGGCAACCTGGCCCTCGTCCAGCAGGGTTCCGCTCAAGATCGGGGCCGCCGCCAGCGTGTAAGTCTTTGTGGCGTAGTCGATCAGCGTGGAGTTTTGCAGATACATCTTGTCGGCTGTTGATCCGACGTAGATGTTCCAGTCCGTTGCCTTGAGTGGAGTCAATGCTCCCTGCGCCATCCCGATCTTAGGGTGCTTTCCGTCCGGGGCGGTTAGGTTGCTGATATCGACCTTGAGGACGTTGCTGGCCGGAATGGTAAAGGACAGCGGCTCGCTCGGGCCGGATTCCCCATTCCCCTTGTCCGTGGCGCTCTTGTACTTGGAATCGTCGACCCACGTGATAGCCACGAAGTAGGCCCCTTCCGCGGCCGCCCCGCTCGCTACGGTCGTGAGGTTCCCCGACTCGCTCCATTCGCCGGCCCCGAACTCATGGAGCGCTCCAGGGCAAGCCATGGGAGACAACACCAGAGGGACCCCGAGATTCATGACCATCGGCCAGACGCGCGACCGTAGTTCGTCTGCATACAGCGTCGCCTTCTTCTCGAAACGGTCTGAAACCTTCCTGGCGTAAGCAGCACGAAAAAGCCTTTGCAGGGCGTAGTAGGTGACCCACTGCTTCAGGTGGGACATGTACCCCGGCTGCTGGCTGGTGACGCAGACCTGGGAAAGATGAAAGCGTGGTACGTTGCCGGGCGTTGCTACTGGCCAGACGTTCAGCAGCGCCCCGATGTGCGGAGCACTGATTCCGGGGGGGGCCATGTGACCGAAGCTCTGTGCGGCATCCAGAAGCCGACGTCCACACTCGTCGCATGCCTGGCGACCCAGGCCATTCACTCCGTCGATGGCAAGCTGCTCTGTTGTGACAACGGAAGGGGTCTCGCCATCGATCATGGCGAGGTCGGCTTGGCGGACAAAGTCGCGGTCAGTCCAGAGCATTTTGGTGCCCCCTGAAAATCAAAACTGCCGCCGGCCGCCAAGACCTGGTTGGGTCCCAAGCGGCCGAGCGGCAGCCTTGGAAGCTCGTTGATTCCTGGTTACGGGTTCGGGCCGCCGAACGGGAAGATGGTATCCAGCAGGTCCTCGACCCCTGGGCTGTGGATGCATCTCACGCTCCGAACGCGGCTCAGGGCATCCAGAAGGTCGTACAGGTCGTTTGGCTTCAGGTCGCACCTGATCCGCTTCACGCTTCCGCCCGCGGTAAACGCGCCGTTGCCGGACGAGCCGTCGAGCGTGAACGTATTGGCGTCCACGCGGGTCACCGCGAAGTAACCATTGGCCGCCGTGTTGCCGCCGACGTTGTAGACTGCGACCTTGTCGCTGGTCTGAAGCCCGTGCGCCGTCGACGTAACGGAGATGGGCGTCGCGTTGGTCGCCCCCGTGATCGCCGTGGCTGCCAGCGCCGTGGCCTTATCGAGCACGGCACGAATCTGAGCGTTTGTCAGTTTTGGCATGGTGTTTTTTCCCCTTCTTTCGCTGGCGGCGGCCCTGCAAAAACCGCCGCCAGAAAGGGCGGAGTCTTTACGACTCCAGCCAGGCCTCGTAGTCCACCGATGGCGACGCCCCCGTGATCTCGTCCAACTGGCAACGGATCACGGCGCTCGCGGTCCCGAACCGTAGCGATGGGAAGTCGTTCTTGGTGACGCTGAAAACCTTCGGGGCGTCCGCCTCAACCTTGCCCTGCACGCTGAACGCCGGGCCGGGCAGTTGCGCGGTGAAGGCGTTCACCGAATCCGGGAAACTGAAACGAATCTTCCCGCCAGCCGGCACCGCCTTCAGGACCTTAAGATGCAGAGTCCAGTACCCCGAGATGCCGGAGACATCGACGCTGGAGCCGTTGGCAGCAGCCGTCCTGGTGACCTTCGCCTGAACAGAGGTGATAGCCATGGTTGTTTACTCCCTTTCGTGTTTTCCTTTTCCGCCCGCCCCCCCCGCGCTCAGGCCAACAGCCTGGGCCATTTAGGGGTTGACGATCCTGATGTTCTGCAACGCCCGTTTCATTTCCTGCTCCGCCAACTTCGCCCCATGCTCTGACTGACGCTTCTCGTAGGCCCGAACCTCGACGTCAGTCGCAACCCGGTGTGTCTGATCCACAAGGCAGCGGGCGGCCGTCAGTGAATCAGCCAGCACCACAGAACCAGGCAACGTGCCCTTGTCGTGGTTGGCAATCGAGATGAGCCAGTGATCCTTCTCCGACCCGATCTCCGCTTGCTTCTCCCGCACCACCCTCCAGTAACTTCGTGCGTCCATGTTTTGTCCTCTCCGTGTCCGGGGGGGGCCGCTGGCAGACGACCCCCCTGCATTTTATCAGCCCGGTTAGCTGAGTAACCGCACCCCGAACTGGCCGCGCAGCACGGCAGAACCGTAGAGCACGTCGACCGTGAACTGCTGCGACAGCGTGTTCGGCTGGTAGCTCATCACCACCCGAAGTCCGAAACTCCCGAACTCCGCGAACTCGGCGATGGCCCCGGTGCCAGGCAGCGGCTGAGGGAGCCGACGAGTCACCAGGGCGAAGGCGTCCCGCGCGAAGGCCAGGTTGTAGATCGTCGAACCGACCTTCTTCACGTTCTGGCTGCGGAAAACTTCGAAGTTCTTCAGCCGCCCCACCATGCCCGTGCGGATGGCCGAGCCTTCGCCAACCTTCTCCGCCTCGGTAAAGCGTGGAAGCTGGCGGACGTCCCCATACCCGTCGCCGCTCAGCACGAGCACGCGGCCAGCGGCCTCGGGGACCTTCGCCGCAAACAGGCTGCGCTCGGCGGCGTCCACCGCGGACTCCGTGATGGCGGTGTTGGCCGTGCCCACGTCGGCGTTGTATGTCAACAGGGCGTACAGCCCGAACAGGTCGGCCTCGATCCTCTCCGCCACAGCAATCACCGAGGGGTCCATGTAGGTCCGAATCAGATCCGGGCTGGCCAGGGCCTTGGCGATGTCCGTGATGACAAAGGTGGACTCGGCGTGTGTGTTCAGAACGACCTGGGCGTTACCGAGCGCCGGGTTCTGGTTTGTGACCGACCCGCCCTCGGCGATGTTACTCGCCACCATCGGAGGCGCGATGGGGACGTTGACCGTGTCGCCTACCGCCGCCAGATCGGACTCGTAACTGCGGTTGACCAGGTTCCCCATCACGAGGTTGGACACCAGCGCCGGAAGCGCATCGGTGGCCACCATCTTGACAATTGCCTGCGCTGCATTCTGGCTCGTGATTTCGTTTGCCATGTGTGTTCACCCCTCTTTTTGAAGGTCTCCTGTTTCCTTTCCTTTTTCCCCTATTGGCCGACTCCCAGTGCCACTCGGGTTGCTCCGAGAATCCTGACCCGATCAGCCGCCGTCATCCCCTGTTTGATCTCGTCGAGGGATGCCTTACCGCCCACTGCCGGCTTCCCGCCAGGCCCCGCCCCGGCCCCGCGCTGCTCTTTCGGGGCCAGCAGGTTTGGCATGGCGGCCAATTGCTCATCCACGAACTTCTCCAAAGGCAGGCCGCCGGCCACAAGTTCGCCAGACTCGGTGCGGCTGATTTCCGCTGTGACGCCACGCACGAAGCTCGCGCGAGATGCGTCGTTGGCGAAAGCGTACTTCCCAACGGCGGTCAGCAGCGCCGACTGCCGTTCCGTCAGGTCCGCCTTTTCCTCAGCCTTTTTCCTGGCCTCGGATTCGGAATTCACGCGCCCTTCGAGCGTCTTGGTCAGCTTGGTCAGGTCGGCGATCTGTGCGTTCAATTGCGGATCGCCCTTGTCTTTGTCCTTGTCGGCATCCGGCTTCGGCTTCAGGGCCTCAACGGCACTCACGATCCCCGTGATCTGCTCCGTAACACCCTTCAGTGCTGTCGGCAGGTCGGTCTTGAGAAACCCGGCCTTGAAATCCGCGATCCCCCTTGCGACGGCCGCCGTCACATCTTCCAGGTTCAGCGGCTTTGGTTCGGCGTTCGGTTCTGGCATTTGCCTTTTGTCCTCTCCGTGTCCACCCGTGGCTTTTTCGGGCGGCGGGTTCGTGGTGGCCAACCCCCGCCGCCCTCGGGCCACGGATTACTTTCAGCGTAACATGGCCTCCAAGCGTTTTTCGTGCAACAGCCATGCAAGCGAGGGGCGCAGGAATCGCCATTTGGCGCTAACCCCATGCGCTGCAACGACTTGCCGCCACGCTGAAAATCTTGAGCAAGCCTACTCACCGCCGAATCCACCGGCCGCGGCTCCGCCCATCGCGTTTTCCATTTCCTTGAGTCGCTCCTCTTTCTCCGCTGCATCGCGATCACTTTTGGGCGGGGCCGATTCCAGTTCCTTCATGACCTTGTCTCGCACGCTCTGCTCAACGTCTCCGAGGGCGGCTGTCGCCACGCGCTTCGCAAGAATCAGATCGAGCGTGTCACTTGGAAGTGCCAGACGTCGGACTGCTTCCGTATCCAGAACCTCCTTCTCTGTATCAGCCTCATCGAAGCTGAACCCGCGAACCGTAATGGGTTCGGCATCGTCAGCTTTGCCAAGAAGCCCGCCGCGCGCCGTCAGAACGTCGCGGAGCACGCTCTTCATCCCGGCTCGCACGCGATCACCGAAGTCGTTCAAGACGTCGTGCGCCGGCATCATGTCCAGTTCCTTCGAATACCCGGACTGCATCGCTGGCGTGGCAGCGGCGCTCCGGCCCTGGGCCTGCAAGTATGCCTGGCGGTAGGCCTCTTCACGGAGAGAGTCCAACCGCTGCGCGGAGCGCTCGAAGGAGACCCCTCCCGGCTCCGCATACGAGACGCTCGAACCCTTCCCAAGTTTGAAGTACCCCAACTCGCTCAACGTCACATTGGTGATTTCGTCATCCGTGATGATCACCGGCATCGCCAGATTTGCGACGAAGAGCGCCCACTTGTAGGTGTTATCGGTGTTGATGTGGTCGATCAACTGCAGATGGGTCCGGTTTCCAATCCACAGCGTGTCCGCGATGCTGAGGCGGCAAATCGGGACGCGCTTTGCGGCCGCCAGCGCGTGGATTCCTGAATCCAACAGCACGGCCTCGTCCTTCTTTTCCCGCTCGCCAACCTTGGTTCTGCGCTCGTAGACGGCGAACTCCTGGGTGCTGAAGTAATTCCATCGTTCGATGCAGACAGCAACATCCGCCAGGAATCCCTGCTCAATGTGCTCTGTCGCAATGACGGCCCACTCCAGGTTCCCCCAGGGGTCCATCTTCCAGTTGATGATGTTCAGTGGGGCGTAGGCGACCAAGTATGGGTCGAGCAATCCGGCCGCGACCTGCTCGGCGTAATTTTCCGGCGTGGACACACGGGCAGGAAGGTCGAGAAGCACGTAGGCGTTCTGATAGAGCAGCATGTAGCGGAACACGCGCCGGAAGAGGTCAACGAAGGTCGTACCCTGGCGGTCGCAGTTCTCAAGGAAGCCCTTCAGGAAGGCATCCTCGGCGGGGAGGTCGATTTCGGGGTCACGTCGAAACAGCGCGCTCTCGTACCAGCCCGCGATGGTGCCGAGGATGTTCTGGTAGGTAAACATCTGGAGCCTGGCCTCATAGACCTCGTTCGGCTCCTTCGGCCGCCTTATCAGAAACAGCCCGGCCTTGGATTTCAGGTGAGCGCCCCCCTCGCATAGCAGACTCACCGTCTCCCACGTGCCAGCATTGGAGGTCCAATCGGGGTGCTTTGCGTCAAGCACGCTGGCTTTAACCGTAGATGGAAATGGTTGCGCCACGCCTTACTCCATGTGTTCCCTGTGCGCGGTGTCTCCAGAGGAAGTGGTGGACCGGGTGGGGATCGAACCCACGACCTCCTGAATGCAAATCAGGCGCTCTCCCAGCTGAGCTACCTGGCCCATCCTACTTCGTCCAGTAGGCGACCATCACATCTTCGTTCGCTACGTTCGCGTCAACCCAATACTCGGAAAGCTGGAGGCCATTCGCGCCAGACAGGTCCTCGACCCAGAACTCGTCTGCGATGGCTCCGCTGACCCCGGTTGTCCAGAGTTCCTTCAGGACACCCGCTCCCGTGGTCTTGTTGAATCCGCTCAACCCGACGAACGTCCGCCCCGTCTGGCCGATAACGGCAGCAAAGCGGATGCGCTGCGCTCGGATCGTCGCATCGGTCGTCACCTGGACCGGAGTTCCCGGAGTGACGACGTTGACCTGCCCAAGTGAGAATGCTTGCATTTGTTTTTTTCAAAAACCTCCATTATCGATGGAGGCCAGCCCCCGTCTGATTACCAGTCTATCACGGAGGGCCAAGCTTAAAAACACTAATTTGCGGAAAGCGTTCCTGTGTGGGGGGCTGTTCGTCGCCCCGGCAGGCGGCCGGCGGCAGGTATTCGACCCGGCAGTGGTGTGCGAGAGACTCCCCCGTTGTGAAACCAGTGCATGCTTTCCTCGATGTACCGTCCAAGCAACATGCTCAGCAGGCCCTCGACACGCTCCGCTTCCTCGATTGTGAACGGGTAGCTTTTCCCGCCGCACTTCATCCTGGGAACCTCGAAGGTGATTGAGCAGGACATCAGTTTCTTGCCAGCCAGGGGAGGGGCCTGGCGCAAAACCTCATGGACATCCCACCTCAAAAGCCCCCCGTTAAGGTCATAGCGGATGTTCTTGGCAATCTCCAGGCCAGGAATGGCTTGGCCGAAAAGTTGGCCGGCAGCCAGCATACCGGTTACCAACAGAGAAAAACGAAAAGCAAAACGGAACATCGGTCACCCCCTCGGGTCGTCCGCTGGCCAAACCTGCCGCCGGCGCGTGAACATCTCCTTCAGGATAGCATCGCGGTCTCTGCGCCGCAAGACCCTGGAGCGCCAATGAGCCACGAGGATAAAAACCAGCGGCACGAACCCCAAAAGCACGTACCACGGAACTAACGAAAAAACTGTCATCCCCATATCATGCACCTGGAGGCCCCCGATGGATTCGGAACCACCGAATGGCCGATTACGAGTCGGCTGCTGTTACCACTGAGCCAGGGGGCCCCTGAACTGATTCTAGCATCGTTCAGGTTTGCGTCAGATTGCGTCAAATACCCTTCAGGACGGCGGCCATACGACCGGACCTTGTTGGTCGCCTATCCTTGGTGTCGATGAGCAATCCAATGGCTTTCAATTCTGCGATCCGTGCGCCCGCCGTCTGGTGGAGTATTCCTAGCTCAACCTCGACCTCGTCGCACGTCGATGGCCTCCGTCTGCAGACCTCAAGGATCGCCGACGACATGGCTTTCTTGCGGTTAATGATCGAGGCATGTGCTGCAGCGGATTCCGGGTTGCCTTTGTGCCGGCGCGCGCAGATATCGAACATCAAGTCCAGTTGGCTCATTGCGGCGGCACAAATCTCTTCACGACAGAATCGGCTCCGGCCCCCGTCTCGGAATAATGGGTTGGGCGTCTGTGCTCAAGCCTGGACGGGCATCTCCTGTAAGGGCACCTTGGCCTGCCAAGCGTTATGAGCAGGACGCGACCGCATTCCCCGCATCGAGGCGTGTTTGGGTTATGGGTCATCAAGAAAAAGGTTGTTCTCCATGGCGTACTGCCGCAGGGAGCGGTGGGCGGCCGTCAGAATGGTGAACGCCTCGCCTTCTGCCTCAATAACGGCCCTCATCATCGATGGGGCCAGGACCCTATGCATCAGGGAGTTCACTTCCTGATACAGGGACAGGGCCTCGCGGACCTCGCCGAGCACGGTTGCTGAAATGGTCATAGCCCTCCGAGAAAGCGATTGCTAAACAGGGGGAGGTTGCGGCTGCCTGCGCTTCTTCAGGCGGCCGCTCATCACCTCGACCAAGAGGTCGCGGATCATGTTGCGGCTCCGGCAGATGACTTCCGCGTTCGCCTCATCCTCCTGGTGTTCTGCGTCGCTGTTGTCGATCAATCCGAACGTCGCGGCAAAAAGTTCTCCGCTCCCGTTCTTGAGGTTCCGACAGCCTCCAGGCGCGTCGTCACCGGGTGGTTCGATGGACCACGGCCCTCGCGACGCCACGCGCAGGAACTTCTGAAGCTCCCGGATTTCTTTTATCTTGATCATGCGGCCCTTTTTGCCTCTCTGCGCTTTCCCTCCAGCTATTCCGGCGCGAACTGCTTCTCCAGTAACTTTGCCTTGTACCATTCCGGCAGACCGCGTATGATCCCTCGCCGGATTTGCGGCCAGGCCCAAGACCACAGAACATGGCGAATTTCGTCGCCGCACTCGCGTTCCACGTCCTCTGGAACCTCCAGAATAAGCGCGCCGATGTCGCGCGGACTGTTTTCCAGCGTGCCGCTTTCGAGTAGGTGCTGAACCGCCTTCGCCCACCGCGTTTCTGCCCTGTACTGCGAGCAGATGCGTTCCAGGATATCCCCGCTTTGCGGGTTGGCCTGTTTCCACTGGTGCGCGTGGACCTCCCTGTATGCCGGCGAGACGTATTTGCCCATGAGGCACTTCTTGTCCCGACCAAAAAGACCGTACCCCGCTGGCTTGATCACGACGCCTTCGATCTTCTGGCCTCCAAGGATGCTGGTGGTCTCCAGGAGGGCGACGAACTGCTCTGTCCCCGCAACCACCCCCTCGAAGAGGAGGGGCACAACCTCAAGCCCGAGGCGGCCGGCTTCTTTGGATTTTTCGTGGACGGATAGGTAGGACTCCAGTCCAGTAGAAACATCGAAAAGGATCAGATTCTTTTCAGGAACTCGCCCGTAGGCCAAGGCGTTGTGGTGTGGTTTCGACAGGAACTCAGCCCGGTACGTCCAGTCCGGTTTCAGCAGGGGAGCCAGGCCCTTGGCCGTCTGGACCGCCTTGGCGAACATCTTCTCTGGAGCGCCCAACTGGATTTCCTTGCCCTTCGAACGGACGCGGAGTTCTCCGTCGTCGTCCACTCCAAACGCGAATTGGGAGCCGTCGATTTTCTCCTCGACAATCACTGGACCGCTGAAAAGTTCCGCGACAGCCGCGTGACCGAGGTTGTAAATCGACGGGTAGCTGGTCCAGCTTTCCAAGACTTTTACTTTACCCTCCAGCCAGTGTTATCGTCACAAACCGAGAAATTCTGTTTAGGTTTGGTTGCGCTCTGCCAGACTGAGCTACGTGCGATCAGGTCCCGTAGAGGTGTGTCGAGAGGAATGCCTGTCCGCCCGGCCACGTTGATGGCGTACCGCCGTGGGTCGTTTGCGTCCGCGGCCGGCGCGTAGCGCTCGAACATCTCTGCCAGGTTTGGGCTGCGGCTCTGATGGTAGTGGCCGTCAATGTACTTCCCAACCAGTACGGCGAGGACCCGCCAGCCCTCAACCAAGCCGGCCCCCACGTTGCCCTTCGCCCAGGCGCGGAAGTCCACCTTGCCATCTGCCTTCGGATACGGCGCGCCCTTGTTCTTCCACTGGATTATGTTTCCAGGGTTGCAGTTGCGCTGCGCCAGGGTCGGGAACGCGATCCCCCTGCTACGTGCCTGCTCCAACGTGACGTAGAATCCTTCCTCGTGCCCGATGGCGTCCGTGATCAGCGAGACCAGCAGTCCTCGTGTCATCACTTCATTATACCAATGGCTTTCAGTGGGGGCCGGCGGGGTCGAAGATGAGAGCGATGCCCAACGAAAAGAATCGACCTGGGCAGGCCGGCGCTTCGGCCTCCTCCGCGTCATCGCTCCCTGGGGATATTGCCGCCGGTCTGCGCCGAAGCCCCTGGCCCGCCTCGCTCTTTCGCTGCGTCCGCGAGCGAGTCCCCCGAGGGGCCGTTGCAGGGGGCTAATCGATGGGTGTTTTGTGATCATCCGTCTAACGGTCGGGGCGCACCTTGACGATATCATTGTTTGAATGGGAAAGGGCGTGATGGGAAAGACCTGGTGGGGCGAATGACCCAAGCGATGGGAAAGAAAAACGGGCAAGATCATTGACCTCTAACCCGGTGCCAACGCGCCGGTAGCGCCTTCCTGCGTGGCCACATGGGGAGGGCACAGCGGACCCGGAGGTGAAACCATGAGCGGCTACTACCCGGACGGTTGCACGCAGGCGGACTTCGACCGGGCGATGGAAGGGCTGGACGACCCCGACGAACAGAAAGCAGAGGCGCGCGAGGAGCGCAACTGGACGGAATCTTTTCAGGAGAATCCTGAGGGCATGACGCTGGAGGAATTCGAAAATGCAATTGACGGACGCGATTTCCCGGAAGTCTTTCTAGTATGACGCGCGTGGTCAACGGCCAGCTTGAGGAGTTCGACGTTTACATCGGCAGGCCCTCACCATATGCCAGGTTTAGCGTGGCGAGCCGTGACGAGGCGGTCGCGCGATTCCGCGAGTGGTTCTTGTCTCAGCCCAATCTCGTCGCACGCGCCCGGCGAGAACTCAAAGGCAAGACGCTCGGATGTTGGTGTAAGCCAGCCGCATGTCACGGGGACGTGATCGCGGAGGTCGTGGATGCTTCCTGAAACGACCAAGGCCGAAGCGCTGAAAGGTCGCATGTACGAGCGCGCCGTCCTGGAACGCTCCGCGCTCCCGCTGTGCTGGTTCGACGCCGCCGGATACCGCGTAGAGCTTTTCATCTTCTCGGATGGTTCGGTTGCGGCATGGCAGGCTAGCAAGAAAGATCAGGGGCTTGGCACCGTGGTGGGAGCAGGAAAGGATTTCACATCATGACCATTTCAAGCAACCGTAAGTCCTTGATTCTACGGTAAATATAAGCCTTGACATGCGGCCCCATTGAAGCTAAACTGTATCTGTAAGCCGCTACCAGCGGCAGGAGACGGAAAATGGAAATCACCAGCGGAGTATACAGCCACGGCGCCTACGGGTATTCCAGCGACCCACCCGGCACCACCATGGCTCTCTACCATTGTGGCGTCCACATTTACAAGCGCCGGCTCTACGATCACAACCCGGTGGGCTACGTCGGAGATCACAGCAGCCCGTGCATGCACCCCACGCGCAAGTACGCTCGCGCCTGCCCCAACCGTGCCGCATGGCTTACGGTCGGCGATGGTGCGACAGCCCCCTCCGGCTCGTAATCGGCCACCTCCGCCGTGCGCCACTCCGCGCAAGCGGAGCGTCCGGCGTGGTCGTCGGGGCCGCTACGTAACGCGGCAATATCCGGACGCAGCGAAAGAGCGAGGCGGGCCAGGGGCTTCGGCGCAGACCGGCCGCCTGGAAAAAACAGGACCGTTACTTGTCCAGAAGGTTGCACAGCCTGTTCAGGGCCGTCGTGTTCTCCTGTACGATAGATCGGAAACTAGTTGCAACCTCCCGTAGGCCGTCCTCGCTGCGCTTCCGGTCCATGCGGTAGAAATAGAAGATGATCCCCGCAAGCGCGCCGCCCACCCCCAACGAAGAAAACCACCGAAGCGACGGCTCCAGATCGTGAGCGAGAAGAAACAGGGCCATGGGCGGCCACAACGTGAACAGGAGCAAATAGGTCTTGGCGATCATTTGATGGGCCTGCCTTTCATGGGGGGATTGAGGTACGTCCCGAGTGGGTAGACACCATAGGGCTTGGTTTCCGCGAAGGCCTGGCCGAGTACCTGCTTGATCCGGTAGGCCACATAAAAATATCTGTCACGGTTGACGCCTGTTACGATACAGGTCCTCCCCCGCTCCTCTCCTAGAATCCACCGCCGCCGGAAGAAAGCAAACTGCTGGCTCGTCAGGTTCCGGCGCGCGATCAGCGTGACGTCCGAGATGTAATCGATCTTGCGGAACGTCCCGGTCGTCCGGTGCAAACTGAACTCCAGTTGTTCGACGAACCGAGCATAGGCTTCCATGCACGAGTCGAAGATTTTGCGGTAGGCACAATGGCAGATTCTCCGTTCAACTATGCCGGTCCCATAACACCTACCGCAGTCCTTGTCTGCCATGTACTGCCGAGGCAGAAGGCGAGACTCGCTCGACGGTTCGTCTTTCGATTCTTCTTCCTCTTCGTGGATCAGTCCGGCAAGTACAGCAGCAGCAGCCATGTGACCTCCGCCGGTGACAACCACTGTCGTTCCCATGGTTGTAATGTTTTTGCTACCCCTCTCCCCCAAGGGTAGCACGACGGTAGTGTCTGAAAGGTGCGTTGGGCCGTCCTCAGTATTATCACGCGCACCGGGGAAAGGTTGCGCCAGTGGTGCAAGCGGCTCACCAGGTTGACCTACGCCTTCTCGAAAAAGTGGGATAATCTAAAGGCAGCTGCAAGGCCACGTCCTTTGCGTCTACGCGCAACGGATGCGCCCCGGCAGGAGCGTCAACTTCTGCCGGGGCTTTTGTCTTTTCAACCACGGTACTAGTATACGTGAGCGGTCACGTAATGTCAACAAGAATCTCTTGACTTTTTCGTAACCGCTCACGTATACTAGGAGCCGTGGGTAAACGAAAGAATCCAGCCGCCGTCGCCTTGGGGCGTAGGGGTGGCCAAAAAGGCGGCGCAGCACGGGCCGCCAAGATGACGCCGGAGCAACGTAGTGAAAGTGCCAGAAAGGCCGTCAGCGCCAGATGGGCTAGAATCAGAGCGCAAAAGGCGGTAGACTGAGTTTGGTACCCCCGGCCCGACTTGAACGGGCATCCCGAGCTTAGTAGGCAGGTGCTCTATCCGGTTGAGCTACGGGGGCCAAAACGCCGGGGGGCGCATCTAGGCATGCGCTCTCCGGTACCTTCCTGGTTTTGTTGTCCCACAGCTAGAAGGGTACGTCATCGTCACCGATTTCCTCTACGGCCTCCTTTTCGTGTTCATCAACAAGCCCGAAAGTCGCAGGCGGCTCTTCTGTTGTGGCTTCCTGATGATTCTGGTTGAGTTCGATTAGACCGAACGTGTTCGGGGCAGGCCGCGTGAATACTTCCTCATTCCTGACGTATCCTGCCAGGCTGCCAGTGAGGGCCAAGCGGTTTTTCTTGTCCGCTGTCCGGCCCATGGCTTTGAGAATCTCCGTAATATGCAGCGGCTTCCCCGCCGCCTTGATGGCATCCCTAGCTTGAGCAATCGCCGTTCCGGGCCGGAGAGTACGTTCCGGACTGGCTGCCGATGCATCTTTCGGAAGCAGCCGAATGGTATCTTGCAGCCCCTGCATGTAGGCGTTCGCCTCCCGAATTTTCAGGTTAAGCTCGACGACCTCTTGTTGCTTTCTTTCAATTCTCTTCTGGAGTTCTTCACGCAAGCCCATTGGCACTTTTCCTCACGGAATCACTATAGCATGGGAGTAGAGGAAAGGCAAAACTGATTGCCGAGTATGGTGGACTAGTTAAACCATCTGTGGAAAAACCTGTGGAAATCTATCCTTTCCAAGCACTTAACAGATGTGGTACCATTCAGGAAGGAGCTTGTATGGAAAACAGCGTTTCGTATGACGAATTTGTCGTCGGACTGGAAAATCGCAAGAAGACTGCACCAAACGGGGCCGAGTACTGGCTGGGGCGCGATATCCAACGCGCCCTTGGGTACGCTAGGTGGGAGAGCTTTCGGGACGTGATAGAGAAGGCCCAAATGGCCTGCGAGAGCGCGGGCGTGGCTGCTGACAACCAATTTCGTCAAACGGCGAAGATGGTTGACATCGGAAGTGGAGCGCAACGGCAGATGGAGGAAAAGTGACGGGGCATCGTAAACATCTCCACGCTATGACCCCACTACCAGGCGGGCCGCCAAAAGAGAAGATTGGGGACCAGGGCGAAATCCCGTTTTGATCCGTCAACGCACCTTTCAGACACTGCCAGCACGACCGGCGGTCAGATTGGGGGTGCGCCGGCCATCAAGCCAGCTTTCGGGCGGATGCCGAACTTCTGCCAAGCGAAGTACCCCAACGCGTCCGAGAGATGGGTTAGCTTGAAGTTCCCTTTGTCTATATCGCCGTAGGCGTTCCCGCTGGCATCCGTTTTCCAGGAAACCTGACGGAAATCTGTCATTAACCCTGCGCAGGACTGATCCACGAAGAGACGTCTGGACCCGTTGTACGCCTTCAGGAGGGCGTTCATGGAATTCACCCGGTCCTTGACGGGTGGGTTGGCGGGGGGGACGTGGTACGTAGGGGCGTAGTTGGGGTGCTGGCCGAGAACCTGGCGCACCTGTACCCAGTCGGTTACCCCCGTCGCCCCCTGACGCGCACCGCCGCTGGCGTCGCCGTATACCTCGACGTGGAGCTTGCGGCCGGCCCGTGTCCACTGATTGGTGTAGTTCAGGAACGCATCACATGCCTGCGTCGTGCTGGCGTCTGGCAGAACAAGCTCGTGGAGAATCTGGACTTCTCCGCGGTCGTCGTATTGCCCGATGATGCTGCTCTCACGGATGACGTTGAAGTCCATCGCCCAAAAGAGCGGGCGAGTCGGGTCGTACCCCCCCTCCCGGATATTCTCGTCCCCGAAACAGTAGTAGACCTGCCCGCTGAACACGTTAAGGTAAAGACCAAGCGCCTCCTGTTGGTAGAACTTCTCATCGTAGCTGCTCTTCAGCTTCTCATAGAAGTCCGGTGTGCTCTTCAGGATAGCGGTGTTCTCGAATGGTTGCGCGATGACAGCTTCGTGGTCCGGTAGCCGGCGGGCCGGGTCCACAAATCTGCTGTACACCCAATCAAACCCCTTTGGGGTCCATGCACCGAAGCCGCACAGCAGAGTGGCCTTCGGGTGCCGCAGACGGCCGTCGAGACGCTTCAGGGATTCCTCTTTGCAGTACGTCATCTCGTCGACCCCGAACCAGGCCAAGTTTGGACCGCGGAGGCGTTCCGGGTTCTCCATCGTGCGGAGTAATATCGTGCTCCCGATTTGTGTCAGCTTGATGTGGGAGTTTTTGATGTGGAGATACGGAATTTGAAATTGATTTAGTTGCGCCAGAATTTCTGGTACATCGACATCGTATAGCATGCGGTATGTCGGGGCGGCAATCAAGCCAACCAAACCAGGATTCACGGTCGATAGCCGGATGGATTCGTGCGCAAGGGCCACCGTCTTCCCGCTTCCGAGCGGGCCGGAGAACCCCTTATACCGGGCGGTGCTCCTCCAGAATCGAAGCTGACTGGGGTATCCGTCCCCGCCATCAGGACTCCGATATTTGATTGTTCTTACGCGCCGGAGCATGAGGCCTTCGCGCAGCGCCTTCAGAGCAGTGCTGTTGCGGGAAGTGGCCCGCCGCCCTCAATCTGTGCCTCCTTCACCGCCGCCCGACTTCGCCTGCTCCACGAACCTTCCGTTAGCACGCCTGCCGCGCGCGCAGCGTGCAGCCACAGATGGCAGACCTGGAAGGCTGCGTACAGAAAATCGTCGCGACGCTGTGCCGGCATTGAGAACTTCTCAAGCGGCGGAAACTGGCAGCGCATTTCACGGATGAGCGCCCTGTACGCCGCACGCTGCGCGCCGCTCACTAGCTCATCGTCACTCGGTTTTTTTAGTTTCATCTGTGTACTCGAATCGGTACTCAATACCCTTATCGTCAGCCCCGGCCTGTTCCGACACTTCTTTGAACGCCTGGATGCTCCTCAAAAGCATGAGCGCCGCATCGCGGATTGCGAACTTGCCGGGCTTGATGATGTTGGTGATCTTCCCGTTCTCCTCCGTCGTCGTGATCTGGGCCAGCGGGAAGTCGAGCATCTGGTTAGCTTTCTCCAGGGCCTTGTTCCTGAACCGGAAAACAGCCAGCTTGAAGTCCCGTTGCTCCTCGTCAAGCATCCCCTGCTCAACCCTGGCCGCCTCTTCCATCTGGCGAACGCGAATGCGCTCCAGGTTGTTGTCCCACTCTCGCGCCCGGTCCTTCCATCTGTTCGCCGCCGACCAGTTGAAGATGGTGCTACGAGCGGAACGTGGCGGGTTCGCCTCTTGACCATAAAACTTGATGGAAGCCGCCAGAAGGCTCCTGTATTCGGGGGCCAACTCCATATAGACGCGGAAGGCCCTGTACTGTTTGGCTGTTTCCCCCGGCTGGCGCTCCCATGGATTGGTGGTTTCTGGAGCCAGTTCTGGCACAAGTGCTTACGTGACAGTGACTTTGCCGTTGTAGGGTGGAAGGTCAATCAGCGCCTCTGCGGCCCGAAGCATCTTCTTGGCCAGCCTCAGCGCACAGAGGCGAACGACGACTTCCTCGACCTCCAACCTTTTCACCACCGATTGACGACGCTTTTTACGTGTTCTGGTCACCGACAAGTCTCCTTGGCCCATTATGACACCAAACCGGCTCGGGGGGTGTAGCTGAACATAGGGAAGCCCGGGCCGATGCGCGATCAACCCGAAGGGATCGTGCCGTTTTGCCCCTTTGGATTTGACGCACGTCGCCGCCGGTCTCGCCTCGCCATCTTCATCGCCGTGCCAGAAGCTTGGCCCCTGCCGCGGTCATGGTTTTGCCAAAGAAATGGCACCGCAAGAGGCACAGTAACCGCTGTACTCTGGACGGTCAGTGGCCAGCTTTGTGGTGTACACCCATATCAGGTGTCTCGCCGCAGCAAGCTTCAACATCGCGGCGTGGCAATTGCCTTCCGCAGGCTGACCACCTCGGTGATCACGCCGCATTTCACTTCTTTTTTCGCGCATGGACATGTTTTTTTTAAGCCCGGCCCCCGGCTTCCCCGATACCGAGAGGCCGGGATCTTTCTTTTTGGGAAGCCGTCTTTCCTTTCTGGGCTGTCGGGGCCAACCCCTGAATTTTACTGCAACCTATATTTCGTCCATGGCTTCGAGAAACTTTACTCTACCACAATCATTCTCTGTTTGCTTGCAACACCAGAAAACGACAGGGAACGCAAACTGCCCTGAGGGTTTTTCCAGCTTCCTGGGTTGACATTATTATGGTTTCCGTAAGATCATGGAACCAAGAATGCGCTCGCGCACAAAACTTCCCATACCAGCCCCGGTTGGCTCAGAGTTCGAGAACTTCGACCGGCTCATGGCTGCTGTTCCGGCGGTGCCACGCTAAAGTCCTGTCTGGAGATGGACGAACTGAGATGAGGGCGAAACCAAATGCCCTGTGATACGATTCAAACGAACACCGTCGACCTGAGCGCATCGGATCACGGCCTTCTAAGGCTGGCGCTCGAAGCCCTGGGGTACGATGTTCAATCTCATCTAAACGGGGCCAGCCTGCTCTTCTACCGACGCGGCAGTTACGTTGGGGTCCACGAGGCCGGAAAGCTGGAGGTGGTCCAGGGGGCCGACATCGATGCCATCAAGCGTGCCTACTCGACCCAGGTCCTGAAGGCCGGTGCCGCCCGGTTCGGCTGGCGGCTGCAACAGAAGGATGATACCAGATTCGCCATCGCGAGGAGGGCGTGATGAACGACAACATCGAAATCACGATCCTGCCGGACGGCACACTGAAGATCGAGACCGACAAGGTGTCGATGCCGAACCACAAGAACGCCGAGGAGCTTCTTCAGTGGTTCGCCCGGATGACAGGCGGGGAGTCGAAGCGGGTCCGTAAACCGCACGCCCACGCCAACGTTCACCAACACGAGGAGGCGCATCAATGAGCCAGTGGTGTGATGACCACACGCCCCCGTCGCGCCTGGAAACGGTGCTGACCACAGTAGCGGTCATCGGACTCGCCCTGCTTTTCTGGTTCCCGTGGGGGCGATTATGAAAACAGGCCCCACTATCATCAGCTTAGATTGGGACTTCTTCGTCGAGGAGGACCCAAGTATGCCAGAAACGGGTGGGTGTGTCAAGTAAATTGTTACTCAAGTTTGAAAGGAGCAACCATGCAAGCACAGGTAGCTGAAGCAACGGGCGCGCCCCCGGCGCCCCCGTTCAACGGCGGGCAGGCCCCTGCGCCACGCCCCCCTATCAACATTTTCGACAAAGCGGTTTGCCTTGCCGTCACCTATTCGGGCATCGGGAATCGGCGCAAGGTCTCCACCGCAACCATCGAAGTTGATGCCGACAAGTCCATGATCGCCGTGAGCAAAATCCTTCTGGATAGCAAGGAGCTTCAGGCGATCCACCTACTGGACGCCAGGGTCCGTATCTACCTCCACGGTATCTGCCTTCCGAGCCTGTTCCGAAATGGCGTCTTTCTCCTACCCGTGGAACTCGTCGAGGAGGTGGAGGGCCGACTCAAGGATTTCGAGGTTGAGCGGAAAAATCTGGTCGATGACCTCGTCCGGGCCATTCCGCAGCGCGTCGGCGAGGCGGCCGCCCGGCTCCGCGGCCAGTTCAACGAGGATGACTACCCCGGCGTCGAGCGGGTGAGCGAGACCCAGTTCCGCGTGGCGGATGCATCGAAGATACGGAACGAGTTTGATCTGTCCTGGCAGTACGTCGCCTTCAGCGTGCCAGGCAAGCTGAAGCAAATCAACGCCTCCATCTTCGAGTCTGAGCGCAAGAAGGCGGAGCAGAAGTGGGCCGAGGCTACCATCGCCATTGAGCAGATGCTTCGCACGAGCATGTCATCCCTCGTGGACCACCTGGTAGACAGGCTTAGCGCCAGTCCCGATGGGAAGAGGAAGAGGTTCCACGCGACGGCCATCACCAACCTGCAGGAATTCCTCGGTACGTTCCGGGCCCGCAACATAACGGAGGACAAGGAATTGTCAGACCTGGTCGAGAGGGCGCAGCAATTGATCGACGGCGTGGACCCCGCTCTCCTTCGTACCAACGAGGGACTCCGTGACGTCATCCGCTCTGGTTTCGAGCAGATCAGGGGCAAACTGGATACAATGGTGGTCGACCAGCCGGACCGCATGATCACTTTTGACGACGAATAGGGTGGGGGGCCGCCAGCACCAAGGCGAGGAACCGTCTTGCACGTAACTTGTCCCAATTGCCATACGGAGTTTCCGTCCTCTGAGATCCCCGATGCCGTCCTGCTGTCAGAGCGTGGCCGGCGCAACTCGATGAGGCGAAAAGTACGCTCTGGCGCTCCCGCGGGCCGAAGGCGCAAGCGTTGCCGTGGATGCAAGAAGCTTTTTGGACAAACCTACTTTTCACGCCACAGGTGCGAAGGTGTAATTGACGATTAACATTAAGCCTTGACACACATCGCTTGTTGGGAGTAATATACTCCTAGGTGTAGGAAAAAGAAACAGTGACACTTAGGACGATTACGATGCACGCGCGTATCCTACAAACGATTGACGCGCGCCGGGTAAGGGAAGGGTGCCCGGACATTGGGGCGGCGGTCGAGGCACAAATTCTCGCTCTCCACATCGATGGATTGGAGGAGGAGGTGGAAAAGCACGGAAACAATTGGGACGACGCGCTGGGCCTCATCACAGGACGTCTTTACGGGAGGCTCCGATGATGAACATGCTCCAGCAATTCAAGGCGGCGCGCCGAGTCAGTACCCCACTCCTGGCAGTCCAGACGCCCGACCCGGCGGCGACCATTCGGACGATTATGGGAAGCCTCAACGGCGACGTCACCCCCGTGCTGGCCTGGGATATCGTCCAAGCGCTCCATGCGCGCAATGAGCCAGGGCAGGCCGTCCTGGACAAACTCCTGGGGGGTGGTGACCCGGCATTGACCACCGGCAACCCGACCGAGATGCTTAGTCTGCTCAAGGGCCTACCGGGAGCGACGCGCGGAAAACCTGGCGCTGTGGTGTTCATGCACAGCGCGAACAGATTCATCCAGGAGACCAGCGTAGCGCAGGCGGTCTGGAATCTTCGGGACCGATTCAAGATGGATCAGCGAACGCTGGTTATGCTCGGGCCGTCGTTCTCGTTCCCGACAGAAATCACGCAGGACGTGACGATCCTCGATGAACTCCTGCCGGACGCTGCGGAACTTGTGGAAATCGTCCAACGGTGCTTCAAATCGGCCGGCAAGGACAACGTCGATCCGCAGGTCCAGGAGCGCGCCGTCGATGCCCTGTTGGGCCTCGCAGCATTCCCGGCTGAGCAAGTCACCGCGATGAGCATGACGTCCCAGGGCCTTGACCTGGCTGGAGTTTGGGACCGGAAACGGCAGATGATCAACCAGACCCCGAGCCTTTCTGTCTGGCGCGGCGGGGAGTCATTCGCCAGCATCGGTGGCTGCCAGAACGTCAAGGAGTTCCTGCGCCGCGTGATGTTCGGTATGGAACGACCACGGTCCATCGTTTTCATCGATGAAATCGAGAAGGTCCTGGCCGGCACCGGCGACACATCTGGAACCAGCCAGGCCATCCTTGGGTACCTGCTCACGTGGATGCAGGACAACAACGCCACGGGGGCGATCTTCATCGGACCGCCCGGTGCGGCCAAGTCCGCCGTCAGCAAGGCCGCCGGGAACGAGGCCGGAATCCCCACCATCGCTCTGGACTTGAGCGGGGTCAAGAACAGCCTGGTCGGGGAGACGGAGGGCCGGATGAGGAACGCCCTCAAGGTCATCCAGGCCGTCTCACAGAACCGCGCCTTCTTCATCGCCACCTGTAATTCCATCGGGGTTCTACCGCCCGAGCTTCGAAGGCGTTTCACCTACGGGACGTTTTTCTTTGATCTGCCAACCGCTGAAGAGCGCGAGGCCTGCTGGAATATTTACTGCAAGACGTACAGCGTGGGCGGGGATATACCGGACGACGAGGGCTGGACGGGTGCGGAGGTTCGGCAGTGCGCGATGCTCGCCCGGCAATTGTCATGCTCTCTCCAGGAGGCGGCGAAGTACATCGTTCCCGTCTCTGTCAGCGCATCTGAGCAGATCGACCGGCTCCGGCAACAGGCATCTGGCCGGTTCCTGTCGGCCAGCAACCCTGGCATCTACCGCGCGGCCAAGCCTGCCACAGTGGGTTCGGGCGAAGCCCGCGCATTCGCATAGGGGGGGGGTGGGCTGCAAAAAAATGGCCAAGGCCAATGACAGCCAGATGATGGTCGAGAAGTACATGTCCAAGGTCGTCGCGATTGCCGAAAGTGTGTATGGGAATCTCCCGACTCGATTTGACCGGGAAGACCTAATACAAGAGGGAGCGTTGGGTCTCGTGGATGCCGCGGCAAAGTACGATTCAACCAAGAACGCGTCATTCGGTGCGTATGCCACGTACCGGGTCCGGGGGGCGATTCTGGACAGCTTGCGGCGGGGCGATTGGGTCTCGCGGACTTTGCGAAGGCAATCCAAACTGGCCGCCGCAAAGGAGCAGGATCTCGCAACAAGACTCGGCCGCAGCCCGACTGGATCTGAGATGGCACACGCGCTCGATGTCAGCCTGCGCACTTGGCAACGCATGTCGGCGCAGTTGTATGCCGCCGGCCTGGGGGAGAACTCGGCAGGGCACGGCGCGGAGGTCGACCAGCAGCCATCCACATACGATAGCCCAGAGCGTGCCTGCGCTAAGGCCGAACTCGCCAGTGCGCTGCTGTGTGCGATGCAGGGCCTGCGACCGCGATATCGGCGGGTGGTGGTCCTTCTGTACAGCCATGGGTGGACAATGAAGCAGATTGGGCGGGACCTCGGTGTCAACGAGAGCCGAACCAGCCAAATCCACAAGGCGGCCATACGAATCATGCGCGCCTCCATGCGCGACAGGGGGTTCACGAGCACGGCCCCTTTCCAGGAGGCCCTCGGGTGATTCAGGAGATGCGGAACTGTCCTTGTTGTCATCGCCGGATGCTCCCGCCAAAAGGCGGCGTAGAATCGCTCGATACTGCTTGCCAGAACACGGAATGCCGATATACGTTTGACCGCACGGGAAAGGTTTCGGGCCGGTGGACGGAGGGATACGGCGAGTGGAAGAAGCGTGGAAAACCATGACAACCTACCAGGAACACGCTGAGCATATCTGCGCCGTCCTTGGCGTCGATCAGGAAACAGCCAGACTCAGCGGCTTGGCCACGTATCTGGAATGCTATGTGGTTGGCCCGATAGTGGCAACGGTCGGGCAGGTCCTAAAAGACCTTGGAGAATCACCCAACGCAACGGGTATACTTGCGGCGGTCTTGAGGCTCAATCGGATACTACGGACAGCACCCAGCAGTGCGGCCCGGATGGAGGGACCACGAAAATCCCTCCGAAGAATGGATGGGGGAAGCAGCCCCAATTGATGAAAACTCCGGTTCGGGGTCGGCGCCTGTTCGCGGTGTGCAGACTAGCTCGGCGGCTAACGGCACAACCGAGGATGAGAACAAAGGCAGATTTGATCCGGGATGGCAAGGCCCGTCGGAGGAAGTCATGAACGTAGCACTACTGAATAGGATCCGTCAGCATATTACCGAGGATCCCCGTAGATTTTTTATGGGTGTTTTTTTTGCTTTGTGGGACGAGAGATGGTATACGACCAGTCCTTTCTCGGACGCCGACGAACCGGACGATGAACTGGACGATGAACTGGACGACGAACCCGAAGAAGCGGCTGCCCCCATGCTTCCTATAACCCCTCCCGCTTGTGGAACTGCTGCCTGCATCGCGGGATGGGCGTGTCTCTTGGGAGGTGATGAAGAACTCGCAACGAACATAAGGGACTTTCGGTCCGGGTGGCGCACAGTCGAATTCAGGGCTAGAGACCTTCTGGGTCTTGACGAATCCCAAGCCAGGCGCTTATTTTATCAGGGCCTCTGGCCCACCCAATTCGCCGTCCCCGCGCAGAGAATGTCTGTTGGAAGCGCGGAATATGCTCAGATCGCCTGCAAGCGTATCGATTGGATGATAAAAACGGGGGGGGAATGAACATGATCCAACCCTACACCACCAGAGAGGAAATAGCGGGACGGGCGGGTGACTGAAGCCTGGACAACATGAAAATGCCCCAAACCCAAACTGACCTAATGTACGCTGGCCTGCCAGAAAGTTTACGGGGCTGGGGCGAGTGGCTGGAAAGACCTAACGTCTATGCGAGAATCTGACGAACATGATATCGGAAAGTCGTGGGAGTCTTTCCGCCATCGGGGGTGTCCCGATGGGAAGGCGGCGGCTTTCTGTTTTGACCGTCGTGTGTTCAACTAGAACCCCGGTGGCGCGCTAGCGCGCCGCCGGGCCATTAAGAGAAAAAAACGGAGGGATTCGTGGCGGAAAACAGATCAATCGTACCCGCACCAATCGACAAGCGCGTCGTGGAGGTCAGGGGATTCCTGGAGAAGGCGACCCGTGATATCGCCCGAGCGATGCCCAAAATCCTGGCCGCCGACGGGAAGTCGATGGTGCCGAGGATCGACCCCGACAGATTCAAACGCATCATCCTTTCGCTGGTCGGACGGCCGGGCATGGACTACGTAACGCCTGTGAGCTTCGCCAAAGCCGCGATCCGTGCGGCGTCCCTGGGGCTGGACCCCGAGCCGACCCTCGGGCAATTCTCGCTCGTTCCATTCGGGAAGGAACTTCAGGTCATCGTCGGCTACCGTGGCATCATCGAGCTTGCGTTGCGATCCGACCGTGTCGAGTACGTGCGCGCCGATGTGGTCTACTCCGAGGACGTTTTTGTCTACAGCACGGGCCTGATTCAGGAGTTGAAGCACGAACCGAACCTCGACGCCGATCAAACCGGAAAGGAGCCGCGCCTGGCTTACGCCGTGGCGCTCCTGAAGGGTGGCTCCAGCATCGTGATGGTCCTCCCGAAGTGGAAAATCATGGCCCGCAAGGCCAGGTCCAAGGCGGTCGTCAGGGCGCAGGAAAAGAACGCGAAGTTGCGGCCAGGCGAAAAGCAGAGCACGACGCCGTGGGATACGGACCCGAACGCCATGTGGATGAAAACGGCGGTGCGCGCCCTGTGGCCGTGGCTGCCTCAATCGACCGACTCCCCGGTTTCCTTGGCCGTTGACGCCGATGCCGATGTGGATACCGAAGATCAACCCATCGAGGCGGAGTTCAATATCGTTGACGGGCAGGAGGAAGCCACGGACGAACCGCCCGCCCAAGAAGGACCTGCCAAGCCGCCGAAGAGCGGCACAGGCTTGAAGCTGTCGGATTTCGTGGAGTTCGAGCAGGACAGACTTCTCCATGCGATGAAAACCGCCGAGGGAATGAACCGCGCCAAGGTGGAAGCCTGGCTGGCGACTTTCCAAGGCAATGCCCAGGGCGCTCTCGACTATGCAGACGAGCGGCTGGCGATCAAAACGGAGGGAAGTAAATGAAACACGCAGCAACACCAGCCAGAATCGTAACAATCACGCCGCCGAACTTTCAGGTCGCGGCTTTCAAAATCACCGGAACCGCCCCATTGGTAATCCACCGAATGTCTGCCAAGCTCAAGTTCGAGATGTTGCAGCGGCAGACAACCGGCGGCGTCTCCAGCAGGGGCAAGAAGGTTCGGGAAGCACAGGACCCCGAAGCCATTTTCAACCTGGCCAGATACAGGAGCAGTCAGGGGTGGGACGGCTTTCATGCCGGGGCCATTCGCAACGCGATGATCTCGGCTTGCCGTGTGGCGAAATTCCACATGTCCCTTGCGAAGCTGTCCATCTTCGTCGAGGCCGATGGATGGGATGCGAGTGAGCCGCAGATCCCACTGATACGCATTGAGGGAGAAGCGGCGATGCAGCAGGACTTGGCCCGCGTTGAGACCGGCCAACCCTATGTGACGATTAGGGCGGCGTACTATAACTGGAAGGCGACAGTCAGGATCAGGTGGGACGCTGACCAGTTCAGTATTACCGACATATCGAATCTTTTATCCCGCGTTGGATTGCAAGTCGGGATCGGAGAAGGCCGCCCCGATAGCAAGAAGTCGAGCGGTCTGGGGTGGGGCTTGTTCGCCCTGGAGCAAAAGTAGGGGCAAAGGCAGGCGGGGCGAGGCAGGGCAAGGCAATGCAGGCAAGGCATGGCCGGGCAAGGTACGGCATGGCAGGCCAAGGCGTGGCAAGGCAGGCAGGGCCTGGTGGGGCGAGGCAGGCTTGTCTTGGTGAGGCGCTGGGGGGCTGGGCGTGGCCGGGCCCGGTAAGGGGCATTGGGGCAAGCCAAACAAAAAAAGCTGCCCCACATAATGAGGTAAAGGGGGAAACGAATGATAACCGACGAGAAACTGATCGCAGAACTTACGAACATTGCGGAGCAGAATGGCGGCACGATTCGACCGGATGACGTCGTTACAGCGGCGCAGCCGGAGGAATCTCCTCTCCATTCATTTTTCGATTGGAACGATTCCGAAGCAGCATACAAGTACCGACTCTGGCAGGCTCGCCAGCTTATCCGGGTGATGGTCACCTACGTCGGGGATGGCGAAAACAAAACTCCAACGAGGGTTTTTGTCAGCCTGACCACAGACCGCAAGTCCGGGAACGGCTACCGAAGCATCGTCAGCGTGCTTTCTGATACGGAACGTCGGCGACAACTCCTCGCCGACGCACTGACGGAGATGCTGGGCTTTCAAAAGAAGTACGCTGCGTTGAAGGAGCTTGCTGCGGTATTCTCTGCTATGTCCAACGTGATCGCGGAGCGGGGCGCACAGATCAGCTTTCCGATGGAGTTCAAAAAATGAACACAAGGCGAGAACGGAGGGCTGTATGAATCAGCCACAGCATTCGCTGTTGCCGATCATTACCCAGCGGCCCATCTCCAAGAGCACCGTGCGCGCGATGGGCTGCGAGCGTCACTATGCCGAGTACCATCTCGGCAATCCGATCCTCCGACAAGTCGCTTCCCCCCTCGCCCAAACGGGAACGGATTTCCATGTCTATCGACAGGAATACGTCGCACACCTGATCGATGTGGGGCAGGAACAAGACGGCCCGTGGGTTGAGGCTTGGCTGTCGAAACGGGCAGTGTCCGACGAGGCCCGCGCCATGATCGAGAGGGACCTTCGGTTCTTCCGGGTGGACCCGGAGGCCGTGTTCGGGAGCGAGGTTTTCCTGTCCATAAATCGCGACATGGAACCCCTGGAACGGCTGAGCGGCCTTGCGCCTGGCACCACGTCGGAGCGGCCGGACGCCTACGTTACAGGAATGCTGGACCTCTTGATTCTGTCAGGGGCGTTGGCTTCCATTGTAGATTACAAGACCGGCTGGAATGCCTCTGGCGTTCAGGATCACGAGGCCGCCATCAACGCCCTGCTGGTTTTCGCTCACTTCCAGCAGGTTGAGGAGGTCTACTTTACGTGGGAATTTGTGCGGGCCGGTGCCGGCAAACCTCCCGTCCGCTACACCAGGGATGATATGGACTGGCTCCGCCGCATGGCCCACAGCGCACACGCACGGCGCGAGGATATCGAACGGCGTCGGACCAGAGGCGAACCGCTGTCCGTAAACCCATTCGCTGGGCTGTGCCAGTTCTGCCAGTTGACGTGCCCGTTACGGGAAGCGGTCACCAGGGGCCTCGTGGAAATTCCTCCGATTCAAACAGACGATGACGCCAGGCTGATAGCGCAGCGAGTCGCGGTTGCGGAGGCATACGTTCGGGGCGGCCGCGCTCTGCTTCGTCCGTTTCTCGACCAGCGGGGAGCGCTTGACCTCGGAGGCGGGTACGAGGCTACAATGGCGGTGAGGACCGAGCAGAAGTTCCCGCTCGACGCTGTACTTCGGGTTCTTGGTCAGCAGGAATGGGGAATCCCGCTGAGTAGCCTGACCGTTTCGGCGTCAAAGCTGAAGGGCTATGCGAAGGCGAAGAAGCGAGCCGGCCTGTCGGAGCTTCTTGATGCTATCGCCATCAAGTGGCCAAAGTCAATCCTGCGGCTCGGAAAGGCGAACGACGAACTTGAGGAAGGGGATGTCTGAAGCCGAACACATAGCTAAGATTGAGGTGGAGCTGGAGCGCTACCGCCAGATGCTTGGCTGCCAGGAGAGAACGGTTCCGAGAACCTTCCGCATCGAGATGGCTATCACGCCGGATGGAGGAGTAGTGATCATTGCGACAGACACGCATGGGGCAGAGGAGCGTCTCGTGAAACTGATCGCGGCGCAGCTTGGTCTCGTTTTGCGGGTTTCCATGCGTTTGGCCAAACGCATACCGCCCCCCACGATCTCACCGCTTGAGGGGGCGCCCCCCGCCGATGCCTGATTTACTCCAGAATGGCCTGCCCTCCAGCCTCGAAGCCGAGCAGTTCGTTCTGGGTAGCGTCCTGCTCGGCGACCAAGCCCTACCCCAGGCCGCCGGCATTTTGCGATCTGAGGACTTCACCATCGAGAAGCACAGGCGCATTTACGCCAGGATGCTCGATCTGTACGCGCGCGGCGAGAAGATCGACTACCTGACGCTGATGGAGGAATTGAATCGCAACGGGCAGCTCGCATCGGTAGACGGCGTTGCCTACCTCTCGGCGCTCACCGAAGGCATGCCGCGCTTCGAAAACATCGAAGCCTACGCGCGCATCGTTAAAGGGAAAGCCGTTCTGCGCCAGACGATCTTTGCGTCGCAGGCGACCATCGACGACTGCATGGCTTCCGGTGATGAGCCAGGCGAGGTCCTCAACAGGGCTGAGGAACGGCTGCTTCAGGTCGGAGAGCTTCGAATGCGCGGCGGTTTGCTTACGCCACGCGAGGTTCTCGATGCGTTTCCTGGCGGACTGGAAGCTTTTCTGGACCCGACCAAGAGGAAGCGCGGGCTGGAAACCGGGTTCCTGAAATTCGACGAGATGACCACTGGCCTCCATCCCGGCGACCTCATGATCCTGGCTGGCCGCCCCGCGATGGGCAAGACGGCCATGGCGCTCACAATTGCCGGCAGGGTCGCGCTGCAGAATGTCCCTGTGGCGATCTTCTCGTTGGAGATGACTTCGAGCAGTCTGCTTACCAGGATGCTATCGGCCATTGGACGGGTTGATTCCGTGAGGTTCAGAAGCGGTTTTCTCGGTCAAGAGGAGCGGCAAAGGCTACGCGCCGGACTCAACCGCATAGTTCAGATGCCAATTCGGATGGACGACACCTCCGCGGTCAACTGCATGGATATTCATGCGAAGTGCCGACGCATGAAGCAAGCCACAGGGCTTGGCCTGATCGTAATCGACTACCTGCAGTTGATGGTGTCTGGCGAGAAGGCGGAGAACCGGAACCAGGAAGTCTCGCGTATGACGCGGTCGTGTAAAATGATCGCCAAAGACCTGGACGTTCCGGTGCTACTTCTTTCGCAACTGAACCGTTCTGTCGAGACACGCGGTGGTGACCACCGACCCCTGCTCAGCGATCTGCGCGAAAGCGGTTCCATCGAACAGGACAGCGATATTGTCGCCTTCGTTTTCCGCGAAGAAATCTACAAGCCAGACCGTGAGGACCTCCGGGGCCTGGCAGAGTTGATTGTTCGGAAGCAGCGCAATGGGCCAACCGGAACGGTTGACCTCGTTTTTCTGGATACATGCACGCGATTCGAGAACCGAGTACGGGCTGGTGACCTGGTAGAATCCGAGTGAGTAATGGTGCGCAAAGCGAAGGCCGAAGAAGCGGAAGAGGCGAAGACGGCGGAGACCAAGGGCTACATCGCCGCCCAGTCCCGAAAGGAGCACGCCTGCCCATACCAGCAACCCAATCTCCGGGACGCGTGGGGGCGCGGGTGGGCGCAGGGTCGGAAAGCGATGGAGGAATGGCACGAACCGGAACGCTGATCTGTAAGTTCACTATCCTGGGGCCACCCCGAACGAAGAAGAACCATGGTGCAATTGTCCGTCCAGGCTATGGGAACAGGGGGCGACCGATTATCCTACCGAGCAGACAGTACCGCCGGTGGTTCTCAGATTCCATGGTGCAAGTACCCCAGATCTTGCGTTTGCTGGCGCAGGGAGCGCCCCTGGCGCGTCCCGTGAACGTCGGTGCCATATTCTATCGGCAAACCGCCTGCGGCGACGCCGTGGGCTACTACCAGGCCCTGGCCGACTGGCTGGAGGGGGCGGGGGTGGTCGAAAACGACCGCTGGATCACGTCGTGGGACGGCAGCCGGATGCGGAAGGACAGCGCGAACCCCAGGGTGGATGTGGAAATCTCGGAGGCCCCGTGGGAAGGCTGAAATATTTTCATTTCTTCCCCGACGACTGGTTGTCATCGACCAAAGTCAACTCCATGAGCCTGGCGGAGCAGGGGGCCTACCTTCGATTGCTCTGCCACGCATGGACCGCCCAGGACGGTGGTGTTCCGAAAGATGAAGAATCCCTGGCTCGATTGAGCGGTCTCGGCGACGAAGGGTGGTCGAAGGGTGCTTCAAGGGTGCTTCGATGCTTCGATGTGGAAAAAGATGGTCGTCTATTCAACGTGAGACTTCTCCAGGAGGTCACGAAACAGGAAGAGTGGCTTGAAAGGTCTCGGTATGGAGGGGTTAATTCCGGTAAGTCTCGTAGAATTAAGGCGTTGGGAGACGTAGCGGTCGAGCAAGCAGTGGCCGAGGCACTGAAGGGAGGCCGAAGCACCCTTGAAGCACCCTTCAAGCACCCTTCCAAGGGTGGTTCAAGCACCCTACCAAGCACCCTACCAAGCAAAAGCGAACAGGGGGACACAGAGACTGTAGTTGACTGTTTTAATGACTTCTTAAAGAAATACCCAAGGCAGGAAAAACTTGATGAATGCTGCCGCTGCTATATTTCGGTGATCGATTCACCTGAAAAGCACGCGCAGTTGATGGCCGGATTGGAAAGGTGGCTGGCCAGCGACCAGTGGAATCGGGATGGGGGCCGGTTTGTGCCTACCCCGTCAAGGTTCATCATGCAGAAGCTGTATATCGACAACCCAGCCCCGGCGCGCGCCAGCGGTCGGACAGCCAGCGCGCTGGAGGAAGCACAGGGCCGCCTGAAGGGACGATGACCATGACGGAGAAAGAAGCCGCCGTTGTTGCCAGCCGGCTAACTATTCTCAGGAGGTTTCCGATAGACTCTGTTACAATTGAACAGTTGGCCAGATTCTTTGTGGCCCTCTGTAGAACACGAGAGCGAGCTGATTGGTTGGTGGACGCCATTATCGAGGAATGCGATGAGTGGCCAGGCCCCAAAACGGCGCGAGAGATTTTCTGTCGCCGGTTTCAACCGGCAGACGGCAAGGAGCCCAAATGAGCAGCCCTTTTTTTGAAGCTTTCCTTTTTCTTCTGGAGGATCGCGTTCGCCATGGCGATGGCCCGACCTCGGAGCAGGCGACCCGGAAGCTGCAGGCCCTTCAGGATTTCGTCCGCGAGACCACTGCTGGCATCGCGGCCGAGGAAGCGCCATTGTCTGCCGAGCCGCCGGACCCGGAAAGCGCCGAAAGGTGGCGGTGATGGCGAGGGACCGGCAAGCCTTCAGGGATTTGATAGGCTAAGGCGCCTGACGGCTTTGGGGACTACGTCGGGGCCGCCACTATACCCTCCGGGAACAGGTTCCCAATCCGGGGGAGAAGAGGGCGATGGCAAAGTCTTGGACATCCCGTCGTATACTGGAAACGTGCCGCGCCCCTACAAGGAGCCAGGAGTACCTGAACTTCATTCGGTACCAGCCGTGCCTAGTATGTGTGATAAGAATCCAGAGGCAGGAAACCAGAACAGAGGCCTCGCACACGGGACCGCATGGCCTTGGCCAGAAGTCATCGGACCTCACGGCGATTCCGCTTTGCGCCGGGCACCATCGCACCGCTCGCGATGGATATCACCAGATGGGGCCGGTTAGATTTCAGGAGCATCACGGCTTCAGCATCCCGGAAGCCATTGAGAGGTTGAACACGATGTTCGACGCCCGAAAAGGAGAACACTATGCGCCGTAACGAGTTCCCGCCGACGACCCTGAGCGTCGCGCGGGCTGGCCGCCGGGAACGCCCCCTCCTGCGTTCCTGGCGGCCGTTTCTGCTGGCGGCGGCCCTGGCGGTTTTACCGGTGACCGCTGCCACAACCACCATCAAGGACATCCTCTACCGCGCCAACAACACCAAGGCCTCCGGCCTCGTGGTGATTTCCTGGGGTTCCTTCGCATGCGGTGCGCGGACAATTGCCGCCGGCCAGGTGTCCGTAAACGTGATCGCTGGGGCATTCCGCATCGACCTCGAAGCAAACGACGCCTGCACGCCGGCAGGAACCAGCTATGCTGTTCGGTACAACCTCGATGATCGTACGACGAAGTTCGAGAACTGGGTCGTGCCGACCAGCGCGACAGCAAAAACCATCGCGGATGTTCGGGTCACGAGCGTACCGACCCCAAGCGTTCTCCTCCAACTATCGCAACTGGCTGGCTCCGGCGCGAAGGGTGGGATGCTGGCCTCAAGTGGAACGGGATGGACAAGGGTTGGCGTGGGGGCGAACAACGATGTGCTCACCGCAGATTCGACTCAAGCAACCGGGGTCAAGTGGGCGGCAGGGGGAGGCGGGACCTTCTACCAGACGTGGCAGAACACCGGAACCGCCGTTACGCAGCGGCCCACAGGGAACTTCGGCAACGGCCTTCAGGTGGTCGACAACGCCGGGTCCACGAGGACCGAGGTAAGCCCTGTTTACGGAACCGCCACCAACACCGTTGCCCAGGGGAACGATGCTCGATTTCCAGTAACAGACGAGAAGGCTGCGCTGGCCGGGACCAGCGGGACACCGAGCGCGACCAACAGGTACGTCACCGATGGCGACGCCCGCAACACGAATGCCCGAACGCCGAGCGGCACGGCGGGCGGGGACCTGACTGGCACATATCCGAATCCAACCCTCGTCACATCTGGGGTAACGGCTGGAACCTACACGAAGGTCACCGTGGATGCGAAAGGCCGGGCGACCACAGGGGCGACGGCGGGATCGACAGACCTCAGCGATTCGGCTTCGCTGGCGCGCAGGGATGCCTCGAACACGTTCTCCGGTACGACCACGCACGACTTTGGGGCCAGCACGATTACGGTGGTGATCCCGAAGAAAACCGATCCCGGCACGCCGACGGCAGGTGAGTGCTGGATCAACGGTGCCGCGATCAAGTGTCGGGACAATGGTGGGACGCCGGCGACGCGCTCCGTGGTTCACGATGGTACCTCTGCCGGGGGGGACCTGACGGGGACTTACCCAAGCCCCACGCTGGTGACCAGCGGGGTTGCCGCGGGGACCTATGGGAGCGCGACCCAGTCACCGCAGATCACAGTGGATGCCAAGGGCCGCTTGACGGCGGCATCCAACGTAACAATCACGTCGTACTCGACGGTTCAGGAAGAGGGCACATCGCTGGCACAAAGGGCGCTCCTGAACTTCGTAGGCAGTGCCCTTACTGCAGCCGACAACGTGACAAAAACCGACGTCACGGTTGACGCCGAGGTTAATGCTTTAGCGGACCTGGCCGCGAACGGGCTTGTAACGAGAACCGGCGCGGGCGCGATAACCGCACGCTCTATAGCCGGTACGGCCGGCAAGATCGTCGTGACCAACGGCGACGGCGTCTCTGGTAACCCATCGCTCAACACTGGCACTGACATCGTGGACGAGACGCAGGCGAACACCTACGCGGTGGGGGCAAAGCAGACATTCCGCAATTCAGCAACCACCGCCGGCGTCAACCTAGAATCCAGCGCGGACCCATCCACGTTAAGCCAGGGAGATTTTTGGCTCAACACAGATGACGTACGGTGGCGGGGCGCAACCGTAACACAAACAGCAGAACGTCTAGCGAACAAAAACGCCGCAAGCGGATACGCTGGCCTTGACTCGGGATCGCGCATCGCGAAGGCGCAAGCCCCAGCGGTCACAGTCTATACCGATCAGGGAAATACGTGGACTACCGGAACACAGGACTTTACGGTAGCCGGCGTTACGAGGCCGTTCCGAAGGCTTGCGTTCGCCGGCTTCCCAGGGACATGTACCATCAATCAGGACATGCTGATTCGCACGGACCCGTCAGCGGCGGGGCTTGTCCTGTACATCTGCAATTCGGCCGGCACTGGGTGGGACCTCGTAGGCGACGCCGGGTCGGGCTCCGGCATCACAACACTGAACAGCCAGACTGGGGCGGTACAAACGTTCACAAACGACACAAACGTCACAATCACCAGCGCCAGCAACGCCCATGCCCTGGGATGGGCTGGGAACCTTTCGGTGGCGCGCGGGGGAACAGGAGTAGGGACGTTGGCACTGAACGGGGTTTTGATCGGCAACGGAACCAGCAACGTAGTTGTCACGGCCGCCGGCACGGCTGACAAGGTGCTTGGTGTTCCGAACGCCGGAGGAACACCGACCTTCGATCAACTGATGATCGCGCGGGTTGGCGATCTGGATGTGGTTCGCACCAACGCAACAACGCTCACCATTGGGACAAACTGCACCACCACATATCCGTGCAACGTGCGTTTCGGCAACACGGTCTACAGCTTCACCGGCTCGGCCACGGCGGTCATTACGGCTGGAACAGGGACCGCTTACGTGTACGTCGCCCTGGACGGTACGTTGACCGTGGGCCACAACGTTACGATCACCTGTACTGGATGCACCCAGGTCCCTGGCGTCACAGCATTTCCAGTGGATTCAATCCCGTTGTGGGCATGGGGTGCGGCGGTAGCTACCACGTGGGACGCCAACGGCGTGTCGCCAGGGAACGGGAACAGGCGCGCCTTCCTGGGTGCCAAAAACGTCATTAGCGGAACGGGCATCACCACGACAGAAAGTGCAGGGAGAACCACCGTTGCGGCTGACACCGCAGTGGTGTTCCTCAAGAATCAAGAGGTGGTAACCTTCTCCGCTACGCCTACATTCAACGCGGCCAATTTCAACTCTTTCAAAATGACGCTCACCGCCAACGTTACGAGCAGCACGCTGAGCAATCAGGGGGCGGGTCAAATAGTGACGTTTCTGTTGTGCCAGGACGGGGTTGGAGGCAGAACGATGACGTGGCCGGCGAACGTAAAGGGCGGCATGACCCTGGGGGGAACGGCAAGCACCTGCTCCGCCCAGCCGATGCTTTGCGATGGCACGAACTGTTACGCTCTGGGATCAGGAGTTCAGAACCAGTAAAAAAAGAAAGGAAGAGGCACCGAAACGTGAACACGAAAACACAGCTTAGCACCTTGGTGGTGTGCGTCGTAGCCGCTGCCGTTCTCTTGGCCCAAGACAGAGACGTTCCGGCGCGGGTTTTCGATGCAGTGACCGGTTTCCGCATTGGCGGAGCGGCCACGACTGGGCGGCATCTTCGCGGCAACGGCACAAACTATGTTCAGTCGACCGGGGCGTTTGCAGGCACGGGCTCCTGCACCAACCAGTTTCCACGAACCCTCAACGATGATGCTGTCCCAACATGTGCGGACGTAGTCCCGGCAGACTTCGCCTCACAGACGGCGAACTTTTTACTCATCGCGCCCGATGGAGCGGCTGGCGAACCAACGTTCCGGGCCATGGTCGATGCGGATATTCCCGCAGCAATAACCAGAGACACAGAGTGGCCAGGTGCGTCGGCGACACTGACGAACAAGACCATTGACGTAGAAGCCACCGGAAACGCTGTCACTACGGTGACGAAGATCAACCTTGTGGCGGCGGGCTGTAATAACGCCACGGCAGGGCCGGGATGGGACGTTCCAACCAGCAACGGCCCGACCGGGACATGCTACGGCACATCGCCACAACGATTTGGTGGTTTGGATTTCGCCGACGGCGCATCAGCGCTAACATCGACCACGCATTTCCGTTTGCCCTCAGACTGGACCGGAGCAACCGATGTGCAGTTTATATGGTTCTCGGGGTCCACGTCTACGAATTCGGTTGTGTGGACACTGGCGACAGCCTGTATTGCAGACGCCGAGGATTTGCTTGCCCCGACATTCAACGCCGTCCAAACCGTAGCCGATGCCAACAACGCGACCGCCAATACGAGGAATAGCGCATCCATCGCCAGCATAACGGTAACGGGGTGCGCTGCGGGGGAGACACTGTTTGCGCGAATCGGGCGCGACCCCACCAACGCCAGCGATACGCTGGCCGCCACGGCGGCTCTGTTGGATCTGGAAATCACAATGCGGAGGCTACAGTGAAAATGACGCGTCGTGGTTTGTTGGCCCTGTTCCCGGCCATGTCCTGCGTGGGCGGGATCAAGACAGAGGACCCAGGCGTGGTCATTACCGACTGGCGGCCGGGTTGCGTGACGTACCAAAGCGACAAGGAGGCATGGGTGATAAATGGTGTGTGTATCGCCTGCGGTGAATGTGAGGTCGGCAGCCGGAATCCAAACCTCGTGTGGACGGGGAAGCTGGTAGGGACTCCGGGCGCATGCCTGGACAGAACATTTGGGAAGCGCCGCGACGTTCCGGTTAGGCCGGAAATCTCGGAGCATCCGCACTGCACGCTTTCGGGGAGGTACATCCGATGATGCGATTACTCATTGCGGCCCTGTTTGTAATCTGTCAGGGCCAGGCAGCCACGAGGCTTTACCTACGGGACCTTGCTCCGACAAGCAACCCAACGGCCGGTGAGAAATCAACGGCGCTACCAGTTGGCACATTCGCGGAGTGCGGCCTTGCTGAACGAGCGCTACGGACGAATAAGGGCGCGGCGCAGGTAACGGCCAGTTGCTTTTCTCTCAACCAGACTGCTCACCAAGATCTAATCTTGCAGAGATTTAGCTCGGAGGCCCTGGACCCCCAAACCATAAACGCGAACACATGGATCTTGGCGGTTGCCACAGACGAAGGGAACGGCAACGCCAACACGTTCACCATAGCATCGGTATATGTGTGGCGGCCGTCTACCAGCGCGGTCGTTGGTTTTCTGTATGACTCGGATACCGCACTAGGGGTTGAGTGGTCCATTAGCCCCGATGGCCAGGTTCTTTCTCTTGGCGGAAGCGCCGTCACCGTCACCAAGGACGACATACTTGTGATTTCATTCTGGTTTCATGCGGTGCAGGGCATGGCGGTGAATTATGAAAACCGCCTGCAT
>Ga0247727_10001184_pt1 | contig 63596 bp, 63 predicted proteins | sample WisWelCaveWW1625_FD_202498 | JGI IMG/M metagenome (GOLD analysis project Ga0247727, IMG submission 202498) | Biofilm microbial communities from Wishing Well Cave, Virginia, United States - WW16-25 | ecosystem: Environmental > Aquatic > Deep subsurface > Groundwater > Cave microbial mat | place...
GATGTCGGCGCCGAAGTCCTCCCTCCCTTCCGCGCCGACCCGCACGATGACGCGCTGGGAGTCCACGTGGTCCACGATCCCCGCCCGGCGGCAGATCGCCACGGCACCCGAGTCCTTGGCCGTGATGGCCTCCATCCCCGTCCCGACGAACGGCGCCCTGGGCCTCAGGAGCGGGACGGCCTGGCGCTGCATGTTCGAGCCCATGAGGGCCCGGTTCGCGTCGTCGTTCTCGAGGAAGGGGACCAGAGACGCCGCCACCGATACCAGCTGCTTCGGCGAGACGTCGATGAACGCGACCTCCTCGCGGGGAACGAGCTTGAACTCCCCCGCCTTCCGGGCGCTGACCCGCTCGTTGACGAACACGCCGTCGGGGGAAAGCCGGGCGTTGGCCTGGGCGATGACCGACCGATCCTCCTCCCACGCCGCGAGGTAGAACGAGTGAGGCTCTCCGTCGGGCAGCGCCTTGCCCTGCTTCGCCAGGCGAGCCCGCTCCGCCTCGAACTCGGCGGCCAGCACCACGTCGTGAAGCCGGTAGGCGCTGCCCCCCGTGCGGACCACCCTCACGTAGTCCACCACGCGCCCGTCCCGCACCTTCCGGTAGGGCGATTCGATGAAGCCGTAGTCGTTGATCCGGGCGTAGCAGCTCAGGGACGAGAAGACTACTACGGCGAGGCGTAGCCCTCGAGATCGCGTAGCCCACTGATGACACCAGCGGTGACGCTGTTCTCCAGAACCCCGAGGGCATTTCCGATCACCACCACATGGTCGCCCGGTCGGACAGCGTCCGAGTCTCCCAGCTGCACCGTGGGGAATCGGAATCCAGGCGCTTGGAGCACCGCGAGGTCTCGGAGCCGGTCAGCGGCGCGTACGGCTGTCACCTCGTGAACGTCGCCGGTCGCGAGTCTGACCTCGACGCGGTCGGCACCTTCGACAACGTGGAAATTCGTGACGATCGTCCCGGACGGGTCGACGATGAAGCCCGAACCCGTCGAGAGGCCCCCGCCTGGCAATGCGGCCCGAATGAGAACGGTCGCTGGGCCGACGGCTGCCGCCGTCGCGGTTGCCGTTTGGCGTTCATGGGTCGGACTGGTGAGTGGCTGAGTGCTCTCATAGCCCAAAGGTCGCAGGTTCAAGTCCTGCCCCCGCTACCACACCGACAGACGAATTCCCGGTACGTCGGTCCCAGGACCTCTCGGCCCCTCGACCAATCCCGCCTGGTGTATCGTAGAACGCGCTCTCATTCCAGCATGCAGGCGGACCCGACTCGCGGAGTGTCTTCGCGAGGTCGGCGACGCAGCACGAAGGAGGAACCCATGTCGAGTCGACTCCAAAGGAGGTTCGCGATCGTCCTTGCCGCCGTGGCGGTCGTGCTGGCTGCCGGCATGACCCTGGCGGCGAAGCCCGGGAGTGGCAGCGGCTGTCCGCGGTCGAAGCCGCGGCCCAACTGCGTCTGCGCGATGGTCCACGATCCGGTGGTCTGCGACGGAGGCTGCACCTACTCGAACGCTTGCATCGCCAGGTGTGCGGGGGCAAGGAACTGTGTCTCGTCGGACGGGGGTCCCGTAGAGGCGAGCCTCAGCACGACGGAAGCGGTCCTCGCGCCGTCCACCGCCGACTCGTTCTACGGCGCCGCGTGCGTCCTCGACTTCACCCCGGCGCTCGAGACCCGGAGCGCGGTCGGCTTGCTCGACGGGCTCGTCGCCAACGAGGCCGCGGCCCGCCCGTGCAGACCCTGCAAGGACCGTCCGTGGTGCACGTGCACCTACAACGGGATGCCTCGGGTGTCGTGCAATCCCTGCTGCTACGGCAACTACGGTTTTCCCCAGGTCTGCCTCGACTGACCACGGGGCTCCGCCCGCCGTCGGCGAATTGGAAGACCCCTCACCGCGCGCTCGTCGTCACCGTCGCCTCTCCCGAGACGATCTCGAAATCGAAAGAGACGTCGTAGAGCACGGGGACGGCGATCGCCTCCACGACTCGTGAGAAATCGGGCGAGCCATCGCCGTCGCCGTTCGCTCCGCTCTCGATGGCCTCGATGCGGCCCGGCGTGAAGCGCCAGAGGCGGACCGCGCGCTCGGCGGCGGTCCCGGAACTCCCGCTCGAACGGGCCCAAGCTGGAAGACATGAGGGGGCTCTGCACTACACTCGTGACACGGCCGTCGAGCTTGTCGATGACGATGCGGACGACGACCCGGAACGGACTCGCGCCGGCCGCCAGAGCGGCAGGCGGATAGTCGGGCAAGCCGAGATCGGTTCTGGGTGTTGGCGGCACGAATCGGTGCGCGGCGTTCCCCGTGGGGTCGGTTTCGGGCTCGGAGCCGGAAGGCGCGGGAAGGAATCTGAGCCCCACGAGCCCGCGGGGAGCCGGGGCCGAGGGCTGGGTTTCGGGGGGGCTCTTCCGGGTCGATGCACACTGGAGCGTCAGGACGACGACCGCTCCCCAGGAGCGCGGAAGGAAGACCACGCCTCATGGCGGGCAGTGTGCTACGTTCCAGCCGGGTCGTCCATTCCTTCCGGGCGGGGAACTGCGTGTTGGGCCACCTCATGTCTTCCAGGGCCGTGAAGGTCCTTTGCGGGATGGCAGGTCTCCTTCCCTTGGCCGGCGCGTCGGCCGCCGAGATCACGGTCCTCGGCCCTGACGGACTACCCCTGCAGGACGTCGCGGTGACGTGCGCGCGAGGTGTCGCGGCCGTGGACCTGACGGACGAGGGAGGTCGGTGCCTGCTGCCTGAGTCCTGTCGGGAAGCGGAATGCGCGCGGGGCGGGTTTCTGTCGGGGCGGACGCCGATTGATGGACCCTCCGCGACCTGCCGGCTCGCTCGTCCGCTCCTGCTCCGGGGTGAGGTGCCGGCACTCCGCGACGCGGAGGAACCGCACTTCGTGGTGCTCCGGATCTCGGAATCCCATCCTGTCCTGCGGAGCGCATGGGTCGAGCGGGCCCACCAGGAAGAGGCCGGACGATTCCGAATGGAACCGGCTCCCCCGGGACCCTACGAGCTCGTCGGGCTGCGACTTCGGGACGAGTGGTCCTGCGCGACGGAGCTCGGCCAGCTGCCAGCCGGAGAGCGCGAAGTCCTCGCGGGATGGCGGGACCCCGCCGAGGTCACCGGGGTCGTTGTCGATCCGGAGGGGAAGCCCTTCGCCCGGGTGCTCCTGCGGATCGACTACGGCGACGAGGACGCCGCGATCGGCTCGACCCGCTGCGCCATGTGGGAACAGGCCCTCGACATCGTGAGCGACAGGGACGGGCGTTGCCGCGCGCGGGTCGATCCTGCGCGAACTCCCCGGATCGTGATCGACCCGGCGTGGGCGCCCGCGACGATCCGGATCGACGGAGCAAAGGAGACAGTGGGAGACGGCGTCCGGAATCCCGATTGAGAGTCCACAGCGACCGCGAGAAGTCCTACCCGAGGCTTTCGAACTCCTCTTCTTCCGCCTCGTCGTCCGTCTCGATGGCGTAGTCCAGGACGACCGGCTGGAGGTCCAGGATCTCGAGGCGCGCCTTGCACTTGGGGCAGTCGATCATCTGACCGATCTCCGCGTTCTCGCCGATCTCGAAATTCTCGTCGCAATCCGGGCAGGTACCGATCATGGGATCCTCCTGGGAGTCGGGACCGTGGCCTATTCCTAGTTCAACGGGCCCGGGGAGTCAAGGGATGGGGACATGGCGAAAAGAGGAATGTCCCCGTCTAGTTCACGGAGTAGGGCTCGCGCAGGCTGAACTGGGCGATCTCGGCGTCGAAGGCCGCGCCGGTCGACGTGACCATCTGATAGGTTCCCCGCATGGAGCCGAAGGGGGTCGGCAGAGGGCAGAACGAGGTGTACTCGAACGTGTTCTCGGGGTCGAGGACCGGCTGCTCTCCGACGACGCCGGGTCCTCGGATCTCCTCGACCTGTCCCATGGCATCCGTGATGATCCAGTGCCGGGTCAGGAGCTGGACACGCTCGGTCCCGTGGTTCGTGATGCGGACGCGGTAGGCGAAGAACCACCGACCCTGAGCGGGCTGGGAGCGCTCGGCGACGTAGTGCGCCTCGACCTCCACGAGGATCCCCCGGGTCGTCGCGTGGGACGTGGACACGGTTCGCTCAGCCTCTACGTGTGCTTTCGGTGGAGGCGACCGAACTCCTCGGCCAGCTCGAATGCCGCGTCCACGCCGCGGGGGTTGCGGGAGTCGAGATACTCGACGTTGACACCGATCTTGTCCGGAGGGAATCCGATCTCCCGGGCGAAGGCGGAGATGCGTTCCCACACACCCAGAAGGCAGGAGATGGAGGCCTCCCGCATGCTGCGGGCGCCGCGGAGCATTCGCTCGACGTCCCCGGGGACGTAGACGCCGAGGGTCTTCCGGGCGAAGACGATGTCCTCCACCGACACGAATGGTGAGAAGGTCAGGAAAACCTTGGGCACGAGATCGGAGGAGAGCCCCCGGACGAGGTCGAGGAGGAGACAGCACATCCACTCGCTCTCGTAGAGGATCTGCGTGCTGAAGAAGGCCAGGCCGTGTCGCTCCACCTTTTCCAGGAGTCGCGCGGTCTCGTCCACGGAGGCGGGTCGGACCGCGAACTGGACCCGTCGGGTCGGGATGATGATCCCACCGCACTGGAAGCCGCGGCCGTGGGCGATGCGCGCCGCATCGCCGATCGCGAGCCCACCCTCCTTGGACTGTTTTCGGCTGGAATCTGCTCCCACGAGGAAGACGTCCCGACAGTCGAGGGCCAGGGCGTGGTCCAGCCAGGTGGAGAACTCGGCCGCAGTGCACGACGTCGAGACCTTGTAGAGGCTCAAGGGCTTTTCGGTCAGGTCGCGCAGCCAAGCGGCGAACTCCTCGTTGGGGACGCGGTCCCTCGAGCGATGGAACTCGGCGGTGTCCTGGAGGTCGGGAACGCTCACGGCGTGGAACGAGTTGTAGCAGGAAAAGCTCTGCCTGAGCACCGCGTACGCCTTGTCCCGGTCGCTCAGCGCGGGGGGACACGCTTCCATCAGGACTCGGGCTTCTAGGATCGAGCCGCGGGAGCCGTTCTTGGGCGACGGATCCCCATCCTCGCGGGCGCCCTCGGTCGGGTCGTTCATTGCAACGGGGAATTCTAGCACGGTGCGAAATCCCGGGGATTCACTCCACGACCGTGTGGTACAGACCCCGGTAGAAGAGCAGGGGACGTCCCGCCGGCCCGGACTGGCCGCCCAGGACCGTTCCGAGGAAGATCGTGTGGTCCCCTCCGGCGAAACGCTCCGCGACCGCGCATTCGAGGTGGGCGAGACAGTCGTCGAGTAGGGGGCTCCCGTGCGGACCGATCCGGAACGGCACCCCCCTCAGGCGATCCTGCTCGGGCGAGCGGCTCACTGCGAACAGCCGGGAGAGCGCCTCCTGATCGACCCGGAGGAAATTGACCCCGAATCGCCCAGCCCCCTCGATCTCGTCGTGCGCTCGCGAGTCTGTGTCGATGCACACGAGGAGCCGCAGGGGGTCGAGCGAGACGGAAGTGAGGGAGTTCACCGTGATTCCGTGGAGCTTGCCCCGGAGGGAGGTCGTCACCACGGTGACTCCCGTGGCGAAAAGACCCATGATCTGCCGGAACGAGTCTCGATCCATGACCTGCGCGAGTCCGCCGCGGAGGATAACACGCGGAGCCGGAGCGGCCGGGACGTGCCCCTAGGTATCGCCTTTTGAAGCTTGGGCGTACTCGAGCGGCGCAAGTGCCGCCCGCCCGGGGCGGAATTGACTCGAATCAAGGCCGGTAGCGCCGCTTCGGGCCATATAGATGGCATCGGGGAGCCGACGGACCGGCTCGCACGGGTCGCGGAACGCCCTCGAAGGCGCACCGTGAGAGACCGGTCCCGAGGGGAGTCAGGGAACCATGGTTCACAGACCGGCTCGGGCCAGGCGGGTCGCGCTCGATGGAGGTTCTTCTTCGGAGAGCCCACCCGTCGGACGCCGTGCGCCATTCGGACGCCGCACCTGGGACCGAGAGGAAGACTCCGTCGCCGCCATCCTCCCGATGTATCTGAAGGAGATGGGTGCGAAGTCCCTGCTCGACGAGAAAACGGAGGCGTCGATCGCGCGCGCCCTTCAGAAGGCGCGTGAGGATCTCGCGCGCACCGCCCGGAGGCTTCCCAGATCCCGGCGGGCCCACGTCCTCCACGGTGATCTGCGGGGGCCAGCGCTCGGAGGGCACTGGCCCCTCGACCGCGCGGAGCGATTCCACTCTCGACTCCTCCGGTACGCCGAGGACCATGCCGGGTCCACGCTCACGAGACTGGTCGACGAGGCGGTGGACGCCAAGAGGCGCATCGACAAGGCACGGGAGGATCTCATCCTCGCCAATCTGCGCCTCGTGGTCTATCTGGCGAAGAAGTACCTCCACCACGGCATCTCCTTCATGGATCTCATCCAGGAGGGGAACATCGGGCTCATGAAGGCGGTGGAGAAGTTCGAGGTCGAGCGGGGGAACAAGTTCTCGACCTACGCCTTCTGGTGGATCAAGCAGGGGATCGAGCGCGCCATCGCGGACAAGGCCCGGCTGATCCGCATTCCGGTTCACGTGAACGAGAAGATGAAGAAGATCTTCCGGATCGTGGGCGCCATGGGCGACCCGGGGGCCCGACCGGATCCGCGCGAGGTGGCGGCGCAGCTGGGAATGCCCGTGGAGAAGGTCGAGGCGATCCTGAGCGTCGTGCGCGAGCCTCAGGCGTTCGACGACTTCCCTCTGGACGACGAAGGCCCGAGCCTGCTGGGGTTCCTCGTCGATCCCGGAGCCCCCTCGCCCCTCCAGTCGATCCTCGAGCGGGAAAAGCGGGAGACGATCGAGAGAGCGCTCAAGGGGCTGTCTCCCCGCGAGGAGAAGATCGTCCGGATGCGCTTCGGCATCGGACGCGATACGCCGGCGACGCTCGAGGAGATCGGTCAGGCGCTGGGCCTGTCCCGCGAGCGGGTGCGCCAGATCGAGGCCTCGGCGCTCCGGAAGGTCCAGGCGGCCCGGTCCGGACGGAATCTGAGGGAGCTCCTCGGCTGATTCCCGGCGGCAGGCTCCTCCTGCTGGTCCTTTCCGGCTCCCGTCCCCATATTTGGCTCCGGGACCGAGACTCAGAGAGGGAGCGACCATGGAGAAGCGACCCGGATGCCGGAGGAGACACCCGCGCTACCTTGTGGACGCGAATCTCGACGCTCGTATCGAGTTCGGCTATCCGCGGACCGAGGACCCGACCTGTGCCATGAAGCTCAAGGACGTGAGCGACGGCGGGCTCGGGTTCGTCCTCCCGCATGAGCTTCCCGGTCTCGAGGTGGGCGACAGCATCGATCGGGTGGAGATCCACGTCGGCGCTCGCGCGGTCCGGGGCGATCTCCTGGTGATGCACTTCAGCCCCGATGCGTCGGCAGGCTCCGTGTGCGGCGCGTTCTTCTACCCGGCGGCCGACGAAGATCTCCTGGCGTTCCGGGAGATCCTCCGGGATCTCGAGGCAAGCTCCTCCGGCGTCCCCACGGCGTCGCGGTAGGAAGCTCTCTCCTGACCTAGGCCGCGTGCACCTTCACGGTGCGGCCGACCATGTCGAGCATCGAGCGGAGCCGATCGAAGTCAGGGTGGCGCAGCCGGATCCAGGCGTTGGCCATGTAGCCGGCGTCCACGGGCTGGGTCGGAGTCCCCGCGGGGGGGAAGTGGAAGTCGATCACCGACTCCCCGAGGGCCTTCTGGACCTCCTCGAGCCCGGAGTATCCGGCGATCACCCCGTCTCGATCGGGGCGGAGGGCGATCATTCCGGCGGCGTAGCGGCGCGAGGGGATCTGGGAAGGACGACCGCGCACGAGAAGCGTGGCCCATTCCACGTAGAGATCCATGTCGTTCGCCGCGCAGTAGACGTCCCAGGTCCCAACCCCGGGCGGCCGGCAGCCGATCTCCGAGAACTTGAGCCCCTTCGGGCCGAAGAACCACTCCATGTGGGTGGCAGAGGTGCGGATCCCGAGGTGCGAGATCACCTTTCTCCCGAGCGCTCTGACCTCGGAGTAGCCGGGTGCGTCCAGGCGGTTCGTCGTGACGAACTGGGGAGAGATCCACCGGGTCCGCATCGCCTCGAGGACGTTGGGGTAGTAGTGGCTGACGAACTCGTGCACGACCTCGCCGTCGACGGAGAGGGTGTCGAAGAACCCCTCGTGCCCCTCGACGAATTCCTCGACGGCGATCCCCGTCCCCCGGTCGATCCGCTCCTGGGCGAGAGCCCGGTCCAGATCCTCGAAGCTGTCGATGCGCCGGGTTCCCGCGGCGCCCGCCGCATCCCGCGGCTTGAGGACGATCGGAAAGCCGACCCGGGCTGCGAAGGCACGGACGTCCTCGGCGGCGGAAGCGGCCATGGACTGCGCGCAGGGGATCCCGGCTTCCCGGAGGGCCTCCTTCATCATCGGCTTGTCGCGACAGAGGAACGCGGTCTCGACCGACGTCCCGGGGATCGAGCACGCCTCGCGCACGCGTGCCGTGGGGAGGATGTGCGCCTCGACCGTGGCCTCCAGCCGATCGACCGCCTCCCGCGCCTGGCATCGCCGGACGGCGTCCAACAGGGCGCGCTCGTCGCACACGTTGGAGACGCGCTCGTAGCGGTAGAGCCAGTGCTGAAGCTCGGGGTCGATGTCGGCGAGGGCGCGCTCTCCGATTCCGGTGATGCGTGCGCCGGCGAGGCGCAGCGCCCGCACGAACTGCCTCTGGTTCCGCGGGAAGGCGGGCTCGACGAACAGCACGTGCATGACGGCTCCTTTCCTCGGGAGCTCAGGGCCCCGTCAACCCCAGGTAGAGCCTCTCATAATGCCGGATCTGTCGCTCCCAGGAGAAATCCTGGGCCATTCCGTTCACGCGGATCTTCGTCCATGCGGTCCGATCCCTGTACACGCTCGCGGCGAACGAAAGCGCCCACCTGAAGGCGTCGGGGTCGAAGCGCTCGAACACGATTCCGGTCCCCTCGCCCGTCGCCGGCTGGAACAGCTTGACGGAGTCCGCGAGCCCCCCGGTTTTTCGCACCACGGGAACCGTGCCGTACCGGAGGCTGTACATCTGATTCAGGCCGCACGGCTCGTACCTCGACGGCATCAGGAAGAAATCAGCCCCGGCTTCGATGAGATGGGAGAGCGCGTGGTTGTGGCCGCGGTAGAAACGCGCGTGCCCCGGAAACGCACGCGCGAGACGCTCGAGCGATTCCTCGTAGCGGCGTTCTCCGGCGCCCAAGGCGACGAAGCAGAGATCGAGACGGCCCAGGAGACCCGGGAGCACGTCGAGGACGAGATCGAGCCCCTTCTGGTGGGTGAGCCGCGACACCACCCCCAGGCAGGCCCGGGAGGGGGAGTACGGGAGCCCAGCGGCCTCGAGGAGGGCGCGCTTGTTGTGCTCCTTGTCCTCCAGGCGCTCCGCCGAGTACCGGTGCGGGATCAGGGCGTCGGTCTCGGGGCTCCACTCGTCGTAGTCCACGCCGTTCAGGATCCCGACGAGCGACCGGCGGCGGGAGCGGAGATCTCCATGCAGCCCGAAGCCGAACTCCTCGGTCTGGATCTCGCGGGCGTAGGTCGGACTGACGGTCGTGAGGGCGTCGGCGTGGAGGATTCCGTTCCTCAGAAAGCCGATCCGCCCGGCGCGCAGGTCTCCCTGGTGGAGCAGGTGAGCGTGCTCCGCGAGGCCCAGCTCCGGGACGACCTCCGCCGGGAAGACTCCCTGGTAGCCCAGGTTGTGGATCGTCAGCACCGTGCGGGTCGCCCGGAACAGGGAGTCCCACCCGTAGACCGACTTGAGGTAGATCGGAATGAGGGCCGCGTGCCAGTCGTTGCAGTGGAAGATGTCGGGACCCCATCCCATCCGCTGGCAGCTCTCGATCGCCGCGCGGGCAAGGAACGCGAAGCGGAGGTGCTCGTCCCGATCGCCGGAATAGATCGCCGGACGGTCGTAGAGCGCTGGGCAGTGGATGAGGTAGATCCACAGCTTCGAGCCCGGGAGCGGCGTCGTGAACGCGGTGAACGTCACGGTCCGCCCGCCCGCGGCGATCGGAACGTCGCGCAGAAACTCCACCGGGAACAGCTCCCGCGCCTGGTCGAGGATCCGCGAGTACAGAGGAAGGAACAGTCGGACGTCGTGCCCGTTCCGCTGGAGCTGCCGGGCAAGCGCCGACGAAACGTCGGCGAGCCCGCCGGTCTTGGCGAACGGATGCGCTTCCGAGGTGACGAAGCAGACCTTCATGGGAGCCCGCCGTACGCGAGGGCGAATCCTAGCATGGGCGTCCTGCTATGATCGCGCGGCGAGGAGTGGGATCGTGCACGGCGTGGTCTTCGTCGCACCGTTTTTCCTGGAGACGACCCTGCGGTTCGTGGACGCGGTCGCAAGCCTTCCCGGAGTGTACCTGGGGCTCGTGAGCCAGGATCCCGCCGAGAGGCTCCCTCCGGGCCTTCGGGCGAAACTCGCCGCGCACTGGCGCATCGACGACGGCGTGGATCCGGATCAGATCCGGGTCGGGGTGGACCGCGTCGGCGCAAGGCTCGGCGGCGTGCACCGGCTCTTGGGGACGCTCGAGCAGCTGCAGGTTCCTCTGGCCGAGGTCCGGGAGCGGCTCGGGATCGAGGGGATGGGGGTGGAGGCGGCGCGGAACTTCCGCGACAAGGCGCGAATGAAATCGGTGCTCAGGGAGCACGGCCTGCCCTGCGCGCGGCACCGGCTGGTCGGCTCCGCGTCCGAGGCCCGGGAATTCGCCGGAGAGGTGGGATTCCCGATCGTGGTGAAGCCGCCCGCGGGCGCGGCGGCCAAGGACACCTTTCGAGTCGACGACAAGGACGCGCTCGGCCAGTGCCTCGCTCGCTTCCCGTCCGGGCCGGTCCTCCTCGAGGAGTTCATCACGGGGGAGGAGCATTCCTTCGATTGCGTCACGGTTCGCGGCCGCCCCGTGTGGCACTCCATGACGCGCTACCTCCCCGCCTGCCTGGACGTGATGCGCAATCCGTGGATCCAGTGGTGCGTGCTCCTTCCCAGGGAGATCGACGACCCGCGCTACGGTGCCATCCGGGATGCGGCGCCCCGGGCTCTGGCCGCCCTGGGAATCGGCACGGGCCTGTCCCACATGGAGTGGTTCCGGAGAGCGGACGGGAGCGTGGCGATCTCCGAGGTGGGGGCGCGACCGCCGGGAGCGCAGTTCACGACCCTCATCTCCTACGCCCACGAGATCGACCTCTACCGGGCCTGGGCCCGCCTCGTGGTGTTCGAGACGTTCGATCCTCCGCCCCGGCACTTCGCCGCGGGGATCGCGTTCCTGAGGGGACAGGGGCGCGGCCGCGTCTTCGCGATCCACGGGCTGGACCAGGCGCACCGTGAGATCGGGCCCCTCATCGTCGAGGCGAAGCTTCCGACCATCGGGCAGACACCCGGCGGAGGCTACGAGGGGGAGGGGTACGTGGTGCTGCGACATCCGGACACCGGGGCGGTCGAGCGCGCCCTCGGGCGTCTCGTCGATCTGGTGCGGGTCGAGCTCAGGGAATCCTGAGGCGGCGAGGGGAGCCGATGAACGTCCTGATGATCTCTCCCGGCTACCCCGCCGAGATGCCGCGGTTCACGGAGGGGCTCGCCGCGGTGGGCGCGCGGGTCCTCGGCGTCGGGGATCAACCCCGGGAGGCTCTCCCTTCCGTGGCCCGGCGTGCGCTGTCGGCCTACCTCAAGACGTCGTCCCTGTGGGACGAGAGCGCCGTGGTCGCCGAGGTGGGCCGCTGGCTCGGTGCGACGGTTCTGGATCGAATCGAATGCCTCTGGGAGCCGGGGATGCTCCTGGCGGCGAGGCTCCGCGAGGCGCTGGGGGTCGCCGGTCTCGACCTCGAGCAGACGATTCCGTTTCGCGACAAGGAGCGGATGAAGCAGGTCCTCGATGCGGCCGGGATCCGCACCCCTCGCCATGCCTCAGCGAAAACCGCCGGCGAGTGTCGGGAGGCGGCGGAGCGGATCGGCTTCCCCCTGGTGGTGAAGCCGATCGCCGGCGCGGGCTCGGCGGACACACACCGGGTGGACTCCGGCGCCGAGCTGGAAGCCGTGCTCTTGAGCTTGCGCCACGTCGCGGAGGTGAGCGTGGAGGAGTACGTCGAGGGCGAGGAGCACACGTTCGACACGATCTCCGCCGGCGGGAAGATCCTCTTCCACAGCGTGAGCTGGTACCGCCCCAAGCCGATCGTCGGCCGATCGGTGGAGTGGATCAGCCCGCAGACCGTGTGCTTGCGCGATGTGGACGCCAGGGAGCTCGAGCCCGGTCGAGACATGGGGCGGAAGGTCCTCCGGGCGCTCGGGTTCGAATCGGGATTCACCCACATGGAGTGGTTCCGGACACCGTCGGGGGAGGCGGTGTTCGGCGAGATCGCCGCCCGGCCGCCGGGAGCCCGCTCGGTGGACCTCATGAACTACGCCTCGGACATCGACACGTTCCGCGGCTGGGCCGAGGCGGTGTGTTGCGGGACCCTTTCGGTCCCGGTCACAAGACGGTTCAACTCGGCGGTGATCTTCAAGCGTGCGCAGGGATCCGGGCGCATCGTCCGCATCGAAGGGATGGAGAGACTCCGGGCGGAATTCGGGGACTGGATCGTGAGCGCGGATCTTCTCCCCCTGGGCGCGCCCCGGCGCGACTGGAAGCAGACACTCCTTTCCGACGGCTCCGTCGTCGTGCGGCATCCCGACCTGGCCAGAACTCTCGAGATGGCCGACCGCGTCGGCACGGATCTCCAACTCTACGCCCGCTGACGATCCAGGCGCTACGCTTCGCCGCCATTCCGTGCTAGAAAGCGGGCGTGGGACCGGACATGGACCGAGTCGTGGCGCATGTGGTGAAGCGCGCCGAGGGCTGCCCGGGGATCGACCAGGTCGTCCTGTTCGGCTCGCGAGCGCGCGGAGACCAAAAGCCCCGTTCCGACTACGACTTCGCAGTTCACGCAGAAGCGCTCCCCCACGCGGAATGGTCCCGCTGGTGTGTCGATACCGCGGAGTCGGCACCCACGCTGTGCACCGTCGATCTCGTCCTCGCATCCGGGCCAATCACGGACGATCTCAGGCGGGCGATCCTCTCCGAAGGAGTCACGGTCTATGAGCGACGAAAGAGCGCTGAGAGCGGTTGAGAATTTCCGGCGTGCTGTGGCGGCTTTGGACCGATCGGCCACGACGCCGATCACCGAGCCGCGCGACCTCTCGGGGATCGTCAAGGACTTCGAGCTCGTCTATGAGCTGAGCTGGAAGACCCTCAAGAAGGTCCTGGAGGCGGCCGGCCACTCTCCGGGCACGGCCCGGGAGGTGTACCAGGTGGCGTATCAGACCGGGTTCGTCCAGGACGAATCCGGCTGGGTCGAGATGATCGACGATCGGAACCGAACGGTTCACACGTACAACGAGACGTTCGCGCGGGAGCTGGCGGGACGGATCCGGGATCGCTACCTGCCGCTCTTCAGGGATCTGGGGGAGAGGTTTCCGCGGTAACGTCTGTTACCGCCAGAGGGCGGCCAGATCGACGATCAGCCCGTCCCAGTCGGGATGGATGAGCGTTGCGTCGTTCTCGGCGTCGACCACGCGCCGGAACATGCCCCGGGCCAAGCGATGACACTCGATGCGCTTCTCTTCCGGGTCGACGATCCAGTAGTGCTCGACCCCCAGCTCGGCGTAGCGCCGCGCCTTCAAGCCTCGATCGTGCCTCCGCGTCGACGGCGAGAGGATCTCGACGACCAGAAGGGGCGGTTTCTCGATGCCGCGGTTCGAGATGTGGCTCGGATCCGAGACGACCAGGACATCCGGCACGAAGACGTCCTGGTTCGTCAGGATGAGGTCGATCGGAGCATGGAATACCTCGCCGAGCGATCGGCCTTCGAAGTATTCCATCAAGAGAACTTCCAGCCGCTTGGAGATCCTCTGATGCACGGGAGTTGGCGAGGGGGTCACGAAGAGATCCCCGCGGACGAGCTCGTACCGCTTTCCGTCGTCGGGCGTGACCTGCAGGTCCGAGTAGTCGAGCTTGCGCTTGAGTTCAGATCCCATGAATGGTCGCTCCAGTGGGAAAGATCGTATCGTGACGCACGACACCCGACAAGCTCGGAGCCCGATCCGGGCGAAGAGCGCCGCGTACGAGCACCTTGAGGAGGGGTCGAAAGCAAAGCAGGCGACGCCGGGAGGCGACACGGAGAACGCCGCGGGGACCATTGCGCGCACCACAGTCTACCGATCCCGATACGCGCTTGGACTCAGCGCACGCTGCCGTCCGTTCCGGCTCGGAAACCTTGGCCGTTACGCAAGAACGCCCCCTCCACCCGGACGCGCACGTCTCCGAGGAGTCCCAGCAGGTGTGAGAGGTAAGCGCGAAGGAGCAGGGTCGTCCCGAGCATCTCGATGAATTCCTCCAGGACTCCGGAGAAGTGAGGGATCGTGTCCTCGTGCAGGGAGAAGCGAAGCGTGAGGGCCTCGTAGGGGGTCTCCATCCCTTCCACGAAATCGATCCCCACCGAAATGACAAAGCAGGCGACGCCGAGGAGAACGAGGGTAAAGCCGCGGCGCGTCATCTCCCGGCGGCTCCAGAAGAGGACAAAGAGCGCCCACGCTCCCCACAGAGGCACGAAGAGGATCTGCCAGGCGTAGCTCGGAAACCCTCCCAGGCCGCGCGTGTCCTCGAGCCAGGTTCCCATCGCCTCGTGAAACCCGGTCCCGTCGTCGAGCGCCAGGAAGACGAAGAACGAGGCCACGACGGCCCAGGCCGCGGCGCGGGCGCGGGAAGAGGACCCGGCCTCCCCGGCGACCCGGGCGCCCACGAGGAAGAGCACCAGGCCGACCACGAGAGCCTGCACGCTCGAGAACCAGTTGCTCAGCGAGTTCTCGATGACCATGTTGCAGAGGTCCTGCACGGCGTGATGGGCGATCGCCTCGTAGTAGGTCACGACCACGTCGAGACAGACGATGACCAGCTCCGCCAGCAACAGGCCGACGAAGACGCGCCGCAGGAAGAGCGGCCCGTCGAACGCGAGCGCGAGAGGGTGAGGCTGATCCCGAGAGTCGTCCGGTTGGCTCACGCGCAGCGTCCGTCGGTCAGCGGGAAGGGGGAGGAAGACTCGGCGATGCGCTCTCCTCGCCGTCTCCGGACAGGAGGATCGCCAGGGCGGCCACGTGAACCACGACCAGGGTGGTGATTCCGATGGGGGTCTTGTACCAGGGTTTCGAGGATTTGGCGTGGGGCAGAGGCGCGGCGGGCCCGGGGGGCGCCGGAGATTTCGGGACGCTCGTGTGCTCTGGAGAGAGCGACGATTCCTTCTTCGCCTCGGCCGACCCCGCGAACGAGGACCCGAGGAAGCAGCAGAGGCCCAGGATCGCGAGGCCGCGCCGTCTCACGCGCGGGGTCCGGCCGCCTTCACCGCCTCCGAAACCTGGGCGGCGTACCGCGCGAAGTTGTCCCGGAACATCCCCGCGAGCTTCGCCGCTTGCGCATCGTAGGCCGAGCGGTCCTTCCACGTTTGCCGCGGGGAGAGGACGTCCTGTGGGACGTCGGGCACTCCGGCAGGGACGTCCAGGCCGAAGATCGGATCGGGCGAGAAGGTCGCCCGATCCAGCGCCCCGCCGAGGATCGCCCGCACCATGGCGCGGGTGTAGGGGATCGGAATCCGATGTCCCGTCCCGTGCGGCCCGCCGGTCCAGCCCGTGTTGAGCAGCCACACGTTCGGGCGGTGCCGTTCGAGCTTCTTCCCGAGCATTTCGGCGTAGACGTGGGGCGGGAGCGGGAGGAACGGCTCTCCGAAGCAGGCGCTGAACGTCGCCTGGGGCTCCTTGATCCCGCGCTCGGTCCCCGCGACCTTCGCCGTGTAGCCGCTCAGGAAGTAGTACTGCGCCTGCTGGCTGGTAAGCCGGGCGACGGGGGGAAGGACGCCGAACGCATCCGCCGTCAGGAACACGATGTTGCTGGGATGACCGGCGACCCCTTCGGCCACGATTCCGGGGAGATGGGTGATCGGGTAGGCCGCCCGCGTGTTCTCGGTGATCGCGTCCGAGTCCAGGTCCAGGCGGCGCGTTTCCTGGTCGAAGACGACGTTCTCGAGCACGGTTCCGAACGCGCGGGTCGTCCGATGGATCTCGGGCTCGTGGTCCGGGTTCAAGCGGATGACCTTCGCGTAGCATCCGCCCTCGAAGTTGAACACGCCCCGGTCGCTCCAGCCGTGCTCGTCGTCGCCGATCAGGGGACGCTCCGGGTCGGCGGACAGGGTCGTCTTCCCGGTCCCCGAAAGGCCGAAGAACAGGGCGACGTCGCCCGAGCGCCCGACGTTTGCCGAGCAGTGCATCGGCAGCACGCCCTGGAGCGGGAGCACGTAGTTGAGAAGGGTGAAGACCGATTTCTTGATCTCGCCCGCGTAGCTCGTCCCGCCGATCAGGATGACCTTGCGCGCGAAGCTCAGCACCACGAACGCTTCCGAGCGCGTGCCGTCCCGGCCGGGGTCCGCCTTGAAGAAGGGGGCGTTCAGGATCGTGGTTTCGGGGCGGTGGGCCGCGAGCTCCTCCGGCCGATCGATCCTGAGGAGCAGGTTCCTCGCGAACAGCGCGTGCCACGGGCTCTCGGTCACGACGCGGATCGGGATCCGATGGGCCGGGTCCGCACCGGCCCTCAAGTCCTGGACGAAGAGGTCGCGGCCGACCAGATAGTCTCGAACCCGGTCGTGGAGTGCCTGGAAGCGCTCGGGTTCCATGGGCTGGTTCACCGGGCCCCAGGCGATTCTGCCGGCGACATCCGGATCCCGCACGATGAACTTGTCCTTCGGAGACCTCCCGGTGTAGGGGGCGGTGTTCACGACGAGGGGTCCGTCGTCGACAATGTGGCCGAGACCGCGCCGCACCGTCTCCTCGTAGAGAGCGGCAGGGGGCTGGTTCCACAGGACGCTCTGGGCCCGGTCGAGACCCACGTCGCGCAGAGATCCGCTCACGGTCGGTGTGCGGGCCATGGATCACCTCCCCTCGGCCGGGCCACAGAATAGCCCGGGGAGGGCCGATTGGAAAGGGAACGCTTCCTCGAAAGGCGAGTAAGATACGGCGGGAGCCATGAACCCGGTTCGCGCCCTCGCTCTCGCCTTCCTGCCCTGGATCTTCCCTTCCGGGGCTCCGGGCTTCGCGGAGAGCCAGCCGCAGCCCGAGGCGACGCCGCACGTCACCCTCCTCGCGGACCTTTCGCCCGAAGTTCTGAGGGCAGCTCAGGGAGAAGGTGGCGCCCCGACCCCGTCGAGCGACGCGTGGGAGATCCTGGGTCGGATCTTCGCGGCCGCGCCGCCCTACCATTTCGACGCCGGCCTCGTGGGAGTGGATACGGATCGCCGGTGGTTCCAGACGTTGCCACCCGGGGACGCCGCGGCTCCGATCCTCGAGCTCCGTCGGTGGCCGGGGGATTCGGTCCTCGCGCTCTACGCTCTCGAAGGCGAATCCCCATCCGCCGGGGACCCGCCCGTTCCCGGGTCCCGGCTCACTTTCATGAAAAAAGAGGCGGCGGCCGACGTGTGGAGATGGGAGGGGATCCTCAGCACCGCGATGGGCCCGCGCCCGGTCGTGTGGATCGAGCGCAGGATCGCCGGCATCCCGCGCAGGCTCGCTGCGCTGCTGATCCCAGGCGACGCAGGCCTCGGGCGCGCGGCGGTGGCGGATCTCCTCCGTGAGCTGCTCGCGGTTCTCGCCCGCGTGGAGGTGCGCCCCGACGCGTGGAGCGTGCAGGAGGGGATCCAGGTCGGAACCGCCGTCGTGCTTCCCGCCCTGGACTCGCCCCCCTCCGACGCGGACGAAAGGCGCGACGCCTGGCAGGTGGTCGACGGGAAGGGGTTCACCCTGGGGCTCCCGCCGGGGGTTCGCGCCCGACGGATGGAGCTGGGCCTTCTCCCTCCGCGGCCCGTCCCGGCGGCTCTTCTGTGGATCCGCGGCCGCTTTCTGGACCGCAGGGGAGAGCGCGTGGCCATCGGAGACGGGACCCGCGCGGGCTATCTGGCTGCGATCTCCTCTCTGGATCGGGCCTGGGCATTCGGGGAGAAGCCTCCCCTGGGAGCGCCCACCGCCAAGCTCGTCGTGGGCGAGGACGCTTCCCTTCCGTGCGAGCAGACCGGGGCCGACGGCGCGCGAGCGGAGCGCTGGACCGAGCCGGGGTTTCCGGGACAGTGGCTGGTGTTCCGGCTCGTGTTCGGCGGAGCGGGGGTGGAGATCGGTCTGCCGGTCCTTTCCGGGAGGCAGTCGGAGACCCTCTTCTGGATCCCGACGACCCTTCGCGGCTCCGGGTCTCCCCCTGCTCCACCACCCGTGGACCCGGCCGAGCGCTTCGGGATCTCCTTCGAGCAGTTCACGAAGCTCGAGCAGAAGCGCCATCCTGGATTCGAGGGCGTCCTGACCGTTCCGGGCGCGAGGTTCGAGCTCCCGAAGGGGTGGTTTCCGGTGACGACGCTCCGGTCGGAGGACGGGTTTCCGATCACGCTCTTGGACGGGCGAGGGCGGGCGGTCGCGCGGCTCGAGCGCGTCCCCGCCGGCGCGGCAGAGCTCGCGCGGCCGGTCGAGGGCGGAGAATGGATCGCGGTGACGCGGCCGACCGCGCGCAAGCGCACGGCGGTCTACCGGCGTGAGGACGGTGCCCGGCTCTTCGCCACCGCCGCCGGGCACGGGGTCCGGCTGATCCCGCAGATGCCGGGCCTGGCGGCGCAGGTCGAGTGGGCGAGGCTCGTCGAAAGCGCCACCTTGCCGCGCACGAGGACAAGGAAAGCCGCGGCAGACGGGGAGTGATCGCTCAGGGTCCGCCGCAAACTCGCTCCGGGAGAATGGGGAGAAGGTCGGAGATCCCGGAGAGGACGAGCTCCCCGGTCCTTCGAAGCTCGCTCGCGTCCGACGATCCGCCCTCGACGAGGATCACGGGGACCGCGGCGGCGGCTGCGGTCTCCACGTCGAGCACCATGTCTCCGACGTAGACCGCCGCGTCTGGACCGACACCGAGGTCCGAAAGACACGCACGGATCATCGCGGGGTGGGGCTTGGGGGCCAGGGCGCGCTCGGGTCCCTGCACGGCACGAAAGAGCGGGAGGATTCCGAGGTTCCCGAGGATGCGTTCCGAGAACAGGGCGGGCTTGTTGCTGGCCAGGGCGAGGGAGTACCCCCGCCGATGAAGCTCGTGCAGCGTGGCGAGCGCTCCGGGAGCGGGGAGGGTCCCCCGGGCGAGCACGCGGGAATACTCCTCACGGAACAGCAGGACGCCGTCCTCCAACCGCTCCGGTCCGAGGTACCGCGCGATCAGAGCCTCGAGCCCGTGGCCGATGGCCCTCCGCACCTCCGGTGCGTCGACCGCCGGAAGGCCATGGGCCGCGCGAGCGTGGTTCAAGCTTGCGGCGATGGCGGCGTAGGAATCGACGAGGGTTCCGTCGAGATCGAAGACGACCGCGCGAATCCGCCCGGGAACGAGCGACGGGGGGGAAGGAGGCCGCGAGCCCGTCACTCGCCGAGACGGGGGAAGCGCACTCGTTGCAGAGCCTGGCCGTGCCGCTTCAGGTTGAACCGACCCTGCTGACACTTCTCGCAGCCGGGGGAAGTGTGGAACTTCGTTCTCGTGGCACAGTCGACGGAGGGATACCAGATCTCGTATCGCAGACAGAAGAAATCGTCCTCGGGCTCCCTCTGGGACAGCCGCATGCGTTCCGGGGCTCCGAGCCCGCCCTCGCGCGGCTCGTCGGTGGCGAGGTCATCGTGAAGCGCGTCGTGCATGGGCTCGAGCATCTAGTCAACGTACGGGGGCGAGTATACCATGCGGCCTTCGTCTTGGGCATTCCAGTAGGACGTGGACATGACGCCCCACAAGGTCGGGATCCTCGGCGCGACGGGAATGGTGGGCCAGCGACTGGTCGAGAGACTCAACCGCCATCCCTGGTTCCGGATCCAGGCTCTGTGCGCCTCGGAGCGGTCCACGGGGAAGCGGTACCGAGACGCGGTGCGCTGGGCGATTTCTCCAGATCCTCCCCAGGAGATCTCGGACCGGATCCTTCGGCCGTGCGCGACAGAGGACCTGGCCGACTGCGATCTCGTGGTGTCGGGGCTCGACGCGGCCGTCGCGCTCGAAGTGGAGACGGAGTGCGCACAGGCCGGGCTCGCCGTCGTCAGCAACAGCTCCGCGCACCGCAAGGACGCCGACGTCCCCTTGCTCGTTCCCGAGGTGAACGCGGATCATCTCTGTCTCGTCGCGCTCCAGCAGGAGCGCACCGGCGGAGGGTTCATCGTCACGAACCCCAACTGCTCGGTCACCGGGCTGGCCCTGGCCTTGGCGCCGCTCCATCGGGCCTGCGGGGTGCGGAAGGTCGTCGTGGCCACCCTCCAGGCCATGTCGGGCGCGGGCCTCGACGGGCCGAGCGGGCTCGATCTCGTCGACAACGTGCTCCCGTTCATCGCCGGAGAGGAGGAGAAGATCCAGGACGAGCTGGGCAAGATCCTCGGGCGCGCGGGGCGCTCCGGAGTCGACGCCGCGGCCGTGACGGTCTCCGCGCACTGTCATCGGGTGGGGACGCTCGACGGGCATCTGGAGGCGGTCTCGGTGGAGCTGGGCCGGGAGATCTCGCCCGAGGCGGCGGCGGAGATTCTCTCGGGATTCGAGGGGGATGCCCGAGGGCTTGGGCTTCCGTCGGCCCCCATCCATCCGGTCGTGGTGAGAAAGGAGCCCGATCGGCCGCAGCCCCGGCTCGATCGAAACACCGGGGACGGGATGTCGGTCGTGGTCGGGCGGATCCGCCGATGCCCCGTGCTCACCCTGAGGATGGTGGTGCTTTCCCACAACACGGTCCGGGGCGCCGCCGGGGCCACGGTGCTGAACGCCGAGCTTCTCGCGGCCCGTGGGCTCGTTCCCCGGAGAGCCGCCCGTTGATCGTCATGAAGTTCGGCGGCACGTCGGTGGGGGATGCCTCACGGATCGCCGCAGCCTGCGAGATCGTCCGCGCGCATCTCCGGCAGCGCCCGGCGGTCGTGGTGTCCGCGCTCGCGGGGGTGACCGACCTGCTGCGGAAGGCGATAGCCGCGGCGCGAGCGGGGGATCGGGAGACGATCGAGACCCATCTCGCCGACCTGGAGCGCCGGCACCGCTGGGCCCTCGCGGCGGTTCAGGACCAGCGTCGACGGCACGACCTGTCCCTGGAAGTCGACGCCCTGTTCGAGGATCTGCGCCAGCTCTTTCGCTCGGTGCGGATCCTGGGCGAGGGGACCCCGCGGGCCGCGGACGCGCTCCTGGCCTTCGGAGAAGCGCTTTCGTCCCGGATCCTCGTCTGTGCCTTGCGCGACCGCGGGATCCCGGCGCGGTGGATCGATCCGAGGGAGGTCATGATCACGAACGGGCGTCACGGTGCAGCGGAGCCGGATCTCGACGCCGTCGAGCTGCGCGGCCGCGCCGCCGTGCACCCGGTCCTCGAGGCGGAGGAGATCCCGGTGATGGGAGGGTTTGTCGGCGCGACTCCCGAAGGGGTGACGACGACCCTCGGGCGTGGGGGCTCGGATACGTCGGCCGCGGCGCTCGGCTCGGCGCTTCGCGCCGAGGAGATCCAGATCTGGACCGACGTGGACGGCCTCATGAGCGCGGACCCGAAGCTCGTCCCGGCGGCGAGGACCCTGGAGACGGTCTCGTTCGCCGAGGCGAAAGAGCTCGCCGACTACGGAGCTCGCGTCCTGCATCCGGGATCCATCGGGCCCGCCGTGCGTCGGCACATCCCGATCCGCATCCTGAACTCACTCCGCCCGGACGGGGCGGGAACCAGGATCATGGGGGAGCCCTTGGCCCTGGCTCCGCCGATCGCGAGCGTGGCGAGCCGCGGGGGAGTGCGCACCCTCCGGATCGCGGGGGTTGAAGGGCGCATGGAGGCAGGACTTCTTCCGCGAGCTCTCGCGGCGCTCGATCGCGAAGGGATCGTCCTGGATCTGGTCGTGTCCTCGAGGGTCGGGGCGACGCTCGCCGTGCAAGGGGGCGAGGATCTGAGCGGCGTCGAGCGAGCCCTCGGCGGCGAGGCGAGGGTGGAGACGGGCCCGTCTCGGGCGATCCTCTGCGTGGTGGGATCCGCCCTGGGGCGGGATGCGGCGGTCCGCGCGCGCGTCCTTTCCTCCCTCGCCGAGCTCGAACCCGAGATGGTCGCGCTGGGTGGCTCGGGATCGTCCGCGGCCGCGGTGATCCCGGAGGCGCGTCTCGAGGAGAGCGTGCGCGCTCTGCATCGCCGTTTCTTCGAGGAGGATGGGTGGGCATGAGGTACGCGATCGTCGGGTACGGCCGGATGGGACGCTCCATCGAGGCTGTGGCGGCGGGCCGCGGGCACCAGCTCGTCGCCGTGGTGACGCCAGGAGCGGGGGCTCGGCGACGGGCGCCGCGGATCGACGCGAATGCGCTTCGTGGCGCGGAGGTGGCCTTCGAATTCACCGCGCCGGCATCGGCGGAAAAGAACGTCGTCGCCCTCCTCGCCGCGGGCGTCGCCGTGGTCTCCGGAACCACGGGATGGGATCCCGCGAGCCGGACGGTCGCGCGTGCGCTCGAGCGCTTTCACGGCGCTCTCCTCGTCGCGCCGAGTTTCTCCCTGGGGATGAATCTCTTTTTCCGCGTCGTCTCCGGGTGTGCGCGCGCTGTCGGACGCTCCGGTCTCTACGATCCTTTCATCGTCGAGTGTCATCACCGGGGAAAGGCCGACGCTCCCAGCGGCACCGCGCGACGCCTGGCGGCGCTGGTCCTGGAGGCGGACCCGCGGCCGCTCGCGGTCCTCGAGGGGACCCCGCGCGGGAGGCTCGCCCCGGGAACGGTCCACGTGGCGAGCGTGCGCGCCGGCCACGAGCCGGGAACGCACACCGTGGGGTTCGACGGAGAGCACGACGTGATCACGCTCACCCATCGCTCCAGGGGCCGCTCGGGGCTCGCCCTGGGGGCAGTCCTTGCCGGGGAGTGGCTGCGGAGGCGTTCCGGCCGCCGGACGTTCGAGGAGGTTCTGGGGGACCTGATCCGCCCGACCGGGCGCCGGACGCGCGGCGTGGGAGGCGGGAGAGGAGGGAGAGAGAGATGATCGCGCTCCAGGGCGCCATGACCGCGCTGGCGACGCCGTTCGATGCGAGCGGCGAGGTGGATCGGGCGGCTCTTGCCGCTCTCGTTCGATGGCAGGTCGCGTCCGGGATCCAGGGGCTCGTCCCGTGCGGCACGACGGGAGAGGGGGCGACCCTGGAGCTCGAGGAGTCGAGCCGGGTCATCGAGACCGTCGTGGAAGCCGCGGGTGGGAAGGTGCCCGTGGTTGCCGGATGCGGAAGCAACGACACGCGGCGCACCGTCGAGTCGGCGCGCCGGGCGGCGCGCTCCGGCGCCGATGCACTCCTGGTCGTGACCCCCTACTACAACAAGCCGAACCGCTCGGGAATGCTCGCTCATTTCCGCGTCGTCGCGGAGGCCACGGAGCGGCCGGTCGTCGTGTACAACGTTCCGGGAAGGACCGGCCAGAACCTCGGAGCCGAGCTCATCCTGAGGCTCGCCGAGATCCCCGGGATCGCCGGAGTGAAGGAAGCCTCGGGGAACCTCGAGCAGATCGCTCAGATCATCGAAGGGCGCCCGCGTGGGTTCGCGGTCCTCTCCGGCGATGACGCGCTCGCGCTCGCGACGATCGCCATCGGCGGGGACGGGCTCATCTCCGTCGTCTCCAACGAGGCGCCGTCGGAAACAGCCCGGATGATCGCCGCGGCGGCCGAGGGCGACCTGCCGCGGGCCCGCGAGCTCCACTACAGGCTTCTCCCGCTCATGCGGGCAAACTTCGTGGAAACGAACCCCGTCCCGGTGAAAGTCGCGCTCGCGCTTCTCGGCCGCTGCCGGGAGGACCTGCGCGCCCCTCTGGGTCCTCCCGAGCCGTCCACGCGCGAGGCGATCCGAAGCGCGCTCCAGAAGGCAGGCCTCCTCGGAGAGTCGCGATGAGCGCCGACGCGCTCCGCGAGGAGGTCGAGCGGCTCCAAGCGATGACTTCGCCGCCGCGTGAGGAGGCCTTGCCGGTCGTGGAGGCCCTCCTGGATGCGCTCGAGCGGGGAGAGGTCCGCGCCGCGGAGCCGCGGCCGGGGAAGGGCTGGACCGTCCACTCGTGGGTGAAACGGGGGATCCTCCTCGGATTCCGGGTGGGCGTGAACACGGACGTGCACGTTCCGCCCGTGTTCCACTTCCGCGACCGGGACCCGTTCCCCACCCGGGATGTGTCCGGCTTCCCCGACGTCCGGATCGTTCCGGGAGGGACCACGGTGCGCCGCGGCGCGTGCTTGAGCCCGGGGGTCGTCGTGATGCCGCCGACGTTCATCAACGTCGGCGCCTTCGTCGGCGAGAAAACCATGGTGGACAGCCATGCGCTCGTCGGCTCGTGCGCTCAGATCGGGGCGCGGGTGCACCTGTCGGCCGGGACGCAGGTCGGCGGCGTTCTGGAGCCGGTAGGGGCGCTGCCGGTCATCGTCGAGGACGACGTGCTCGTCGGCGGCGGGTGCGGGATCTTCGAGGGGACGCTGGTCCGAGCGGGCGCGGTCCTGGGCGCCGGTGTCGTGCTGACGCGCTCGGTGACCGTGGTCGACCTGGTACGCCAGAGCGTGCACCGCGCCGTCCGTGGGATGCCGCTCATGATTCCGGAGCGCGCCGTGGTGGTCCCGGGGGCGCGTCCGGCCTCCGGAGATTTCGCCCGCGCGCATGGCGTTCTCCTCCAGGCACCGGTGATCGTCAAGTACCGGGAGGAATCCCAGGACGCGGCCCTGGCCCTGGAGGAGGCGCTCCGGTGACTCTCAGACCGGCCCGCCGCATGGACGGGATCGAGCGGACCCTCATCCGTCAGATCTCGGACGCTGCGCCGCCGGACGCGATCAACCTGGGACTGGGACAGCCGGACCTGCCCACGCCTCCACGGATCCGTCTCGCGGGGATCCGCGGGATCGTCGAGGGAAAAACCGCCTACACCTCCACCGCCGGGGATCCGATGTTGCGCGAGGCAGTGGCGCGGCACTACGCGGGGTTTGTCGAAGGCCCCGACGGGGTCGCGATCACCATCGGCTCCCAGGAGGCGATGTTCGCGGCGCTCCTCACACTCGCGGATCCCGGGGACGAGGTCCTCCACCCGGATCCCGGCTATCCGGCCTATTCCACGATGGTCCGCCTGGTCGGTGCGCGCCCGGTCCCGTATCCGCTCCGATACGAACGGGGCTTCCGCATGGATCCCGCGGAGATCGAGGCGAGGATCGGCGATCGCACGCGCCTCGTGATCCTCTGCAATCCATCGAACCCCACGGGGGCCGTCGAGTGTCCCCAGGACCTCGAGCGCCTCGCGCGGCTCCTGGAGGAGAGGGGCGTGGGATGGCTGTCGGACGAGATCTACTCCGCGTTCGTCTACGACGGACCCTACACCTCGATCCGGCGCTACGCGAAGCAGGGCGGCCTCGTGATCTCCAGCGTTTCCAAGGATCTCAGCATGACCGGATGGCGCATCGGGTGGGTCGCGGGGTCGGCCTCGATCGTGGCCCGCATCGTCGCCTCGCACCAGTACCTGGTCACCTGCGCCTCGAGCGTCTCCCAGGTCGCCGCGCTCGCCGCGATGGACCCCGAGGGGGAATCGGAGCGGCGTGCCCATCTCGAGATCTTCCGGCGGAGGAGGGGGCGGATGGCGGAGGAGCTTTCCCGCATCCCGCGGATCCGGTTCCACCTCCCGGGCGGCGCGTTCTACTTCTTCGTGGACGTGTCCGCGTACGGCGCGTCCCTTGCGCTTTCGCGGAGGATCCTCGAGCGGAGGAACGTCGTGACGATTCCGGGGATCGCGTTCGGAGATGGCGGCGAGGGGTTCTTGAGGCTGTCGTACGCCGCGTCGGAGAAGGATATCGTCGCCGGTGTGCGTGGCATGGCCGCGGAGCTCGCTGCCGCCTGGGCCTAGGGGGTTTTCTCCTCGGGAGCGGAGCTCGCCGCGGCGGAAGCCTCCTGCGCTTGGCGCTGCTTGTCGAGCATGATCGCGGCCTGTCGGATCGCCTCCGAGGTCCCGGGGTCGTCCCTCGAGTGCTCCTCCAGGTACTCGAACAGCGAGGACAGGTCCTCGACGCGCGCGACCGGAAGGAGGGCTCGCGCGGCGGACAGTCGAACGAGGCGAGAGTCGGCGCGAAGCGCTGCCTTGAGCGGCAGGAGGGCCCGGCCCCCGATCTGGGCGAGAGAAACTGCGGCCGCCTCGGCGGCCCCGGGCGTCCCGTCGTTCAGGGCCTTCTCGAGGAAAAATCGCGCTCGCTCGTCTCCGATCCTTCCCAGGGCCTCGATGCAGACCTGGTTCAGGGCGGGAACCTCGTGCGCGGCGTCGATGATCGTGAGCAGGGCGGGGCGATACCGGAAGCGCGCCAGCTCGGGAACGGCGATCCTCTTGGCCTCCTCCGAGCCGAACCACACCGCTTCCTCGAGGCCGGCGAGGTAGTCGGGGGGCATGCGCGAGCTCATCTGGCGAAACGCCTCGATGTAGGTACGCACCAGGTCTGCCTGGTACTGGGGCTTGACCTTGCGCACGGAGATTCGCAGGGTCGTGATCGCTCGCTCGCCGAAGGCAACGAGCTCGGCCCGCGCACGTGCGGAGATCTCGGGAGCCACCCCCGGCGCATCGGGCCAGGCGAGCCGCACCAGGGCCTGGCACTGCTTCGAGATCTCCTCTCCGGCCTGGGCGAGCGTCTCGGTGATGACTCGATCCGGATCGACCGGATCGGCAGCGCACGGGGGGAGGCCCAAGGACAAGAGCGCGGAGGCGACGGCGAAAGACCGCAGGGAGCGCACGGCACATCTCCTTCCCGGGAGCGCACGGCGAAGCCCGCCCTCGGAGCGGAGAAGTATACTCCGCGAGCGCGATGCCGGCATGTGCCGTGGGGGGTGTGTCACGCCCCGGACGAGACGTTCCGCAGGCGGTGGATCTCGTCCCGAAGCAGCGCCACGGCGCGAACCGCGGCCGCTTCCTCGGGAATCGTCGTGGGCGGAATGCAGAAGACGACGACTCGGCGCGCCTCCTCCGCGGCGTAGCCCGCGGCCCGCAGGGAGGCCGAGGGGAGACCTGCTTCGGTCGCGCAAGGGGAGGCGGTGGCCGCCAGAATCCCTCGATGCTCGAGGGAGACGACGAGCGCTTCTCCGTCCACGCCGTCCACGATCACCGAGACGTGACCCGGGAGCCGGCTCTCGGGCGGGGGGCCGATCGATCGTACCCCTGCGATGGCGGTGATCTCCCGGAAGAGAGCCCGTCCGATGCGGTCGAGCGCCTCCGCTCGGCGGGCGGCGTCGCCGCGGGCGAGGCGAGCGGCGACGCCCGCGCCGACGATTCCCGCGAGGTTGGGAGAGCCTGGTCGGTATCCACGCTCCTGCGCGCCTCCTTCGATGAGCGGCGGGATCGGGATCCCTTCGCGCAGAACCAGGGCGCCGATCGCCGAAGGGCCTCCCATGTGGTGGAACGAGAGGGTGAGCAGGTTCGGCTCGCCGAGGTGCGCGAGGTCGAGAGGGATGCGTCCCGCCGTGAGCGCGGCATCGAGCGCGACGATCCCTCCCTGCTCGCGGACCAGGGCGGACAGACGAGCCGCCGGCTGGAGGGAGCCGATCTCGCCGTGTGCGTGGCCGAAAGCCAGCAGATCCGGCGCCCGCGAGGCGACCGCCTCGGGATCGAGGAGACCGTCTCGCCCGACGGAGAGGACCTCGAGGGTGCACCCGTCACGCGAGAGGGAGCGAGCCGGGTGGAGCATGGAGGCGTGCTCGTGTGCCGCAACGGCGATCCTCGGCGTGCGTCGGCCGCGTCCGAGGAGGGCGGCGGCCCCCTTGACCGCCAGGTTGTTCGCTTCGGTCGCCCCGGACGTGAACACCACCTCGTCGTCGTGCGCGCCCACGAGGGCCGCGACCTCCGATCGCGCCTCCTCGATCGCCCGCCGGGCGGCGCCGCCGCGTGCGCTCGAGGAGTCGGTGCTCGCGTGGAGGTCGGACAGCCACGGGAGCATGGCCTCGACCACGGACCTCTCGGGCATCGACGTGGCGACGCCGTCGAGGTCGAGGAGGCTCATGCGCCCCGGGCTCTCCATTCCCGGCGCAGTCGCTCCTCAGTACCGGTAGGAGATCCCGCTGTAGAACCCCTCGTAGATCACGCTGAGGTTCTTTTGGTTGAGCGCCTCCAGGTTGAAGATCCCGTTGGGGCTCAAGGCCGGGGCGGCCGGCGTCACGAAGGCCCCGACCTTGTCGTAGGAGCTGCTGCGAAAGCCGCCGACGACCTCGAGATCGGTCCACACCTTCCAGCGGAACCCGAGATGAACGTCGAGCACGCTGCCGGAGAGCTGCGCCGTCGCGACCTGGATGCCGATCGGAACCGAGGTCTGCCGGATGCTCGGGTTGTTGGGATTGTCGAGAAGGAACGCGTCGTACGGCGCTGTCAGGATCCCGATGAGGTCTCCTTCGTCGTACACTCCGTAGAAGCTCGTGAAGGACGAGTAGGACTGGAGGAGATCCCCGCGAAGCGCGGCGAACGTCGCGCCTCCCTCCACGGCGAACTTCTCTCCCTTGCCGAACGGAAACAGGAACTCGACTCCGACCTCCGGCCCGCGCCCCGAGTACGTGGACGCATTCACCGCCTCGTCCGCGGCGGGCAACAGATCGAGCCGGGGCCCGGGCGAGGGGGGCGGGAGGAGAGGCGGGAAGAGATCGGGCGGAGGGCTCAGGGCGAAGTAGTTGACCTCCATCTGCCGGAGGTGGTTCACCTCCCGCCAGCCGACGAGCCACTTGGCCCGAACTCGCGGACGATCGAGAAAAGAACGCGCGAAATCGAGCCGCCATTCCCGGATCTGGGTGCGGGTCAGCGCTTCGAACGCATCCGCGCGGCCATCGTCGAAGACGCCCGCGAAGAACGGGACCACCTGGGTCTCGCCGTACACGAAGCTTCCGGGTGTGGAGCGGATGAGGTCGGCTTGCTCGTCCAGCGAGAAGTAGGTGCCGAGGAACTCGCCGGCGTTGTCGTCGAGGGCGTACCCGAAACGATACCTCGGCCTCCACTCTCCGCGGTGCGCGACGTCCCAGACTCGAGTGTTGAGGGGGGACCCGGGGTCGTGCTCCGTGGCCACGAAGTACTCCGTGCCCACCGGCTGCGCGTACCAGAAGCCGAACTCGACGAACAGCTTCGGGGCTCGCGCCACGCTGGCCTCCTGGGGCGGCTCCTCCTGAGGCTCTGCGGCGGGCGGAGGAGTCTCGGTTCCCTCTTCCTGCGCCATGAGCGCCCGGACGGCGACGACGAGGACGAAGAGGAGCCCCGGGATCCACCGTCGTGCATCGATTCTCATGGCTAATACCTTGTCCGCACAGGCACTCGTCACGCCCGCGCGTCAGCGTACCGTGTAGGAAAAGGAGAGATGGGCCCCGGGCTCGGATCCGAAGGTGATCCCGTTGGGGGTGATCGGCTGCCCGTCGAGCGTCATGGATCCATTGAAGTTCGGACCGGTGTAAGGGCCCACGGAGTCGTTTGCGAAGCCGGCGTTCACGATGACGGTGTCCCCGCTCTGGACTTCGATATCCCACGGGCTCGGGGTCGGGCTGCCGCAGATCCCCGGATCGTTGGGATCGGGATCGGAGCGTCCTGCGAGGTTCGCGCCCGGGACGTTCAGGAATCCGCTGCACCACTGGACCCATTGCAGGTTCGTCTCGGGGAGGGCCCTCGGGTTCCGATGGAACCGTCCGGGTGGCGCAGGGGGCGGAGGACTCTGATTCGCCGTGAAATCGGGATCACCCTCAGTGACGCTCAGGATGCTTCCCGACGCCGCCCCGGAAGGTGTGACGACGGTCCGCACGACCTGCCCCGCCCGGATCACCACGATCTCCACGGTGTAGCCCCAGGGCACAGCACGGACGCTCGGCGTGCTGGGACAGGAGAAATCGCCGCACTCGAGTCCGACGCACTCTCCCGGGTCTGCCTGGCCGTTGCCGTTCTGGTCGGCGAACACGTCCCAGACATCCTGATAGCAGAGGACGGGATACGTGGCCGACGCCGTGAACGGCATCACGCGAAGCACCTGCGACCCCGTCTGCAATGGCTGTTCTGTCGTGCAGCCGACGGTCCCGAGCAGCACGAGCGCGACTAGTCCGCGGGCCCTGGATCTCGCCATGACCGGATGCCTCCGTTGCATCGACCAAGAGCGTCAAGCTACCCGAGGAGTCCGAGAGAGTCAAGCCGTCACCGCCGCGTCGGCAGAGCCGATGCGGTGAATCTTCCGCGATCTGGCTCCGCTTTCCGTGTGCTCCTCCAGCCCCCGCATGGAGCCCCCAAGGAACATGCTAGAATCCGCCGGCGATCGTGGAGGGCCGTGTCGTGGCGACGAACTACCCGACGGCGGATGAAGCGACCATCGAGTCGCGCAGGGTGGAGCGCGTCTACTCGGTTCTGGCTCGGGTCTATGACGGCTTTTTCGACTGGGCGCTCGGTCCCGGCCGGCGTCGTGCCGTCGGGAAGCTCCCCATGCGTCCCGGGGATCGTGTCCTCGAGATCGGGGTGGGAACAGGCCTGTCGCTTCCCCTCTACCCGCGACACTGCCACGTCACAGGGATCGACATCTCCGAAGCGATGCTCGACCGTGCCATCTCCCGTCTCGAGGCGCTCGGCCGCGCGGGGGTCTCGCTCCGGCGGATGGACGCACGGTCGTTGACGTTCCCCGACGGATCCTTCGACCATGTTCTGGCCCCCTACGTGATCTCGGTGGTTCCGGAGCCGGAAAGGGTGATGAAGGAGATCCGCCGGGTTCTCCGGCCTGGCGGCACGGTGGTCGTCGTGAACCACTTCCTGAGCCAAAGCCTCGCCCTGCGGCTTCTCGACCGCCTCCTCACGCCCCTCTCGCAGTGGGTAGGCTTCCGGCTCGACGTTCCGATCGACGTGGTGCTCGGCGCGGAAGGGCTCGAGAGCCTTCACGTGGAGAGGGTGAACCTCTTCGGACTCTGGCGCCTGATCGAGCTGCGGCGCGTCGACTGAGCGTCTCGACTCTCGCCTTGCGCTGGGCGCTCGTCAGTGCTCCGGCTCGTCGCCCCGACGTTTCGTCCAAGGTAGGGGGACCGACGACGGCGCGGGGGGCCGGGACTCGAGGCGCTCGACGCGCAGGATCTGGTCGGCCACTTCGGACAGCTGGCTCTCGATCTCCGTGGTGGTCGTTCGAGAGCCGGCGATTCTCTCGAGGCCGTTCACCTTTTCCTTGAGGGCCGCGATCTCCAGGCTCCGTCCCTCGATCTCGAGCTCGGCTTCCCGCAGCTTCTTGCGCGCGGCGGCCAGATCCCGCGACGATTGCTCCGCGAGCGCGGCGATCTCGGCCTCGCGCTGGGTGACTCTCTCCCGCGCCGATTCGAGCTCTCCCTGCAGCTCGAGAACGCGCAATCCTCCCACGCGCACCATCCCGTACTGGACCAGGAGCTGCTCGTGCTTGAGCTGGAGCTCGTGGTAGAGAGTCATCGGGACGAGCTCGCGAAGAGCCTGCTCCATCGGTACAAGCGATGTGCCGGTTCTCGGGGCAAGGGACTGGAGGGGCTCGGCGCGAAGGCCCGCCGCGGCGAGGTCCTCGCTCGAAACGAAGTACTCGGGGCCGTAGCGGCCGGGCGCCTTCTCGGCGTGAAGCCTCCCGCTCCGGATGTAGCGCCGCAGCGTGGTCACCGATCGCGAAGCTCGCTCCGCCGCCTCGCGCAGCGTCATGCGATCCATACAGGTCTGCTCCTCGCCGCGCCGAGCGCGGCGGAGCCTTTTTACCACAGGGGGTCGGCCTCCTACAAGCGCGGATTCGGGGGATCGAGAGCCAAGCCGTGGTTGGGGTGATTGCTCGGGTTGCCCCGAGGGGCGGGTCGATGTAACGTCTGCGCTTTCCTCGCGCTCGCCAGGGAGCATCGGACACCAAGATGGACCAGGGTGCGAAGGGCGTCTTCCGGCACTGGGCGGACGAAGTGGCGGAAAGCGTGGTGGCGGCCGGCAGACCGGCGGTCCTGTCGACCGGCATCTCGCCATCGGGGGACATCCATATCGGAAATCTCCGGGAGGTGCTCACCGCCGACGCGGTGTACCGTGCGCTTCGCGACCGCCACGTCCGCACGCGTTTCACCTACGTGTGCGACAACCTCGACCCGCTGCGGAGGATCTACCCGTTCCTGGAGGCGTCGGTGTACGGTCCGCTCGTGGGGAGGCCGCTCTCCGAGATCCCCTGTCCGTGCGGAGACCATCGCTCCTACGGAGACCACTTCCTCGCGCCATTCCTCGTCTCGCTGGAGCGTCTAAGGATCGACGTGGAGCTGGAGCGCGCCGACGAGATGTACCGGTCGGGCAGGATGACGCCGTGCATCGTCCTGGCGCTCGAGAGCCGCGACCGGATCGCCGCGATCCTGAGCGAGCTGACCGGAAAGAAGACGGAGGACGAGTGGTCTCCCTTCCAGCCGCTGTGCGCATCGTGCGGACGGATCAACCAGGCGCGGGTGATTGGATTCTCCGCCAGGGAGTCGACCGTGGACTACGCGTGCGCGTGCGGGTCGACGGGGACCCTTCCGATGGCGGGCGGGGGGAAGCTCACCTGGCGCGTGGACTGGCCGGCGCGCTGGAAGGTGCTCGACGTCACGGTGGAGCCGTTCGGGAAGGATCACTCGACCCGCGGAGGGTCGTACGACACGGGGGTCCGGATCGTCCGTGAGGTGTTCGGCGCGGAGCCGCCGCTTCCGGTCCCCTACGAGTGGATCGCGCTCAAGGGGAAAGGAGACATGAGCTCGAGCAAGGGGAACGTGCTGTCCATCGAGCGGGCCTTGGACCTCGTCCCGCCGGACGCCCTGCGCTACATGGTCCTAAGAGAGAAGCCGCAGAAGAGCATCGGCTTCGATCCGGGTCCGGCCATCCTAAAGCTCATGGACGAGATGGAGGACCCGACCGCGATGGGGCGCGACGAGCGGGCTCTGGAGCTGTCCCGCGTCGCCGGCCACGAGCCCCTGGGGGTGCCGTTTCGCCACCTGGTCGTCGTCGCGCAGGCGGCGAACTTCGATGCGGGCCAGGTGACGGCGACGCTGGCGAGGAGCGGGTACCCCGGGCTCTCGCCCGAGCGCGTCGCGGAGCGACTTCCTTACGCGAGGCGCTGGCTGGAGGAGCTTGCTCCGGAGGAGATGCGCTTCGAGGTCCGGAAGGAGCTTCCGCCGGAAACGCAGAGCCTCGGCGCGGAGCAGAGACGGTTTCTCGCGCGCCTGTCCGAGACACTCGAGGGGGAGATGGACGGCGAGCGGATCCACGCGATCGTGTACGCGATCGCCGCGGAGTTCCCTTCGACGAAGCCCGCCGATCTCTTCCAGGCGATCTACCTTTCCCTCCTCGGCAAGCCCCGAGGACCTCGAGCGGGGTGGTTCGTTTCCGTGCTCGGCCCGAAGTTCTGCGCGGAGCGATTCCATGAGGCGGCGATGGCCGCCGCCCCGTCGGACGGGAAGGCGAGCTGATCGCAGGTCCGCACGATCCGGCGGTTCATCCTCTGCTTCTTCTGCGCGAAGTACGCGAACGCTGGTGCGGGCGAGCCTCGCGACGTCGCAACACATCCTGCCGTGTTGTTTCGGGGAGAGGGAGTAGGATGAGAGATGTGAAAAGTGCGGGCGACTCCCGTGGCAGCGCGACATGTTCTGACCGATCGGCCTCGTACGACACGCTAGAACGCAGACTTCAAGCTACTATTGCGAGATGAGGCTCGCCGGGGTGGCCGTCGTTTCCCTTGTAGTGATGGTTTCGTCTGACTGCGCCGCAAGGCGTGGCCCGACGGTCGAAGCGTTCGGTCGGCAACTGCTTGTTGACGTGACTCTCGACCAAGATGAAGCGGAGATCGGGGAGACGTTGGGGGCAAGGTACCGGCTGCGGAATCTTGGCAAGGCCACGATCGAGGCTTGCATCGGAGACGCTGGTGGTTACACGGTGATCGGCTCGGAGGACGCGCGCGGGCTCGTTGACGTGGTCAACCATCCGAGCTGCGCGACCCACTTTTCCCTTCGAGCTGGCGAGGAACTCACCGGTCTACGGCCGGTCACGATTCCAGAGGTCGGCCAAGGGAGTTCCAAAGTTGTGCTTTGGATCCAGGTTGTCGACCCGACTCGGTGCGACCGTTATGGGTGCGACGCAATCCTGCTGAAGTCGCCGGCGGGGGCGCCTCTTACGATCCGCGGAAGGAGAAGTGACGGGCGGCTGGCAGCCCCGCGCTTGCAAACGAAGCAAGCGCCGCGCCGGTTCCTCCCGCGAGTTGCGCGCGACGTTGCGAGCAGTAGGTGAGGCGAGTGTGATGGTGCATCTGTACGGCACTCTGAGCTGGGGCATTGTCCTCCTGGGAACGGTCCACATGCTGACGACGGTGGCGCTCACGGCCGGCTCTGCTGCGGGGCGGATTTGGTTTTTCGGCGCGGGCATCGCCATGGTACTGGCCGGCGCCTTGAACCTGCTGAACAGGGCCTACGGTGCTCGTGCTGTCGGCGTCCGGCGGGTTTGCATCGGCAGCAACGTGCTCATGACCTGCTTCGCGGTCGTGGCGGGTGTCTTCACCAACGCTGGGCCGGCACAGTTCATCGTTGTGCTCGGGCTCGTAGGTGGCACCACGGTACTATCGTTTCTACGCACCACCGTTCACGGTTCGAGGATCTCCGACGACTGACGCCCCAAGGGGAGAGATCATTCTCCGCTGGAGACTCAGCTGCTGATCGACGGTAACGTGCCTAGCCCGGCGGGGGGGGATCTGCACGCGACCCCTCCGGGCCCGAGCCGCTCTCGTCGAGCAGGGGAGAGGAGGCGAGGCGGGCTCCGGCATCGCGCGCCACGCGCTCGAGCACCGCGGTCTGGATCCTCCATGCGGCCTCGAGGAGCCGCAGGGTCTCCTGGGAGTGGGCGCGCAGGGAGATCGCGATGGCGGCATCCTTGTCCGCGGAGGCGCTTCCCGAGAGAGCCTGCACGGCGTCGCGGAGGATCCGGAGCGCTTCGTCCACCGATGCGCGCTCGGCCTGCGTGAGATCTCTGAGAGCGCAGGCGGTCTCGAGGAGGTCCGGGGTGACGCGCTTCGGATCATCGGAGCCGTTCTCCCAGTGGCGCCCCGTGAGGATCCACTCGATGCTCGTCTCGCCGATGCGCGCCATCTCCACGAGCCTCCGCGGCTCGGGCACGACGCCGTGTTCGTACTTGTGCACCGCGGACTGTGTGGTTCCGAGGAAACGCGCCAGCTCCCACTGCCGGAGCCCGGCCTGGGACCGGATCCTCCGGATGCGAGCGCCGAGGGCTGCCTTGTCGAGGTCCTGCATGATGCGGTGACCCGGGTTGCTCCCCAACGAGGCAATATAGGTGCCTGCATGGCGGGGGCAAGGTGGGATGACCGGCTCGACTTCGGAACGGGGAGGATCAGCGGGCGCTGCCGGGGTCGGGGCGCTCTACCGCCAGGGCGCGCGGGGGCGTCTCGCGGATGAAAAGGGTCAGGAGCAAGCCGGCGGCGAAGAAGGGGACGGTCCACAGGACCGCGAGCCGCTGGTTTCCGGTTCCGCTCGACACGACCCCGAAGGTGAGGAGCGCGACGATCGAGCCGAGCTGGCCCGCCAGGACATAGAACCCGAAGAACTCCGACTCCCGGCCGGGAGGGGAGAGCCTGGCCATGTACGACCTCCCCACGGACTGCGTGCTCCCCATCCCCACCGCGGCGCCTGCTGCCATGAGCCAGAACGAGACCTTTCCGCGGGCGGTCGCTCCCATGATCGCGACGCCGAGCCACAGGAGCAGGGTGAGCACGAGCGTCGTCTTGTGGCCGATGCGGTCCGCGAGCCACCCGGCGACGATCGTCCCGGGGACCGCGATCAGGTTCGTCACGACGAACAGGGCGAGCAGGTCCCGACCCCGGATCTGGAAGGTCTGGCTCGCGTAGATGGCGCTGAAGCGGATCACCGTGTTGATGCCGCCGAAGAAGCAGACGTAGGCGAGAACGTACTTCGCCGTTTCGCGGTACCGCCGGAGATGGGCGAGGGTGTCGCCGACCCGGCGGAATCCCTCGCGGGCGTAGTCCGCAAGGCGGGCCAGGCCCTTGTCCCGCGGACTCTCGCGGAGGATCAGGAGCGTCGGCATCGAGAAGAGCGCGAAGAACAGCGCGACCACGACGAACGAGACCCGGTAGTCCCCCGCGGCCTCGGCGACGAGCATCCCCGAGGGGTCGGTCAAGGGGCGACCGATGAACGGCGCGCACGCCACGAGAGAAGCGAGGCCGCCCAGGAATCCGGCGCCCCACGCCAAGCTCGAGATCTTGCCGATGGTCTCCCGCGTCGACACCTCGGGCAGGAACGCGTTGTAGAAGATGTAGCCGGCCTCGAACCCCACCGAGGCGACGACGTACAGGAAGAGCCCGCGCGACACCTGGCCTTCCCGGACGAGCCCCAGGAGCGCGGTGGCGCCGACCGTCTGCGCGACCGTCAGGAAGAGAAAGAGCTTCTTCCTTCCGGAGTGGTCGGCGATCGCGCCGAGGATGGGCGAGGTCAGGATCAGGATCCCGTTGACCAGGATCCCGGCCAGCCCCCACAGAAAATCTCCCTGCGGGTTCGAGGCGCCGACCACCGCCTCCCGGAAGTACACGGAAAACGCCACGGTGACGATGAGCGTCGTGTAGGACGAATTCGCGAAGTCGAACAGGCACCAGGCCGCCACCTCCCGTCGTGGGGCGGCACCCCCTGGCAATCGCGTCACCGTTCGCCCCAGCGCAGCTTCCGGCGGAGGACCTCGAAGAAACCCCGCTCGGAGACGCGGACGAGGCGCACGGGTCGGGGATGGGTGTCGACCGAGACGGAATCGCCGCGCTGCATCGGAAAACCGACCTGGCCGTCCAGGGTGAGGTGGACGGGCTCCTTGGCGCTCTCCAGGGTCACCTCGACCCGCGCGGAGCCCGGAACGACGAGGGGACGGTAGGTCATCGTGTGCGGGCAGATGGGGGCGATGACCACCGCCTCCATCCGCGGATCCAGGATCGGACCGCCGGCGGAGAGGTTGTAGGCCGTCGAGCCGGTGGGTGTGGCCAGAATGAGCCCGTCGCTCGTGTACGTGGCGACCTCGTCTCCGTCGACGCGCACGTCGAGGACGATCATCCGCGCGAGCGCACGCTTCGTGATCACGGCATCGTTCAGGACGGCGTGCTCGCTCCGGACCTGCCGACCCCTCCGGTGACGCACGCGCAGCGCCTGCCGCTCCTCGATGCTGTAGGCGCCCCTGAGGACCTTCAACAGCCCGTCGTACAGCTCGTCGGGCTGGAGCTCCGTCAGGAATCCGAGGCTGCCGAGGTTCACGCCGAGGATCGGGACCCCTCGAGGGGCGGCCGCGCGGGCGACCGACAGGAGCGTTCCGTCCCCCCCGGCCACGATCGCGAGATCCGTTCCGCGGGGGAACAGGTCGCGCGGGGCCCCGCTGCGGCGCCTGAGCGCTCGCGAAGTCTCGAGGTCCAGGTCCACGCGCACGCCGCGCTCCTCCAGCCACCGTGCAAGCTCCGCGGCGAGGCGAGGGGCCTCGGGAGGGCCGATCTTGGCCACGACCGTCACGCGGCGGATCGGCCGGGAACGGGCGCTCGCGCGCCTCACGCCGGGGATCCTCCCGAAGGGTGTGCGGTGAGATCGTCGATCCTGAGGTCGATCGCCTCTTCTCCCAGACCGCCGGTGCCCAGGGAGAGGCGCACGAAGAACTCGGTGTTCCCCTCGGCGCCGGGAATGGGCGACGGCGCGAGAGCAAGGATCGCCCCTCCGGCGACGCGCACGAACCGGGTGATCCGGCGCAGCACTTCACGATGGAGCTCGGGATCGCGGACGATGCCGCCGCGCCCCACCTTGCCGCGGCCGACCTCGAACTGGGGCTTCACCAAGGCCACCACGTCTCCCCCAGGCTCCAGGCACGAGAAGATGGCAGGAAGGACACGCTCCAGGGAGATGAAGGATACATCGATCACGGCCAAGGAGGGCCGACACGGAAGCTCCGCGGCGCGGAGGTAGCGGGCGTTGATCCCCTCGATCGCGACGACCCGGGGGTCCTGGCGGAGGCTCCAGTCGAGCTGGCCGTGGCCCACATCCAGCGCCACGACACGGCGCGCTCCGGCCTCGAGGAGGACCTGCGTGAAGCCACCCGTCGATGCTCCCACATCCAGCGCCTCGCGCCCGCGGACGTCGAGCCCGAACGAGGCCAGCGCTCCTAGGAGCTTCGCGCCCGAGCGGCTCACGTGGCGGGAAGGCGCGACGACGTCGAGAGGCGCGTCGGGGTCCACCTTGACGCCGGGCTTGTCCAGTCGCGCGCCCCGGGAGCTCACGCGACCGGCCAGGATGAGGGCCTGCGCCTTGGTCCGCGTCGGGGCGAGACCCCGGGTGACGAGAAGCTGGTCGAGACGCATGACGCGCGAGGCTCCTCCCCGAAGCATCAGGAGGTCCGTGAGACCGACTGTCGAGCCAGATACTCGAGCACGTCGTGGGAGAGCCCGGCGGCCGAGATCTCGCGCAGGGCTTCCGTCACCAGCTCCTCGGCACGATTTCTCGACGCCTCGAGTCCGCGAAGGGAGGGCTCGGTCGCCTTGCCGGCCTGCCGGTCCTTGCCGGACGTCTTCCCCAGGGCAAGCGTGGTCGCGGTCTGGTCCAGGATGTCGTCGGTGATCTGGAAGGCGTGCCCGACGACCTCTCCGTAGCGCGCGAGGGCCCGGCGACGGGAGGGCGATCCACCCGCATGGATGGCGCCGATCTCGGCCGAGGCGGAGAGGAGCGCGCCGGTCTTGTGCCGGTGGATCCACTCGATCGTCGAGCCGTCCACGGCGCGCCCCTCCGCCTCGAGATCCGCCTGTTGCCCGCCGCACATCCCCGCAACCCCCGCCGCGCGCGCCGCCACGAGCACCGCGTCCAGACGGGCCTCTGCGCGTTCGCTGCCCGGGGGGAGGCTCGCAAGGACCTCGAACGCGAGCGTGAGGAGGGCGTCGCCCGCGAGGATGGCACAGGCCTCGTTGAAGGCGCGATGCACGGTGGGACGCCCCCGCCTTAGATCGTCATCGTCCATCGGGGGCAGGTCGTCGTGGATCAGGGAATAGGCGTGGATCATCTCGACGGCCGCGGCGGGCCCGAGGACGTCGTCGAGCCGGCCGCCGCAGGCCTCACAGGAGGCGAGCGTCAGGAGGGGCCGCCATCGCTTTCCGCCGCCCAGCACCGCGTAGCGCATGGCCTCGGCAAGCGTGCGTGCGGGCCCGCCGGGCGCCGGAAGGAGCCGATCGAGAGTCTTGTCCAGGAGCTCGCGCCGGGAGCCGACCCAAGCTTCGGGAGTCATCGGGCCTCCGCGATCCCTTCTTCACGGATCTCGAGCCGCTCGATCGATTCCGCCAGGCCGGTTCGAGGCGACACGTCGATGACCACCGAGGCGAGACGAACGTCGCCCGTCGCCGGGGTGAAGCGCGCGGGTCTCTGGGAGAGAAAGCGAGCGAGCACCAGCGACTTCTCCACGCCGATCACCGAGTCGTACGGTCCCGTCATCCCGACGTCGGTGATGAACGCGGTTCCCCCGGGCAGGACGCGCTCATCCGCGGTCGGGACGTGAGTGTGGGTCCCCACGACCGCCGCGACCCGGCCGTCGAGGTGCCACCCGAAGGCGATCTTCTCGCTGGTCGCCTCGGCGTGAAAATCCACCACCACGACGCGCGCTCGGTCCCTAAGCTCGTGGAGGATCTCGTCGGCGGCGCGGAAGGGGTCGTCGAGCAGGGCGAGGAAGACGCGGCCCATCAGGTTGACCACCGCCGTCGGGGTCCCGTCGAGGGCTTCGAGCACGCAGACCCCTCCTCCGGGTGCGGGATCGGGATAATTCGCGGGACGCAGCAGCCGCTCATGCCGGTCCAAGTAGGCGTGGATCTCGCTTCGGTCCCAGATGTGGTTGCCGCTGGTGACCACGTCGGCTCCGGCGCGGAAGATCTCATCGGCCGTCGAGGGAGTCAGCCCGTTCCCGCCCGCGGCGTTCTCCCCGTTGACGACCACCAGGTCCGGACCGAGCTCCTTCCGCAGGCGAGGAAGAACCGATTTCAGAATCCGCCGGCCTGGAGAGCCGACCACGTCGCCGACGAACAGGATCCGCATCTCTTGCCGCTCACACCGCGAACTGGACCGCGCGCGTCTCCCGGACCACGCTGACCTTGATCTGTCCCGTATAGGCGAGCTCTCGCTCCAGGGTCCGGGCGATCTCCTTGGAGAGGGCGTAGGCGTCCTCGTCCTTCAAGACCTTCGCGTCCACGATGACCCGGATCTCCTTCCCTGCCTTCACAGCGTAGGATCCCACGACCCCGGCGAACCTGCTGGCCATGACCTCGAGACGGCGCAGTCGCTCGACGAAGACCTCGAGATTGTCCTTGCGCGCGCCCGGGCGCGCGTCGGAGATCCGGTTGGCCGTGGCGAGAAGCAGGGCCTCGAGGGTCTTGGCCTCCACCTCGGGGTGAAGGCTCTGGATCGCGTGGACCACGGCCTCGCTCTCGCCGTGCTTTCCGGCCAGATCCGCCGAGGCCAGCACGGTGTGTCCTTTCGTGGCTTCGTCGGCGCGCGCGACCTCGTGAAGGAGCCCGGCGCGGCGCACCAGCTCCTCGCGGCCTCCCACCTCGGCGGCCATGTAGGACGCGACGAGGGCGACCTCGAGGGAGTGCTGGAGGAGGTTCTGCCCGTGGTTGGTCTGGAACTTGAGACGCCCCACGAGCCTCGCCAGGCGAGGGTTCAGGTCCGTGAGCCCGAGGTGGAACGCGGCCTGCGTTCCCGCCTCCTCCACCAGGCTCTCGACCTCGGTCTGAACGCGCGACACGACCTCCTCGATGCGGGCGGGATGGATCCGTCCGTCCTCCACCAGCCGATCGATGGCGACCCGCGCGACCTCGCGGCGCAGGGGATCGAAGGAGGAGATCAGAATGGCCCGCGGCGTGTCGTCCACGATCAGGTCGATCCCCGTCGTCATCTCCAGCGCGCGGATGTTTCTCCCTTCTCGGCCGATGATCCGTCCCTTGATCTCGTCGTTCGGGAGCTCGATGAGACTCACGGTGGTCTCGACGACCTCGCGCAGATTCACCCGCTGGGTCGCCTGGACGATGAGGTTGACCGCGTCGCGCTCGGCTTTCTCCCGGGCTTCGTCCTCCATCCGCCGCGCGAGCCGGGACGCCTCCTTCCGCGCTTCCACCTCCACGGTCGCGATGATCTCGGCGCGGGCTTCGCCGGCGGTGAGGCCGGCGTTGTGCTCGAGGACCTCGCGCGAGCGCGCGAGGTTCACACCGGCGGCCTCCGCTGCGGCTCGGGCGTCTTCCTCCGCACGCGTGACCGCAACACGGCGGCGCTCGAGCTCCTTCGACTTGCGGTCCAGGGCCAAAGTGTCCTGCTCGAGCTGTCTCAGGCGGGAGTCGAGCTGCCCCTCTCGGGAGTCGATCTCTCGGTCGCGACGGTCGGCTTCCTCCTCGACCGACAGGAGCTTTTCCTGCGCGGAGACCAGCGTTTCCTTCGCCTTGGCCTCGGCTTCCTGTCGTGCCTCCGCGAGGATGCGCCGGGTCTCCTCGCGGGCACGGCGAACCGCGCGCCGGGCCGCGTACGCTGCCGCCGCAAAGGCGAGCCCGCCCCCGAACACTCCGAGGAGCGAACCGATGATCGACTCGACGCCCACGCGTCACGCCTCCTTCGAAGTCGGACCGGGCCAGGAGCGAGGGGCGTGCCGTGTTCCGAGAGCGGATCTCGCGCGGTCAGGGCGGATGGGTCACGGGGAGTCCCCCGCGTGGGCCGTGTGGGCAGATCAGGTTTGAACCTGAACCGCTAGGTGGGAACCCTCCGCTCGCCGCTGGCTTCCCCTTGCGAGAGGGGCTTGCACTTGGCGAGACGTGGTTTGGGTCCCCTAGGTACGGACGTTGGCTCAAGCGAAACAACCCATCACGAACCCCGCAGGGGCTTCCATCAACTGAGATTTCTGTCTCCACGCGCTCGATCCGCCCGCTGCCCACGGCAGGCCGGGCGGCCTCTACCCGACGAGAGCCTCGTCGAGCAGAGCCACGATCTGGGCCAGGCGCTTCCGATGGTCCACAGGGTCCCCTTCGGAACCAACGCGCCGGGCCCGCTTGGATTCATCCGCAATGTTCAGGGCGGCCAGAATGGCGACCTTGAGGGTGTCGGCGGTTCCCGTGGAGTCTGCCACCTCCTGCATGCGCGAATCCACCAGGGCCGCCAGGCCCTCCAGGTACCTGCGATCGCCGTCCCCCCGCAGGTAGTACGTGCGCCCGAAGATTGTCACGGGGGTGGGGCCGGAATCCAGGACCGCCTCGCGTTCCACTCCCTCCTCCTTCTCCTTTCCTCTAGGCTTCCCGAAGCTCACGGATCGCTTCGCGGATCGCCTCGGCGAACGCCGGCGGGACCGTTGCGGGTCCGCGACCGGAATCCCCCGCGCCTTTCGATCGCGCCTTTTCCGCGTCCGCGAGCTTCCTTTCGAGATCCCGAACCTCTCCTTCGAGCCGGGAACGTTCGGCCGAGGCCTTCTGCAGGTGTTGCACGACCTGACGAACCCGATCCTCGAGGAGTCTAATGTCCGCTTCCATGAGGTGTCAATCCTCCGCGGCTCACGTCCGCAGCCGGATCTCCTTCTCCCCCAGCGCCTTCACCAGCGCGGCTCGATATTCCTCGGCTTCCTCGTCGCTCAGAGTTCTCTCCTGAGGCTGTAGGATAACACGGACCGTGAGAGCGATCTCCGTCGAGCGCAGGGGGGGGCCCTCATAGCGATCGACGACCTCGAATTCCACCGGCGCGGGGGGGCGCGGGATCGCGAGGAGTCGTCTCAGGTCGTCGAACGACACTCCAGGATTGAGGACGAGGGAGAGGTCCCGGCTCACCGAGGGGACGCGGGGCAGCGGGGTGAACCCGCCGTGTCGCGCAGGGAGGCTCCTCAGGCGCTCCAGGTCGACCTCCGCGAGGAACGCCGCGTCGGCCAGGTCGAGCCGTTTCTTCTCGGCCGGATGAAGCGCGCCGCACCATGCAAAGGGCTCGCTCGGGTTGTGACCCGCGCCCGGAGCGGGTTCCGGCGCGATCGCCTGCCAGATCGCGGTCTTCCCCGGGTGGAGCCCAGGAACCGCACCATCGGTCCTGCGCCAGAGCGCTCGAGGCCGCACCGCCTCCAGGAGCGATTCCACGACTCCGATCACGTGGTGGAGCCCGACCTCCGGCGAGGGGCCGCTCCAGTGTGCCGGGCGCGCCGCCCCGCACCAGGCGATTCCGACTCGCAGGCGTTCGTCGGGAAAGCCCCCGCTCTTCGTCGGGAGGAAGACGCGGCCCACCTCGAACAGGCGGACATGGCGAGATCCGCGTCGCACGTTCAGGTCGAGCGAGCGAATCAGGCCGGGCAGGAGCGAGCGCCTGAGCCGCGCGAGCGGCTCTGCGATCGGGTTCGTCACGGCCAGCGCCTGCCCGCTCCCCGGTCTAGAGAACGGATCGTCCTCGCCGACCGCCAGCATCGAGTAGCAGAAGACCTCGTGAAGGCCGAGATGCGCCAGGACGTCGCGGCAGCGCTCTTCCCCGTCGGTGTCCGGATCGTGAGGAGGTGGCTCACCGCCCGGGACGGGGAGCCGGGCGGGGATTCGCTCGTATCCGAGGTGGCGCCCTACCTCCTCGACGAGATCTGCCTCCCGCTCGAGGTCGATCCGCCAGGTCGGAACCGTGACCTCGAAGGTCCGCGGCAGGGCTCTGGAAGGGGCGAGCCCGAGCGCGTCGAGGGAAGCCTCGATCTCCTTTTCTCCGGGGTCGAAACCCAGGAGCTCGCCGACTCGGTCGGCACGAAGCCGGAGGTTGCGCCTCACCACCGGCGTCGGATGGACGTCGAGCATGCCGGGCGCCGGGGTTCCTCCCGCGAGATCCGCGAGCAGGCGCACCGCCATCTCCTGGGCCGCCGCCACGGCATCGGGATCCGCCCCGCGCTCGAAGCGATGGCTGGCGTCGGTCGCCATGCCGAGGCGGCGGGAGGTCTGGCGCACGGAGCCGGGAAGAAACCACGCGGCCTCGATGAGAACCTCGCGGGTGGCGTCCGTGATCCCCGTGTCGGCGCCCCCCATGATTCCCGCGAGCGCGACGGGACGCCTGGAATCCGCGATGACGAGCATCTCCGGATCGAGAGAACGCTCCACTCCGTCGAGAGTCGTCAACCGCTCTCCGGCGGCGGCGCGCCGCACCAGGACGGTCCGGTCGGCGATCCGCTGGAAGTCGAACACGTGGATCGGGTGTCCCAGCTCGAGGAGGACGAGGTTCGACGCGTCCACGACGTTGTTGATCGCGTGAAGGCCACACGAGGAGAGCCGCCGGGCGACCCATGCGGGAGAAGGCCCGACGCGTACGTCGCGAACCAGCCGTGCCGCGTATCGACCGCAAAGATCGGCGGAGAGGACCTCGACGCGGGCGAGCTCGGCGATCCCAGCGCCCGCGCCTGCCGGGCCCCCCGGCTGCGGCGCGAGACGCACGCCCCAAGCGGCCGAGATCTCCCGCGCCAGGCCGCGGTGGCTCAGACAATCCGGGCGGTTCGCGGGGACGTCGATGTCGAGGACGGCGTCGTCCCCCTCCTCCCGGATCGCATCGACGGTGAGCCCCCGGGCGGTCAGGGCCGCGGCCACCTCGCGAGCGCTCCCGTCAAACGGGCAGAGCGAGCGAAGCCAGGCGATCGAGACGAGCATCGGGACCTCAGATCGGGAACTGACGGAGGAACCGCACGTCGTTATCCATGAGCAGCCTGAGATCGTCCACGCCGTAGCGCATCATCGCGATCCGGTCGATCCCCAGCCCGAAGGCAAAACCGCGGTAGCGCTCGGGGTCGACGCCGACGGCCTCGAAGACCGTGGGATGGACCATGCCGGCGCCTCCGATCTCGATCCACCCCGATCCCTTGCACGCGCGGCAGCCGCATCCGCCGCACACGCGGCACGAGATGTCATACTCGCACCCCGGCTCGACGAACGGGAAATAGCCGGGCCGAAGGCGCGTCTCCACATCCGGGCCGAAGATCCTCTTCCAGAGAAGCGCGAGCGTCCCCTTGAGGTCGGCCATGGAGATGTTCTCGTCGACAACGAGCGCCTCGAGCTGGTGGAACATCGGAAGATGCGTGGCGTCCCAGTCGCGGCGGTAGACCCGTCCGGGGCAGATCATCCGGATGGGGGGCCTCCGCGACCTCATGACGCGGATCTGCACGGGGGAGGTATGCGTGCGCAGGAGCAGTCCCCCCTGCACGTAGAAGGTGTCGGTGGCGTCGCGGGCCGGGTGCTCGGGGGGCAGATTCAGCGCCTCGAAGTTGTGGAAGTCGTCTTCGACCTCGGGGCCGCTGTCCACCGTGTATCCCATCTCCCGGAAGACCCGCTCGATGAGGCGACGCGTGTGGGTCACCGGATGAAGGGAGCCAACCCAGGGCAGCAGGGGAGGGAGCGTCGGGTCCTCCGCCTCGTGGGCCAGGGACAGACGATGGGCTTCCGCCTCGGCGGCGTCGGCCGCGCCCAGGAGCGCGAGGGTGATCCGCTCCTTGAGATCGTTGATGGACTTCCCGGCGGCGGGGCGCTCTTCCGCCGAAAGCGAGCCCAGGCCCTTGAGGAGGGCGGTCACCTCCCCCTTGCGTCCGAGGTAGCGTACTCGGATCTCCTCCACCGCCTGCGGGTCCGTTCCCGCCGACACGAGCGCCGAGTTGAACTCCCGCTCGATTCGCCGGAGCTCGTCGCGCAAGGGGGCGGGCTCAGGCCTGAGCGGCAGCCTGACGGGCGGCCGCGACCACGCGGCCGAACGCCTCGGGATCGTGGACCGCGAGGTCGGCCAGGACCTTCCGGTCCAGCTGCACGCCGGCCACCCGGAGCGCGTGCATCAGGGCGGAGTAGCTCATCTCGTGGAGGCGAGCCGCCGCATTGATGCGCACGATCCACAGGCGCCTGAAGTCCCGCTTGCGGGCGCGCCGGTCTCTCCAGGCGAAGGTGAGGGACCGCTCCACCTGCTGTTTCGCGATGCGGTACAGCTTGGATTTCGCGAGGTAGTATCCCTTCGCGCGCCGCAGGATCTTCTTCCGCTTCAGCCGTCTCTTGTTGCCGCGTTTGACTCGGGGCATGGCAAACCCTCTCTAGTTCGGCAGCATCCTCGCGATCCGCTTCTGGTCCGCCTTGGAGACCATCGCCGGCATGTCGAGGTGCCGCTTCCGCTTGGTTACCTTCTTGGTCAGGATGTGGCTCTTGTAGGCCCGGGAACGCTTGAACTTCCCCGAAGCCGTCCTCCGGAAGCGTTTCGCCGCGCCGCGGTGCGTCTTCTGCTTGGGCATCGTCCCTCTCCCTTTCCGCTACTCGTTCCGCTTCTCATCGATCGACTTCAAGACCTCGGCGAGGAAACCATCGAGGCTCGCCGTCCCCCGGTCGCCGTCCTTGCGGGACCGGACCGCGACGGCGCGCGCCGCGGCCTCCCGGTCGCCCACGACGAGCATGAACGGGACCTTCCGGATCTGCGCCTCGCGGATCTTCGCGCCGATCTTCTCGTTCCTCAGATCCGCGTCGGCCCGAAGGCCCGCCCCCCGCAGAAGATCCAGCACCTCCTGCGCGTACCGGGTGGCGCGCTCGGTGACGGAGAGGACCCGCACCTGCTCCGGCGAGAGCCACAGAGGGAAAGCACCGCCGCAATGCTCGATCAGGATCCCGAAGAACCGCTCCAGGGAGCCCAGCATCGCCCGATGGATCATCACGGGCCGCTGCTCGCGGTCGTCGCTGTCCCAGTACCGGAGCTGGAAGCGCTCGGGAAGGACATAGTCGAGCTGGATCGTGCCGAGCTGATGCTCGCGCCTCAAGGCGTCCCGGACGAAAAAATCGATCTTCGGGCCGTAGAACGCTCCGTCGCCCGGGTGGACCGTGTGGGCCTGGTCGCTCGCGACGAGCGCGGCCGCGAGCGCGGATTCCGCGCGGTCCCAGAGCTCGTCGGTGCCCGCGCGCTGCGCGGGGCGCGTGGACAGGGCGACCCTCACGTCGAAGCCGAACTGTGCGTAGCACTCGAGGATCATGCGGATGACCGACCCGACCTCGGCGCAGATCTGCTCGCCCGTACAGAAGATGTGGGCGTCATCCTGGGCGAAGCTCCGCACGCGAGTCAATCCGGCGACCACGCCCGACCGCTCGTGCCGGTGGAGCCGGCCGAAATCGGCGAGACGGATCGGCAGCTCGCGGTAGGAATGGCGCCCCTCCGAGTAGAGGAGGCAGTGCGAGGGGCAGTTCATGGGCTTGACCGCGTACTCGCGCTCGTCCACCTCGGTGAAGAACATGTTGTCCCGATAATGCTCGTAGTGCCCGGAACGCCGCCAGAGCGACGCATCGAAGATCTGCGGGGTGATCACTTCCGCGTAGCCGTACCGGCCGTACAGCTCCCGGACGTAGGCGATCAGCTGGTTGTAGATCGTGGCCCCCCTGGGGTGGAAGAAGGGGCTGGCGGGCGCTTCCGCGTGGAACGAGAACAGATCCAGATCCCGCCCCAGCTTGCGGTGATCGCGCTTCTTCGCTTCCTCGAGGAGCCCGAGATGGACGTCCAGCTCCTCCTGCGTGAAGAACGCGGTGCCGTAGATCCGCTGGAGCATCTTGTTCTTCTCGTCGCCGAGCCAGTGGGCGCCGGCGACGGAAAGAAGCTTGAAGGCCCGAAGGTGCCCCGTCGATCGCACGTGGGGACCCCGGCAGAAATCGGTCCACTCCCCCTGGCGGTAGATCGAGACCGTGTCGCCGCCTTTCGTGGTGGCGAAGTAGACCTTGTAGGGCTCGTTCTCCTTCTCGAAGAAGGCGATGGCCTCGCTTTGCGGCAGGTCCAGGCGTACGATCGGAAGATCGCGGCGCACGATCTCGGCCATCCGCGCCTCGATGGCCGCAAGGTCTTCCGCCGAGAACGGCGTCTCCCGGTCGAAATCGTAGTAGAAGCCGTTCTCGATGACCGGGCCCTGGCCGATCCGGGTCTTGGGGAACAGTTCCTGGACCGCCTGCGCGGTGACGTGAGCCGAGGAATGGCGCAGGACGTGGAGGGCGTCCTCGCTTCCCGGAAGAACGATCTCGACGGTACAGTCTTCGCGGATCGGCCTCGCCAGGTCGACGAGGGTGCCGTCGATGCGCGCGACCACCGCGTTCTCGGTGACCTCCTTGCCGAGGTCGGGAAGGAGGTCGAGCACGGTCGTTCCCGAGGCAGCGGAGCGGACCCTCCCGTCGGGGAGGGTGACCTGGATGGAGGCGACCGTCTCGGACATTCCCTCAGTTCCCTCGGGACGGCCGGGGGCGCCGCGCCCCCCCCGGCCCGACCCTGGTAGGCGCGGGCGGTCTCGAACCGCCGACCTCTACCGTGTCAAGGTAGCGCTCTAGCCCCTGAGCTACGCGCCTGGTGGATTCCACCTGGCGCGAGAGGCAGGGGGCCGCTCGTGCCAAGCGATCGAGGACGGTAGCACAGGGGCCAAAACGTGTCAATGAAAGGAGTTCCGTTCCCGTCCCTGCGCAGGCGAGCCCCGGAAACCAGTTGATTCGTCCGCGCGGTTTCGATACCATCAGGACCCGCCTGAAACGCGACGCCCGCTTCCCATGGAGGCATGAAGTGGAAGGGATCTTGGCCCTCGAGGACGGTCGGGTGTTCCGCGGCCGCGCGTTCGGCGCGTCAGCCGAGAAGACGGGCGAGGTCGTCTTCAACACCTCGATGACCGGCTATCAGGAGATCCTGAGCGACCCCTCGTACCGCGGACAGATCGTGGTGATGACGTGTCCCCAGATCGGCAACTGCGGGACGAACGCGCTGGACCACGAATCGGCATCGCCGCAGGTCGAGGGGCTCGTCGTTCGGGAGGCGAGCCTCATCCCGTCGAACTGGCGAGCCACGCAGAGCCTCCACGACTACCTGCGCGAGCGCAGGCTCCCGGGGCTCCAGGAGGTGGACACGCGGGCGCTGACCCGACACATCCGGACCCAGGGAGCCCTGAAGGGAATCGTGTCGACGCAGGACCACGATCCGGAATCGCTCGTTCGCAAGGCTCGCGAAGCGCCGGGGCAGGAGGCCCAGGACCTGGTGGCGCGCGTGACCTGCCCCGTGCCCTACGCCTGGAGCTCGGCCCGGGACGAGCGGTGGGCGTTGAGCACGGGCGGAGAGCCTCCCGGGGCGCGCGCCCGCTGTGTTGCCTACGATTTCGGCACGAAGCACAACATCCTCCGCATCCTCTGGGAATGCGGCTTCGACGTCACGGTCGTCCCGGCCACGACCTCCGCAAGCGACGCGCTGGCGCTCTCGCCGCACGCGGTGTTCCTCTCGAACGGCCCGGGCGATCCCGCCGTCGCGACCTACGCCGTGGAGGCGGTGCGGGGGCTCCTGGGGAGAGTTCCGATCTTCGGGATCTGCCTCGGCCACCAGATCGCGGCCCTGGCGCTCGGTGCCAAGACCTTCAAGCTGAAATTCGGTCACCGAGGCGGGAACCACCCGGTCATGGACCTGAGGACCCGAAGGGTCGACGTCACGAGCCAGAACCACGGGTACGCGGTGGACCCGGCTACGCTGCCGCGCGGGGTCGAGATCACGCACCGGAACCTCAACGACGGGACGTGCGAGGGGTTCATGGCTCCCGAGATCCGGCTCTCCGCGGTTCAGTACCACCCCGAATCCTCGCCCGGTCCCCACGACTCTCTCCGCCTCTTCCATGAGTTTCGCGAGCTCGCCGCGAGCGTTCTTCCCGACCTCTCCCCGAGGGCCGAAGAGGGCCGTCCATGACCGACTGGAGATCGTCGCTCCGCGCCGACCCGACCCCCTGGCTCCTGGAAACGGCCTCGCCGGCGATCCGGTACCGCGTCCTGACGGAGCTCCTGAACCGGCCCAAGGAAGATCCTCAGGTTCAGCAGGCCGCGAAGGAGATCCTCGCCTACGCGCCCGCCCTCAAGCTTCAGCGAACGCAGCGCAAGGATGGGACGTGGGGAGGGAGACTCCACGCGGGCGACCCGCGCCGTTACGAATCCTCGCTCGAGAACGGGCTCGGTCAGCTCTACGAGTACGGCTGGACGCGGGAGACGAAGCCCGTGCGCAACGCCGCGCAGACGCTCCGGAGCTTCCTCACGGCGAAGAAGGACCTCAAGTTCTTCGAGTTCGGCAAGGTGGTCAAGGCGGACGAGAAGCGAGAGCGGTACTACCGGTGGTTCCTCCGGATTCTCTCTCTGGGTCTTCTGATCCGCGGAGGATACGTGGACGAGAGGACTCGCGTGGCGATCCTGGAGCTCCTGGATCTCACGTCGGCCTTCGTGGATGACCCGGTCTCGCGGAACCCGACGGAGGAGATCGGGGCATCGCACCCGCTCCTGAGGTCCCAGGTGTGGAGGCGCGACTATCCCTTCCTCCCGGATCTGGGCCTCGCGCAGATCTTTGCGTTCTCCTCGTGGCTCCTGGACGGCGAGCTGGCGAAGATGCGGCTCAAGAAGATCTTCGACTACGTGCTCTCCGAGACCTACCAGAAGCTCGCCCCCGATCTGGGGCTCGTCCGCACGGCGAAGGGCTCGTTCGTCAAGGGGGGCGGCCTGCGACTCAGGCCCGTGGATTTCTACAACAAGCACGGTCACCTGGACGAGCTTCTGGTGAATCTGGAGATCCTGGCGCGGCTCGGCCTGATCAACCGCTACCCGCTCCTGATGACCCACATGGAGTGGATCCATACGCTCCAGGGGAAGGATGGGAAGTGGAACCTCCCGACGAAGCTGCTGAACGAGAGCAGCCGGTGGACGGCGGTCCTGCGCCTCGAGAAGGACTGGAGATCTCCGGCTCGGAAGGAGGCGGACATGACCTTCCGGATGCTCCTGATCCACAAGTACCAGGTCGAGCGACAGGTGAGCATGCTCGACCGGAGGGACGACGGCTACCCGATCTGACAAAGGGGAGCAGAGTGTCCCCGTTCTTCACTCTCCCGCGAGGCGCCCGAAGAACATCTTGCCCGCGGCGGTCTGAAGGACGCTCGTCACCACGACCTCCACGGTGCGGCCGATCTCGGAACGGGCCTGCTCGACCACGACCATGGTGCCGTCGTCGAGGTACGCGACCCCCTGGTGGGGCTCCTTGCCCTCGCGGAGGATCGCCACGAGGAGCGTCTCTCCCGGGAGGACGACCGGCCTGAGCGCGTGGGCGAGATCGTTGAGGTTTCTGACCTCCACTCCGCGGATGGAGGCGACCTTGTTGAGGTTGTAGTCGTTCGTCAGGAGCTTCCCGCCCATTCTCCGAGCCATCTCGATGAGCTTGAGGTCCACCTCGCGGATCTCGGGGATCTCCTCCTCCGGGAAGAGAACCTCGAGAGCCGGGGATTTCTTGAGCTTCTCCAGGGTTTCGAGCCCCCTCCGGCCTCGGGCACGGCGCAGAGGATCGGAGGAATCGGCGACGTGCTGAAGCTCTCGCAACACGAAGCTCGGGACAACGAACGTACCGTCGAGAAACCCGGTGGCGCAAACGTCGGCGATGCGGCCGTCGATGATCACCGAGGTATCGACGATCGTGTACCGGGTGGCGGGGGAGGACGATCCGGTTGCGTGAGGCGACGGGAACGCCGAGCGGGCGAGGCTCCGCCCGAGCCGCGCGCCGGCGATCGCGAAGGCGTACACGGCGACCAGGGAGACGAAGGGCACAATCGCGGGGACCTCCCGGGGCAGGACACGCGCCCAGGATGCGGCGGCCCATCCCCCGAGAGCCGCGCCGGCCGCGGCGCCGGCCGCGGCCCAGGGGCTCACGGCGCGCATCGCGAGCTCGAGGCCGAGCGCGAGGAGGACGACAAGAGCCCCGAGCATGACATTGCGCGGAATCTCCGCCCATGGCCCGCCCGCGGGAGCGAGCGGCCTCAGGAGGGCGGCCAGAACGAGGGCGAGCGCGATCAGCGCCGCGCGGGCAATCCAGCGGGCCATGACCCTTCCCGTGGCGTGCTCCGGAGGGTCTCCAGAGCCTCTTCGAGGTGGCGGACCGGATGGAGCGTGATTCCATCCGGCCCGGCGGAAAGCGAAGCGCTGGCGGGAACGAGAGCGTGCTCGAACCCGAGGCGAGCGGCTTCCTTGAGCCTCGCGTCGAGCCTTGCGACCGACCGAATCTCGCCGGTCAGCCCGATCTCCCCGACGACGACGAAATGACACGGCAGAGGGGTGCCCTCGAGGCTGGAGGCCGCCGCTGCGGCGATCGCGAGGTCGGCCCCGGGCTCGACCACCACGAGCCCTCCGGTCACGTTGACGAAAACGTCCCGGTTCCCCAGGGCGCATCCCGCGCGCCGCTCGAGGACGGCCAGGATCAGCGCGAGACGGTTCGGGTCCACGCCCGACGCCGTGCGCCGGGGGGTGCCCTGGACCGGCTCTCCCACGAGGGATTGGACCTCCACGAGCAGCGGACGGCTTCCCTCCATCGCCGGGAGAACGACCGAGCCGGGAGCGCCCAGCGGGCGCTCCGCGAGGAACAGCTCGCTCGGGCTCGTGATCGCTCGGAGCCCGTCCTCGGACATCGAGAACACCGCCAGCTCGTCCGAGGGGCCGAAGCGGTTCTTGAGGGATCTGAGGAGGCGGTGAGCGAGATGGCGGTCTCCCTCGAAGTGCAGGACGGCGTCGACCATGTGCTCGAGCAGCCTCGGCCCCGCGAGAGTGCCGTCCTTGGTCACGTGTCCGACCAGGAGCAGAGGGATCCCGGCGGATTTCGCCATCGAGACGAGGCGGGCGGCGCACTCCCGGACCTGGGACACCGAGCCCGGAACCGCAGCGAGGTCCGCGCAGCGCACCGCCTGGATGGAATCGACGATCATGGCGGCCGCATCGATCTCCAGGGCAGAGGCGATGATGGCGTCCACGTCGGTCTCGGGAAGGACCGCGAGCTCGCGCGAGCGCACACCGATCCGGTCTCCCCGGAGACGAAGCTGCGCCGCGGATTCCTCCGCGGTGGCGTAGAGGACCTTCTGCCCGTACTCGGCCATCCGCGACGCGGTCTGGAGCAGGAGGGTGCTCTTGCCGATCCCGGGCTCCCCTCCCAGGAGCACGACGGCGCCGCGGACAAGCCCCCCTCCCAGGACCCGGTCGAGCTCCGCGATCCGGGTGGGGGTGCGATCCGCGTCGGTGGGGGAGATCTCGGGGTAGGGGATCGGTCGCGACCTCGGGGCGGAGACCGCCGATCGCGCGGAGGCGGTGGGCTCGACCTCCTCGACCAGGGTGCCCCACCTCCCGCACTCGGGGCATTTCCCGAGCCACTTGCGCGCCTGGAATCCGCACTCCTGGCAGACGTGGACCGTGGCGGCGCTCATCGGTCTCTCAGCTCTCCCGCCAGGTCTCGGCGTTCTCGAAGCGGGTGAACTCGCGGATGAAGATCAGGTCCACGGTTCCCGTGGGGCCGTTGCGCTGCTTGCCGACGATCAGCTCGGCCTTCCCGCGCAGCTCGGGATCGTCCTTCTTGTAGACCTCCTCGCGGAAGAGGAAGAGCACGACGTCCGCGTCCTGCTCGATGGCGCCCGACTCGCGCAGGTCCGAAAGCTGCGGTCGCCGGTCGCCGTGACGCTGCTCGGGCGCGCGCGACAGCTGCGAGAGGGCGACGACCGGGATCTGGAGCTCCTTGGCGAGCTCCTTGAGAGAACGGGAGATGTCCGAGATCTCCTGCTGCCGGCTTTCCCGGCGCTCCCGGCCGCGCATGAGCTGAAGGTAGTCGACGATGAGCAGGTCGAGCCCTTTCTCGAGCTTGAGCCGCCGCGCCTTCGCCCGCATCTCCATCACCCCCATGCCGGGGGTGTCGTCGATGTAGACGGACGCGTCCGAGATCTCGCTGAACGCCTTCAAGATCCGATGCCAGTCGTCCTTGCTCATCCGTCCGGTCCGGAGGCGGTGCGCGTCGACGCGCGCCTCCGAGCACAGCAGGCGGAAGAAGATCTGCTGGTGGGACATCTCGAGGGAGAAGATCCCCGCAGTGCGGCCGTGGCGCAGCGCGGCCGTGACGGCTACGTTCAACGCCAGGGTCGTCTTTCCCATGGCGGGCCGGGCCGCGAGGATCACGAGGTCGGAGGGCTGCAATCCGGCGGTCATCTGGTCGAGATGGAGGAATCCCGTGGGGATTCCGGTGATCGCCTTTCCCTCCCGGGTCAGCTGCTCGATCGCCTTGAGGCTCCTCTCGGCGATCTCCCGGATCGGAATGAACCCGGCGCGCAGACGGTCCTCGGCGACCCGGAACACGGCGCGCTCCGCGTCGTCGAGGATCTGGTCCACCGAGCCCTGGCCGTGCATCCCGGCGGAGAGGATCTGCTGCGCCGCCTGGATGAGATCGCGCAGCACCGATTTTTCCCTCACGATCCGCGCGTAGTGCTCCACGTTCGCGGATCGCGGGACCCCGTCGAGAAGCCCCGCCAGGTAGGCCGGGCCGCCGCACGAATCCAGATCGCCCGATCGGTTGAGCTCGTCCTTGAGCGTGACGAGGTCGAACGCGCGCCCGCTCTCGGACATGGCCTCCAAGGCCTGGAAGATCTTCCGATGCCGGGAGGAGTAGAAAGCCGCCGCCCGCACGAGCTCCTGCGTGCGGTGGAACTGCTGGTTGTCGAGAAGGACCGCCGCGAGCACCGAGCGCTCGGCGTCGTCGGAGTGGGGAAGGGTTTCGGCGAGGGTCTCCGAAGGCATCTCGTCCCGTGATCGCTGGTCGCGAGGAAGCGTGATCCGTTGCCCGCGGGGCGTGATGGTAGCACAGATCCGGTGCTAAGCTTTCCCGCCGCGGCCCGGCTCCGGTGCGGGCGGAGGGGAAGATGATGCAGCGCGCTTGCCTCGCGGTGTCCGCTCTCGCCTGGCTCGCCGCGAGCTCCGCTTTCGCAGCCGACTCCCGCCCCAGGGTCGTCATCCTGGGATTCGACGGGGCCGACGCGCGTCTGGTCGAGCGGTGGATGGATCAGGGCGAGCTTCCCCATCTCGCCAGGCTCCGCGCCGAGGGGAGCTACGCGCCGCTCGAGCCGACGAACCCGCCGCAAACGCCGGTGTCCTGGTCGTCGTTCGCCACGGGGATGAATCCGGGGAAGACCGAGATCTTCGACTTCCTGAAACGCGATCCAGAGAGCTATCTGCCGGATTTCGCCATGACGAAGGAATCCCGTCGGCCGTTTCTCTTCGGCCGGCAAAACGCTCTCGCGCTCGGGCTTCTCACCGGTGCGGTGGCGCTCCTCCTGTCCATGAGCGCCCTCCTGTTTTTCCGCCTGTCCTGGACGAGCCGGCTCATGCTCGCGTCGGTCCTCGCCGTGGCGACCGGCCTTCCGGTGGCCTTCGTGGCGAAACGGTACCTCCCCGAGGAAGTTCCCACCGCCGTGAATCAGCGGAAGGGGAGGACCCTGTGGGCCCTGGCCAGCGAGGCAGGAAAGAAGGTCCAGGTCATCCGGGTCCCCGCGACCTTTCCCGCGGAGCCCCTGGAAGACGGGCACATGATCTCGGGACTGGGAGTCCCCGACATCCGCGGGCGCGTGGGAACCCCCTCCTTCTACACCTCCGACGCGAATTTTCGCCCCGGCGACAACGAGTTCAGCCTGGAGCTCATCCGGCTGCCGGCGCACCGGGGCAGGATCACGACCCAGGTCATCGGCCCGCTCAACAAGCCATTCTTCGACTACGTCGTGGACCGACGCGTCCTGAAGATCGAGGATCCGAAAGAGCGCAACTCCGCCCGCCGCCGCGTTCGGCAGGAGCTCGAGGACGCGGGGGTGCGACGCCGCATCGACATCCCGATGACGCTCCACGCGACGGACACCACGTGCACGATCGAGCTCTCGGGGACCACCGGGACGCTGTCGGTGGGGGAGTGGAGCGACTGGTTCGTTCTGGACTTTCCGGTCAACGCTCTCGTGGACAGGACGGCACCGCTCCGGGGAATGGCGCGGTTCAAGCTCCTCCGGCTCGTGCCCGAGATCGAGCTGTACCTCTCTCCGATCAACTTTCATCCCGACTGCCATCCCGTCGCGTTCTCGTGGCCGCCGTCCTACTCGGAGCGGATCGCGAAGCGGTTCGGCCTGTACAAGACCCTCGGCTGGCCCGAGGACACCTGGTCGCTTCCCTCCGGCGTGGGAGACGAGCGGCTGTTCCTCGAGGACATGGACTTCACGGTGACGAAGGACGAGGAGATCCTGAAGGGGCTCCTGTCCGACGGAACCGACGACCTCTACGTGCAGATCTTCTACTTCACCGACAGGATCGGACACCTGTTCTGGCAGTTCCTGGACCCGGGTCACCCGCGCCACGAGCCCGCCTCGGCCGCCCGCCTCGCTCCCGAGATGCTGAGGGCCTACAAGAGGATGGACGCGATCGTCGGCCACGCTCGCTCGCTCGCCCCGGCGGACGCGCTGTTCATCGTCTGCTCCGATCACGGGTTCTCGTCGTTTCGTCGCGGCGTCAACTACAACACCTGGCTCGTCCAGAACGGCCTCATGACGCTCAGGCGACCGGAGGGCGAGGTGGCCACGCTCGAGAAGCTCTTCGAGACCCGGGACCTGCTGGGAAACGTGGACTGGTCGCGGACCAAGGCCTACGCCCTGGGTCTGGGCAGCATCTACGTGAACCTGGTCGGGCGGGAATCGCAGGGCTCCGTGATGCCCGGAGCGGAGTACGAAGAGGTGCGGCGGCGCATACGGCAGGGGCTCGAGGCCCTCGTCGATCCAGTCACGGGGGAGCACCCCGTCGCGCGCGTATGGACGCGGGAAGAGATGTACGGCGTGTTCGACTCCGATCTGATTCCGGATCTGAGAGTCGGGAACAACCTGAACTATCGGGTCTCCTGGCAGTCGACGCTGGGCGGCGTCCAGGCCGAGATCTTCGACGACAATCGCAAGGCCTGGTCGGGCGACCACTGCTCGAGCGCGCCGGATCTGGTGCGAGGGGTCTTCTTCTGCAACCGCAGGATTCGCACCCCGCTTCCGCGCATGGTGGACATCGCTCCCACCGTCCTCCGCGAGCTCGGGGTCGAGATTCCGAGCGAGGTCGATGGCAAGCCGATTCTGTAGGTTCATGGTTCTCGCCGCGACCTCAGTGGTGTGGGGAGCGACCACGGGCTCCGTGCCGGACGCCAGCCAGGAGGAGCTGCGCGGGATCCAGGAAGAGATCCGGCGCCTTCGTGCCGAGGCCAGGACGCTTCAGGGGATTGAGCGCGGCGTTCTGGAGGAGATCCGCCGGCTCGACACCGAGATCGGCTTGAGACGCGCCGAGGTGCGGGAGGCCTCCGAGCGAATCTCGATTGCCACTCGATCGATCGAGGAGCGCGCGCGACGGCTCGAGGATCTCGAGCGAGCGCAGGAGGCGCGCCGCGGCTATCTGACCCTCCGTCTGCGCGCGATGTACAAGCGCGGCTCGGAGGCGGCGCTCCGCAGGATCACCGACGGCGAGGAGGCGGAGAGCTTCTTCGCGGGGATCCGATATGCGGCCTACCTGAGCGAGAAGGACCGGCGGACCATCGATTCCTTCCGCGAAGATAGGATCCGGACCGAGAGCGAGCGCGTGCAGCTGCTGCGGGAGAGGGAGGATCTGACGACAGGCCGTGCGGACGCAGAGAGGGCCTCCGCGACCCTCGTCGATGCGCGCGTCGAGAAGAGGCGGTACGTCGCCGCAATCCGGCGGGACCGGGGCCGTGCCCAGGACGCCGCGCGCGAGCTCGTCAGCGCGTCGAAGGAGCTCTCGAGCCTCGCGGAGGCGCTCCCCCGAGACACCCCGGCCCGAGCTGCGGACCGGCTTCGAGGGTCCGTCGACTGGCCGGTTCCCGGCAAGGTCGCGCTGGGGTTCGGTCGCACGGTGCACCCGCAGTTCAAGACCGTGGTCCCCCACCCGGGCCTCGACATCGAAGCGCCGGAGGGGACGAGCATTCGCGCGGTCCTCGACGGGAAGGTGGCCTACAGCTCGTGGCTCAGGGGCTACGGCCTGACCGTCATCCTCGAGCACGGGGAAGGATTGATGTCCGTCTACGCCCACGCGGCCGTCCTGCTCGTGGAGGCCGGGGAGGAAGTGAAGCGGGGACAGGTCCTGGGGAAGGTCGGGGACACCGGGTCGCTGCGGGGTCCCTACCTCTACTTCGAGATGCGCAGAGACGGAAAGCCCGTGGATCCCGCCACCTGGCTCCGCCGGCGCTGATGGGAGTTGCCCGAGGCCAGGACCAAGTGTACGTTGACGGGGTCGCCCGTCGGGCGGAGGAAAGAAAGCCGATGAAGAGCCGGACCGCGCTTCTGATCGCATCCACCGTGGTGGTCTTGCTCCTGCTCGGGGGAGGTCTCGCGTTCCGGGCGGGAGCCACGGACAAGTCCTTCCACCAGGTGAGCCGGTTCGAGGAGGTCTTCGATCTCGTCCAGCAGAACTACGTCGACCCGGTGAATGCCGAGACGCTTCTCGAGGGAGCCTACGAAGGGCTGCTCGGCGGCCTCGATGTCAACGGGACCTACCTGACCCCCCGAGAAGTGGAGGAGTGGACGGCTCCGGCGCCGGACTCCGCCGACCCGGGGCTCCTCGTGCTGAAATCCTACGGGGCCCTTCAGGTCGTTCGCGTGGTTCCCGGATCCCCCGCGGAAGCGGCGGGGATCGAGCGGGGAGACCAGGTTCGCAGGGTGGACGGCAGAGTCCTTCGCGACATGTCGTTGGAGCAGGCGGTACGCCTCCTTAGGGGCAAGCCCGGGACGACGGTCACCCTGGGGCTTCTCCGGCTGCAGGAGGGGCTCGAGCGCGAGGATGTTGCGGTGAAGCGGGTGCGGCGCACGGAGCCTGCCTTCCGCCTCGACGTCCAGGACGATACGGTGGTTCTGACCGTGAGTGATCTCGGCCGTGTGTCCCCGACGGACGTCACGGACGCACTGCGCGATGCGCGCGTCAAGGGGGCCGCGCGACTCCTCCTCGACGTCCGCGATGTGGTCGAGGGAACGCCCAGGGAAGCCGGCCCTCTCCTGGGCCTGTTCGTGTCGGGAGAGGTCCTCAGGCTCAAGGAGCACGATGGTCGCGTGATCGAGACGATCTCCGCCGGGAAGGGCGATACGCCGCCGTGGTCCAAGCCGGTGGCGGTCCTCGTCAACGGAGCGACCGCGGGAGGGGCGGAAGCCATCGCCCGGGTCCTTCAGGGCCACCGCGGAGCTTCCGTGTATGGCGAGCCGAGCTACGGTGTGGCCGCCGAATCGAAGCTCTTCAGACTCTCGGGCGGCGCCGGGTTTCTCCTCCCCGCGCTCCTCTGGGAGACCCCCGCCGGAGCGACGTGGGAAGGGGACGGCGTGAAGCCCGACGTCGTGCTGACGGCGGAGCGGAGCAAGGACGCCTCCCAGGAGCAGTTGCGCCGTGCGATCGAGGAATTCCGCAAGGCCAAGACCTCGGCTGTCCCGCCTCAGAAGGCCGCCTAGAAACCGCTGGGCGCGCCCGCCGTTCTGGAAGAGGCTGGTTCCACGACGCTCGATCTCTGAAGGTATTGCGCGGATTCTGGCAGGCGGAAACGGGCGAGACGATGGAAAGCATGGCACGGGCGCTGGACCTCGGTACAATTGAAGGGCAGGGGGTCGTTGATGAGCCAGAGAGCGTTGCGGTCGTGGGGAGCGCTGCTCCTGGGAGCGGTCGTCGGTCTCCCCGCGTCGGCCGAGGCGACCCTGTCCGACCCGTTCGAGGCAAGCATCCGTCGGGGAGACGCCTATTTCCATCTCATGAGCGCGCGCGTGGCAGCGGTCCGGGGCGACGCATCGGGAGCGCAGCGGGAGATCAGGGAAGCGACGGCGCTGGCACCGGAGGCTCCGGGCCTACACGCGGAAGCCGCGCGACTCCTCGCCGCGATCGGACGGCGCGACGACGCGGAGCGGTCGGCGCGGCGGGCGCTGGAGCTCGACCCTAACGAGGCCCGAGCGATGAGGACTCTCGCGGATCTCCTGGCGTCCCGCGCGCTCGGTTCCGCCCCGGATGCCACGGCTCGCGCCGAAGCGATTCGCCTGTACGCGAGGCTCGCGGAGGTTCCCGACGCCGACGCGCAGGTCCTCCAGATTCTCACCAACCTCAAGCTTCTCGAAGACGACCTCACCGGGGCGGTCGAGTCCGCGCGGCGCTTCGCCGCTCGACGGCCCGGAGATCCGGGTGCCACCCGACTCCTCGCCCAGCTCTTGCTGCAGCAGGGGAAGCCCGAGGAAGCGCTGGGCACGATCCTGGCCTACCTTTCGAGGAGCCCCGACGCCACCGACCTGGTGCCGATCGTCGCCGATCTGGCGTCGCGCACCCATCGCTGGACGGACGTGGAGGCGACGAGCCGCGAGATGGTGGCCGCAAGGCCGCAGGCCACCGTCGCGCGGATCCTGCTGGGGGAAGCGCTCCTCCGTACCGGAAAACCCCACGAGGCGGTGCCCGTTCTTGAAAAGGCCGTGGAGACGGCGCACGAGGTGGTTCGAACCGAGGAAAACGCGCGATCGCTCCTGGGGGAAGCCTACCTGCGCGCCGAGCGATACGACGACGCCGCCAGGGAGCTCGAGACGGTGTTGCAGGAGAGTCCGGGGGAGGCGCTGGTTCGGCTCCACCTGGCGTCCGCGTACGAGATGCTCGGCCGCTTCGCCGACGCGTCCGCGCTCGCCAAGGGGCTGGCGGGAGATTTCCCGGGAAATCCCGCGGTCCTGGCACTCCTCGGAGAATCGCTGTCCCAGCAGGGGCTGATCGATTCGGCGCTGGATGCGTTCCGCGCCGCCCGGGAAGCGGTGGAGGGATCCGACGATCAGGCCGGCATGCGACGCGACGATCTCCGTCTGCGCGTGGCCGTTGTCCAGATCGGCAAGAAGAAGCTCGGTGACGCGGAGCGCACCCTCGAAGGGCTCGAACGGCCCCACCGCGCGGAAGCTCTCAAGGTCCTCGCCCGGGTGGCGGTCTCCCGAGGGAATCTCCGGGAGGCGCGCCGGATCGCGCGCAGCCTCGTGGATCTTGAGGAGACGGGAATCGCCGCGCTCGTCGAGGCAGAGGTGCTGTTGCGCGAAGGGGAGATCTCCAGGGCGGCCCTGAAGTTCGACGAAGCGATCGCCGCTCTCGGCCCGGATTCGACAGACCGGGTCGCGACGATCTACCGGGAGACTGGGCATCCGGCGCTGGGCGAGCGGATCCTCGAGGAATGGGTCGAGCGGGAGCCGGCGAACGCGGAAGCGCAATTCGCCCTCGGACGCTCCCTGGAACGCGCCGCTCGGTTCGTGGAGGCGGAAGCGGCGCTTCGACGGTCCGTCGATCTGGATCCGGGCAACGGCCAGGCGCTGAACTACCTGGCGTACAGCCTGGCGGATCGGAGCGAGAAGCTCGACGAGGCGCTGGCGTTCATCCGGCGCGCGCTCGAGATCGACCGGTGGAACGGCGCCTACCTGGATTCCCTGGGGTGGGTGTACTTTCGCATGGGGCAGTACGAGAACGCCCGCGAGCCCCTCGAGCGTGCCGCGCGCGAGTTTCCCCGGGATTCGACCGTGCTCGAGCATCTGGGAGACCTCTACGAGAAGCTGGGGGATTCGCATCGAGCGGAGGCGGCGTGGAAACGGGCCCTCGAGGCCGAGCCGCAGGATGCCAACGTCGAGGGGCTCCGTGAGAAGATCCGCCGGGATGCGGCGACCCGAGGCTCGCGCGATCGAACGTCGACCCCCTCTTCCGGGAAGGCCGACGGCCCGGGGTCCCCGCCCGGCTCTCGTTGACCGGGTGCGGACGAGCGCACGGCGGATCCTGATCCCGGCGCTCCTGGCCGCGAGTCTCCTCCTGACGGACTGCGCGTCGACGGGGCGTCTTTCCAGCGAAACGGCGCGGATGTCGAGTTCCTTCGGCTTCTACCGGGGCAAGTTCGAGGAGCGCGATGGAACCGCGAGCCGGTTCCGGGTGCTGCTCTTCGTGGAGCTTCCCGATCGCATGCACGCCGAGGTGGTTCCACCGATGGGCGGGCCCCGGCTGATCCTCGACGGCGGCGGAGGCAAGCTCGCCGTGGCCATCGTGGACCGGCGCACCGCGTACCTCGGAGACGCCGGAGCGGATTCCGTCCGGAAAGCCATCGGTGCACCGGTGTCGCTGTCGTCCCTGGTTCGAGCTCTCGTGCTCGGCGAGAGGCCAGAGGATCCCGAATTGGCGATGGCGCGGGAGCCGGCGGAGGGGCCTGGGTTCCCCGAGGTCTTCGAGCTGCGGTGGAGGGGGCGGGTGCTGCGGATCGATCTCGTGAGGATGCAGCCGGTCCGGGGCCTGGCGACCCTCGGCTCCGGAACCCCGCCGGAGGGATTCCAGGTGCGCCCCATGGACGAGATCGGAGAGGATTGGGGACCGCTCCTGGGAGGAGGGGAGCCGTGAGGCGCGCGATGCGGGCCCGATGTCCAGCGAAGGTGAACCTGTCGCTCCGGGTTCTGGGACGCCGCCCCGACGGGTATCACGAGCTGGAGACGGTCTTCCAGGCGATCGATCTGTGGGACGATCTCAAGGCGCTGCCTGCGTCGACCCTGACCCTCGCGTGCGACGATCCCCGGCTGGCGACGGATCGGTCCAATCTCGTCGTTCGGGCCGCCGAGCGATTGCGGGAGGCGTTCCCGGCGCGAGCCTCGGGGGCCTCCGTTCGCCTGCGGAAGAGAATCCCCGTGGGAGGTGGCCTCGGTGGGGGGAGCTCCGACGCAGCGGGAACGCTCCTCCTGTTGACGCGGCTCTGGGGCCTGCCCGCATCCCCGACCGAGCTCGACTCCCTCGCGCGCGAGCTCGGAGCGGACGTCCCCTTCTTTCTCCACGGGGGGCGGGTGCTGGGCACGGGGAGGGGAGACGTCTTGCAGCCTTTCCCGTCGCCCGACCGGTTCCCGATTCTGCTGGGCTGTCCGCCCTTCTCCGTCTCGACGGAATGGGCCTACAGGAGCCTCGCGAGCTGGTTGACACTCCCATCGACCGGTGCTAGCGTAGACGCCCTTTCGGCCCATAAGTGGCAGGAAGAGAACGACTTCAGGTTCGCTGGCAACGATCTGGAACGTGCGGTGTTTGCCGAGCGCCCGGAGTTGGTCGTGTTTCGGAACGCGTTGCTGGAACAAGGGGCCGCGCCCGCCCTGCTGAGCGGGAGTGGGTCTGCGATCTTCGGTGTGTTCGCCGAGGAAGCGACGCTCGACAAGGCTCGGGCGGCCCTCGCTCGTCGGTTTGCCGACTGGCGGCTGATCTCCACCCGGGCGGTCGGGAGCGCCGCCCATGTCGTCGACCTCGACAGCGAGAGCGAGGTGGGGCGGACGGGAGAGTGAGCATGGAGATCACCCAGGTCAGGATCTTCCCCGTCGAGGAGGAAAAGCTCAAGGCGTTCGTCTCGGTGATCTTCGACGACTGCTTCGTCGTGAGCGACATCAAGATCATCCAGGGCACGAGCGGCCTGTTCGTCTCGATGCCGAGCAAGAGGCGGAAGAACGGCACGTTTCGTGACATCGCCCACCCCCTGAACACCGAGACCCGCCGCAGGATCGAGGAGCGGATCATCGGGAAGTACCGCGAGGTGGCCGCAGAGAGCGGTTCCCGGCCGGAGGCGGACGCGAGGGATCTGGGCGAGGATCTCGGGGAACCCCGGGGCGCCGGTGGTGAGCAGGACTGGCGGCAGCCTCCGGACGTCGAGGATTGAGCGGTCTCCCGTTGAACAACAGGGCTTTCCGGAAACCTGCGTCGATGGGGCGTCGTCAAGTGGCAAGACACGGGTCTTTGGAACCCGC
>Ga0247727_10001185_pt1 | contig 63556 bp, 53 predicted proteins | sample WisWelCaveWW1625_FD_202498 | JGI IMG/M metagenome (GOLD analysis project Ga0247727, IMG submission 202498) | Biofilm microbial communities from Wishing Well Cave, Virginia, United States - WW16-25 | ecosystem: Environmental > Aquatic > Deep subsurface > Groundwater > Cave microbial mat | place...
GAAGAAGATTCACATGCGGCTGGAAGACACCATCGTCGTCACCGCAACCGGCAACGAGAACCTCACTGCCGGTATGCCTTGCGAAGTCGAGCCGTTGTACGGGTTGATGAAGCGATGAAACGCCGTAACTTCCTCTGGCTGGCAGCCTGCGCTCCGGCGCATGCAGAGGAGGAGCGAGTCAAACTGCGCATCGCATCAACCCTCTGGAGGACGTCATGAAGCAGGTTCGGCAATGGAAGTGGATCATGGTGGCAGGTTGCGCATTCGCGCTGGGCTATGCAGTTGCCCAATCCTCGGCCGAGCGGGCCGTTTCGCAAGCCCAATCCGACCTCGACGCGAACGCTGCAGCGCTGAACAAGCAATGGGCAGCCATCAACGAAGAGCTCAAGCGCGTGGTGGCTGGAACGAACATCGAACTCAACCAGGCCGAGCAGTTGCAAAAAGACATCGAGAGCAAGGCCACCGCGGCGGTGGCGGGTCTGGAGACCTCGTTGGTGCGCGCGATGGTTGCCATTCTGGAAAAGACTGTTCACGCTAACGGAATCGAAGGCGAAGCGTACGGCCGCCTCAGCGAGTTCTTCGGCGCTGAGCCGAGCTACCTTGCTGCGCTGAAGGGCAAGGGCGTCACCATCGGCAGCATGGTAACCGGGTTGGGAATCGCCAAGGCGAAGAACCTCAAGCCCGAAACGGTCTTCGAGGCCTACCTCGCCAAAAAATCGTGGGCCGACATTGCCACCGCGCACAAGCTCCAGCCGACCGAGCTGATGAAGGCGTTGAACGGACTGGTTCCGCGCGATTGACCTTGTCAGGTGAAGGACTGGCTCGGGCCAAAGGACGGGGTAGGAGAGGAAGGGCATGGACCTCGATCACATTCGCGCGATGGTCGAAAGTGGCGACTTCACGACTACCTACGAGCTCGACGCGAGAATGAGTCAGCGGGAGTTCTCCCTGGACAATCTTATCGAAGTCCTTCGAACGGGTCGAATCGTTAGAGAAGAGAGCCGCAAACGCGGTGGCCCCAAGTGCACGATTCGGGGTTACTCGCGACGCACGGTGGCGGGTCTTGAGTTGCCCGGCTCGTTCGAACTGGAAGTGGCGGTGGGCGTGGACGAGGATGTGATCTTCATTACTGCCTACTGGTTGGAGTAGAATCACAGGAGGGTGACGAGGATGAAACGCAACTACTGCATTCGCTGCGACGAGCCGATGGTGGAGGCATTGCTGCCACATCACATCGTCGGCACCTACGCCGCCGAGCTGGTCTTGTGCGAGAATGTGCCGGTGCAACGTTGCGCGCAGTGTGGTCAGGTCTACTTTCCCGGGCATGTTGCCGCGCTGTTCGAGCGGGTTCGTCAGGGGCAGGTCAAACCCGATCATTCCGCAACGCTTGAGCTCAATGCGCTGGCTTTGGACTCACTGCTCGCGCCCGCCTGACCTCGCCGGAGCCGCGCCATGTGCGACACCACCACCCGAGCTGATGAAAGCGTTGAACGGCCTGGTTCCGCGCGATTGACCTCGTAAGGTGAAGGACTGGCTCGGGTCAGAACACAACGGAATCCGGCTTGCGAGGGTCGAGCCGTCAACGTCTGCTCCGACTCACGCACCACAAAATGTAGATCCGTCCGTGCACACTCTTCGCCTGCTCACCTGGAATGTATGTCGCTTCGAAGGCAATGATGGCGTCGTCGATCCGATTCGCGCGGCGGACGCCATTCGCCACCTTGAGCCCGACCTGGTCGCGCTGCAAGAAGTGCTGCATCCGGGATACGTCAACGGTATCGCCACCTGGCCGCTGCGGGAGTTCGGCCACGAACTGGGGATGGGACTGGCTTTTGCCAGGAACGCTTACCTCCAGTACGGGACGCAGCGTGGCGAGTTCGGCAACGCGTTGCTGAAGCGCGGCCCGTACGACGGTGCGCAAAATTACCTGCTGCCGATGACACCGGCGCCGCCGGACGGCAGCACGCAGCGTGGTCTGCTGTCGATCCGCTTCGACTTGAAGTTCCGCCAGTTCTTCGTCTACACCACACATCTCGACCCTCGCCAGTCGCAACCGCTGCAACTGGCGCAGTTGAAGGAGGCCCTGGCGCACATCAAGCTCTGGAATTCGCCGCACGTGCTAATGGGTGACTTCAACTGCCCCTCGCCCCGCGATCCCGACCCGGAATCCACGGAGCGCACCCAGACAATTCAGTCCGTGCTCGAGGCCGGCTACGTGGACGCCGGCTGGTTCCGAGGCCACAAGACCTTCCCGGCGCAGAACTCGCGAATTGATTACATCTTCGTCCAGGCCGGGGTGACGATTTCCCGCTGCGAGGTGATTGATACGCCGGCGACTCGCGCCGCCTCCGATCACCTGCCCCTCTACGCGGAGTTGGCATTGTGAACGACCGCGAGTGGATTGGCGGCGCGCGCGTGGCCTGGGCGGCGCGGCTGTTCGTCGCGGCGTTCGCCTTCAACGCCTTTAGCGTTCGCACCGCGGATCCCGACTTCTGGGGGCATCTCGCCATCGGGCGGTTGATGTTCGAGACTGGCTCCGTTCCTCGCCACGACGTGTTCTCGTACCTGCCGACACGCGACTGGCTCAACTACGAGTGGCTGGCCAACCTCGTGCAGTATCCGATTCATCAGCAGCTCGGCGAGCCGGGCATCGTGCTGCTAAAAACATGGGTCGGCATGCTGACGATGATGGCAGTTTATTTCGCCGCGCGTCGCCGCGCGGGCAGCGACTTCACCACCGTGCTCTTGCTGATCCCCGCCATCGCCACGGTCGCCCTGGGTTTCCCGCCGCGCGCGCAAATCTTTACCTACTGCCTGTTCGCCTGCTGGCTGTACGCGCTCGAGCGCGCGCGCGCCGGCGAGTGGCGCTGGCTGTGGCCGCTGCCGGTTACGATGATGCTCTGGGCCAACCTGCACGCCGGCTTCCTGGCCGGGCTGGGGATGCCGGTGCTCTACGCCATCGGTCAGGCGCTCCAGCGAAAACCCTGGAAGCCGTTCGCGGCCACGTTCCTCGTCGCCGGCGCGTTGACCCTCGTCAATCCCTACGGATTCAAGTTCTGGCTCATCCTGCTCGAGGGCACGACCATCCAACGGCCACACATTACGGAGTGGGTGCCGGTGCCGCTCGACTTCACGACGTTTCCGTTCTTTAAGCTGCTGTGCGCCATCACGCTCCTTGCGATTATTACGACCAGGGTGCGCGACGAGTTGGCCGCACTGCTGGTGCTGATCGTAACCTGCGCGCTCGGCTGGAAGGTGCAACGGCACTTGCCCTTCTTCGCGATCGCCTCGGCACTGTACGTGCCCGGATGGCTGGCGACGCTCATCGCCCGCCGCCGCGCCGATCGTCCGCCGCCGCCACCCGCGCTCGGCAATTCGCTGGCCGGGCTACTGGCGATCGGTGCCCTGATGGTCTTCATCAACGGCCTTGCGCCCGACGGAAAGTTCAGCTTCGCGCTCGATCGCAAAGTCTACCAGTTCCCCACGAAAGCCGTTGCGTTCATGCAACGCGAGGGACTGCGGGGGAATCTCGCCACGGAGTTCCGCTGGGGATTGTTCTGCGCGTGGAAGCTGTATCCGCAGTGCAAGCTGGCCGTTGACGGTCGGTACGAGACCGTGTTCGACCACACCGTCATCGCCGAAGACCTGGCCTTTTTCTACGGCGAGTCGCCGGAACGATTCCTGTCGAAGTACCCGACCGACTTTGTACTCACCGACAGTCCGCCGTTGCGCAAATGGCTCGAGGCCCAGCCGAAGGTGAAGCTGATCTACAGCGACACCGAGGCCTGGCTGTACCGAATCGAGCCACCTACTTGAACTTCGGCACGTAGACCGTTTGCGCCTTCGGCAACTGCTGCGGGTCGAGTTCGACGGTATCAGTCGTCAACCGAACTACGTTCTTCTTGCCCTTGAGAAAGTCGTCCACGCCGGCCAGCTCCTTGACCTTGCACAGGCCGTTCTTGCCGTAGTGCATGGGGATGACGACTTTGGGCTTGAGTTGCTCGACGACTTTGGTTGCCTCGGCCGCGCCGATGGTGAAGTGGCCACCGACCGGTAGGATCAGCACATCGACGCGACCGAGCTGCTTCACTTGCAGGGGGGTTAGCACGCGGCCCAGGTCGCCGAGATGCACGATCCGTAGCCCGTCGCCTTCAATAACGAAGATGCGGTTGGCACCCCGCGTTTTGTCCTTCTCGTCGGCGTAGTGCAGACTTTCGATACCGGCCATCGTCACCTGCTTGACCTTAACGCGCTTCGTCTCCTGCACAACCAGCGGCGAGCCTTTGAGCGCGCCGAGCGCGTCGTGGTCGAAGTGGTGGTGGCTCACCGTCACCGCCGAGGCCGCGACGCTCACCGGACGGTAGCCGGTCTGGTTCGAATCGAACGGGTCGGTCACGACCCGCGTGCCGCCCGAGAACGTGATGAGAAAGCACGCATGCCCCAGCCACTTGATGGCAACCTTGCCGAAGAGTTCAACCATGGCCTACTCCTTCGCTTTCAACTCCCATCGTTCGCCAAAGAAGCCCGCGTCCACCACTTTGCCCGGCCAGCGCGACGAGGGCGGCGTGTTGACGTCAACGATGGCCCAGTCAGGTAGCTTGGGCACCTGGCGTGCGTTGTTGAGGTAGTCGTACTCGTACAGCAGAATCGCAACGAGCCAACGGGGCATGCCGAACTCCAGGATGGAATGGCGAGATTCTGGCGCTTCTATTACGACTTCGAGCCGCTATAACTTGGGCGTAATAGTTCCTTCATTCAACGATTCGAGTTGAGCCAACTCCGACCGAAAGTCGAGCAGGTCATCCACCGAGATGGCTTCGGCCTCCGCGAACTTGTCGCGCTCCGGCTCGCTCATTTCACGCTTGTCGGCAAAGAGCAACGAGCGATCAAAGCGGTCTTCGTCCACCAGCAACTCGCTCAGATGTTTGCAGCGTCGGCAGCGGTACTTGATCCATACAAAGTCGGAAAGAAAGCGCGAGCCAAAGTCGGTTCGCAGCACGTCCCGAGCTCGCACCCGATAGCCGCAACGGCAACGCACGATTGTTTTCATCATCATCACTCCCCGAGGTGAGTTGTGATGATTCTACCAGCAATAGCGCGCAAATGCAAATCACCGGTTCCACGCGAGCGGAGTGAAGAGTCTCACGTACTGCTCGGTGGCGTAGCGATCGGTCATGCCGGCGATGTAGTCACAAACGAAGCGGGCCAGCGCGCGACGATCCTTCAGCGGAGCGCCCCGGGGCAGCAACTCCGGGCTTTCCATGTAGCGGTCGAATAGACCCTCAATGGTCAGGTTGACTTTGGGCCATTCACCGCGCGAGCCGCGTTCCTGTTCGTAAACGTGGTCGTACATGTAGTCTTTCAGCCCGTCGGTGGCCTCGAGCACTACCTCGCTCATGCAAATGGAATCCGCGTCCTGACTCTGGGCGATGACATCGGCGACCATGGTCGTAATGCGCTGGCTGTGCCGCTTGCCGAGCACTTTGAGACAACTCGCGGGCAAGTCCTTCAGGGTGAGCATGCCGGCCCGCATGGCATCGTCAATGTCATGGTTGATGTACGCGATGCGGTCCGCGATGCGCATGATCTGGCCTTCCAGGCTCGACGGCAGCGCTCCACCTTCCAGCTTCTGCAGCTTACTCACGCCGAGATTGGCGCGCCCCTTGCTGTGCGCGGCGATACCGTCGCGCACTTCGTGGGTGAGGTTCAGGCCCCGGCCGTCCCGCTCCAGCACCTCCACAATCCGCAGACTCTGCTGGTAGTGCAGAAAGCGACCCCGGGAATCGTATCGTCGGTAGGCCGCGTCGAGCGCTTCCTCGCCACCGTGGCCAAAAGGGGTGTGCCCTAGGTCGTGGCCGAGCGCGATAGCCTCCGTGAGGTCTTCGTTCAAGCGCAAGGCGCGCGCGATGGTGCGAGCTATCTGGGCGACCTCGAGGGTGTGCGTCAAGCGTGTCCGGTAATGATCGGCGGGGGAGATGAACACCTGGGTCTTGTGCGCCAGCCGACGAAACGCCTTGCTGTGGACGATGCGGTCGCGGTCACGCTGAAAGTCGGTGCGTAGTGGGCACTTCGGCTCGGGTCGCGCGCGCCCCCGCGAGTTCATCGCCAGCGTGGCCCGCGAAGCCAACAACTGGCATTCGAGTTGCTCGGTTAGCTGGCGTGGAGTGGCGCGGGCCATGCCTATGACTCGTCGGTGGAGTTCGTGCAGGGACGCGGCTCGCGTTCCACTTCGATGGACAGTTGGCTGATGAGGATGGCGCCCAGCGTCACGAGCAGGGCGGCACCGGCGGTCGCTACCAGCGGTAGCTCCTTGATCACCCGATCGCCAAATCGCACCCGGAGCTTGCGCACCGCGCCTTCGCGGGTGATTTCGTCCAACTCGCTGAGCAGTTCGCCGGCCAGCGTCAACAAGTCATCACTGCCGGCGCGCTGTTCACGCTCAATCGCGGCCAGCGCCGCAACCACGTTCCCTTCCGCCGCATCGAGCGATTGCTTGGCGTTGTCGTAGCCGCAGCGCATGCGTTCGCGGATCAAATCGATCTTGCTCAACTCGTCGTTCACGTTCATTCCTGCTCCCGCGATCCCTTCGAAGTTCGCAGCGAGTATGGCGCGCTGCCACCCTACTCGCCTTGCTCCATCGCCCGTTGCTCGGACTGCATTCGTTCGATGGCGGCACGCACCTCGGTGAGAATAGTTCGCATTTTTGTGCGGCGTGGCCCGGTGAGATGATCGAAGGTCAGCGGTGCGCCGAAAGTTACGCGCACCGGCAGCTTGGTCCAGCGTGGAAAGAACTTGCCGTACGGCCACACCCGATTCGTTCCGCATATCGATACCGGGATGACGGGTGAGTTGGTATGCAACGCGAACATGGCAAGGCCCTCCTGAAACGGGTGCATGCAATCCGGATTCCAGTTGACCCGGCCTTCCGGAAAAATCAGCAGCGCCTCGTCGCGTTCCAGCCGCTCCTCCGCGAAGCGGATTGCGATGCGGTCCACAGCACCGCGCACCACCGGAAAGCCCCGCACCATGCGGCAAAAGCCGGCCAGCAGCGGAATCCGGAACAGCTCCTCCTTGGCCATGTACCAACACCAGAACGGGTAGGCCGACACCGCCATGTAACCCGGATCGACATCGCTAATGTGGTTGGAGACGAGAATCACCCGGTGGCCCCGCATGGCTTGCAGATGCTCGTAGCCGCGAATGATCAGCCCACCGTCCAATCGCATTGCCAACCGCGCCAGTTTGACCGATGCCGCCAAGCCCAGCTGGTGCGGAATCCAGTAGTTTTCGCGCGGCAAGGCGCGGTGCTGGGGCAATCGTTTGAGTGACATCGCTTACGGTTGCGTGAGCAGGAACGCCAGTCGGTTCGCCTCCGACGCAACTTCGGCAAGATCAAGCCTGGTGAGCTGACGATGCTGCACCAGCACTTCGCCATTGACAATCACCGTATCGGCGTCGCTGGCCTGGGCCGCGTAAATCAGATTGGAAACTACGTTGTGCCGTGGAGTCAGATGCGGTCGTTGGAAGTCCCACAGCACCACATCAGCGAGCTTGCCTACCTCGAGGGAACCGATCGTTGCGTCCAGCCCCAACGCACGCGCGCCCTCGATCGTCGCCATACGCAGCGCGGTGACCGCATCCACCGCCGTAGCGTCCAAGCGTGATCCCTTCGCCAGCAAGGCGGCCAACCGCACCTCTTCCAGTTGATCGAGGTTGTTGTTGCTTGCCGCGCCATCTGTCCCCACACCGACCGTGAGGCCTTCTCGCAAAAACCGCGCCACCGGCGCGATGCCGCTGGCCAGCTTTAGATTGCTGGTCGGATTGTGGGCGACGGCGACATTCTTCCGGCACAGGATTTCGAGATCGGCGTCGGTGACATGAACACAGTGCGCGGCAATCATCGGCAAGTCGAACAAGCCCAAGTCGTCAAGCAATGCCACCGGGGACTTGCCATGGCGTGACTCGATCTCCTGGACTTCCCAGGGCGTCTCGGAAAGATGCGTGTGAAGCCCCACGCTGAGTTGCTCGGCAGCGGCGCGCACGCGCCGAAGCAACGGCGGATCGCAGGAGTACACGGCGTGCGGCGCCAACTTCACCGTTAGCCGCCCATCGCCAGCGCCCTGCCAGTCGCGGCACTCGGTCACGGTGCGTTCGAAGCGCGACAGCGCGTCCGGAAAAATGCCTAGCACCACACCGCTGGGAATCGCCCGGATGCCGGTCTCGACGATGGCGCGCGCCGCCGCACCGAACGAATGATACATGTCGTTGAAGCAGGTGGTCCCGCCGAGCAGCATCTCGGCAATCGCGAGGCGCGTGCCGGCATAGACGGCGTCCTCCGCGAGGCCGCGTTCGAACATGCGCGCTTCCAGCGGCCAGATGCCCTTTTGCAGCCAGGGCATCAACGGTTGGTCGTCGAAATAACCCCGCATCAGCACCATCGCCGCATGCGTGTGCGCGTTGATCAGGCCGGGAGTGACCACGTAACCCGCCGCGTCGATGATTTCGACGGCCTGGCAGGCACCGGAGTCGAGCGCCGACATCGGCCCGATCGCGGTGAGGTGAGCCCCCTCGATCAGCAGGAAACCGTCGTCGATGACCTCGTTGTCAGTGTTGACCGTGACGAGGGTCGCATGCCGGATCAGCAGGGCCACGCTACGCTCCGGCCAGGTCAGCGAGGGCGCGCGTCACGTGCGTGTAGGTGCCGCAGCGGCACAAGACTCCTTGCAACCCTTGACGAATTGCCGTCTCGTCGGGACTGGGATTCTCCTCCAGCAGCGACTTCGCTGCGAGCACCATCGCCGGGGTGCAAAAACCGCATTGCACCGCGCCGTGCTCGAGAAACGCCTGCTGCAGTGGATGGAGTTCCTCACCGATCCCCACGCCTTCGATGGTAGTGATCGCGGCGCCCTGATGCTGCAACGCCAGGGTCAAGCAGGACTTGAGCAGCTTCCCGTTGACGATGATTGAACACGCGCCGCAGCGTCCATCTTCACAGCCGCACTTGGCGCCGGTCAGCCCGACCTCCTCGCGCACCACGTCCAGCAAGCTGCGGTGCGCTTCCACCATAACTTCATAGACTTCCGAGTTGATGGTAAGCGTGAGCGCGTACTTCACGGTTGCTGCCCTTCGCCGCCATTCATTCTTCGCAACGCGTTACGAACGAGCACACCTACCAGGTGCTGCTTGAACTCGGACGACGCCATCGGTTCACCAAACGGCGTGACCTGAGCGGAAGCAATGCGACCCGCTTCGTCGATGACCGCCTCCGTCAGAGGCATACCTGCGAGCTGCGCCTCAAGAGCGGGAATCCGAACCGGCGAGGTGGCCACGTTGGCGGTGGTGACCCGGGCTGCCGTGATCGTCCCCTCCGGGTCTCGCCTCACGGCGATGGCGACCGCGACCACGGCGAAATCGCCTTCCCGAAACGTGAACTTCTCAAAGACGCTGACCGTGCCGGGGACCGCAGTGGGAATTGTGACGTGCGTCAAGACCTCGTCGGCGCCGAGCGCAAGGCCTTCCACCGCTGCCGTGCGCGTGCCGCTCAGGCTCTCGATGATCACGCTGGCGCCAAGCGCTACCAGCGCTGCTTCGGGATCGCAAGCGGCGTAACGCGCAGCCAATGCGCCGCCCAAAGTACCGGTGGTTCGCACCTGCTTATCGGTGATCGACTCGGCTGCCTGTGCCAACGCAGTGGCTTGGCCGCGGACGAGTGCCGACATTTTGAGTTGCTCATGGGTGACGAGCGCGCCGATTCGCAGCCCGTCCGCAACCTGTTCAATCGCGTCAAGGCCGGGGATTAAATGCAGTGCGACCAGCCAGTTCGGCCGAGCGCGATGGGCACGCAGGTCAAGTGCCACTGTCTGTCCGCCCGCGACCAGCCGAGCCCGGGCGCCATGCTGGCCCAGCAAAGTACACACTTCGGAAATCGTGGTCGGCGCAATGTACTGGCAGTTGGGCATCAACAATTCCACGCCGCTCGGAGCGACGTTTGCAAGTATAACCAGTGAAGTCCCCGGAGAAGAATCTACGACGGCTGTTTACATTCAGAAGTGGAAACGGGAAGAATCTGCATCATGTGTCAGCTCGAAAACGCACATCCACAAACTCCCGGTCAGCAGGAGGTGCAGCGTTGCGTCTCCCGACAGCTTCCCATGCTTTTTTGGGTGGCGCTGGCCCTCTTCGTCGTTGCCTGCCTCCAGCGCAATCCCTCGGTCGCAGCGCCAGATGAGTACAAGGTGAAAGCCGCATTCGTCTACAACTTCGCCAAGTTCACGACGTGGCCAGCCGAGGCGTTTGCCAAATCCGATGCCCCGTTTGTCATCGGCATCGTCGGCAAAGATCCGTTTGGCGGGGCGATTGACGACACGATGAAAGGCAAAACTGTGGAGACCCATCCGGTAACCATTCGGCGCGTAAAATGGGCAGAAGCGAAGGACTGCCATCTGCTGTTCGTGAGCGGATCCGAAGGCAGCAAGACCCGCGACATGGATCCGGTGAAGACGGTTCCCATCCTGACGGTGGGCGAGGTTTCCGGCTTTGCGCAGCGCGGCGGTATCATCAACTTCGTCAGCGAGGACGAAAAGATCAAGTTCGAGATCAACCCCGAGGCGGCCAAGCGGGCCAATCTCAGCATTAGTTCCAAGTTGCTTAGCTTGGCGAAGATCGTGAAGTAAGCAGGTCTCTGTTACTTCGAGTTCGACTTCCATGGTTGACAATAGGGTCCGTCGTAGGCGATGTTTGCCAACGCCCCTTGCCATTGGGCCATGAGCGTGGCGCTTTGCGAAACCACGGGAGAGGGATCGATACCGAGCACCGTGACGGCGGGCTGCTCGCCATTCGTGACCAGGACGTAGAGATCCGAGTTGTCAAAGACCGTCGAACCGGACGGCACGTAGCAAATCGAATCGGGCCCCATAATGTAGGGTTCGGTGGTTGAGTACGAACTGAGGTACGCCAGCATGTTCTCGTTCTGATAGGAAATCGTGAGCGTCGCCTCCTCACCGTTCGTGATTGTGATCGTTCCCAGGTCCTGCGGTCCGGTACCCTGGGTCATCGCCGTGACATTGCCCTGGAAGATCGGCAGACAAAAGCGACCTGCGGAGCAATTGAGGTAGTCGACAATGTTTTGAACCACGTCACCGCCTGCGGCAAAGATGCCGCCAACGGCATGGCAGTCGGCGTAGGTACCACCGACCGCAACCGGCAAACCACCAGCAGTCTGGAGCGAACTTCCTTGCAGCGGCCAGCAGGCCAGTCCCGCGATTCCATCGTACGGAGCGGGCATGAAAACTTTTACGAAAGCAGCCTCGGCCTCGCTCAGCGGAAGGTCAGGAAAGTACTGATCGACATACTGGGGATTGCCATTGCTGGCCAGGCAGCTTGGGCTGATGGGAAGGCCATACCCCCCAAAGGTCAACAGCGGGAGGGTCGGGACTGCCCGCCCGGCGCCATCGGCGTCCACGACCGGCAGAGAACGCTGGCCGGCAACCACAAAGGGAATCACGGAACTCACGGCTCCAATCTCGACGGGCAGGAGTCCGGAAAACGTCGTTGTTTTCATATTCTCCTCGAGTGCCGCCAAGGCGTTGCCGGGAGCGTGAATGTGCGGATGGCCGATCAGTTGCGAAGGTTCGCCGATGTCGCAACTCACACAGTACCAATCCGTGGGACTCACTTCGTCCATTGCCAGGACTGTAAACTCTGCGCTCTGCGACACCCCCTTGTCCACGATACTCGTGCCCACCTGATACGAGCCGCCGCCGCCGGAAGCCAGCACGGTGGCACCCGTGCAAATCGTTTGGATGTCCTGGTAGTTGTAGGTCAAAGACATGTGCGCATGCGCTCCGTTGGGTTTTATCGTCTCACTCCGGCTGCCGCGCCGTCTGTGACTGTTACGACTTACTCGCCATCCACTGTCGCCGGTACGGCCCCGGGTAGCCGAATTGTCCCAGGGTCGTCTGCCAACTGCCTGATGATGTATGGCCTCCGCCGCTCTTTAGAACTTGTAGCTGATCTGCGCGTGCAACGCGCGGCCGGACCGCGGGTAGTCCGAATTGAACACGCCGAAGCCGGACTGAGGCGAAGGATCGGAATAGGATTTGTCCAGCAAGTTCTGGATGCCGAGAGTGAACTGCATGCCCTTGCGCCCCAGAAACTTATCGCCCGAGCTGAGGGCCAGGTTGAGGAGGCCGTAACTCGGCACGTTGGGCCGGGCATCCGTCGCGGTGCGCGTGGTGATGCCCTTAAATTGGTAATGCGTGAATAACGTCCAGTCCTTCGGTAGTGCAGCCGTCACCGCAAGATTGGTGCGGTGTTGCGGTGTGTCGGCCATACGGCGGTTGGCCGTGCGGTCCTGCGCATTCTGGTAGGTCTGGTTGAGCGACGCAGTAATGCGCGAACCGAAGGCGTAGTTGAGCTCACCTTCGATGCCGGTGACCTTCGCGCCGCCCGCGTTGACTTGCGGTACTCCCGCGGCAATCAGATTCTTGATCTTGCTATTGAAGCCGGTCAATTTGCCGCTGAGCCGTTTCGATACTTGCCCCGACACGCCCAGTTCCAACGTGTCGATTTCCTCGGGCTGCAGCGCAGGGTTGCCCAGCAGCACGGGATTGTTCTTGTTGTACAACTCGGCAAAGGTCGGCGCGCGGAAGGCCGTGCCGTAGAGGAATCGCAAATTGTAACCCTCCTTGATTTCCCAGGTTGCGCTGGCACGAGGGTTGAAAGAGGAGCCGATATTACTGTAACGATCGAAGCGGCCTCCCAGGATTAAGCGGAAGTCCTTGCGCACATCCCAAATGTCCTCGGCAAAGACCGCCAGCGCAGTTGCATTGTGAGGGTCGGCAAAGACCTGGGCCGGGATGCCAGTAACATTCTGAAACCCGCCAGCCAGGGGGGCAAAGGTGGCGGCATCGAAGTTCCGTCCATCGAAAATACCGCCGGACCGCTGCTGCTCGGCGGTTGCTCCAAATACCACCTTGTTGTTGGCGCGTGCATCGTAGTAGCCCACAACCTCGGCCCCGCTCTTCGTTAGCCGCTGGTGGGATTGCAGCAACAAGCCATCGGGAAACGCTCCGCCAAATGCGCCTTCCGTGAACAGTTCCCAGGAGTTCTTGTAGCGTGAACTGTCGTGAAAAAGTCGGGGTTCGATTCTCAGCTTTTCGTTCACCGCGTGGCGATACTTGACCTCTGCAAACCAGTCCTTGTAGCGCTGCACACTCTCGTCGTTCAGGGCATTGGCGGCACCGACAAAAGGCCCGCTTGCGCGCCTTGCATACCGGCTTCGAAATGACAGATTGCCGTGATCGGCCTTCAGGTCGAGATCGTTGATGAACGTGTCATCCCGCGTTTGGCCCGCTGCGCCAACGACGTCGGCACCCATTGAGCCGCGATCCCCGTTGGAATCGAGCACGCTGTAGTTGAAGGCAAGGTTGGTCTTTCCGATCTTCTGCCCAAACTGCACATTGGTTTGGAGCGTGGAGAACGAACCGCCCCCGAAGGTTACTCTGGTCCCGTCGATATCGGCCGCATCCCTGGTGATAACGTTGATGACCGCAAGGAAAGCGTTAGCGCCATACAGCGCAGAACCCGGACCGCGCACGACCTCCACGCGCTTGACGTTATCCGCCGCAAGCTTCCCCCAGCCCCACTCGAAGCCGCCATTTTGCAATTGGTTATTCAATGAGTGTCCATCCAACAACACCAATACCTTCTCCGAAAACAGTGTCTTGACGCCCCGTACCTCGATCTCGTGCTGTCCCACGAAATTCCTGGTTAGCCCCAAGCCGGGGACGGCCGCCAGAATGTCGATCAGATTCCGAGCGCCCATGCGACGGATCTGGCCCTCGGTAATCACGGTCACCGAGCTTCCGGTCTTTTCCAGAAACTCCAGGCTGCGGTTGGCCGTCGAGACCCTGACGTTCATCAGCGCCTCGATGCCCATTTCCGTCAGGTCGCCGGCGGACTTCTCCTTGGGCGGCATGGCCTCTTTCGGAGGAGTGGCCGCGATCTGCGCATGTCCAGTTGACGCAGCCAGACCGATGACGAAGAGCAGCAGGACCAGAACACAGCGATAGTGGTTTGGCATTGAAAAAAAGCTCCTTGCCGGTGTGATGGTGTTTCCGATTCAACGGTCGTTCGCTTCATACTCTTCGGGAAGAAAAAAAAAAGAGGGGAGTTCACACGGCTGGCAAGGATTGCCAGTCTCAGAACGTCTCACATCATGACCATCGATAACCTTCATCCAGCGGGCCTATGAATTGGCACCGGCAATCGATCAAGCGCAAGCTTGTGGTCATCACCATGGCGACCAGCCTGGTTGCGCTTGTGCTTGCCTCCACCGGGTTCGTTCTCTACGATCTCATCGCGTTCCGACAGGCCATGACCGACGACCTCAAGACCACGGCCCGCATCATCGGCCTCAACAGCACAGCCGCCCTGAGTTTTGATGACGAGAAGGCAGCGAAGGAAGTACTGGAGGCGTTGCGCGCCAAGTCGGAGATCGTAGCGGCCGCGCTGTATAAAAAGGACGGCAGGCTGTTCACCAGTTACGTGCGCGGAAAGGGCAATGTGGATTTGCCTTCTCGTCCCGAACCGGAAGGCTTTGCCTTCCGCCAGAACGCCCTGGTGGGCTTTCACCAGGTGACCATGCAGCGCGATCAATTGGGAACGCTTTTCTTGCGGTCGGACATGTCGCGCTGGACCGCGCGGCTGCAACGGTACGTCGGCATCGTTACCGTTTTGATGCTGGGCGCCGCCGCAGTAGCTTTTCTGATTTCCTCCCGACTCCAACGGGTCATTTCCGAGCCGATCCTGGCGCTCGACGCGGCTATGCTTCGGGTTTCGCAGAATCGCGACTACGCGCTGCGCGTTGCCAAGCAGAGCGATGATGAAATCGGCGTGCTGGTTGATGGCTTCAATGCCATGCTCGAAGAGATCGAAGGGCGGGATGCCGCGCTGATGGAAGCCAATGAAGGCCTGGAGCGCCGGGTGGAGACTCGCACCCGCGAGCTGGTCGTTGCCAAAGAAAACGCCGAAGCGGCCAACCGGGTGAAGAGCGAGTTTCTCGCGAACATGAGTCACGAGATTCGCACGCCCATGAACGGCATCATCGGCATGACCGAGCTCACGCTCGAAACCGAACTGACGGCGGTGCAACGGAACAACCTGCACCTGGTAAAATCCTCCGCCGATTCGCTGTTGACATTGATAAACGACATTCTGGATTTTTCCAAGATCGAGGCCGGCAAGCTTGAACTCAACCCCATTCCTTTCTTTCTGCGGGACAGTCTCGGCGAGACGATGCACACCCTGGCGCTACGGGCCCACGAAAAGGGGCTGGAGTTGGTCTGTCAGGTCGAGTCCAACGTGCCCGAGGGATTGATTGGCGACCCGGACCGCATCCGACAGATTCTGGTGAATCTAATCGGCAACGCGATCAAGTTCACCGAAATCGGCGAGATTCTGGTAAAGGTGGCTCGTGCACCCCGGGCAGAAACTTCCGCTGAGTTGAATGACGATTTTGTGAAATTGCAATTCACCGTGCGCGACACCGGAGTCGGCATTCCCGCCGACAAGCAGCACCTCATTTTCGAATCCTTCCAACAGGCCGACAGTTCGACCACGCGGCAATACGGTGGCACCGGACTCGGCTTGACGATTTCGAGTCAACTCGTGCTGTTGATGCAAGGGCGCATCTGGGTCGAGAGTGTGCCCGGGATCGGCAGTGCATTCCATTTTACGGCCCAATTGACGCTCGGTGCCGAGGCTTCGCTGCTCGGGCTGGTTGAACCGGAGACTCTGCGCAATCTGCCGGTATTGGTGGTGGACGATAACGCCACCAACCTGCGCATTCTTGACGATATGCTCCGCAACTGGGGCATGCAGCCAACCCTGGCCGACTCCGCCGCCGCCGCGCTGGTGGACCTGGCCCACGCTCAGGCCAGTGGACACTCGTTTGCCCTGGCCCTGGTTGACTATCATATGCCCGTCATGGATGGAATGACCCTGTGCAAGGCGGTGATGGACAACTCCGATCTACGCGGCCCATCGTTCATTTTGCTGACCTCCGGCACCGGCACGGAATCGCTTCGACTGGAGGAGTGCGGCATTAGCAGGAGCCTTTCCAAGCCCGTAAAGCAGTCGGATTTGCTTGACGCCATCATGACCGTGCTGGCATTGCGGGAGTCGGCGCTCGAAGTCACTCCTTCGGTCGCGCAGCAGACCGTCGAATCGAATCAACCGGTCGGTCGGGATAGCTTCCACTCCCGTCCGTTGCGTATCCTGTTGACTGAAGACAACCGGGTCAATCAAGCGGTGGCACTCGGCATCCTGGGACGCTTCGGTCACGAGGTGACGGTCGCAAACAACGGGAAAGAGGCGGTCGATCTCTACAGCCAGGCGACGTTTGATGTGGTGTTGATGGACGTGCAGATGCCGGTGTTGGGCGGGTACGCTGCCACGGCCGCGATCCGCCACCTCGAACGAGAACGGGAAACGCACACGCCGATCATTGCCATGACCGCCCATGCCATGAAGGGTGACCGGGAAGAGTGTCTGGCCGCCGGCATGGACGACTACGTCACCAAACCTATTCAAACTTCCATCCTGGTAGCGGCGTTGCTACGGGCCGTGCCCGAGGCCACCTCGATCCCACTTGTTACCACGCTGGCTGGGGAGCAGAAGCCGTCAGCCAAATCGCAACACGAAGAACTGGCCCTGGATCGAGAGGCGGCCTTGGCCCGGCTGGACGGCGATCACGACCTGTTTCTGACCATGCGTGAGATCTTCCTCGAGGACTGCGGCGGGATGCTCCACCAGGTGAGCAACGCGATTGCCGAGCGAGACGCCAAAGCGCTCGCCCATGCCGCGCACACACTCAAGGGGGCAGTCAGCAGCTTTGGAGCACCCGACGCCACCGCCCTCGCCCTGGAACTCGAAACCATGGGGCGGCAGGGCCAGATCGGCGGCGCCGGCGAATTGAATCCGCGACTTGAGGCGGCAGTGGGCAAGCTGGTGACCGAACTCGAAAACTATCCGCAAGATACCGAGGTGAACCGTGGCTGAAATGACGACCGGCGGCATTCTCGTCGCTGAAGACAACCGAATGAACCGCCTGACCCTGGTGCGCTATCTGGAACGCAACGGTTTCAACGTAGTCGCTGCGGAGGACGGACGCCAGGCGCTCGAACTTATCCGCGGCCATCGTTTCGACCTGCTGATTCTCGACGTAATGATGCCGGAAATGACCGGCCTCGAAGTGCTCTCCTCTGTCCGCGCCAGAGCTTCGGCCGTGGAACTGCCGGTGATCATGGCTACCTCGATGGACGAAAGCACCGACATCGTCGAGGCCTTCGAACTCGGCGCCAACGACTACGTCACCAAGCCGATCGATTTCCCGGTCTTGCTGGCGCGCATGCGGACCCACCTCAACCTGAAACGCTTGAACCAGCTCAAGGACGAATTCCTCGCCATCGCCAGCCATGACCTCAAGAACCCGCTAACCACGATATTCGGCGCCGCCTGCACCATGGAGATTCTCGTGCCCCAGGGCGAAGTTATGAGTGAGGACGGCCATGAGTGCGTGCTGATGATCAAAACCCGTTCGCAGGTCATGCGGCGCATCATTGCGGATTTCCTCGACTTCCAGGCGATGGAAGATGGTTACCTCAAGCTGGAGCCGACCGTTACCGACCTGAACGAAATCGTTCGTCAGTCGGTGGCGTGCAATCACCAATATGCGGTGGGGAAGTCCATCGCGCTCAGCCATGAACTGGATCCGACCCTGCTTCCGATTCGCGCCGATGGCATGCGATTGATGCAGGTGATCGAGAACTTCGTCAGCAATGCAATCAAGTTCTCGCCGCCCGGCGCCTCAGCCCGGGTGGTCTCCGTGAAAGGGGCGAATGACATACTCGTGGAGGTCAGCGATTCCGGCCCTGGCCTCACGGAGCAGGATCAGAAGCTCTTGTTCGTGAAGTACGCACGATTGGGCAACTATCCCACCGGAGGAGAAAAAAGCTCCGGCCTCGGTCTGGCGATTAGCAAGCAACTGATCGAGCTCCACGGCGGGGCGATTGGCGCCCGCACCAACCCGGAAGGGGGTAGCACGTTCTGGTTCCGGCTGCCGCTGGTCGGTGAGGTAACTAACCCTGCTTGACGGCGGCCACCACCTCGCGGAGCACGCGCGCCAACTCATCGTCGGCCTGGGCGGGGGTGAACGACGCAACGCTGATCACCAGCGGCGCACCGATGACCACCAGCGGCGCACCCAACCTGGGCATCTGCTTGGCCTGTTCGATGGTCAGCCCGCCGACCGCTTGCACGGGAATGCCCACGGCTTTCACCACTGCCTCGATGTCATCCATCGGCGACTTTCCCACCTCCACCGCGCGCTCGTCAAAACCGGTGTGGCAGATGATGAAATCCACGCCCAGCGCCTCCATGCGCCGAGCGGCCGCTGGCTTGTCGTCCTCCAGCATCACATCGGCCATGACCTTGATGCCGTAGTCCTTCGCCGCCGCCACCGCCCCGGCCACCGTGCCCCGGTGCGCCCGGCTCATCACCACGGTGAAGCTCGCCCCGGCTCGGGCCATCATCTCCGTCTCCAGATAGCCAGCGTCCATCGTCTTCAAGTCGGCGACGATTGGATGGTCGGGATAACGCTGGTGCAGCGCGCGCACGGCATGCAGCCCTTCCCCCAGTATCAATGGCGTGCCGGCCTCGATCCAATCCACACCCGCGCGCACGGCAAGGTCGGCGACGTGGAAGGCCGCGGCAATCGTCGGGAGGTCGATGGAGACCTGGACGATGGGGATCATCGGACTACCGCCGGCCGTTCGGTTTGCCGGGACCACGCGGAGGTCCGGGGCGTTGCCCGGCTTTGGCAGCCGCCGCCTGCCTCCGCTTCCAGAACTCCATCATCGCCGCGCGATGCCGCTGATCGAAATCTTGCAGGCCGCGCTCAACGCGCTCACGGTCGAGCTTCTCCCCCCCACCCCGCATCCAGCCCTCGCGTTCGCGCAACAGCTTCCACATGACGCGAATGTGCTCGGGTTGGTCCATCACAACCGCGTCCTGCTTCATCCCGCGCTTGAGGTTGGTACAGGACCCCTGCTTAACCATCCATTTTTTCCCGCCCTGGCGCACTTCCACCTGGCCCTCGGCAGCAGAGACGTTGGTGGCGTCATCGGTGGCGTCGTGGAAAACGCCGAACAGCGTGCCCTGCACTCCGGCTACAGCACTGGGGGTTTCGATTTCATACTTGGCCGGCTTGGACGCGGAGTTGACGATGGACCAGACCTTGCCAGCGGCGACGTTAAACGAGTACGCTTTGTCCTTGCCCAGCGCCTTGAGTTCCACCGTCGTGTTCGCTCCGACCCGCATGACGTGTTTGTCTGGCAAGGCCAGCAGCACCGCGGAGTTCGCGCCCGTCTTCAGCCAGGTGGCGGGAGCCAACAAATCTCCCACATTGACCGGCTCCCACTTGGCGGCGGTTCCAATTCTCCTCTGAGAGGTACCGAAGGCGTCGACGACCTTTGCCTTGTCGGCGCTTTGCGCCGAGGCAACGGCGGTGAGGCCAAGCACGACCAGACCAACAGCGACCGCGGATGGTTGCATTCATTCCTCCAGCGAATTAACTCGCAGACTAACGCTCACCGACTCGTTCCGGTTCCAGCGCCCGCGGCTCTCAACGCAATCGGAGCGTAAACCGCAAGCGCCGCTTGCTTGCCTTTGACGTGAATGGCTTCGAGCGGTTCACAGTCAATTGCACTCTGGATCCGCTCGAAGGTCGATTGCGCGATGACAATCGGCCGACCGAGTTCTTTGGTGGCGGTCTGCAGCCGAGAGGCAACGTTCACGGCATCGCCGATGACGGTGTGCTGCACGCGCCGGCCGGCGAGGTAATGCGCGGCTATGCCAGTCAAAACCGAGCAATTCAAGGTCACGCACATCGCGACCACGCAGCAGCCGATCGCTGCCGATCGGGGCGGCGAGGGCTATCGTCACCAGCCAAAAGCAACGCCAGTTCCAACGGAAACGGTCGCGTAGACGGCGGCGGGCAATGGGTCCACGCAGCGCGGCGAGCATGAGCGAGAGTTTACACCCCGGACTCCGCGCGGCACAGTTTGGACCGACAAGAAACAAGGAGAGAATGGGGACTCACTGAATGCCAGCGGTAGCAGCGCGAAAGAAACCAGAAACCATCGAGAACCATCGGCGCCATGAGCAGGACACCGGTTCGCCGGAAGTACAGATTGCGCTTATCACAGCGCGCGTCAATCACCTGACCGACCACCTCAAGTCGCATCGCAAGGACTTTGCCTCCCGGCTCGGTCTGCTCAAATTGGTGGGACAACGGCGGCGCCTGCTGGTTTACCTTCAGCGAAACGACGTTGAGCGCTATCGCGCCATTATCCAGAAACTCGGCCTGCGCCGGCTTTCCAGCTGATCGCGCCCGCCCTCGGCACGACCGTTTCCCCAGTTGCGTGAAACGCAATCTACTGGGTCGTATGGAATTACCCCTCAGGCCAAAGGCCTCGCCCAACGCCGTCTTCCTCCAGCAACCACGCCGGTGCGTTCGGTTGCACTCGTCTTTCACCCAGCAACATCACTCGTAGGAGAGAAAACCAATGTCATTGCAACAACATGTCGTCGAAACCGAATGGGGCGGACGCACCCTGACGATCGAGACCGGCACACTGGCCGGCCAGGCCAGCGGCGCCGTAACCGTCCGCTATGGCGACACCATTGTGCTTGTCGCAGCGACGATGAGCGAACGGCCGCGCGACCTCGACTTTTTTCCGCTCACCGTTGATTTCGAGGAGCGGATGTACGCGATCGGAAAGATTCCCGGCAGCCGCTTCTTGCGGCGCGAAGGTCGTCCCAGCGAACACGCCATCTTATCGGGCCGCATCATCGACCGCTCCATCCGCCCGCTCTTCCCGAAAGGCGCCGCCAACGATGTCCAGGTGGTCATCACCACGCTGTCGGTGGATACCGTGAATAGCGAGGTCGTACCGGCCTTGATCGGTGCCTCGGCGGCGCTCACGATTTCTGGCATTCCCTGGAAAGGGCCGATCGTTGGTTGCAAAGTCGGCCTCGACGATCAGGGGAACTTCATCCTCAACCCGACCTATGAGCAGATCGAAACCGGCGGCATGGAGCTGGTCGTCGCCGGCCACGCCGACGGCCTCATGATGATCGAAGGCGACGCGCGCGAAGTGCCGGAAGATCGTATCGCCGACGCCCTTCAGTTTGCGCAAGACAATTTCGGCCCGATCCTTGAGCTCCAACGCCAGTTGAAAGAGTTGGCCGGCAAGCCAGAAAGGACGATGATCATTCGGAACCTGCCGGCCGACCTGCTCGAGTTGGTCGAGAGCCAGTACGCCGCGCGCGTTGATGCCGTCATCCGCGAGAGCGGCAAAGCCAGCCGCGACGACGCCCTGAATGCGTTGCGTTCGGAAGTCGTCGCCGCACTCAACGAACAGGCGGGCGAGAACGCCAAACACCTCGGCCCCACCGTGGACAAGCTGGTGAAAAAGCACATGCGCGCGATGATCCTCCAGGAGAAAATCCGCGTCGGCGGACGTGGCCTTGATGAATTGCGTCCGCTTACCGCCGCGGTGAGCCTGCTCCCACGGACGCACGGAACCGGCCTGTTCTCGCGTGGCGAGACGCAAGTACTCAATATCGCCACGCTCGGTTCGGTCGGCGACGCCAAGCTGCTCGACGACCTTACCGGGGTCGAGAGCAAACGCTTTCTACATCACTACAACTTTCCACCCTACAGCACCGGCGAGGCCAAGATGATGCGCGGCGCCGGTCGCCGCGAAATTGGCCACGGCGCGCTGGCAGAGCGATCGTTGGTCCCGGTCATCCCGGCCCACGAGATTTTCCCTTACACGATTCGCCTCGTGTCGGAAGTGTTGTCGTCCAACGGATCGACTTCGATGGCCAGCGTTTGCAGCGGCACATTGAGCCTGATGGACGCGGGGGTGCCGATCACCGCGCCAGTCGCCGGCATCAGCATCGGCCTGGTCACCGGTGAGGACGGACAGTACGAATTGTTGACCGACATCCAGGGCATCGAGGACTTCTACGGCGACATGGACTTCAAGGTCGCCGGCACGAAGCGCGGCATGACCGGCATCCAGCTCGATCTGAAGCTGGAAGGCGTGACGATCCCGGTGTTCCGGCTGGCGTTTCAAAAGGCGCTGGCCGCCCGCGTGACACTGCTGGCGAAGATGGCCGAGGCCATCGCCGAGCCGCGGGCGCAGCTCTCCGAGTTCGCGCCGCGCATCCTGACCACCAGCATTCCGAACGACCGCATCGGTGAACTGATCGGACCGGGCGGCAAGAACGTGCGCGGCCTGCAAGAGCGCTTCAACGTGAAGATCGACATTGAGGAAGACGGCACCGTCTTTATCAGTTCGGTGGACGCGGTCGGAGCGGAGAACTGCAAGGCGCAGATCGACAGCATGATGCGCGAGGTCGAAATCGGCGAAGTCTACCGCGGACGCGTAGTGCGGCTGCTTCCGATCGGCGCGTTCGTCGAAATCCTGCCGGGAAAAGATGGCCTGGTCCACATTAGTCAATGGGCGTGGGAACGCACCGAAAACATCGAAGACGCAGTGGAAGTCGGCGACGAAGTCGAAGTGAAGGTCGTCGATATCGACGAGCAGAATCGCATCAATCTCAGCCGTAAGGCCCTGCTACCAAAGCCGGCCAATCTTCCCGATCGGCCACAAAGGGATCGCGATTCCGGCGACCGGGGCGGAAGGCCCGGTGGCGGTGGTGGACGCTTCGGCCGACCTGGTGGCGGCGGCGGTGGCCCGCGGCGCGGCGGTGGATTCGGCGGCGGCGGCGGAGGGCGTGACCGGCGCTAAGAGGTAGTGCTGATGTCGGCATCGGTTGAGAATGTAAGGAAGACCGTTCTGCCCAACGGCCTTCGGATTCTGACGGAAGTGATGCCCGCACTGCCGTCGGTAGCAGTGGGCGTGTGGTGCAATAGCGGCTCGTCGAGCGAAGTCACCGCGAAACGTGGGTTGGCTCACTTCGCCGAGCACATGCTGTTCAAAGGCACCGAGCGCCGGAGCGCCGCGGACCTGTCACGCGAGATCGATGCCATTGGGGGTTACCTCAATGGCTGGACCGAGCGCGAATGTGCCTGCTACTACGCCAAGGTGCTGAGCCGTCACACCGAAAAGGCCGTTGACCTGCTCGCGGATATGGTGTGCCATTCGGTGCTGCGACCGCAGGACGTCGAACTGGAACGGTCGGTCATCCTCGAAGAAATCAAGGCGGCCGAGGATGCGCCCGAGGACTGGGTGTTGGACTTGCTCACCGAGACGCTCTGGCGCAACCATCCGTTGGGCACGAACCTCCTGGGCTCAGCGGAAACAGTGCAGTCGTTCTCGGCGAAATCGGTGCGAAGTTTTTTGCGAGAACACTATCGCCCCAACAACCTGCTCGTCGCCGCGGCGGGGCAACTCGACCATGATCGCTTCGTCGAATGGGTAGACAATAGCCTGGGAAGCTTGAAGCCGCGCGCGAACAACGGGCCGACCAACACCTCCAAGCCACGGGTGCGGGCAGCCACCCGGCTAATCTCTCGGCCGACCGAGCAGGTGTACCTTGCGGTGGGGACGCGTGGCTATTCGCAGACGGTGGAAGGTCGCATTCCCGCGCTAGTGCTCGACGCCATCCTGGGTGGCGGCAGTTCGTCGCGTTTGTTTCTTGAAATCCGCGAGAAACGCGGGCTGGTGTATGGCATCGGCACGCTTTGCGCGTGCTATCGGCAGGCGGGCTTCTTCGCCATCACCGCCAGCGCCACGGTCAAGAACATCCAGCAGGTGGCCTCGCTGATCGAGCGCGAACTCCGCAAGGTGAAGTCGAAGGGGATCAACCAGGCCGAGCTGCGACGGGCTAAGGAGCAACTCAAGGGTGGACTGGTGATTTCGCTTGAGAGCAATGCCACCCGCATGATGAGCAACACCCGCGCCGAACTTTACTTTGGCCGTCATATTTCGCTGGAAGAATCCCTCGCCGAGATCGAGCGCACCACCGCGGACGAGGTCGTCCAGGTCGCCCACGAACTCTTCGACGACCGCTACCTGACCGTCACTGCCATCGGCCCCTTTGATGACACCCCACTGGAACTGGGGATGAGCGTCGGTTGACAGGGCTCACTTCACATTGAAATACTTCGCCTGCGGATGATGGACGATGAGGGCGGAAGTGCTTTGCTCCGGCACCAGATGAAACTCTTCGGTCATCGTCACACCGATGCGCTCGGGCCGTAGCAGTTGGAACAGTTGCTCGTGCAACTCGAGGTCGGGGCAGGCGGGGTAGCCGAACGAGTAGCGACTGCCGCGATACTTCTGCTGAAATAACTTGCGCACCTCGTCCGCATCTTCGCCGGCGATGCCCAACTCTTCGCGCACGCGCTTGTGCCAGTACTCGGCCAGCGCCTCGGCAATCTCGACGCTCAGGCCGTGCAGGTATAGGTAGTCGGTGTATTTGTTTTCCTGGTAGAGCTGAGTCGTCATCTCCGACGCGCGAGCGCCGACGGTGACGAGGTGCAACGCGAGCACGTCCATGCGTCCACTGTCCTTCGCGGCGAAGAAGTCGGAGATGCACCAGTGCGGAGCAACCGATTGGCGAGGAAATGAGAAGCGTACTATTGGGGATTGAGGATTGAGGATTGAGGATTGAGGATCGTAAACCAGCAAATTGTCGCCGTCGCTCTGGCACAAAAAGTAGCCGTAGACGACCTTTGGCTGGAGAATGCGCTCTTCGATGCAACGCTGCATCCACTCGTTGAAGATGGGGCGCACCGTCTTCTCGACGAAGGCCTCGTATTCCTTCGGGCTTTGCTTGTCGCCGCGCTTGAATTGCCACTGGCCGCGGAAGAGCGCTATTTCGTTGAGGTAGTTGAAGACACATTCGAGCGGAATGTCATCAGCGACACGCGTGCCGAAGAACGGCGGCGTGGGGATGTCCACGTCGCGCGCGATGGGACGTTCGGATGAGGGATGAGGGATGAGGGATGAGGGATCGCGCTTGACGCGACTGCGCGCATCATCCCTCATCTCTGATCCCTCATCGTCATAGACACGCGTCAGCTTCTTCACCGTCGCCGGGTTGCACAGCTCCTCCATCAATTGCAACCCATCGAACGCGTCGGACGCGTAGAACACGCGGCCCTTGTACAGCGCGCGCAAATCGTCCTCGACGTACCGCCGCGTCAGCGCGGCGCCGCCGAGGATGATCGGTAGGTGGTGCAGGCCCTGGCGGTTCAGCTCGTCGAGGTTCTCCTTCATGATGACGGTGGACTTGACGAGCAGGCCGCTCATGCCGATGGCGTCGGCCTTGTGCTCTTGCGCGGCCTTGATCATCTCGGCCAGCGGCACCTTGATGCCCAGGTTGTGCGTAGTGTAACCGTTGTTGCTCAGGATGATGTCGACGAGGTTCTTGCCGATGTCATGCACGTCGCCACGCACGGTGGCGAGAACGATGCGACCTTTGCCGCCGCCCGACTCGTCTTTCGCCATGAACGGCTCGAGAAAGGAGACGGCGGCCTTCATCGTTTCCGCCGATTGCAGCACGAACGGCAGTTGCATCTGCCCGCTGCCGAACAACTCGCCGACCGTCTTCATGCCGTCGAGCAGGATCACGTTGATGACGGCCAGCGCACTGTACGATTCCAGCGCCTCCGTCAGATGGCGCTCCAGCCCGGTCTTGCGACCGTCGATGATAGCGCGCTTGAGCTTCGCCTCAATCGGCGCCGCACCCTCCTCCGACTCCGTCTCACGGCCTTTCGCGGTGGCGTCGGCGAACAGCTCCATGAAGCGGTGGAGGGGATCGTACGTACACGTACCTTCTGTATCGTACTGGCGTTCGTCGAAGATGAGTTGCCGCGCCACCTCGCGCGCCTCCGGGTCGATCCGGTTGAGCGGCATGATTCGCGCGGCGTGGACGATGGCGGCGTCGAGCCCGGCCGCGCGCGCGTAATGTAGAAACACCGAGTTCAATACCTGACGCGACGCCGGATTCAGTCCGAACGAGACATTGCTCAGGCCCAGTACGGTGCTGCACTCGGGGAGGGCCTGCTTTACCAGTCGAATCGCGTCGAGCGTAGCCATGCCATCCTTGCGCAAGTCCTCGACGCCGCTGCCGAGCGGAAAGGTAAGGACGTCGAAGATAAGGTCCGACGGCGCAAGCCCGTAGCGATGGACCGCAATATCGTGAATCCGTTGGGCGACGCGAAACTTCCACTCCGCCGTTCGCGCCTGGCCTTCCTCGTCAATGGTCAGCGCGATGCAGGCCGCACCGTGTTGCCGGGCCAACGGGAACAGCCGGGCAATCTTGCCGTCCTCCCCATCCTCGAGGTTGATCGAGTTGATCAGCGCCTTGCCCCCGATCAGCTTGAGCGCAGCTTCGATGACAAGGGCCTCGGTGCTGTCGATGACCAGCGGCGCGGTCAACTGCTTGCGGAAGCGCTCGACCACTTCGACCATGTCCCGAACACCGTCGCGGCCCACATAATCCACGCACACGTCGAGCACGTGCGCGCCCTCGCGGAGTTGCGCCTGCGCCATGTCCACCATGCCATCGTAGTCCTCAGCCAGCAACAAGTCACGGAACTGTCTGGAGCCATTGGCATTGGTGCGTTCGCCGATGATCAAGAAGCTAAGGTCTTGATGAAGCGGAACGGATTGGTAGAGCGAGGCCGCCGCCGGCGTCCATTGCGGCACACGCGATTTCGGCGCCAACGGCCGGCACACTTCGACGAGTCGCTTGACATGTGCCGGCGTGGTGCCGCAGCAGCCGCCGACAATGTTCACGCCGAATTCCAAGATGAATTGTCTGTGGTATTCCGCTAACTCGTCCGGAGTGAGTCGATACACCGTCTGGCCGCCCACGTTCTCGGGCAGGCCGGCGTTCGGCAAGCAGGAGAGGAATCGTCGGCAGTTCTGGCTCAGGTAGCGCAAGTGCTCGACCATCTCCTGCGGTCCGGTCGCGCAGTTCAAGCCGATAACGTCAACCTCAAACTGTTCCAGCACCGTCAACGCGGCGCCGATTTCGGTGCCGAGCAGCATGGTGCCCATCGTTTCCATCGTGACCTGAGCCACCAGCGGGACTCGTCGGCGTTGTGACTGCATCGCCTGGAGGCAACCCCACACCGCGGCCTTACCCTGGAGAATATCAAAGCAGGTTTCGACCACGAGCAGATCCACGCCGCCCTCCAACAAACCTTCGGCCTGCTCCCGATAGGCGTCGCAGGTTTCGTCATACGTGATGTGTCCGAGGGTGGGGGCCTTGGTGCCGGGGCCCAGCGAGCCGGCGACGAAGCGGGGATGGTCGGGCGTGGAGAAGTCGGCAGCGACTTGTTTAGCGATACGCGCAGCCGCGGCGTTGAGCTCGCAGACTTTGCCCTGCAAGTCATACTCGGCCAGAACTACGCGAGTGCCACCGAAGGTGTCGGTCTCGACGACGTCGCAGCCCGTGGCGAAGTACTCGGCGTGGAGGTCGCGTAGCACGTCGGGCCGCGACAGCGCAATGATTTCATTGCAGCCCTCTTTGCCCCAAAAATCATCGAGGGAGAGGTTGCGCTCCTGAATCTGCGTGCCCATTGCCCCATCAAAGACCAGCACGCGCTCACGGAGCAAGGACAAAAAATCGCGGTTCATCAGCAAGTTTTACGCGCGACCGAACCACCGGGTTTGGTCAGGGAGCTACTCGGGCGTCAGCACCGCCGCAATCGCCTCTCGCAACGCGGTCAACGTCACCGGCTTGCTGACGACGCTCCGGATGCCGGGTAGCTTTGCATCGCTGTTGCGGATGAATTCGCCGATGCCAGTCAATAGGATGACCGGAGTCTCAATCCCATGCTGGACCATCGCCAGCGCCAGTTCATCACCGCTCATTCGAGGCATCGAGCGGTCGGTGATCACGACCTCGCAAGCGGTGGTCCGCAAATAGTCCAAGGCTTGCACTCCATTGTCCACCGCGATCACGTCATGTCCTTCGAGTCGCAACAACTGGCAAATGACTTCACGCACCAACGGTTCATCCTCGGCGACCAGGATGCGCAGCCCGGCTTTCGTCGGGTTCGCCTGCCTCGGTGCCATTAGAACTTCGGCAGCGCCGCTACCCAGCAACCGGATCACAAATGTGGTGCCGCAATTGAGTTCGCTCTCGACTTCAATCGTGCCGCCGTGGCGCGTAATAATCCCGTGGACCATCGCCAACCCGAGTCCCGTTCCGCGCAACCCCTTGGTGGTGTAAAACGGCTCGAAGCAGCGCTGGCGAGTTTCCGCGGTCATGCCCATTCCGGTGTCTGACACCCTGACCAGTGCGCAACCGTCTTCGCCGGAAGAACTCACCGTGATGACTCCCCCAGTGGGCAGGGCATCCACGGCGTTGAAGATGAGATTGGTGAAGGCCTCGCGCAACTCCGCCTCGACGCCGTGTACGACAGGGACCGGGGCCAGGCGTTCATCTAACTCGACCCGGTAGCCAGAGACGATGGCCTGGTCTCGCCATTTGGGCTGCGTGAGCAGTACGGTCTGGTTGATGAGCGCGTTGAGATCGAGCGGTCGCTTCGCTTCTGCCGGTCCGGGTTGGCGATAGAATTCGCTCAGCCGCCGAACGACGGCGGCAGCATCCAGCGTCGCGGTGCGAATGTTGGTGACGTACTGTGTGATGCGCTCCACTTTATCCAGCTGCTCTGGATTGGCCAGCAGTAGTTCCGCAAACCCCAGCACCGGGGCCAGTGCATTGTTGAAGTCATGGGCGATTCCGCTGGCCATTTCTCCCATCGCGCGAAGGCGCTCTTGTTGCACCATCTGCTCCTGCACGGCTTGCAACCGCGCCAGTGCCGACTCCAGCCGCAGGTTGGTCGCTTGCACTACATCTCTGGCCAGACGCCGTTCGGTAATGTCTTGCAAAATGCCAACGGAACCGGTCGGCACGCCCTGCTCGTTCACCGTTTCCACGAAGCTGTCCGCGATCCAGCGATCGCTGCCATCGCGGGTGTGGATCCGTTCCTCCGACCATCCACTGGAGGACCCGAACCGGCACTCCGGGTCGTGCAAGCTCTGCCACAGCGCCGGGGTTATCTCCGAAGCCGTGTATCCGGTGAGCGCTTCGATGCCGTCTCCCATGAACATGAACCGGTTGGTGACGTAGTCGCGCACATAGGGCACGGCGCCGGCCGCGGCAATCGCCTGCTGGTAGATGTCGGCGAGCCGAGCGGCTGCGGGGTTGGCATTTGAGTCCGGGTTCATACGTCCTTGCGCCAGTTCCTGGCTGGAGTAGTATACTGCGTCCCGATGACACGCGGAACGCCCATCTTTGCGATTCTCCTGCTGCTCCAACTGAAGTTGGGCGCGGCCGGCTTCACGGGAGGAGCGGAGCGGCTCGACTACCTGCACGAGGTGCGACCGATCCTTGCGCGCAACTGCTTCGCCTGCCACGGTGCCGACGACGCGCAGCGTATGGCCCGGCTGCGGCTGGACGAACGTGACGGAGCGATCAAGCCACGAGGCGCGCAACCGGCGGCCATTGTGCCGGGACAACCGGAACGAAGCCCATTCGTTACCCGCGTGCTGGCACCGGTCAATGCCGGCCGCATGCCGCCACCCGGGAGTGGACATGACTTGACCACCGCCGAAATCGCCCGGTTGCGGCGCTGGATCAAGGAAGGCGCAGCCTATGCCCCGCATTGGGCCTTCAAACTGCCGAGTGCCACGACGCCACCGAAGATTGCCGTCCGCAATTGGGCGCGCAACCCAATCGACCATTTCATTCTTGCAAGGCTTTCCGCGAGCGGGTTGCAACCGAATCCCCGGGCCGACAAGTTTGCGCTACTACGTCGGGTGAGCCTCGACCTGCGCGGCCTTCCGCCCACACCGCGCGAAATGGACGAGTTCGCTCGCGACGATCGGCCGGAGGGATATGAGCGCTGGGTGGATCGCTTCCTCCACGACCCGGCCTTCGGCGAGCGCTGGGCGCGTATGTGGTTGGACCTCGCGCGCTATGCCGATTCCGCCGGCCTCGGTTCCGATCCGCTGCGGCTCAACATCTGGCCCTACCGCGACTGGGTCATCGCCGCCTTCAACCGCAACCTGCCCTACGACCAGTTCACCGTCGAACAACTGGCCGGCGACCTACTGCCAGACCCCACACCCGAGCAGCGCATGGCCACGGCCTTTCATCGCAACACGATGACCAATACCGAAGGTGGCACCGACGACGAAGAATTCCGCGTGGCCGCGGTGAAGGATCGCATCGAGACCACGCTGCAGGTCTGGATGGGCTTGACGCTGAAGTGCGCCCAGTGCCATACGCATAAGTTCGATCCGATTGCGAATCGCGAGTACTATTCGATCTTCGCCATTTTCAACCAAACCGCCGACCACGATCAGCCGGACGAGCGCCCCACGCTGCCGATTGCCGACCCAACCGCGGAGACGAAAAACCGCGAACTCGAGGCGCAGCTCGACTTGCTGCGGCAGAGATTGGCCGCGGTGACTCCGGTCCAACAACAACCGATCAAGGCCGAAATCGACGCACTGCAAAAGCAGCGCACCTCCCCTACTCCATTGCCCGTAATGGTGGAGCTACCCCGTGACCAGCAACGCACTACGCATCTCATGATCAAGGGAAACTTCCTGGTGAAGGGTGACCGGGTCGAGCCTGGCGTGCCGGCAGCATTCCATCGGCTTCCGGCCAACGAACCGCTCACTCGGTTGACCCTGGCCCGCTGGCTGCTGTCACCAGACAATCCGCTCACCGCGCGCGTGGCCGTCAACCGCTTCTGGGCGCAAGTTTTCGGAGTCGGCCTGGTCGAAACGGAAGAAGACTTTGGCAGTCAAGGAGAGCTGCCCAGTCATCCGGCGCTGCTCGATTGGCTCGCGGAATCGTTTTCCGAATCCTGGGACACCAAACACTTGTTGCGCATGATCGTCACTTCCGCCACCTATCGCCAATCAACTCACGTGACCCGGCGGCACCTCGCCCGCGACCCCCAAAACCGCTTGCTGGCGCGCGCGCCGCGCGTGCGCCTGGAAGCCGAAATGGTGCGCGATCAGGCGCTAACTTTGAGCGGGCAGTTAAGCCACCGGCTCGGTGGACCCTCCGTTTATCCGCCGCAGCCGGAAGGCATGTGGCAAGCGGCGTTCAACGGCCAGCGAAGCTACCCGACCAGCACCGGCGGTGATCGTTACCGCCGCGGCTTGTACACCATTTGGCGGCGCACAGTGCCCTACCCCAGCATGGCGACGTTCGACGCGCCGAGCCGCGAAACCTGTTCGGTGCGCCGCTCGCGAACCAATACGCCGCTACAGGCGTTCGTCACGTTGAACGACCCGGTCTACGTCGAATTGTCGCAGGCGCTGGCCCGTCGAATCGTGAATGAAGGCGGGACTTCGGTCGCCGAGCGGGCAGTGTTCGCGTTGCGCCTTTGCCTCTGCCGCCCCCCCTCCTCGGAACAGGTCACGCAACTGGTAACGTTGTTCGAGGCCGAGCGCACGCACTTTGCCACCAGACCCGAGGCCGCCCAGCAGCTCGCCACCGAGCCGCTGGGACCGCTGCCCGTTGGCCTGAATGCCACCGACCTCGCCGCCTGGACCGTCGTCGCCAACGTATTGCTGAATCTGGACAGTGTGATGACGAAGGGATAGCGCGGCGGCCACGCAGCCGGCCTACTTCGGTCGTTTGCCGGCTTTGGCGGCTTGTGGGGTGAGTCCCGTCGGCTGGATGTGAGTCGGATCCCAGCCGACTTTGACCGGAGCATCCCAATTCTTCGCGGCAATGGCAGCGTCAATCGCCTTCGCCATCGCCGCGGGCAAGCCCCAACGAATGCCGGTAATGCAGCTATGCGCTTGCGCGGCCGCCGCGACCATCAGCAAATAGCGGCTGCCCATGTTGGTCGGGTGATTGTCGTCGAGCAGGTCAACCGCCAATGACTCCGGCTCGCCACCAGGGCCGGTTACATTGTGGAAGCCGTATTTGAGCTTGGAGTGTCCGGCGTTGTAGGCAGCGAGTTGATCGGCCGGTGAACGATACGCCGACTGAATCCGTGGCCGCAGCTGGTGGCCCTCAAGGTCCTTGATGATGGCGGCGACTTTCTTCGCCATGGTCGGATACAACTCGGTCAGACGCTGTCGATTGCGGGCTGTGCGCGCGGTTTCGGTCACTTCGTCACGCGTCCCAGGCCGAACTGGTCGCCGACCCGGACCGGGTCATTGCCGCGGAAGTGAATCTCCACCATTTTCTCGCTATGCACTTGCGCTCCGTGCTCGTCGGTCAGGCCCAGCACGATCTGCTTGATGGCCACGTCAATGACCTCCCCGGTCGAGGGATACGCCCATCTGCCGTCGAGACTGAACGTAATCCAGCCCGGCTGTTCGCGCACTTTGAGACTGGCGATCTGCCGGGGCGGCGATACGGTGTTGTCGAAAACGTGCATGCGTTCGTTGGCGGCGTCGCAAACCCAAACCTCGCGCTCGTCGGGAGTCATCCCCACTCCGTGACTGGGGCAGCCGTGGCGCTTGATCGGCCCCCTGGTGAAGCCTTGCACTTCCACGCGGTGCAGCATCTTGCCGCTGGTCAGATCGCCGACCTCGAAGCCCAGTAGCTCGTTCACGCAGACAATGGCGCGGGTCTGCTTTCCGTTGACGGTGAAGGGACGGATCGAATGACTGAACGGCCCACATGCGCGCGTGGCGGTGTGTGTGCGCGTGTCGGCAATCGTCAGCACCGGCGAACGCAGTCCGGCCAAGTAGGCCCATTTGCCATCCAACCCGACCACCGTGTTGTGCGCGCCGGATTTAGGGACCAGCCTGGCAATGATCTCGCCGGCGTCGTCGATAACGTGCCAGTGATCCTTCTCCAGCGATGGCAGGTAGATGAACTTCCCGTCAGGAGCGATGCTCATCCGATCGCAGCCGCCCTCATACGGCTTCTCCCACAGCAGCTTTTCCGTCAGCAAATCGAGACATTGGAGGGTTTTGAGCGTGCTGACATAAAGTTTCTTCGTCGCCGCATTGGCGCAGACGCCTTTGACGTTGCTGGGCTTATCGCCGTCCAGTCCACCGCACGGAATCCGCTTTACGAACTTGTGGCCGTTCTCGAGATCGAACACCAACACGCCGTGCCCGCCGAACTCCAGGTAGTTGCGGATGCCTGGCACCGCAACGTAGAGCAGCCGCCGCGTGCGAGCGGCGCTGCCGGCATGGGCGGCGCCGGTCAATCCTGCCAGGGCCACGGCCGATTCGGTCAGCACCTGGCGTCGAGAAATGTTCCGAGTCATACAAGGCTCCTTTGAAAAGACGCTTTGACTTTGCCAACTCCGCAGGGCGGCGTCAACGCTCCCCTACCCGCCGCGCTCCTTGGTGGCCTTGGCCAGGTCCAGGTTATTTATGTAGCGCAGTGCAGGAATCTGCGAAATCAGCACCACCAGCATGATGCCCACGACGAGTTGAGTGTAGCTTTTGGTGGTGATAACGATTTCCAGGCTCATCGTTTCGCTCTCGAAGATGCCAACCATGTAGTGGCACAGCACCAGACCGCACGGAATCCCCAGCGCCAGGCCCAGCAGCCCCATCAGCACATTTTCCACAGTCGTCATCACGGCGATTTGTCGTCGCGAAAGCCCCAGCGTGCGCATGGCGGCGAGTTCGCGGGTGCGTTCGAGAATGTTCACGCTGAGGGTGTTGAAGATGATCGCAAATGCCATCCCCATCCCGAACAGCAACATGATGTAAATGAACAGGTTGAAAAACTCGAGCATACTCTCGATATCGCTGCGCGTTTCACGCGTCAACTCCACGGCGGTGGCCCCGGGCAATTCGTAGAGCCGCCGCTTCAAGCCGCTCAGGTAAGCCGGATCGGCCAGCAGCGAAACGCCGGTTACTGGTCGGGTCGGCAGATTGAGCGCCGAGCCGAATTGGCGCTCCGCCACCGTGAGCGGCAGATAGATGAGCGAGGTCACGGGCTGATGCATCGGCGGACCGATGCGCAACCAGCGTTCGCACTTTACGTCGTCGTTGCTCTGCGAGTAGCGCACCAGCACCATGTCGCCGGTTTCCAAATCGAGTTTGCGTCGGATGTTGGGTCCCACGCGCAGATCGTCGCCGCGATATCTGGTCGGCACGCCGGGCGGATCGAGCACCTGATACAACTTCCCTCCGCGTGGCCGCGCAATGAGCATCGTCGAAACCGACTTGCCCTCCTTGATCAGCTCGACTGGCACCTGCAAGCCCTGCTCGACCTGCAACACGCCCGGCCACTGCTTGACATGAAACGCTACATCCTGACTTTGTGCCGGAATGAACATCACCAACGCGTCGTAGCGCTGCACGTCATTGAAGTAGGAACTGATAGAATGGTGGATCGCGTCGCGAAACATCAAATTGACCATCACCAGGCTCAGCCCGGAGGCCACGCCCAGCGCCGTCGAAACCGTGCGCCGCCGGCTGCGAAACAGATTACGCAGCGGCACCTTCAGCCACGACGGTATCCGGCGCAAACCGGGAAAGATCGACTCCAGCGGGGTTTGCCTTCCGCGCGGCGGCACCTCATCGCGCATGGCCACGGCCGGGGGAATCATCCCTCCAGCTCGCGCCGGCAGGAAGCCAGCTATGAAACAGAAAGACATCCCGGTGAAGAAGGCCGACATGCTCACGTCCCAGCGGATCGGCGCGAAGAGATAAGGGATGTTGTAGACCTTCGCGTACTGGTCGGTCATGTGGCCCCCCAGCCATTGGCCGAACACCAGCCCCGCCAGGCTGCCGAGCACTCCGAGGACCAGCGCATACGACAGGTAGTGCCAGATGATCTGCCAGGGGACAAAACCGCTCGACCGCAGGAAGCCGATGTGCGGTCGCTGCGAGTGGACGATGCGGCTGAGCACGGTGTAGATCGTCAAGCCGGCGGCGCCGAGGAACAGCAGCGGGAAAATGCCGGCCAACGCCGCGAGGGATTGCAGGTCTTGCTGGATCATGTGGTTGCTCGGCTGCGCCTCTTGCACGATGGTCTCTTCCGGCCCGTAAGGCTGAAGAATCGACCGCACCTGATCGATGAGCACCCCGCGTCGGGCCGGGTCGCACCGCACCGCGACTTCGTTGATTTGTCCGCCCAGTTCGAACAGATTCTCGGCGGCGTCATACGGCAGGAACGAAACTCCAAACTGCGACGGCGTGGGCATGCCGTACTGCTTGTTGCGCACACACATGATGTATTCCGGGCTGACGACGAGGCCGACGATGCGCACTTCCTCGTGCGTCGGCGCCGTCACGATACGCAACGGGTCGCCCACTTTGTATTTGTGGTAAGCGGCGAATCCCTGTTCCAAAGCCAGCTCGCGATGCCCCGGCTGCGGCAGGCGGCCTTCGACCACGCGCAATGCGTTAACAGTGGGCGAGTCGGAATCGAGCGAGATAAAGCGCCCGATGATCTCCTTCACCGCCGCGCCCTCGCGTTCCAACGGTCGCTCGACATTGATGCGTCCCACCACAGCGTTCACGCCGGGTAGCCGGCGAATTTGGCCCACCACCTCGCGCGGAGCGCGATCGAACGCGATATTGAAATCGCCAAACTTGAGCAGTCGGTAGGAATAGTCCAGCGAAGTCTTCACGTTCATGTACGAGCTGTTGCCCGCCATGTAGAACGCCACCCCCAGCATGACGACCACCGCCACCGCCGAGAACTGCCACTTGTTGACGACAATGTCCCGGTAGAGCTTGGTGACCAGGCGGCTGGTCACCACTGCAACGCCTCCGGCTGCAGCGGCTGCGCATTGCGCCGTTGCTCCACCACGACTCCGCTGCGCATGCGCACGATGGTGTCGGCCATCTGCGCGATCGCGTTATTGTGGGTCACCACCATCACGGCCTTGTTCTGGAGAATGTTCACATCGCGCAGCGCGCGCAAGACCACGAGCGAGGTCTCGTAGTCCAGGTTGCCGGTCGGCTCGTCGGCGAGAATGACGTCCGGTTCCTTCGCCAGCGCGCGGGCGATGGCCACGCGTTGTTGCTCGCCACCGCTCAGTTCGCTGGGAAAGTGGTGGGCGCGATTGCCCAGGCCCACTTGCTCGAGTCGCGCCAGCGCCTGCTCACGCCGGCCGACGAGTTCCGCCACCAGCTCGACGTTTTCCAGCGCAGTGAGCGTCGGGATCAAATTGAAGAACTGAAAGATGAACCCGACGGTTTGCCGGCGATATGCGGTCAACTGGTTCTCGTTGTATTCGGCGATGTTGACGCCGCGCACTCGAACCCGACCGCCGGTCGGCGAGTCGAGACCGCCAATCATGTTCAGCAGCGTGGTCTTGCCGGAACCGCTGGGCCCCAGCAACACGACAAACTCGCCCGCGCTGATTTGCAAGCTCGCGTCGCGCAACGCGTGCACCTGCACCTCGCCGATGCCATACGCTTTGGCGAGATGTTCGACCACGACCAGTGGCTCGCTGAACGCCATGCCTTACTTCGCGATCCGCACGCGAGCGCCATCGGTCAAGTTCTCCTTGCCCTTGATGACGACGTGGTCGCCTTCGCGCACGCCCTCCAGCAACTCCGTCTCCGATTCTGTGTGCGCGCCGACTTTGACTTTGCGCCGACGGGCCGTGCCGATCGGTGTTCCCTCCACGACAAAGACGAAAGCAGAGCCACCGTTCTCGGTCTGCACGGCGTCGTTCGGCACCAGCAGAGTTGCGTTCCGTAGCGTGGCGCCGGAACGCACGTTGACTTCCAGCCCCGGCTTGAGTTCGTCGGCGGCGTCGAGCAGATCGACCTTCGCGCGCACGATGCGCGCGCGCGTGCGGCCCCCCGGCTTGGGCTCGGCCACTGCGGCAATTTCGCGCACCCGGCCCCGCCAATTTTTGCCCGGGAAGGACTCGGCGCGAATCGTCACTTCCTGACCGACGCGCACCTTGACCAGGTCTTCCGCGTCGAGTTCCGCGGCGATCCAGCGGTGGCGCAAGTCAACCAACAGGAAGACCGGAATGCCCGGAGTCACTGTTTCGCCGGGATCGAGGTAGCGCCGAGCGACGACGCCGTCGAATGTTGCCAGCAGTTGAAAATCCTTCGAGCGAGCCTGCGTAGCGCGTGCCCGGTCTGCGGCGTTTCGCGCATTGGCTTGCGCGGCGCGTTGTTCGCTTTCGCGAACGGCGACTTGCGGAGTCGAGGCCCGGGCCTGGGTGAGCGCTGACCTTGCTTCGCGCACTCTGGCTGCGGCCACCACGATGTCTTCCGCCCGCGGCCCGGCCTTGACGAGCTTCGCTTGACCGAGTGCGGCCTTGAGCGCAGCGTCGGCCTGGGTGACCTGCGTCCTGGCGGCTTCGACCTCCTGCTGCCGCAGTTTCACATCCTGCTGAGCGGATTGCGCACGGCGAAGGCGCGCCTCCGAGGCCAACACTTCCGCGCGCGCGGCGGCCAGTTCCTCCTTGCGAGTGCCCGCTCGTAGCAGGCTCACTCGCTCGCGCGCGGCGGTCTCGTTCTCACGCGCCGTGCTGTGCGCGGTTCGCGCGGTGTCGACCTGTTGCTGCGCGGTTGCCCCGCCCTCGAATAGCTTCTGCGCACGGGCCAGGTCCTTTTGCGACTGCTCGGTTCGACCCCGTGTTTCACGCAGCGCTGCTTCCGCCTGGGCAATCTCCTGCGCGCGTGGGCCGGCTTGTAGCCGCCGCTCGTTGGCGCGTGCCGCCTCCACCAGAGACTCGGCTTCGCGCACGGTCGCCTCGCTGATGGCTTCATGCTGGTGCAGCGCAATTTGCGCGCGTCCCAGTTGCGCGGCCGCAGTCGCCAGCGCCGCGTCGGCTTGCTGAGCGTTGGCTTCGGCTACCCCGATCTCCTCCGGGCGCGAACCACGCTCTAATTTCCGCAACTGCTCTTGCGCCGCGTCGAGCGCAGCCTGCGCCTGGCCGATGGCGCCCGGCGCTTGCAACTGCGACGCGGCGACGGCGTGCTGCGCCCCCCCCGCCTGCGCCTGGGCCGTCGCAGCAGCACTATGGGCCGCAGCGATTTCCGCCTCGAGCACTGCGACATCCAACGTCGCCAGCACCTGGCCGGCGCGAACCGAATCGTGCTCCTTCACCATGACGGCCGTGAGGCGCCCGGCCATCTGCGCAGCGACCCGGGCCTGCAGACTCTCGACGAACCCGGTCGCGGTGAGGCTGGCCCTCAACCTTTTGCGTTTGACCAGCGCGGTTTCCACCACCAGCGGTTGGGAACTGCGGAACTTCCAGCCACCGAAGGCCAAGCCGATCAAGAGCGGAAGCAGCAGCGCAGGGTTCGCGCGCCCGCTGGCGCGCACTGCGCAGTGGATGGGCATCAACTACCTCAGTGTCAGCGTTGCGCCGTTGGCAACGTCCAGGGTATTCACGACCAGGTGCGAGCAGGTTAGCTTCGCGTTGCTGCTGAGGATGAGCGGCGCGTTGGCGACATACACGGTACCGGTCACCTCCAACTGCGCTTCCGTGTTGATTTGCGCGGGGTCGGTGGTGCGGCGACTCACGAAGACGGCCAGGTCCTTGTAGTCACCGTGTGCGGGTGCGGAGATCGTCAACTTCGCTTTGCTGTCCATGCGCAGCTTGCCGACATACAACATCACGTTGGCGCCGGTTACCACGGCGCCGGTGTGCAGAGTAAGTTCCTTGATCGCGTACACTCCGCTGTTCAATTTCACCTGAGCCTTCAAGCCCGCCTCCACCTTGTCGTACAAGCCCGGCAGCAATTGGCTTTCCAGCTGATCGCCGGACACCCTGGCCGTTCCGAGATTCGTCAGCCCCGTGAAAACCGGGGTGGCGATTCCAGCCATGGGGTCGCGCACCTCGATGGAACCGAGGCGCTCCTTGATGGTGGTCTTGGCCGTCGAGGCCATTTCCGTCCCGCCCACCGCGAGCATGCCGCGCACGGTGACCTTGCCTTCGCTGCCGATATTGATCGCGCGTTTGTGATTGGACAAAACGTAGACCCGCGCGTTGGCCGCGGCCAGCGTCGAACCGGAAATCTTCAGCGCGTCCGGCTTGTCGGGATTCAACACATAGAGTAGGTTAGGCGGCGCGGCCTCCTGCTGCGCTCTCACCACGGTGACGAGGCCAAGGCCGGCGGTCATCGCGATCGCCAGCGCCGCGCGTCGTGCTGGATGGGTGCGTTTCATGGCTCCTCCGAATGAGTTGAGGTTGCCCCGTGACGGAATCACGGTGAATGCACCGGTCGGGGGCTTCGGCGCTTCGCGGCATTGCATTTGCAAAATGGTTTTCGGCACTGGTATGCCGCACACTCGGATGCCCACAGAAACGCCGCACTACAACGGAAGACCAAAGCTCCTGCTCGTGGACGACGACGAGAGCGCGCGTCTCACGCTGGCCATGGCGCTCACGCGCCAGGGCTTTGCCGTCAGCACGGCGGAAGACGGCATCGCCGCCCTGGCCCTTCTCGCAGAGAACGGCTTCGACTGGGTGATCAGCGACCTGCGCATGCCGGGCATGACCGGCATCGAGCTGGCCAGCCACCTCCAGCTCCAACACCCGGGGGTCCGCTGCATTCTGGTCAGCGCCTTTGCCATGGCCGACGAACTGACGGAACTGGGAGTAGTTGCCTGTCTCGAAAAGCCCGTTGACGCCGAGCAACTCTTCGCCCTGCTTAGTTGCAACGGAAATAGCGCGGCGGATGCATCGCTGCGCCAACCTTAACCTCAAATCCCCACGGAGCGTCAACGACCATGTCACACAGCCTGCCCACTTTGCCATACGCCCATAATGCGCTGGAACCGCACATCGACCAGCAAACCATGGAAATCCACCACGGACGCCATCACAACGCCTACGTGACCAATCTCAATAACGCACTCGCCGGCACCGGCCTCGAATCGACGGCGGTTGACGAACTGATCGCCGATCTCAGCAAGGTGCCCGAGGCCAAGCGCGGCGCGGTGCGCAACAACGGCGGCGGCCACAGCAACCACACCCTGTTCTGGACCGTCCTAGGCGGCAACGGCGGCGCGCCCAGCGGCGAATTGGCCGACGCCATCAACGCAGCCTTCGGCAGCCTCGATGCGCTGAAAGAAAAGATGAACGCCGCCGGCATCGGCCGCTTCGGTTCGGGTTGGGCCTGGCTCGTGGTGGATGGCACCCGCAACCTCGCCGTTACTTCCACCCCCAATCAGGACAGCCCGTTGATGAAGGGCGTGGCCGACGTCGTAGGCACGCCGATTCTCGGCATCGACGTTTGGGAGCACGCGTACTATTTGAAGTACCAGAACAAGCGTCCCGACTACCTCGCCGCCATCTGGAACGTGGTCAATTGGGACGAAGTCACGCGGAGATACGCGGCGGCGAAGAGGTAGGGCGTTTCACCGGCCCGTAGTTGTTGACCACTCCGGGAAGCGACACCTTCGTGATAAAATCGGACTATGAAACCATCTGAAGCGAGGGTATCCCCTTCTTGAAATCCGGTCACCCTTGGAGGTATTCGCCGATGAGTGAGAGCGCCAAGAAGACGTTCGATTGCGTGGAGATGATGCGGAAGATTCGCGATGACCTCTCTGAGCAATTGGCCCACCTTGAAACATTTGAGGACAGACTCAAGTGGCTCCGCACCTTTCAACACACGGATCCGCTTCTCCAGATGGTCCAGAGAATGGCTGCCGAGCAAACGCATGCAGCCGACGGCAGGCGCAAAACAGCGTAGCTCGAATGTTGCGTCCATGTGGTGCCCGCCGTGACTGAGCCGCAGCGTGGGCTGGCCGCGCTCGTGCCGGAGGACTACGCGGTGGGCTGCCAGGATCATCGTAAGCGCTATGGATACACCGCCTGACAACCGGTTGAGCGGACGGCGTTGCGCGCGGCAACCAGCCGCGACCCGCAAGGATCGATATGTGCCCTGGCGCGTGGTTGGTGCTGGGACGCAGCCCGTCTGACACGAGACGATAGCCGTACGCTCTAACGGAGGCAAGTTAGCGACGAGAACGCCTGCCGGAGAGAGCTGCTCTGGCGCCCTACGCTCGGTTCACTGCGAACGCCGTTACGTCAATTTCTGCGGCGGCGCGAGCCGGTGTGGTTTCGACCACTTTACCAGCTTGGGGTCGGGCGAGCCTTGCGGGATGAGATCGACGCGGAGCTTCAGCGACTGCGCCCTGGGTGGGATGGTCTGCGCGAAGCGGAAGTCGAGCGAGCTGTTCGGCGCGGCGCCCTTGTCGATCGGCTTGTTGTCTTCATAAATAAGCTTGGCGTAATCGCCCTTGCCTTCATCGGCCAGCAGCCGAAGCCGCATGGTTCCGCGCTCGACCGTGTGCAGTGAGTAATCCAGCACGGCGGCCACGCGAATTTGATCGGCGTCGCGTGACCAGGCGAGGGCGCCGAACTTGACCTCGTCCAGAAAGTTGCGCACCTGGAAGCCCACCGTCTGCGTGGCCTCCAGCGGCCCGCGATCGATCTGCACGATGGCGACGGTCAGGAAGACCTCGGCGTTTCCGAACCGTGCGGGCATCAACACTTTGCGACGGAATGCAAAGCTGCCCTTGCCACCGCGAATGTCGTATCGCCCCTGCGTCGGCAGCAGCGGGTTGCCGCGCTCATCAACCACTGTGAGCACGACCTTGGCGTTGGTGGCATTGCGCAACTCGTAGGTGATGAGGCCGCCGAAATCGATTTCCTTGCCCGGCGGCAGAATGGCGTCGGCCGCGGGCACGAGCTGCTCGAGCTTGATGAGATCGGGCTGGTAGTTGGGGTCGGCTTCGAGCGTGAAATCCACGGTGAGATTGCCGCCGCGCTTGACTTCCAGATTCAGGCGCTTGCCCGGCTTGTAGCTGCGCAGAATGGCGACGAGTGTTTGCAGTCCCCACGGCACATTTTTGATGCGGAACTTGCCATCCTTGCCGGTGAACGCCTGGAGCGTGACGAAGCCATCGACGAAAACGGCAGCGTTGGCCGCTGGTTTGCCGTCCGCGAGTTTCACGGTGCCTTGCAGCGTGGCGTTGCCGCTGCTGCCGGCGAGCGCCGGCGTGAGACCGGTCGGCAATCCGGCAAGCCCGAGCGCCAGCGCGCGACGCCGACGCATTAGCTCGCTTCCTCTTCCGAGACAATCCGCGCGATGGCGCCCACGCGGTCACCGGCTTCGAGCCGGATCAGCAGCACGCCCTGGGAATTGCGTCCGACCTTGCGAATCTGTGCCACCCGTGAGCGGATCACGACGCCGTTCCTGGAGATAATCATCAGCTCATCGTCGGGATGCACCATGACGGCGTCGAGCACTGCGCCGGTTTTTTCGGTGACCTTCATGGTGATGATGCCCGAGCCGCCGCGCGACTGGTCGCGGTACTCGTCCACGTCGGTGCGCTTGCCGAAACCGTTCTCTCCCGCCACCAGCAGGTCGTGTCCCTGGGTGACGAGGTCCATGCTCACCACGACATCGCCGCGCCGCAGCCGAATGCCGCGCACGCCGGCGGCGGGACGGCCCATGCTGCGCACGTCGCCTTCGCCGAAGCGAATGCTCTTGCCGCCGCGCGTGACCATCATCACCTCGCGCTGGCCGTCGGTGAATTTCACCCAGTTGAGTTCGTCGGCGCCTTCGAGCGTGATGGCGATGAGTCCACCCTTGCGGTTGGTATCAAACTCGGCCAGGTCGGTTTTTTTCACGACACCGAGCTTGGTCGCCATGAACAGGCAGCCGCGCGCTTTGAAGTTCTCGACCGAGACGCAGGCGGTGGCGCGTTCGCCACGCTCAACCTGCAACAGGTTGATGATAGGCGTCCCGCGCGCCTGGCGCGAGGCGGCCGGCACTTCGTACGCCTTCAAATGGTACGCGCGCCCGCGATTGGTGAAGAAAAGAATCGTGTGGTGCGTGGTGCAGACGAACAGGTGCTCGACAATGTCCTCTTCCTTCTTCGTCAAGCCAATGACGCCGCGGCCACCGCGGCCCTGCACCCGATAGGTATCCACCGGCAGCCGCTTGATATAGCCATCGCGCGTGACGGTGATGACCATGTCCTCTTCGGCGATGAGGTCTTCGATGGAAATGTCGGCGGCTTCCTGCGCGATGATTTGCGTGCGCCGCTCATCGCCGAACTCCTTCTTGATACGCTTCATGTCTTCGCCAATGAGCACGGTGATGCGCTCCGGTCGCGCCAGGATATCCTTCAGGTCCTTGATCTTCTCCATCAATTCCTGGTACTCACGCTCGATCTCGTCGCGACTCAACCGCGTGAGCTGGCGGAGCATCATGTTGAGCACGGCGTTGGCCTGCTCAGTGGACAACTCGAACCGGCTCATCAACTGCGTGCGCGCGTGCTCCGCATTGTCAGCGCGACGAATTATCTGAATCGCCTCATCGAGGAATTTCAGAATGATGCGGAAGCCATCGAGAATGTGGGCGCGCGCCTCCGCCTGTTTGAGTTGAAACTGCGTACGACGACGGATCACGATCTTGCGGTGCTCGATGAAGTGAACCAGCGCCTCTTTGATCGGCATCACCTTCGGCTGGCCGTCCACCAGCGCCAGCATGATGACACCGAAGTTCTGCCGAAGCTGGGTGTGCTTGTAGAGGAAGTTCAGCACCACGTTGGGGTTGGCGTCGCGCTTGAGCTCGATGACGATGCGCATGCCGGACTTGTCGCTGTAGTCATTCAGTTCGCTGATGCCTTCGATGCGCTTCTCGCGCGCGAGCGCGGCAATCTGCTTGACGAGACTCTCCTTGTTGACCTGGTACGGAATCTCGGTGATGAGAATCGCGCTTTTCTCGCGCTCCATCGGCTCGATCGCAGCCCGCGCCTGCATCGTCACGGTGCCGCGCCCCGTGGAGAAATAGTCCTCGATGCCCTTGCGCCCCAGGATCAGGCCCGAGGTCGGAAAGTCCGGGCCGGGCATGATGCGTAGCAAATCCTTCACGGTTGCTTCGGGCTTGTTCAAAAGCAGCGTCACCGCGTCGCACAATTCTCGCAAATTGTGGGGCGGAATGTTCGTCGCCATGCCGACCGCAATGCCGGTCGCCCCGTTCGCCAGCATGTTCGGGAACACGGCGGGAAGCACGGTCGGCTCCTCATGCTCTTCCGAGTAGTTGGGTTGGAAGTCCACCGTATTCTGGTCAATGTCGCGCAACATCTCCATCGCCAGCGGCGCAAGCCGCGCCTCGGTATAGCGCATGGCCGCAGGCGGGTCGCCGTCGACCGAGCCGAAGTTGCCGTGGCCGTCGATTAGTGGATAGCGCAGCGAGAAACTTTGCGCCATGCGTACCAGGGCGTCATAAACCGCCTCGAGTCCGTGCGGGTGGTATTTGCCGATTACCTCGCCCACTGCGGCCGCCGACTTCTTATGTTGCCGGTCTGGTAACATGCCCTGCTCGCGCATACTGTGGAGGATGCGCCGATGCACCGGCTTCATACCGTCGCGCGCATCGGGCAGCGCGCGGCCGACGATGACACTCATCGCGTAGCGCGTGTAGGAGGTCGCCATCTCGCGCGAGAGGTCGACCTGCACAACCTCGTGTGCCTTGAAAATGTCGAGCTGTGGCGTCTTCTCGGAGGTCATCGATGTTTCCTGACTGGACTACCCGATGGTGTCGATGTCGGTAACGCTCTTCGCGTGCTTCTCAATGAACTGGCGTCGCGGCTCCACCATGTCACCCATCAGTGTTGAAAAAATGACTTCGGCCTCTTCGGCGTCGCTCAAGTTCACTCGTTGCAGGATGCGCTTGCTGATCTCCATCGTCGTCTCGCCCAACTCGTCGGCGTCCATCTCTCCAAGCCCTTTGAACCGTGAGATGACGGCTTTACCCTTACCACCCATTTCCCTCAGCACCTTGTCGCGCTCGCGCTCGTCCTTGACGTATACGTCCTGCTTGCCTTTCTTAATCCGGAAGAGCGGAGGTTGCGCGATGTAAACATGACCGCCGTCGATGAGCGGCCGCATGTAACGGAAGAAGAACGTGAGCAGCAGCGTGCGAATGTGAGAACCGTCCACATCGGCGTCGGTCATGATGATGATGCGATGGTAACGCAACTTGCTCACATCAAAGAGCGCGCCGCCCTCCTTCTTGCCGTTCCCGTTGCCGCTGCCATTGTCGTTCTCGGAACTCGCGCCGCCACCCGACGCATGGTCGGAGATGCCGGCGCCGAACGCCATGATCATCGCGCGAATTTCTTCATTGCCGAGAATCTTATCCAGGCGGTTCTTCTCGACGTTGATGATCTTCCCGCGTAACGGTAGAATCGCCTGAAAGCGCTGATCGCGCGCTTGCTTGGCGCTCCCGCCGGCGGAATCACCCTCGACCAGGAACACCTCGCACTTCGCCGGGTCCTTCTCCGAACAGTCGGCTAACTTGCCCGGCAGAGTCGAATCTTCCAGCGCGTTCTTACGCTTGATGAGTTCGGAGGCCTTCTTCGCCGCCTCGCGGGCCTGCGCCGCCGTGATGGCCTTCTGCGCAATGCGCCGGGCCACCGCGGGATTTTCTTCGAGAAACGTCGTCAGCGCCTCGTAGGTGACAGTCGAAACAATGCCCTCTACTTCCGGGTTGGTCAACCGTCGCTTCTCCTGACTGTCAAACACTGCATCGTGAACCCTGACGCTGATTGCGGCCGTCAGCCCCTCGCGCACGTCGTCTCCGTTGGGTACCGGGTCTTTGTCTTTGCGCAGGTTGTTCTTGTCGATGTAGTAGTTGATGGCCCGCGTCATCGCGCGTTTGAAGCCGCTCTCATGCGTGCCGCCGTCCACGTTGTGAATCGTGTTGGCGAACGAGACGAGATGGTCGGCGTAGCCGTCGTTGTATTGCACGGCCACTTCGACGCTGGTCGTGCCTTTTTCTTTCAACACGTGGATTGGCTGCCGGTGCAGCACTTCCTTCGCGCTGTTGAGATGTTGGACGAAGGCGACCAGTCCGCCCTTGTTGTGAAACGTGTGTTCGCCATTCGGCTCGGTGAGCTTGAGCTCGACGCCGGGAATGAGGTACGACAGTTCGCGCAAGCGCTTCGTCAGCGCCGGTAGATCGAGCGTCTGACCGTCAACGAAAATCTCGTCAAAGTCCGGGAGATACCAGACCTTGGTGCCGCGCTTCTTGGTCGCGCCGCGCTGTTTTAACTCGGTGACGGGAATGCCGCGCTCGTAGCGCTGCCAATAGGTCTTGCCGTCGCGATAGACTTCCACCTCCAACCAGCGGCTGAGCGCATTCACGCACGACACCCCCACGCCGTGGAGGCCACTCGACACCTTGTAGACGCCTTGTCCAAATTTGCCGCCTGCGTGCAGATTGCACATTACGACTTCCACGCCAGGGCGACCGGTCTCGGGATGCTTATCGACCGGAATGCCGCGCCCATCGTCTTCGACCATCACCAGGTTATCTTCGCCGACCGTAACCTGCACCTGCGAGGCGTGACCGCCCAGGCACTCATCAATGGCATTGTCGACCACCTCGCGCGCCATGTTGTAAATGGCCTTGTCGAGTCCACCGAGGTACATGCCGGGGCGCTTACGGACGGCTTCAAGGCCCTTGAGGAGGGTGATGTCAACGGCGCCGTAGGAGTCTTTGGCCATGTGTGCGTGTTTCTCCTGTGCTGCGTTGGATTCGGCATGGAATGGCCGGAAAAAACGCGTCGTACGAACCCCGCATAATACCGTTTTGGCCTGATTTTATCGGGCTTTGTCGGCAGCGATAGTATGCCGCCTCGACCGGCCTGAGTCAACCTTATTCTCCGTTGTCATTGCCAGCAAGTTCACCTCACGGAGACCACATGCCCACCCCGATCGGCGGCCAGTTCTTGCTGGCCGAATCCAACCCCGCCAACGTGCTCACCCCCGAGGATTTCACCGCCGAGCACCGCGCCATCGCTGAGGCCGCCAACCAGTTCGTCGACGGCGAAGTGATGCCGAAAGTTGCGGCGCTGGAGGCGCATGAGCCGGGGCTTGCGCAGTCTCTCATGCGCAAAGCGGCGGCGCTCGGTTTCCTGGGACTCGACACCCCGGAGCAGTTCGGCGGGCTTGGGCTCGATGTGATTTCGTCTTCCCTCGTTAGCGAGTCGATGGGACGACAAGGCTCCTGGGCGGTGTGCATCGGCGCGCACGCGGGGATCGGCACACTGCCGTTGGTCTTCTTCGGCAACGACGAGCAGCGGCGGCGCTACCTCCCCCGCTTGGCAAGTGGCGAATTGCTCGGCGCGTACGCCTTGAGTGAGACGAGTTCCGGCTCTGACGCCCTCGCCGCGAAGACGAAGGCCGTGCTGAGCGACGACGGCACTCACTACGTGCTCACCGGCGAAAAGATGTGGATCAGCAACGGTGCTTTCGCCGACCTCATCACGGTGTTCGCACAACTCGAGGGCGCGGGGTTCACGGCGTTCCTCGTCGAGCGTAACTTCCCCGGCGTGTCGAGCGGGCGCGAGGAGCACAAGCTCGGCATCCGCGGCTCGTCGACGACGCGCATCCTGCTCGAAGGCGCGCGCGTGCCGCGCGAAAACCTGCTCTACACGCCGGGGCGCGGCCACGTGGTCGCCCTCAACATCCTCAACCTCGGTCGTTACAAGCTGGCGGTGGGCATGCTCGGGGCGGCGCGCGAATCGCTTCGTATCGCCGTGCGTTATGCGCAGGAGCGCAAGCAGTTCGGTAAGGCCATAGTCGAGTTCGGTCTCATTCGTGCGAAATTGGCCGACATGGCCGTGCGTCTCTTCGCCACCGAGTCCGCCTGCTACCGCCTTGGCGGACTCATTCAACAACGGCTGGACGACGCCACCGACACCGCCGACGGCCTGCCTCCGAAAGTGCAGGCGCTGGAAGAGTTCCTGGTCGAGTGCGCGCTGATGAAGGTGCACGCCAGCGAGATGCTCGACTTCGTGGTGGACGAGGCGTTGCAAATCCACGGCGGCTACGGCTACACCGAGGAGTTCACCGTGGCGCGAGCCTACCGCGACGCCCGCATCAACCGTATCTTCGAGGGCACCAACGAAATCAACCGGCTCGCCGCGGCCGGCACCTTGCTGCGTCGAGCACAAGGGGGACGGCTGCCGCTCGTCGCCGCGTGCAAAGAGGCGGCGCGCATTGCCACCAGCCATGTTCCAGAACCGGCTGATGAGTGCGAACCGCTCGGCCACGAACAGAAATACGTGGAGGCAATGCGGCAGTTGGTGTTGCTGCTGTGCGGGCTGGCCGCCGAACACTTCGGCGAACACCTTGGTGAGGAGCAGGAAGTGCTTGCCGCGCTGGCCGACATGGTGACCGAGTTGTTCGTCATCGAAAGCGCCACGCTGCGAACGCTGAAGTGCGATGGGGCTAACTTCGCGATGGTTGCAGCCACACGCGTCGTCGTTTTCGACGGCGTGCAGCGGCTCGACCAACTCGCTCGCATTGTCGCCGCCACTTGCGCCGAGGGCGACGAACTGACCGCGCAGCTCGCGCTGTTACGCAAGTTCACGCGAGGCCCGGGACTCGACACCATTGCGTTGCGGCGCATCGTCGCCGACGCAGTGGTGGAGCGCGGCGAGTATCCGTGGCGCTGAACTCCAAACAATCTGGAGGGTTGCCTTTGTCCAAGCCAAGCAACTACTTGTCGGGCTTCGGCGGCGTGTCGTCCTTCGCGCCCTGTTCGATCCAGCGTTGGATGAGTTCGATTTCCTTCGCGGTGGGCTGGGCGATGCGACGCGGCGGCATTTTCTTCACGCCGCCAATTTCGTTGAGCGTCATGTAGATCAAGCTATCGTTCGGCTTGCCGGGGACGAGGCCCTTGGCCTTGCGATTGCCAAGGGCGAGGCCGGCGTAGGTTTCAAGGCTCAGGCCGGCCGCTGGCCGGCCGCCGGCGTGACACGAAACGCACAAAACGTTGATGAGCGGTTGCACTTCTTTGACGAAGCTCACCGGCTGGCCCTCCGTTGGCGACTGGGCCATGAAGGCAACGAGGGCCAGTTGCAGTGCGGCCACCGTTAGCAGAAGCCGCATTACTTTGGTTCCTTCTTCTCTTCGGGCTTGACCGGCACGGCATCGTTCTTGACACCCTCATCGATCCAGCGCTTGATCAGTTCGATCTCCTTGTCGCTGGGGCCGATGTTGTTCTTCGGCGGCATCTTCGGTGCGTCTTTGCCTATCAACGCCTTGTAGAACAGGCTCTCGGCGGACTTTCCCACCACGAAGTTCTCGCCGGACGCGCCGCCCTTCATCATTTCCTCATAGGTCTCCAGATTGAGCATGCCCTTCTTCAAATCCGGGTTGTGGCAGCCGACGCAGTACTTGTCGAGCAGCGGCTTGATCTCCCTGGTATAGCTGGCCGGGGCCACTTTGGCCGGAATCTTGGCGGGCGCTTTGGCTTTGGCTTTCGACTTCGATTTCTGAGCCGCTGACGCTCCAGTCAAAGTGGTAAACACGGCGACCGCAAGCAGGCTCAGAGAGCACATCGATACAAGAGTTTTCATTCGAACCGTTCATCCTCCGAATTTTGAAAGTGCTTAGATTGACTCGTACACGGTGGGAAAGTTCCCGCCGCCTTAGTCGCTGCTGAGAACGAGCCGCTGCCCGTCGATCTTCACGGTCTTCAGCTTCGGGCTGAACAGAAAGTCGGACGTGTCCAGCAGCGGATTGAGCTTGTCCTGAAACTGACGAATCACCGAGGGCGGCGCGTTGCGGTCGTTGATCTTCAACGTGTCCACCACCAGATGCACCTGATCCTGGTTGGCAATCTTGAAGGATCCCACCAGGTCCATCGGCCCCTGGAACACGAACAGCTTCCAGTTGCCGGTGACGTGAATCTTGTTCTCCTCGAATTTCACTTTGAGGTTCATTTTCTTGGAATCGTTGCCGCGGCCGAGCAGGTAATTGAAGTCTTCGGACGAGGCGACGAAGTTCACGGTTTGCGACTTCGTGCTGGTGAATCCGAGGTCGTTCTCGTTCGCCAGCTTGGCGAGATCGACCTGCACTTCCGCCGCCGCCGCCGAGAACGATTGAAAGCGGCTGCGCCCCCGCACCATGGCGGGCTTCGATTCGATGCTGAGGCTCTTGAACTTCCCCTTGACCGTATCGGCGGGATTGTCCGAGGGCACCAGCTTGATGCTGGCCTTCTTGCCCGCCTCCGGGTTGGTGACGATGGTCGCCAATACCTTCTCCACTTGTGCCGTCAACGCTGCGGCTTGAGTCTTCTCATCGGCGTGTCCGCTCCCGGCCAGTGCGCTGACGGCTGCGCTGACGGCACAGGTTGCCATGATGATGGGCCACTTCAACATTTCATTGCTCCTCGATTGCTGCGATGCTGGAATGCAAACCGCGTTCCGAGCGCTACGTGATGGGCGGCCCCTTGAGCCAGTCAAACTCAATGTCGGGCGTGTCGTAGGGCACTCTGATTTCATCCGACGGGTTGTAGCTGTGCGAGGTCACGTAGAATAGATGGGCTGGTCCCTGCACGACTTTGCAGCCATGCGCCACGCCCGGCGGGATGGCGACCACCTGCACGGGTTGGTGCTCACCCATGAGGAAGTCCATCGTTTGCTTGAACGTGGGCGAACCCTCCCGCACATCGCACATCCCCACGCGCAACACGCCCACCGGCACGTACCACCAGTCGCTTTGCTCGTGGTGGTAGTGCCAGGCCTTGATGACGCCGCTGTACATCATCGAATGGCTCCACTGGCCGAAGCCGGTGAAGAAGTCGTCGGTGGCGCGGATGAGTTCGCGGAAGAAGCCGCGCTCGTCCACATGGGTGACCAACTCTTTGAAGGCGACGCCCTCGATCGTTTGCACAGATCACAGATTGCCGCGCGGTCACTTCCCCTTCAAGAACTTCAACACGCGCCCGAACTTGCTCCACTCGGCGACGATGACGTTGTCGTCCTGGTCGAACGCGGCCGCGTGCGGTGAGTTGACGATAGCGTCGACCCACATCGCGGGGTCGAGCCCGAAGTTGGCGCGCTTTGCATTGTCGGGCTGATCGCCGATTTGCGCGACGATGGAATTGTCCTTGCCCAGCACGGTGACGCGGCCGCGCAGCTCGGCGATAACGGCGTAGTCGCCGCGAACGTCGGCGCCGGCCGGCATGCGCAAGTCGCGCTGGAGCACCTTGACGAAGTTGCCGTCGGTATCCCAGTGCTCGACGCGCCCGCTCTCGCGGTTGCAGACGAACAGCAGCGGTTTCGCCCCGCGCGTGTCCACGGCCAGACCGTGGCAGCGGTTGAACTTTCCGTCTTCCGCCACTGGCGCGGCGCCCTGCCCGCCGAATGACTTCACGTACTTGCGATCCTTATCGTACTTGTGGATGTAGTTCTTGCCGTAGCCGTCGGCGGCGAAGATGGAACCGTCGGGCGTGGCGACGACGTTGGTCGGGCGGTACTCGTTGGCGTTGGCGTACAGGCCCGCCGCCTCGGGAAAGCCCAGCGTCCACGCGACCGTGCCGTCGGTCTTGATCTTCGTCACTTCATGGAAGTTCGGTCGCGCGGCGTAGAGATACTCGCCGTCGCGCTCCGCCACGAGTTGCAGGCCGTGAATCTGCGTCGGCCCGAATGCGCGCATGAACTTCCCGTCGGGGGCAAAGACCACGATACCGCGCGGCGTGTCGGTGCTCATGTAGACGTTGCCGGCGCGGTCGACGGCGATGCCGCCGTGCGTCGGTCCCAACAACTGTTCGCCCGGTTGCGCGGGGAAGTGGTTGGGGACCACGGTGAACTTCAACGCCCCTTGCGCGAGCGCGGCGAGCGAAACGATGACAACGGTAAGCGGGACGAACGAGCGGCGGATCAACTTCATGCATTCACCTCGGTGGGATTACCGGTTGATTCTACGGCGTGGCCTCGCAATGCGCAAGAGCGTCGCGGGGGTGAGCTCACGAATCCGAGCCGCGACAGTCATGGAGCGGCCCCAATTGACCACTCCCAACGGGCCGCCATGACTGTCGCGGCTCGGATTCCCATTTTCCGCAGCCTGTTAGACGCCAGCGATCTTCTTCGCGGCGTCGGCATGCTTCGCTTCCTTGGCGTACCCCATAAACTTTAGAATTGTGTTGAAACCCTCCGTCCCGCCGCTGATGACAACGCCGGTCACGAAGCAGTCGAGCTGATGGGAAACGGTCGTGGCGCCCAGATGGTGCAGCACCTGCAGCCCTGCCGCGCACGCCAACCACCAGCCGAGTCCGAGCGAAAGCAGCCCCAGCACCAGCGTCTTCGCCGTCTTGTCCTTCCACCGGTCGAGCAGCGGGTCGAAGATTCCCATCAAACGCTGCACGGCAAAACCACACGCAAACGCCGGACCGAGGGCGATTACCACCTTGCCCACCACCACTCCAAGGTCGGGCGTCACAGCTTTACCCCTTTCGCAATCGCGTCGCGCACGGCTTTCGAGCGTCTGGCGAGTTGCGCGAGCACCTCGCCGGCCGCCAGCGAGAGCGGGAAGGGCAGGAACGTCCGCAGCGCGGTTTTGAGTATCTTCCGGCGGTCGTCGGGCGTGGCGGCGTTGAATTTGCCGACATCCAGCCCCGCTTTGCTCAGGATTGAGCGGACGTTGTCCACTTTCACGCCCAGGGCGCTCAGGATACTCAGGGCATCATCGAGTCTCATGGTACTACCTCATGGGTTGGCGTTGCCCGGAACACCGTATGTTCCGACCAGGAACACCGTATGTTCCGGCCCGGAACACCGTATGTTCCGACCAGGAACACCGTATGTTCCGGCCTGGATTGTAGCAGACTCCTGGTGGCCCGTCAATACGCTATCCACGGTCAAGCTCAAGCGCCGGAGGGTTCGGCCGCGAGGGAAGCGAAGCATCCTACCATCAGCAGGGAGGTATGGTCATCGATCAACACTTCGACGTCGTAATTCCAGCGGCCGGCCGGCTGACTGGCGAGTGGGCAGCGGCCGCGGGGACGGACGTGAAGGCGTTGCTGCGCATCGGGGGAGTCACGATCATCGAGCGGATGGTGCCGGTGCTGCGGGACTCAGGCGCGAGACGGGTGGTGATCGTCGGGCCGGCCTCGTTGGCCGAAGCCCTGCCCTCGCTGGCAGTAGACGCATGGTTAGCGGAAGTCGGCTCCGCGCCGGCCAACATTCTGGTGGGGCTCGACTGGTTGCGCGAGCGCGAGGGCGACGAGCCGGTGCTGATCGCCACGGCGGACTTGCCGTTCTTATCCGTTGACGCAGTGCAGGGATTTCTGTCGGCTTGCCCGAGCGAGGCCGACCTTTGCGTGCCCATCATCAGCCGTGCGTCGTTCCGGGCGAAGTTCCCCGACACGGTGGACGACTACGTCCACCTCGCCGATGGCGACTGGACGCTGGGCTGCCTGTTCCGCGTGCGGCCGGCGGCGATTTCGCGCAATCGAGCGCAACTCGACCGCGTCTTCGCCGCGCGCAAAAGCAAACTCGGCATGGCGCGTCTGTTGGGCGCGCGGTTCCTGGTGAAGTTCTTGCTGCGTCGGCTAACGCTGGCCGAAATCACCGCGAAATGCGAATCGCTGCTCGGCTGCACCGGAGCCGTGGTACTCGGCTGCGCGCCCGAACTGGCCTTCGACCTTGATACCGTCGACGAGGCGCGTTATGCGGAACGCCTCTTCTCCGCGTAAGCTACTGGCGCATCAATACTCGCGGTTGTTGACAATCCCCGGCTGCGGCATCGGATAGCTGCCATCGGGCAGGGGCTGCACCGGAGCCGGCGAATCCATCGTCAACTTGTCGAGGTTCGGCGCAAGTTCAACCGGATGGTTGAGCATGTCCTCGTACGTTACCACCTGTCCGGTATGGCAGGCCACACGCCCCATGGCGGTGACCAGGCTGGCCTCCGCGCCGCGCTTGACTTCGTTATACGGCTTGTTGTTGCGAATGGCGTCGAGCAAGTCTTCCCACTCGAGCTGGTAGGGATTCGGCTCGGGCTGCGGATAGGCCCAGACTACGTCGTCGCGGATGAGATTGTGCCCCTTGTAAATCCGCGCCCGCGAAGGCGTGTGGCTTTGGGAGGAGATGACCGCCAGCCCGTTCGTGCCGTGCGCGTAGCTGGCAAAGTGGGTCTGGCAGCCGGCGATGGTGCGGCCGTGCATGTCGAACTTGGTGCCGTCGGCGAAGGTGTACTCGACCGCGTAGCTGTCGAAGTTCTGGTCGACATACTGGCCCTTGTAGTGCCGGCCCCCCGAACCCTCGGCCTGGACCGGCCAGGCGTTCTTCATCCAGCAGGTTTCGTCGATGTTGTGGATGAGGAAGTCGCTGAAGCCGCCGCCGCCAGCCCAGAGAAAGGCGTGGAACTTCTGCACCTGGTACATAAGCTCGCTGATGCCTTCGGGCTTGCGCTCGGTCGGGAGCTGGCCGGTCGGCCCCGCCATACGATAGGCCCGCATCAGCAGCAACTCCCCCAACTCGCCGCTCTGGATTCGCTGGAACAGTTCCTGGCGCGCCACGCAATGCCGGCACATCAGGCCGACGCCGACCTTGAGTCCGCGCTTCACCGACTCCTCGCCCAGCGCAAACATTTTGCGGCTGCTGGGTCCGTCCACGGTGATCGGCTTTTCCATGAAGACATTGAGTCCCTTCTGAATCGCGTATTGGAACTGCACCCAGCGGAACGCCGGCGGAGTCGCGAGGATGGCGACATCACCGGGGCGCAGACAATCCATCGCCTTCTTGAAACCGTCGAAGCCGATGAAGCGCCGATCCATCGGCACTTCCATCCGACTGCTGAAGCGCTGCGACAGCACTTGATGGCTTCCCACAAGCCGCTCCTCGAATACATCGGCCATCGCCGTCAGTTTCGTGGGGCCGTTCTTCGCGGAGAGCGCGTCCACCACAGCGCCGGTGCCCCGGCCCCCGCAGCCCACCAGCGCGATTTGCACAGTGTTGGACTCCGCCGCATGCACGTGGGGCAACGCCACTCCCGAAAGCGCCGAGGCTGCTGCTACGGCCTGCCCGGCCTTCAAGAAATCACGGCGTGAAGATTGCGTTTCAGTGAGCTTGGTCATGGTCATCTCCAGTGCGAGGTACGGTTTGATTATGACAATTCTGACCGGGCAACGCTCCGCGCGAGATCCATGAAACGCGGACGGCCCCGTGAGGCCATCCCCCTGCCCTGGCTTCGATCAAAGCGCCACTACCGCCGGCGACGACGCTGCGGCAACGGCTGGCCGTCGTCGACGAGGTCGTGTCTCGGCCAACGAGGTAAATGCGATGCAGGTGCGCGTGTTGAGCGCGGTGGCAACCTTCACCAGAGTCATGATCGTCATGTTTGCATTTCCATGAAGCATACGTGTGATGAGTTGGCGGCTGACACCCAGGCGACGCGCCAGTTCCGCGCGGCTAACACCTTGTTCGTTCATCAGGCGGCAAATCTCCTCGTTGATCTCGGTCAGCAGTCGTTCCGCCAGGAAGAGCGGGTCTCCCTTGTAACGTTCGAGTTGTTCTAGAAATCGTACCTGAGCGTTCACGATCAGTTCACTCCTTCAGCTTTGTTGCGTACGGTGGCAGCGTACAGATACTCCGACTGGTCATTCTTCGTTTTCATGAAAACATGCGTCAGCAAAACCTGACCGCGTTCACTGCGGTAGAAAAACGGAATCCGAATCCTTCCCGCCTTCAGCTCCCAAAGGCCTTTCACGGATTCGATCTTGCGGCACTGTTCGATGTTACGAGGTGGGCCGTGCTCAGCGCAGCGGTCAATTCGCTCGTAGGCTTTGGGCTTGTCCTTGTCACCGTCACCCAGACCATCGAGAATCTCCGGCACGTCTGCCTTTGATCCACGAATGTAGAAGATGGTGAACTTCCGACCAGCAAGGAGTTTCAGAATCTCCATTTGATCACGCGCAGATGTTAACATTTATGTTAACGCATGTCAATGGACTCTCCAACCTTGGTCATTCTCACGGCGAAATTGCGCCGCCTCGATGATCCCGCCCGGCGCACTGAAGCTCATGCAACGAAGGAGTTAGAGTACGAGGCGCCCAAGCACGCCGGCTCCATGATCGCCCCGCTGCTCCAACCTGTTCTTCTTCAATCTCTCCGCATGAACGCGCGCCACGTCGCCCATGTAGCCGTTTGCTTTCGAGCGCTCGGCGGCCTTCAAGATGTACTCGTGTGCGTTGGCGCGGTCGCCGATCGCCTCGTAGTAAAGGCCGAGATACAAGTGCGCATAGAACAGAGGTTCGCCGGCGAGTGTTGAGGAGGGGGCGGACTGGGCCGTTGTTAGCACGTCCTGCGGGCTGGCTTTGCCGGCGAACAACTGGTGGACCTGCGCCATCGGGACGCGGGCATCGCCCTCGATGGGAATGAGCTTTTTCTTTGCCATCTCCATCCCCTCCGCACGCGCGGTGCAGAGGAAGTGCCACACGGCATTTTCCACGTCGTGTGCGTTCACCGTCTGGTGGAGTTCGAACTGCTTTTTGCCGTCGGCGAATCGGCCGGCGTAGTAGAGCGAGATACCGCGTTGCCAGTGATGTGGCTTCTGGTCCGGCGCCAGCTTGAGAAATGCGTCGAAGTCCTCAATTGACTCCGCGATCTTGCCGCACTTGAAGTGTGCTTCGCCGCGCGACTGATAGGCGGGCGCGTATCGCGCATCGAGCTTGATGACTTCGCTGTAATCGGCTGCCGCCTTCGCATGATCCCGCTGGAGTCCGTAGAGTTGCGCGCGCAACAGCCACGCCTCCTTCTGTTTCGGCGCGGCTTTGATCGCTCGCGTCGCCAATGATACGGCCTGCGAAAAGTCCTTCTTGGCGGCCGCCGCTCGTGCCTGTTGGATCAGTGCGGCCTGATCGTCTTCTGCGGCGACCCCCGGTGAAACCCAAAGGTAGAGCAAGGACAGAAGCATGAAGTTTATGCGAACCGCTTCAGATTTCATCGTGATACTTCGCTTGCATTTTCGCTTGCTTTCTCCGAACGAAATCAATGCAACGGGGACGGCCCCGTGAGGCCGTCCCCGTGTCTTGCCTTCGACCACAGCGCCATTACCGTCGGCGACGTCGCTGCGGCAGCGGCTGCCCATCATCGACGAGGTACAGAATCGTCGCGTTGATGAACGGATCGGTGAAGATGGTGGACCAGAGCTCGCCGAACACGAACCGGTGTTTGTTGATTCGATCGTAGTACGAGCCACCCGAGCTCCACAACTCGTCCAGGGTTTCCTGAATCGCGTTGAAGGGATTCAAGAGTGCCTGACCCGTCGTCAACACGTCCAGGCTTCCACCGCCCAGAATGCGATTGTTGAACAGCACCAGGCCCGGCGGAACGTTGGTGATGTTGAGGAGATCATTGGCGGTCGTTCCGTTGATCGAGATTGAAGTGCCCGGAATGCTGTTACCGTTGGCCGCCACCGACAGAATGCCGGCAATGGTCACGTCCAGCGGATCGTTGGTGTCGAACACGCCATCCACCGGGTTAATGTCCACCAGGCCGATGGTGCCGCCGGCGACGAGCGCCGAGTTGGCTCCCGCCGTCAGATTATTCGCTGCACCGTTGCCGTCGACGATCGAACCGATCGCCGTCAGGAAGATTCCGCCAGTGGTCGCCGTCACCGTGCCAATGGTCATGTTCCCAGCGCGGTTGACGATGGTCACGTTGCCGGCCGTCGCCAGCACCACCCCGAGCACGATGCCATCGCACTCGTTCAGGTTGATGCCACCAGCGACCGTTGCCGCATTCAACAGATCGACGCAAATCTCAATCGGCTCGGTAACCGTGCCGATCCCGGTAACCGCCAGCAGATTGAGCGTGCTGGTCGTAATGTCGTCGGCGGCATCGCCCACATTCTCGAAGATGCCCGCCGCGCTGGTCAGGTTGATGGTGTCGCCCGCCGCGGTGAGATTGTCCACGATGATATTGCTGGCCGCGCCTGCGGTCGTGATATTGAGATTCCGCCCCGCGCCGCCGGCGGTGACCAGCAGCGCTGTCACTGTGCCGCCGGCGTTGACCGTGATGGTGCCGTCGGCCGAGATAACCGAGGTCAGCGTCACCGCGTCCGTTTCATCGAACGTAATGGCGCCGGTGCCGGTCGTTGCCGCCGTAATCGCGGTTACCGTAGTGTCGAGGTCAATCCCCGTTGCCGCCGTGGCCGTCAGGTTGTTGGCCGTAATGTTCACGACCGCGCCGTTGGTGTCGGTGATCGCGCCCGCGGTCGCGGTGAGGGTCACGTTGCCAGTCGTCGTCAACGTCGCCAGGTTCGCGTTCGTCGCCGCCGTGTAGGTCAACGCGCCGCTACCAGTCGTGGTCGCCGTCGCCGCTGCCATCGTAATGGCACCGTTGGTCGCCGTCACTGCAATGGTGCCCGCGCCGACGGTGACGACGTTCGCGTTCTGCACGACGTTGTCATCGGCCGTCAACACCACGTTGCCGCCGGTGGCGGTAACCGCCGCGTTGAGCGTCAGGGTATCCACGCCCGCGGTAGCGCCAGCGTTCAGCGTAATGTTGCCGCCACCGGTGTTGGTGACGACCTCATTCACCGTGATCGAGGTGGTGTTGCTGATCACAATATCCGCGCCGGTGGCCGAGACCCCGACCAGCGCGGTGAGGCCACCAATCGTAAGCGCACCGGTGTTGTTGATGAACACGCCACCCACACCGCCGCTGGCTTCCAAGTTGGTTACCGTCGTCTCCAACGGGTTGGCCGCGGTGGCGATCCCACCGGCTGCCGAGATAACCAGGTTGGTGGCGGTAATATTGTTGACGGCGGCATTGGCGTCGGTGATCGCGCCTGCAGTTGCGGTGAGCGTCACCGTGTTACCCGCCGTGCCGGCCGTGATGGTCGTGATGTTGAGATCGCCAATCGTGCTGGTGATCGTGATGTTGCCGTTGACCGTGGTCGCCAGCAGCACGTTGGCGCCGTCGGCTTCAACGATACTGATGGCGCTTCCGGCCGCCGCGCTGGTGGTCATTAACGTCATGTTGGTGACCATGGTCTCGATCGCATCCGCCGCGCCAATTCCGGTCGCGGAGGTGGCGGTGAGGTTAACCGCACTGATGTTGTTGAGCGCGCCGTTGGCGTCGGTGATAGCGCCAGCGGTCGCGGTGACGGTGACATCGCCGCCGGTGTTCAACAGGCCGAGAGCGGCGTTGACCGCCGCCGTGTAGGTGATATTCCCGGTCACGCTGTTCGAGCTGTTGGCCGCCGCCATCGTGATGCTGCCGTTGGTCGCGGTGACCGTGATGGTACCGCTGCCGTCGGCGTTCACGTTGGCGTTCTGGAGCACGTTGTCGTCCGCGGTCAACGTGATGGTGCCATTCCCACCGGTCGCGGCGATGATCGCGTTGATGGTGAGGTTGTCCGCCGCGCCGAGCGCATTGGCCGCCAGGGTGATGTTGCCGCCACCCGAGTTGCTGACTGCTTCATTCACGGTCAGCGCGCCGGTGGTGTTGACCACGATGTTGCTGCCGGTCGCCGAAACGCCGTTGACTCCGCTGATCCCGCCGAAGGTCAGCGCGCCGATGTTGCTGAGGAACACTCCGCCGGTGCCGCCCGCCGCTTCGAGGTTGGTCACGGTAGTGTCCAGCAGATCCGTCGCAGTGCCGATGCCGGTGCCCGCCGTCATCACCAGATTGGCAGACGTGATATCGTTCGCCACGTCGCCATCGGTAATGGCGGCGGCCGCGGTCAGCGTTACCGTGTCGCCGGCCGCCGTGATGACGCCGACTCCGATGTCGCCCACCGTGGTGGTCAGGTTGACGTTGCCGGCCCCACCCGCGGTGACCGCGGTCGCCGTGATCGCGCCACCGGCCGTAACCGTGATGGTGCCGTTGGTGGTGGTCAACGCGGTCAGGGTGACTGCGTTGGTCTCGTCGATCGTAATGTTGCTGCCGGCCACCGCCGAAGTGGTGGTGGCGGTGATGGTGGTGACCGTGGTGTCGAGGTCGATGCCGGTTGCCGAGGTTGCAGTCAGGTTGACGGCGACGATATTCGGCGCAGTGCCGTTGCCGTCGGTGATGGCTGCGGTCGTTGCCGTCAGCGTCACATCTCCGCCGGTGCTCAGCAGGCCGAGGTCGGCACTGGTGGCCGCAGTGTAGGTGATGTTGCCGGTGGTTGCGCGCGTCTCCGCGGTGGCCGACATGTCGATCAGGCCGGTGGTGGCGATCACCGTGATGGTGCCCGCACCCGCCGCGGTCACGTTGGCGTTCTGGAAGACGTCGTTGCCGCCGTTGATGGCGATGTTGCCGTTGCCGCCGCTGGCGGTGACCGCCGCGTTGATCGTGAGATCATCCGCTGCTGTCGCGCCGGTTGCGGTCAGAGTGATGTTGCCGCCGCCGCTGTTGACCACCGGCTCGTTGACGGTGAGCGGGCTGCTGGCGGTAATCGCGATGTTGCCGCTGGTGGTGACAAAGACTCCGTCGAGCGGACTCACGCCACCGATGATCAGCGCGCCGGTGTTAGTCAGGAAGATGCCGCCGGTCGCCGTGGTGGCTTCCAGTCGGCCGGCCGCGCCGCCGGCGTTGGCCAGCGTGGTCTCAACCACGTCCGCCGCGCCGATCCCGGTCACCGCGGTCATCACCAGATCGCCGGCGGTGATGTCGTTGACCACGTCGCCATCGGTGATCGCGCCGGCTGCGGTCAGGGTCACGCGATCCTGCGCGGCGGTGATGACGCCCACCAGCGCGATGTCCGCCCCGCCAGTGGTGGTCAGGATCACATTACCGTTGTTGGCGCTCACCGCGGTCGCGCCCGCGGTGACCACGGTGACCGTGATGATGCCGCCGGCGGAGATGTCAACGGTGCCGCTCTGGCTGATCACGCTGGTGAGCGTAATCGCGCTGAGTTCGTCGATGTCGATCGCCGTGATGGCGTTCGCCAATCCGGTGGCCGAGGTGGCCGCGGTCAGGTTGGTGACTTCAGTGTCCAGGTCGATGAAGTCGGCCGCGGACGCGATCAGCGTTCCGGCCGTCACATTGGTGGCCAGGTCGTTGACGTCGGTGATCTGGCCGACGCCATCGCCATCGCCGTTGGCGGTGATGGTGACCGTGGCCGCGCCGCCGGTGCTGATCACGGCCGTCGCCACGCCGTCCGGCGCGGTGTAGGTGATGTCGCCGGTCGCCGCAGTGGTCATGGCCGTGCTGGCCATCGTAATCGAGCTGGTGGTGGTACCGGTGCCCGCGGTCACCGTGATGGTGCCCGCGAAGTTGGTAGTTACGTTGGCGTTCTGCACCACGTTGTCGTTGGCGGCCAGCGTGATGTTGCCACCCACCGCCGCGCCGCCCGCCGACACGGTCTCGGCAATGGTCAGGTCATCGCCCACACCGACCGCGCGCACTTCGATGGTGCCGCCGGCCGTGATGACTCCGACGATGCCAGCCGTGATGCCGCCGATGGTAAGCGAGCCGGTGTTGCTGACGAACGCCCCGCCGGCGCCGGCGCTGGTTTCCAGGATAGAGACTGCGGTGTCCAGCAGGTCTGCCGCCGTGCCCACTCCGGAGAGCGCGCCGGTGGTCATAACCAGTCGTGCCGCGGTGATGTCCACCAGCGCGTCACCGTCGGTGATGCTGGCAGCCGAGGTGAGGGTCACCAGGTCGCCGACTGCGGTGATCAGGCCGACCGCGATGTCGCCTGCCGTGGTGGTCAGGCTGATATCGCGGCCGACTCCACCGGCCGTGACCGCAGTCGCCGTGATCGCGCCGCCGGCGGTGATGGTGATCAGGCCGTCCGCCGTCGTCACGCTAGTGAGCGTAATCGCGTCGGTTTCGGCGATGACAATGCTGCCGCTGCCGGTGACGGTGGCGGTCAGGTTGGTAATCGAGGTGCCCAGATTGATGCCGGTGATCGCGGTGAGCGTCGCCGTGGTCGCGGTGATGTCGACCCCCGCGTCGGTGTCGGTCAGGTCACCGGCCAGTGTGGCCAGGGTCACGTTGCCGACGCCGGCATTCAGGTTGAGCGCCGTTACGCCGTCGGTCTCGGTGATGAACTGATCCGCCCCGACCGTGGTCACCGTCAGGCTGGTCACCGTGGTCTGAATCGGACTCGCCAGAATCCCGAACCCACCGGCCGCCAGCGCGATGGTGGCGTTGGTCGCAATCACGTCAATCGAGATGTCGGCATCGGTGATCGCGGCGCCGGTGTTGAGCGTCACGTTGCCGCTGCCGGCATTGAGCTCGAGCTGGGTCAGCCCATCGGTTTCGGTCACGAACTGGTTGCCGTTCGACTGCGAGGTGTTGACGGTCAGGCTGGCCACCGTGGTTTGTAGCGGGAAGACCGTCGTGCCCACGCCGGTGCCGGCGACCGTAGTCGCCACCGTCAGCGTCAACGCATTCGCAATGACATCCACAGCACCATCGCCGTCCTGCACCGCTCCGCCGGTGGTCAGCGTCACGTTGCCGGCGCCGGCGTCCAGGTTGAGAGCGACCAGGTCATTAAGTTCGTTGAGGAACTGGTTCCCACCCGCGACTGCGGTGCTGGTGGTGAGGCTGGCCACATTGGTATGGATCGGGTTGGCCAGGGCGCCCAGCGCAGTGGCCGTGATGGTCGCTGCGGTAGCCGCCACATCCGTGTCGACGTCGGTGTCGGTAATCGCGCCGCCGGCGATCAGCGTGATGCTACCGGTGCCCGCGTTCACGTTGAGTTGGGTCAACCCGTCCGTCTCGGTGACGAACTGGTTCCCGTTGAAGAGCGCGGTGCTGACGTTGAGGCTGGCCACCGTGGTGCCGATCGGACTGCCGGCGGTGCCGAAGTCACCAATCGCCGTCAGTGTGATGGTCGTCGTGTTGCCGATGATGTCGGCCGCCGCATCGGCATCCGTCACCGAACCGTTCGCGTTGAGGGTCACGTTGCCGGTGCCCGCGTTCAAATTGAGCTGGGTCAGCGTGTCGCTCTCGGTGATGAACTGGTTGCCGTTGGCGCCTGAAGTGTCGACGTTCAGGCTGGCCACGGTGGTGTTGATCGGATTGGCGGAACTGCCGAAGCCAGCCGCGACGATGGTGGCCGTGTTGGCCGTGACATCCGCCACTGCATCGGTGTCGGTGATGATACCACCGGCGGTCAACGTGACGTTGCCGCCGTTGGTGTTCAGGTTGAGCTGAGTCAGGTCGTTGGCCTCGGTGATGAACTGGTCGGCGTTGGCCGTCGTCACCGTCAGGCTGGCCACCGCAGTCTGAATGCGCGTGGCCGCGTCGGTGCCGAAGGTGCCGCCGCCGTTCACCGTGACCGTGGCCGCATTAGAGGTGATGTCGGTGGCGCCATCGGCATCAGTCACTGCGCCGCCGGCGGTCAACGTCACGTTGCCGGTGCCGGCGTTCAGGTTGATCTGAGTCAGGCCGTCAGTCTCGGTGACGAACTGGCTGCCACCGAACGCCGCGGTGTCGATGTTGAGGCTGGCTACCGTGGTGCCGATGTTCTGGCCCGCGGTGCCGAAGTCGCCGGCCGCGGTCAGCGTCACGTTGGCAGTGGCCGCCAAGATATCCGGGGTGCCGTCCACGTCGGTAACCGCGCCGGCGGCGGTCAGGGTGATCGTCCCGACGCCGGCGTTAAGCGCCAGGCCGGTGAGTCCGTCGGTTTCCAGAATGAACTGGTTCGCCGTCGTCGTCACGGTCAGGTTATTGACGGTGGTTTGAATCGCTGCGCCGGCGGCCGCACCGGTGCCGAAGGTGCCGCCGCCGTTGACAGTAACTACTAACGCATCCGCAGCGATATCCACGTTGATGTCGGCGTCGCTGATGGTGTCGCCGGTGG